>Ga0308159_1000763_pt1 | contig 60901 bp, 58 predicted proteins | sample PhyCR1_FD_201040 | JGI IMG/M metagenome (GOLD analysis project Ga0308159, IMG submission 201040) | Phyllosphere microbial communities from UC Gill Tract Community Farm, Albany, California, United States - DLSLC.R1 | ecosystem: Host-associated > Plants > Phyllosphere > Unclassified | place: USA...
AGTGCCGATTCCGGTCGCCGCTTTCCTGCTCAACGAAAAACGCAACTCGATCACCAAGATCGAACTGCGCACCCGTGCCCGCATCGTCATCCTGCCGAACGATCACCTCGAAACGCCACACTTCGAAGTTCAGCGCCTGCGTGATGACAGCCCGGAAGCCAACACCAACCAGTCCAGCTACGAAATCGCAGCGGCCGCCGCCGAAGCCGAAGAAGTCCAGCCAACCGCCGCCACCCGCACCCTGGTTCGCCAGGAAGCGGCAGTGAAGACTGCCCCGGCCCGCGCCAATGCTCCGGTTCCGACCGAAGTCGTCGCTGCCCCTGTAGCTGCACCGGCTCCAGTGGCCGAACCAAGCCTGTTCAAAGGCCTGGTGAAGTCCCTGGTCAGCCTGTTCGCTACCAAGGAAGAGCCAGCCGCACCGGTCGTGGTCGAGAAGCCAGTGACCGAGCGCCCTGCTCGCAGCAACGAAGAACAGCGTCGCAATGGCCGCCAGCAGAGCCGCAACCGTAACGGTCGCCGCGATGAAGAGCGCAAGCCACGCGAAGAACGTGCTCCGCGTGAAGAACGCGCACCACGGGAAGAGCGTCAGCCACGCGAAGTTCGCGAAGCCCGTGAAGAAGTTCAAGCGGTAGCCCGCGAAGAACGCGCACCCCGTGCACCGCGCGAAGAACGCCAGCCACGCGCCCCGCGTGAAGAGCGCAAGCCACGTGGCGAGCGTGAAGAACGCGTGCGTGAACTGCGCGAGCCTCTGGACGCCGCTCCAGCTGCAGCCGCTGCTACCGCCGCCGTTGTTGCCGAAGAACGTCCGGCGCGCCAGCCTCGCGAAGAGCGCCAGCCACGTGCGCCACGTGAAGAGCGCCAACCACGTGCCGAACAGGCTCAAGCCGCTGCCGCCAGCGAAGAAGAAGCGCTGCCGAACGAAGAGCAACTGCAGGAAGACGGCCAGGACAACGCCGAAGGCGAACGTCCACGTCGTCGCTCCCGCGGCCAGCGTCGTCGCAGCAACCGTCGCGAGCGTCAACGTGATGCCAACGGCAATGTGATCGAAGGCTCGGAAGAAAACGCCGAAGAGCCAAGCAGCGCCGATCTGGCTGCCGGCCTTGCGGTAACTGCCGCGGTTGCCAGCACCGCCATCAGCGCCAACGCTGAAGCCGAAGCTCACCAGCAAGCCGAACGTGCGACTGCCGCTGTAGAAGACAAGGCTCCGGAAGCCCCAGTGGTTGAAGCCACCACGCCGGTAGAAGCCCCAGTGGTTCCTGCAGTGGAAGTGGCTCCAGTGGCTGAAGAGCAGGCTCAGGTTGAAGTGGCTGCCGAACCGGCCGTGGTCGTCGAAGCCCAGCCTGTGGTTGCCGAACAACCGGCAGCAGAACCTGTAGCCCAGGCGCCAGTGGTTGAAGAAAAGGCCATCGAGCCGGTTCAGGAAGCCCCTGCGCCAGCCTCGGTTGCCGAGCCAGCATTGGTGGTTGAAGAGCCTGTAGCGGCCCAGCAGCCTGCCCAGGTTGAAGAGCCGGCTCCGGTTGCAGCACCGGTGGTGGCCGAAGAGCCCGCACCCGCTGTCGAAGCTGAAGCCGCGCCGGTCAGCACCCTGACCAGCAATGGCCGTGCACCGAACGACCCACGCGAAGTGCGTCGCCGCAAGCGTGAAGCCGAGCGCCTGCAGAAGGAAGCCGAGCTGGCTGCCGCTGCTGCTCCGGCTGAAGCCGTGGTGACCGCCGAGCCGGCTCCGGTAGAAGCGCCAGAGGTGGTCGAGGCCGCCCCTGCGCCAGCCGAAGAGACTGCACCGGCGCCAGTGGCCGAACCTGCAGTGGAAGAAGCGGCCCCTGTGGCCGAGCAAGCACCGCGCGCTGTCGAGCACGCTGTGCATGCCGAGGAAGAACAGCACGAGCCTAAACCTCTCGTCTGATTCCAGCAGCCCATGAAAAAGCCCCGCCCGGGTAACCGGGCGGGGCTTTTTTATACCTGGAGCACCTGACAATCCGGAAACAGCAACGCCTGCGGAACGTCCACATCCCAGGTCACCCCCGGATCCGTCACCGGAACTTCCACCACCCGCCCCGAAGCGAACAGCGGCCGGGCTCCCCGATCACCAGACAGGCCCTGCAACGCTGCGCCATAAGACCGGCCAAAGCCCACCGGATGACCCAACTCATCCCCCAGCCGCGGCACGCTGATGCCCTCCTCGGTCATTGCCTCCATCACCCGACTGGCGGTGGCGGGCAGGATAAAGGGCATGTCCCCCAGCCAGACCATCCAGCCATGAGCATCGGCGCAGGCAGCCACTGCCGCAGCCAGGCTATGCCCCATGCCCACGGAGTCCAGCACCAGTACCTGACAACCGTAGGCACGCGCCAGATCCGCCACCTGGGGTCGATCCGCCGTGGTCACCAGCACTCGCTGGGCAACGTCCACCGGCAGGCTCACCAGCACCTGCTCCAGCACCGGCCGCTGCACCCCGTCACGCCCGCGGCAGGGCGCCAACAGCTTGTCCTGCCCGGCGCCGGCCACCTGGCGAAAACGCCTGCCCTGCCCCGCCGCCAGGATGATCGCGCAAGGCTTGCGGCTCACCTCACCGTCTCCGCCACTCGCACCGGGAGCTTCTTCTGCAGCGGTTCGACGCCATTTTTCAGCGCGACGATTTCGGCCAGCAACGACAAGGCAATCTCCGCCGGCGTATGGCTGCCGATGGGCAATCCGACCGGCCCGTGCAAGCGCTCGATGGCCTGCGCCGAAAGACCCAGCAGCGCCAGATTGTCCCGGCGTTTCTGGCTGTTGGCCCGGGAACCCAGGGCGCCGACGTAAAATGCCCGGGAGTCGAGCGCCGTCAGCAGCGCCATGTCATCCAGGCGCGGATCATGGGTCAGGGCCACCACCGCCGTGCGCTCGTCGGGCTCGATGCTCAGCACCGCATCGTCGGGCATCCCGGCGACAAAACGTCCATCCTGCCCCTCCCAGCCATGCACGAACTCCTGGCGCGGATCGCAGATCAGCACTTCGAAATCCAGCAAGCGGGCCATCTGCGCCACATAGCGCGACAACTGCCCGGCGCCGATCAGCAGCAAGCGCCAGCGCGGTCCGTAGATCGCCCGCAGGGTGACCCCGTCAAACGCCAATTCATCGCCGCGGTTCGCAGCTTTGAGCAGCACCTGGCCGGTGCCCAGGTTCAGCTCCCGGGCCACGATCTGGTGTGCCTCGCAGCGCTGGAGCAATTCGGCGACCCAGGCCGGGTCGCCAACCCGCTCTTCGGTGAGGCGCAAGGTGCCGCCGCAGGGCAGGCCGAATCGCGCCGCTTCCTCCAGGGTCACGCCGTAGGTCACCAGTTGCACCGGCGGCCCGTGGCGAGACAGGCGCCCATCGCCCTGGCGGCTGATCAGGTCATCCTCGATACAGCCTCCGGACACCGAGCCGATCACCACCCCGTCGTCGCGCAGGGCCAGCATGGCGCCGGGTGGCCGCGGCGCGCTGCCCCAGGTCTGCACCACGCTGTACAGCAGCACGCCGCGCCCGGCGCGCCGCCATTCCAGGACACTGCGCAGGACATTCAGGTCGACGCTGTCCATCAGGCGCTCGCCTGCTGCCAGCCCTGCAACTGGTAGCGCACCGGCAGGTTGCGTATGCGCTTGCCGGTGGCGGCGAAGATCGCGTTGCAAAGGGCCGGCGCAATCGGCGGCACACCGGGCTCTCCCACCCCGCCCAGGGGCACGTCCCCCGGCGGCGTCACCAGGTGCACCTGCACCTGTTTCGGCGCCAGGGACATGCGCGCCACTTCGTACATATGGAAATTGTCCTGCTGGACCTTGCCCTCCTTGAAGCTGATCTCCCCCAGCACCGCATTGCCCAGGCCCATGACGCAGGCCCCTTCGAATTGCGAGCGGATACGCTCGGGGTTGATCTGCGGGCCGCAATCCACGGCGATATCGGCCTGATGCACGATCAGCGTGCCATCGTCCTTCACTTCCACCTCGATCACCGCCGCCACATAGGTCACGAAGCTGTAGTGCACGGCCAGCCCCAGACCGCGTCCCTTGGGCAGCGAGCGCCCCCAGCCGGCCGCCTTGGCCGCGGTTTCCAGCACCGTGCGCAGGCGCCCGGTATCAATGGGGTAGCGCTCGGGGGATTCGCCGTAGTTCCACTCCTCGCTCAGGGTTCGGGGGTCGATCTGACGATCCGGCCCCAGCAGCTTGAGCTGGTACTGCAGCGGATCCTGGCCGGCCTTGTGGGCCAGTTCGTCGACAAAACTCTGGATCGCGAAGCCATGGGGAATGTTCGACACCGAACGGTACCAGCCGACCCGGGTATGGGCCGCGGCCTCGGGGTTTTCCAGGCGCACGTTGGGAATCGCGTAGGCCATATTGGTAAAGCCCATGCCCAGCTCGAAGGCGCCTTCGTGATTCATCCCCGGGGCGAACAGCGCGGTGATGCTCGGCGCCACGGTGCGGTGCAGCCAGGCCGCCGGCAGGCCGTCCTTGTTCAGCCCGGCCTTGAGGTATTCCGCCGACACGGTATGGAAGTAGGAGTTGTGGATATCGTCCTCGCGGGTCCACTGCACCCGCACCGCCTTGCCGGGAAAGGCCTTGGCCAGGATCGCCGCCTCCAGGATGAAGTCGGGCTTGGACTTGCGCCCGAAGCCGCCGCCCAGCAGCGTGACGTTCACCGTGACCTGCTCGAAGCCGATCCCCAGGCGTTCGGCGATTCGCTCGCGGGTCACCTGTGGCGCCTGGCTCGGTGCCCACGCCTCGCAGCGACCGTCCTGGAATCGCGCCACGGCCACCATCGGCTCCATCGGCGCCTGGGCCAGGTGCGGCAGGTAATAGCTGGCCTCCAGGCTGCTCTCGGCGCCCTTCAGGGCCTCATCCAGGTTGCCGGTACTGCGCACCACCTTGCCCGGTTGCCGCGCCGCCGCCTCCAGTTGCTTGCGGTATTGGATGGAGTCGTAGCCAGCGTTGGCGCCATCCTCCCACTCGATCCTCAAGGCATCGCGGCCCTTGATCGCCGCCCAGGTGTTGCTCGCCACCACAGCCACGCCGCCCAGGGGCTGGAACTCCGAAGGCAAGGGGCGGCTGTCGATGGGCATGACCTTGATCACCCCCGGCACCTTCAAGGCTGCGCTGTCATCCACCGACTTGACCTTGCCGCCATACACCCGGGGCCGCGCCACCGCCGCGAACAGCATGCCGTCGAAATGCACATCGGCGCCGTACACCGCACGGCCGTTGACGATGTCCTGGCCATCAATGGCCCGGGTGGCCTCCTTGCCGATGTAGCGGAACTCCCCGGGCTGCTTCAGGCGCAGGCTATCCCGGGCAGGCACCGCCAGGGCGCCTGCCGCAGCGGCCAGGGCGCCATAGCCCAGCTCACGCCCGGTGGGCTGGTGAACCACCTTGTGCAACTGCGCCCGACACTGCGCCAATGGCACCTGCCACTGCGCAGCGGCGGCCTGTTCCAGCATGGTCCGCGCAGCCGCGCCACAGCGGCGCATGGGCTCGTACCAATGACGCATGCTGCGCGAGCCGTCGGTGTCCTGGTTGCCGAAACGCACCTCGTCACCCGGTGCCTGGCGAACCTTGACCTGCGCCCAGTCGGCGTCCAGTTCATCGGCCACCACCATGCTCAGGCTGGTGCGCACGCCCTGGCCCATCTCCGAGCGATTGCAGATCACCGTGACGCTGCCGTCGCTGGCAATGCTCACGTAGACCTTGGGGTCATCGACCCAGCCGTGGGGCATGCCGTCGGCACCGAATTTCTTGTCCTCGGCAAAGGCCTCCTGCCAGCCCCAGCTCGCAGCCAGCACCAGGGCCCCGGTGGCCCCCACACCTTTGAGAAAGCCCCGGCGGCTGAGGTTGCTCAGGGCAAAATCCTGCGGTAGGCGGTTCATGCCTTGGCCTCCTGCAGATGGCTGGAAGCCTGTCGGATCGCGGTCTTGATCCGGTTGTAAGTACCGCAGCGGCAGATATTGCCGAGCATCGCCTCTTCGATCTGCTCGTCGCTGGGGTTGGGGTGGACCTTGAGCAAGGCAGTGGCCGACATGATCTGCCCGCCCTGGCAGTAACCGCACTGGGCCACCGCCGTATCCAGCCAGGCCTGCTGCACCACCTGCCCTACCGGGTCGGTATGCAGGTTGTCGATGGTGCTGACGTTCTTGCCCTGCACCGAGCCTATCGGCGTGATGCAACTGCGCGCCGGGTCGCCGTCGATATGAATCGTACAGGCGCCGCACAGGCCCATGCCGCAGCCGAACTTGGTACCGTTGTAGCCCGCCACGTCGCGGATAGCCCACAGCAGCGGCATGTCCTCGGTGACGTCCAGTTGATGATCTTGACCGTTGAGCTTCAGGGTAATCATGGGCACGCCCGCATTTTCTGAGTGATGGGGTCGAGTCATCCGCCGTGCAGTACCGCGGCTGCGGTGCACGCAGATCGGCTCAGGCTAATCGGGCTCTCTTGTGAAGACAGGCTTCACCGGGCCTTTGGGAACAGCAAAAAGCTGATTCTTAGCCTGCTAAGTTAAGCCGCAATTAACAAAAAAGCCTTGCCCGAACGTCAGCCAGGCAAGGCTTTTTGCTATCCACCGCAAGCCGGCTCTCGCTAATAGAGGTTGGGCTCCATCTCCAGCTCGACACTGAAACGCTCGGCGATATCGCGCTGGATCCGCCGCGCCAGTTCCAGCAACTGCAGGCCGCTGGCGCCGCCATAGTTGACCAGCACCAGCGATTGCAAGCGATGGACCCCGGCATCCGCCTCGCGAAAGCCCTTCCAGCCCGCCTGTTCGATCAGCCAACCGGCCGCCAGCTTCACCTGCCCATCGGCCTGGGGGTAACCCACCAGCCCCGGATGCGACTGCTTGATCTGCGCCGCCAGTGCCGCCGGCACCACCGGGTTCTTGAAGAAGCTGCCGGCATTGCCCAGCACCGCAGGGTCCGGGAGCTTCTCGCTGCGGATGCTGCAGATCGCCCGGCTGACATCGCTGGCCGTCGGCTGTTCGATGCCCTGCTCGCTCAGGCGCTGGCGCACCGGACCGTATTCCAGGTGCAGGTGATCGACACGGTTCAGGGCAAAGCGCACCCGCAGGATCAACCAGCGACCGGCCTGATGCTTGAACAGGCTGTCGCGGTACGCGAACTGACACTGCGCCAGGTCGAATTCCCGCAGCTCGCCGGTCTGCCGATCGAGGGCGGTCAGGCCGGCGAACACGTCCTTGATCTCCACCCCATAGGCGCCGATGTTCTGCATCGGTGCGGCGCCGACGGTGCCGGGAATCAGGCTTAGGTTCTCCAGCCCGGACAGGCCCTGCTCCAGGGTCCACTGGACAAAGGGATGCCAGGTTTCCCCGGCCTCGGCCTCGACCACCACCCGCTGCCCGTCATCGCTGAGCAGGCGAATGCCACGAGTGGCCATGCGCAGCACCAGGGCCTGGATATCCGCCGTCAGCAGCAGGTTGCTGCCGCCGCCGATCACCAGCAGCGGCAACTGGTGGGTAGCGCAATAGGCCAGGGCCTCGCGTACCTCGTCATCGCTGTGGGCCTGGGCAAACCACTTCGCCTTGACCTCGACCCCGAAGCTGTTGAACGGCTTGAGGGACACATCGGCCTGAATGTCCAGGGTCATAGCCGCCCCTTCAATTCGACCACCAGCCGGTCGCAGGCATCCTCGATCAGGTCCAGCACCTGCTCGAAACCCTGCTCGCCGTCGTAGTACGGATCCGGCACTTCATCCAGCGCCGCCTCGTAGCGACGCAGGAACAGGTCCAGCTCGGCCTTGCCCCGAGCCGGTTGCAGGGCCTTGAGGTTGCGCAGGTTGCTCTGGTCCATGGCGAAGATCAGGTCATAGGCAGCGAAATCGGCGCTGCCGACCTGCTGCGCCCGTTGTGCCGACAGGTCGTAGCCGCGCCGCAAGGCAGCCTGCTGGCTGCGCTTGTCCGGGGCCTTGCCGATGTGCCAGTCGCTGGTGCCCGCAGAGGCGACTTGCACCTGGTCACCCAGGCCGGCCTCGTGCAACTTGCGGCGCAGCACGCCTTCGGCGGTGGGCGAGCGGCAGATATTGCCCAGGCAGACGAACAGAACCCGCATCAGGCCTCCAGCAGGCGCCGAACGCGCTCAAGGTCTTCGGCGGTATCGACGCCGGTAGGCGGTGCTTCCAGGGCGTCGGCCACGTGGATCCGCACGCCATGCCACAGGGCACGCAGTTGCTCCAGGGATTCGGTGTTTTCCAGCCAGCACGGGCCCCAACTGACGAAGTCGTGAAGAAAGCCGGCGCGGTAGGCATAGATGCCGATGTGACGGCGATAAGGCACGCCTTCGGGCAGTTGCTCACGACTCTGGGCAAAGGCATCCCGGGCCCAGGGCAAGGTGGCGCGACTGAAGGTCAGGGCCAGGCCGTTGAGGTCGCTGACCACCTTGACCACATTGGGGTTGAACAGGGTCTGCACGTCCTCGATCGGCTCGGCCAGGGTGGCCATGCGCGCTTCGGTGTGGGCTGCCAGGTTGGCCGCTACCTGATCGATCACCGACGGCGGGATCAACGGCTCGTCGCCTTGTACGTTGACCACGATCGCATCCGCGGCCAGGCCCAGCTGGGCGGCGACTTCCGCCAGCCGGTCGGTGCCGGAGTTGTGATCTTCCCGAGTCAGCAGCGCCTCGGCGCCAAAGCCCTGGCAGGCCTCGACGATGCGCTGATCATCGGTGGCCACCACGACCCGCTCGGCGCTGCTCTTGCGCGCCTGTTCCCAGACCCACTGGATCATCGGCTTGCCGGCGATCAGTTGCAGCGGCTTGCCTGGCAGGCGAGTGGAGGCGTAGCGCGCCGGGATGACAACGGTGAAGGCGCTGCTCATTTGTCCAGGCGCTCTTCGGTGGTCAGGGTGCGCGCCTCGCTTTCCAGCATCACCGGGATGCCATCGCGAATCGGATAGGCAAGGCCCGCGCCCTTGCTGATCAGCTCGGTCTTGTCGGCGCTGAGTTTGAGGGGGCCTTTGCAGATCGGGCAGGCGAGGATGTCGAGCAGTTTGGTGTCCATGAGGATTCCCTGGATAAAAGCGAATTAAGGCAGCAGACGATCAGGCAGCAGGCGCATCAACTGGGTGTCGAACCAGGCGACGAAGGCCGGCGAAGGCTGGGCATCGACCGCCAGGTACCACCAGTCGTCTGCCGCGAAAGCCCGGCACTTGACCGCATCTTTCTCGGTCATGACCAGCGGCAATGACGGGGTGAAGGTCAAGGCCTGCGCACTGTATTGAGCGTGATCGGCAAATGCATGGGGAACAGGCCGCCAGTGTAGCGTTTCAAGGGTGTTGAAGAAACGCTGGGGATTGCCGATGCCCGCCACCGCATGCAGCGCCTGGCCGGGGGCGAAATGCTCCAGCGCACGACGCTCGCCACTGCGCAGGTTGACCAGCACCGAGGGCTTGAGATGAAAGACGAACCCCTCGTCACGGTCATCAACTGCGCCGTTGTAGAGCACCGCGTCGACGCTCTGCAAACGCTCCGCCGGCTCGCGCAGCGGCCCGGCAGGCAGGCAGCGGCGGTTGCCCAGGCCGCGGGCGGCATCGATCAGCACCAGCTCCAGGTCACGGGCCAGGCGGTAGTGCTGCAGGCCGTCGTCGGAGAGGATCAGGTCCAGCGGCTCGGCGGCCAGCAGGGCCTGTACCGCGCGGCCGCGATCCGGATCGATCATCAGCGGCACGCCGCAGCGCTGGACGATCAGCAGCGGCTCATCACCGGCCACCGCGGCGCAATCTTCGGCGCTGACGCGCCAGGGCAGTTGCGCCGGCTTGGCACCGTAGCCGCGGCTGACCACCCCGACCCGCAACCCGAGGCGCTGGCAGTGCTCCACCAGCCACAGGATCAACGGCGTCTTGCCGGTGCCGCCGACGGTGATGTTGCCCACCACGATCAGCGGCACAGGTGGTTGATAGATCGCCCCCTCACCGGCAAGAAAGCGCTGGCGCTTGCCCGTCACCACTCGGCGATACAGACATTCCAGGGGGCGCAGCAGTTTCAGCGCGGGGTGGCCGTTGTACCAGGCATTGAGCAGGCGATCGGAAAGTGCCATCAGGGTGCCGGGTCCGCCTCGACGGTGGTCATGCGCAGGTGGCTGAAACCGAGCTTGCCGGCTGCATCCATGGCAGTGATCACCGCTTGATGCTGGGTCTTGCCATCGGCGCTGATGGACAGCGGCAGGTTGGTGTCGCCCGCCGACTCCTTCTGCAGGGCCTCGATCAAGGTCTCCAGGTCATTTTTGGGCAGGACCTGGTTGTTCACCGAAAACACGCCGTCGGCGCTGATGGCGATATCCAGTTGCTTGACCTGCTGGTCTTCGGCCGGCGAGCCGCTGACCGCTTCCGGCAGGTCGACCCGCAGCTCGGTTTCCCGGGTGAAGGTGGTGGTGACAACAAAGAACAGCAGCAGGATGAACACCACGTCGATCAACGACGCCAGGTTGATGTCCACGGTTTCCCGGGGCTTGCGACGGAATTTCACGCTTTGCCCTCGGCCAGATCGACATCGCGGTCGCCCTGGATCACTTCCACCAGCTTGATCGCCTCCTGCTCCATGCCCACCACCAGTTCATCGACCCGGCGTTGCAGGAAGCGGTGGAAGAACACCGAGGGAATGCCCACCATCAGGCCGGCGGCGGTGGTGATCAGGGCTTTGGAAATACCGCCTGCGAGGATGTGCGCGTTGGTGGTCATGCCCGAGCCCATGAACGAACTGAAGATGTCGATCATGCCCAGCACGGTGCCCAGCAGGCCCAGCAGCGGTGCCATAGCGGCAATGGTGCCGAGGGCGTTGAGGTAGCGTTCCAGCTCATGGATGACCCGGGCGGCAGCCTCCTCGATGCATTCCTTCATGATCTCGCGGCCATGCTTGGAGTTGGCCAGGCCCGCCGCCAGAATCTCGCCCAGGGGCGAATCGGCGCGCAGTTCCTTGAGTTTTTCCTTGTTCAGCTGCTTGTCCTTGATCCAGCGCCAGACCTGCCCCAGCAGGTGGGGCGGGGTGACACGGCTGGCCCGTAGGGTCCACAGACGCTCGGCAATGATGCCCACGGCAGCAATGGAACTCAGAATGATCGGCAACATCATCCAGCCGCCGGATTTGACCAATTCCCACACAGTGACAGCCCCCTCGAAAAAGTGCGCCACTCTAACATAGGGGCCGGACGCACCGAAGACCGTGATGTCGCATGCTCACAGGCTTTAATAACCCACGGTTATTTAAGGCATTGCGGGCGGCTCACGCCAGAATCGCCGCTGCTCGCGAAGGCCATGTGCCGCCCCGAAGACCCCCAGTTGCAGCCTCAGGGCACCCTGTTCGGCGCTGTCATAAATTGCCATGTCCAGGCGCCGATAGCGTGCCAGCACTTGAGGATGGGGGTGGCCGAAGGCATTGCCCCGACCACGGGAAATCAGCACCGCGTCGGGGGCCAGCCGCTGCAGCAAGGCCATGGATGAAGAGGTACGGCTGCCGTGATGGGGTGCCTGCAGCCAGTGGGTCCGCACCGCCAGCGGGCTGTCGAGCAAGGCTCGTTCGGCACGAGCGTCGATGTCCCCGGTAAGCAGCAGGCGCTCGCCGGCAGCCTCGACCTGGAGCACGCACGAGGCCTGATTGCCGTCGGTCGCCGCCGCCCATTGCCACTGGCGAAAGCGCACGCCATTCCACACCCAGCTCAGCCCACTGTCGCAAGGCCTTGCCTGCAGGCCCGCGGGCAAGGCGTCGGGCTGGCCACCGCGGACCTCGCCCACGGGCATTGCGCGCTGCACCGCCTGGGCGCCACCGGCATGGTCGTTGTCGGCATGGCTGAGCAGCATCAGGTCCAGCCGCCGGATGCCGAGCCTGTGCAGGGTCGGCACTACCACTCGCTCTCCCAGGTCGAACTCGGCGACCCGCGCGCCAGCGTCATACAGCAGGGCGTGATCACGGGTACGCAGGATGAATGACAGGCCCTGCCCCACATCCAGCTGCCAGACCTCCACCTCGCCTTCGGGCACTCGCGCCAGGGGTGGCCAGACCGCCAGGAGCAACAGCGGCCAACCCAGAACCCGCATGGGCACGCCCCTGGGCAACAGCAGCAACAGGCAGCCCAGAGCATTCATGCCCCATAGCCACAGAGGGATCTGCGGCGGCACCCAGGCCGGCCACCCACCGGCAATCAATCCGAGCAAGCGGAACAACCCGTCCAGCAATCCACCGGCCAGCCACAACAGGCCCTCACCCACATAAGGCACCGGCAGCAGCAGGCTGCCGAGCAAAGCCGGCGGCAACACCAGAAAGCTGATCCAGGGCACCGCCAGCAAATTGGCCAGCGGCCCGCTGAGGCTGATAGGCAGCCCCAGAGCCAGCAACGGCGGCAGCAGGCCAACGGCGATCAACCATTGGGCCCGGGTCCAGCCCTGCCACCAGCTCCACGCCCCCAGGCGCCCGGCAAAGATCAAGATCAGGATTGCCACTGCGGCAAAGGACAGCCAGAACCCCGCCTGCAAGCTGGCCAGCGGCTCGGCCAGCAACACCGCATTCAACGCCAGCAGCAGGGGCCAGCCGGCCCGCAGATGGCGAAAGCGCATGCGCCAGAGCAGTACCAGGGCGACCATCACACAGGCGCGCTGCACTGGCACATCGAACCCCGCCAGCAGGCCGTAGCCCAGGGCGCCGAGCCAGGCCAGGGCACAGGCCCAGGGCAACCACGGCAAGCGCTCGGGCCAGAGACCATGGCGGGACAGCCCGGCCACCGCGAAATAGATCACCCCAGCCAGCAGGCTGATGTGCTGCCCGGAAATCACCATCAAGTGGACGGTGCCGGTGTCCTGCAACAGCTGCCAGTCTTGCCGCGTCAGGCCGGAACCGTCGCCCATCACCAGCGCCGCCAACCCCGCACCGCGCCCCTGAGCCTCGACCTCTAGCAAGCGCTGGCGCAAGCCTTGCCGCCAGGCCTGCGGGGCCGGTGCCAGCAACTGCCCGGCCTTGACCGTGCCGGTGGCGCCGATACGGCGCGCCAGCAGCCAGGCCTGGTAATCGAAGCCCTGGGGATTCAACAAACCCATCGGCTGGCGAAGCTTGACCGCCAGCCGCCAGCGCTCGCCACTCTTGAGCGCCGGGCCCTCACGCCAGGCCAGCCGCATGCGCCGGGGCAGCTGCTCACGGCGGGCCTGGGCATCTTCCAGCTCGAAACGCACCACGCCGCCCGCCTGCTCCGGCAGGCCGCTCACCCGCCCCTCCAGCCAGCGGGTCTGTGCCTCCAGGCGCGGCGCCAGGCGATCATCCAGGGCCGACTGCGCGGACACACAGGCCCAGGTGAAACCGAACAGGAAAAATGCCACCGGATGTGTACGAAACGGCAACAGCATCAAGGCCAGTATCGCCATACACAGCAGCAGCCAGCCTGGGGGCAAGGCCGGCATGAAACCCAGCGCCAGCAGCCCTGCAGCCAGCGCCAGCATTGCGCTACGCATCCGCCCGCCCCTCCTTGGGAGTTCATACTCTTGGCTTAGTCGAGGATGAGCAGCGCGGCTTTATCATTTGTCACAATGTCTGAATTTTCGCCGACTAGAATCCGGTCATAATCGTCGCCTGACCCGACCGAGAAGCCTTATGCCCCGGCGCTTATTCAAACGTTACATGCCAGATCCGACCAGCATCCGGGAACACAAGTCCTTACGCTTTCTCGGCACCCTGCTGCATGACGCCAACCTCTGGCACCTCAATCGACACTCGGTGGCCCGGGCCATGGCCGTGGGCCTGTTCGCCGCCTTTATTCCCATTCCAATGCAGATGTTGCTGGCTGCGGTACTGGCCATCTGGCTGCGCGGCAATATGCCCATCAGTGTCAGCCTGGTCTGGTTGACCAACCCCATCACCATGCCGCCGGTGTTCTTCTGCACCTACCAACTGGGGGCCTGGCTGATGAACGTGCCGCCGCGCACCCTGCCCGACGAGCTGACCTGGGAGTGGATCAGCAGCCAGCTGGCAACCCTGTGGCAACCCTTCCTCCTCGGCTCGGTGGTGGCCGGGCTGGTGCTGGGGGCCACTGCCTATTGCCTGACCATGCTCTATTGGCGCTGGTGGGTCGCGCGCCAATGGTCCAGGCGCAAGCAGCAACGGCAGTGACCAACGAAAACGGCCTCCCGAGGGAGGCCGTTTGCATAACGCACTAAAGGCATTTACTGACGCATGCCGCGCCCGCTCACCAGCAGCCGCGCGCAACCGATATACAGCACCAGGGTGGCCACCAGCATGAAGGTAATGGCGATGCTGATCTTGATATCCGACACCCCGAGGATGCCGAAACGGAAGGCGTTGACCATGTGCAGCACCGGGTTGGCCAGGGACACCGTCTGCCAGAACGGCGGCAGCAGGTTGATCGAGTAGAACACCCCGCCCAGGTAGGTCAGGGGCGTCAGCACGAAGGTCGGGATGATCGAGATATCGTCGAAGTTGCGTGCAAAGACTGCGTTGATGAAGCCCAGCAGCGAGAAGATGGTCGCGGTCAACACTACCACCAGCACCGTGATGCCCAGGTGGTGCACCTGCAGCGTGGTGAAGAACAGCGACAGCAGCGTCACGATGACCCCCACCATCAGCCCCCGCAGCACCCCGCCCAAGGTGTAGCCGATGAGAATGGTATGGGGCGACAACGGCGAGACCATCAACTCCTCGATGGAGCGCTGGAACTTGCTGCCGAAGAAGCTCGATACCACGTTGCCGTAGGAGTTGGTGATCACCGACATCATGATCAGCCCCGGGACGATGTACTCCATGTAGGTGAAACCACCCATGTCGCCGATCTGCCGGCCGATCAGGTTACCGAAGATGACGAAGTACAGGACCATGGTGATGGCCGGGGGCAGCAGGGTCTGCGGCCAGATCCGGGTGAAGCGCCGGACTTCGCGATAGACAATGGTGTTGAGCGCCACCAGGTTGGGTTTGAACTCCGAACTCATACCGCCACCTTCGACAGATTCTTCTCCACCAGGGACACGAACAACTCCTCAAGACGGTTGGTTTTGTTACGCAGGCTCAGCACCTCGATGTTCTGCAGGGCCAGTTGGCCGAACAGCGCGGTGATGCCCACGGCCTTGTCCACCTGGACCTCCAGGGTATGGCTGTCCACCAGCCGGGTCGGATAGCCGGCCAGTTGCGGCGCCACGCTCAGGTCGTTCTTCAGGTCGAGGAGGAAAGTCTCCACATGCAGCTGGCTGAGCAACTGGCGCATGCTGGTGTTCTCGACGATGGTGCCGTGGTCGATGATGCCGATGTTGCGGCACAGCTGCTCAGCCTCTTCCAGGTAGTGGGTGGTGAGGATGATGGTGATGCCTTTCTGGTTGAGCTCGGTAAGAAAGCTCCACATGGAACGGCGCAGCTCGATATCGACCCCGGCGGTAGGTTCGTCAAGGATCAACAGGCGCGGTTCATGCACTAGCGCGCGGGCGATCATCAGGCGCCGCTTCATGCCACCGGACAGGGAACGCGAAGGCACATCGCGCTTGTCCCACAGGCCGAGCTGGGTCAGGTACTGCTCGGCGCGCTGCTTGGCGATCTTCGCCGGAATGCCGTAGTAGCCGGCCTGGGTCACGACGATGTCGAAGGTTTTCTCGAACTGGTTGAAGTTGAATTCCTGCGGCACCACGCCGATGCAACGCTTGAGCGCCGCCGGCTCACGATCCAGGTCGTGGCCGAAGACGCTCACCGTACCGCTGGTCTTGTTCACCAGGGTCGAGAGAATGCCGATGGTGGTGGATTTGCCGGCCCCGTTAGGGCCGAGCAGGGCGAAAAAGTCACCTTCGGCGACATCCAGATCGATACCACTCAGGGCCTGGAAACCGTTGCCGTAGGTTTTGGTTAGCTGCCGGATGGACAGAGCGGAACTCATATCGGATTCATGCACCAAGAAGGGGGAATTTTATAAGTAAGGGCGGCCCGAGCCGATTGCAACGACGCCGGACGCCCGCCATGTTGCGTGCCTGCGTCGTGCAAGTACAGTCACCCGTATCGATAGTGGGTATTAAGTCAACGCGGTCATCACGGCCTGGCGATAGGCCGGGCGCTGTTTCAAGCGCTCATACCAGGCTTGCAGATGGGGCATGGAAGGACGCTCGATGGGCATCTCGAACCAAGCGTAGATGAAACTGCCGAGGGGAATGTCGCCCACGCCGATCTCCTGCCCGGACAGGTAAGGCTGCTCGCCCAGGGCCTGATCGACCCGCGCCAGCAGCTCGGCACACGTGGCCTTGGCGGCGTTGATCTGCGCCCAGTCCTGCTGCTCGGCCGGGGTGCGCAACACACCCCAGAACAGATGCCGGAAGGGTTCAGCGAAGGTCGAGGTGGTCCAGTCCATCCACTTCTCGGCGCTGGCCCGCAGTTGCACGTCGGCCGGGTACCAGTGGCTATCGGCGGCGTAGCGCGCAGCCAGGTAGCGCACGATGGTATTGGACTCCCAGAGCACGAAGTCGCCGTCTTCAATCAGTGGAATCCGGCCATTGGGGTTCAGCGCCCGGTACGCCGGGGTGTCCACCACCCCAAAGGCGCCGCCGGCGTCCAGGGACTCATAGGCGAGCCCCAGTTCCTGCGCGCACCAGAGTGCCTTCCTGACATTCGACGAGTTCTTGCGACCCCAGATCTTCAGCATGACCATCCCTCAGTAATGAATGCCGGGGCAGTCTACGCCTGATCAGCCGCGACTCAAATCGCCGCGCAGGTCTGCCAGCACTTGCGGCTGCTGCGCGTCGAACAGGTGCGGGTAGCATTTTTCCAGGTGGCCGAAAAACAGCTCCTGCGGCACGTCGGCAAACTGCCCGTGGTCCACCAGGTACTCCATCGACTGTTCGCCCTGGCGATTGAAAGGCTGGAAAACGCTGTCCTCCAGGCCGTCGAAATCCAGCGGCGCCACATCGAACATTTCACACAATTGCCGGTTGAACGCCGGCGTGGCCTTGACCCAACGACCCTGCAGATAGAACTCGGTGTAGCCGTGCATGGCGAACACATCGCTGCGCAGCAGCTCCAGCAGCCTGGGTGTGGACAGGTGATTGCGCACATCGGCCAGGCCGATGCGCGCCGGTATCCCGCAATGCCGGGCACAACCGGCGAGCAAGGTGGCCTTGGGCACGCAATAGCTCTCGCCGGTGGCCAGGGCATGGCTGCCGCGCAAGGTCTGGGGATCACGGCTGAAACTGTAGAAATTGTAGCGTACGGCCTCGCGCACCGCGTAATAGAGGCTGACGGCTTGCTGTCGGGGATCGCGGCTGGCACCGCGATGAGTTTCGGCGAACTCCACCACCGCCGGGTGGTCACTATCGATGAAGCGGCTGGGACGCAGGTACTCGTGCATGGGCATGACCTCCGAGAGGAAGCCTGAGTCTATCGAGGCGTCCGCCCCAGTGATAACGACGTATCGGCCAAAGATCATGGCCCCCACGATCAACCGGGCCTGGCCCGCAAGATACAGACTTGCATTGCACCCGCACTGCCCTGCTCACCCGCGCTGTCGAAGGCCGACTACGCTCTGAGGGTGATTTCACCCCTGGTTTCACGGAGGATTGAATATGCTGTTGTTGTGGATACTGGTTCTGGTGCTCGCAGTGGCCTACCTGGCCCATCGCCGTACCGCCCCCCTGCCCGCCCTCGGCGTGGTCGCCATCTACCTCTTGGCCATGGGCGCCTTTAGCCGTGCCCCCGGCTGGCTGCTGCTGATTTTCTGGGTGCTGCTGGCAGCGGTCGCCGCCCCTCTGCTGCTGCCCGATCTGCGGCGCAAGTATTTCAGTACGCCGCTGTTCAGCTGGTTCCAGAAGGTTCTGCCGCCGATGTCCCAGACCGAGCGCGATGCCATCGATGCCGGCACCGTCTGGTGGGACGGCGAGCTGTTCAGTGGCCGCCCCGACTGGAATACCTTGCTGGCCTACCCCAAGGCCCAGTTGACCGAAGAAGAGCAGGCGTTCATCGACGGCCCGACCGAGGAGCTGTGCGCCATGGTCAGCGACTGGCAGATCGGCCAGCACATGGACCTGCCGGCCGAAGCCTGGGCCCACATCAAGGAGCACGGTTTCTTTGCCCTGATCATTCCCAAGGAGTTCGGCGGCAAGGGCTTCTCGGCCTACGCCCACTCCCAGGTGGCCATGAAGCTGGCCACCCGCAGCGGCGACCTGGCCTCCACCGTGATGGTGCCCAACTCCCTGGGCCCGGCCGAACTGCTGCTGCACTACGGCACCGACGAACAGCGCAATCACTACCTGCCGCGGCTGGCCCGGGGCGGCGACATTCCCTGCTTCGCCCTCACCGGCCCCCTGGCCGGCTCCGATGCAGGGGCCATGCCCGACACCGGGATCATCTGCAAAGGCCAATGGCAGGGTGAAGAAACCCTGGGCCTGCGCCTGAACTGGGAAAAGCGCTACATCACCCTGGGCCCGGTGGCCACCCTGCTCGGCCTGGCCTTCAAGGCCCATGACCCGGACCACCTGCTGGGCGACCAGGAAGACCTGGGCATCAGCCTGGCACTGATCCCCACCGACACCCCCGGGGTGGATATCGGCCGCCGCCACCTGCCCCTGGGCGCGGCCTTCATGAACGGCCCGAACTCCGGCAAGGACGTGTTCATTCCCCTGGACTTCCTCATCGGCGGCCAGGAAATGCTCGGCAAGGGCTGGATGATGCTGATGAATTGCCTGTCCGTGGGCCGTTCGATCTCCCTGCCCGCGGTGGGCACCGGCGCCGCCAAATTCACCAGCCTGGTGACCGGCCAGTACGCCCAGGTGCGGGAGCAGTTCAACGTGCCCCTCGCCGCCTTCGAGGGCATCCAGGAGGCTCTGGCCCGCCTCGGCGGCAATGCCTGGCTGATGGACAGTGCACGCATGCTCACTGCCAACGCCGTGGACCTGGGGGAAAAACCCTCGGTGCTGTCGGCGATCCTCAAGTACCACCTCACCGAGCGCGGCCGCGAGTGCATCAGCCACGCCATGGACGTGCACGGCGGCAAGGGCATCATCATGGGCCCCAACAACTACCTGGGCCGCAGCTGGCAAGGAGCGCCGATCTTCATCACCGTGGAAGGCGCCAACATCCTTTCGCGCAACCTGATGATCTTCGGCCAGGGGGCAATCCGCTGCCATCCATTCGTGCTCAAGGAAATGGCCCTGGCCGGTCGCGAAGACCACGACCAGGCGCTGCAGGAGTTCGACGCCCTGCTGCTCAAGCACATAGGTTTCGCCGTGAGCAACGCCGCCAGCACCCTGGTGCTGAACCTCGGCCTGGGCCACTTCGAACACGTTCCGGGAGACAAGGTCAGCCAGGGCTACTTCCGCGCCCTGAACCGCCAGGCCGCGGCCTTCGCCCTGCTGGCGGACTTCTCGATGATGCTGCTGGGGGGCGAACTCAAACGCCGCGAGCGCCTTTCCGCCCGCCTGGGGGATGTGCTCAGCCACCTGTACCTGGCGTCGGCAGCGCTCAAGCGCTACCACGACCTGGACTCCCCGGAATACCTGCGCCCCCTGCTGGCCTGGGCCATGGAAGAGAGCCTCGGGCATTCCGAACGGGCCCTGGACGAGTTGCTCAGCAACTTCCCCAACCGGGTGTTCGGTTGCGTGCTGCGGGTGCTGGTGTTCCCCTTCGGCCGTCGCCATACCGGGCCATCGGACCAGCTGGATGCCGAAGTGGCGGCGATCATCGGTCGAGCCCAGGGCGATCCGGCCCTGGAAGCGGTGCTTGCCGGCTGCTACCGCCCGCAATCCAAGGACGACCCGGTGGGCGCCCTGCAACATGCCAGCAACCTGCTGAGCGCCGTGCACCCGTTGCACAAGAAGCTCCACGAAGCGCTGAAAAGCGGCCAGGTCAAACCGGCTGCCGGCGAATCGGCCATCGACGCGGCGCTGGAAGCCGGCGTGCTGCAGGCCGCCGAGGCCCAGAGCCTGCACGAGGCCGAGGCGGCGCGGCGCAAGGTCATCGATGTGGATGATTTTGCCAAGGAGGAGCTGACCCTAAGCGAAGGCAAGACCCGCTAGACGGCCGCCTTCGGGGCAGGTCGATTATGAAACCGGGCGCGGGAGCTATATACTCCCGCGCCCGTTTTGCTCTTGAGGACCCTGTCATGTCCAACATCGTCGCCGATCATCTCGTCCTGCTGGACCACCTGCGCAGCATCCTGGTCGCCGTAGGTGAAGCCGAACAGGTGCCCGAGGAAAGCCATGCGCTGTTCCTGGAGCGCTTCGACGAACTGCGCGCCTCGCTGCCGATCGACCCGATCGAAAGCCAATACCTGGGCCAGGACCTGCTGTGCCAGATCATGCAGCGCTACCCGCAGATCGCCCACCTGGTGCCTCGTGACCTGCTGTGGTTCTTCGCCGGTGACTGCCTGCACTACATGCCCGATGAAGAAATCGACCTGTACCAGGCCCTGGAAGAGCGCCGTTTCGAAGCCGAGCAGAACGACGAGCCCTTCGACTGGAACCAGGAAAAGCAGCTGCTGGCGCTTTCTGCCCAGGACAGCAAGCACTGATCACTGCGCCCGGCGCAACCAAGGCCCGCACGGTTCGCCCGGCGGGCCTTTTTCATGGGCGCCTTTTAGCGCCGGCTTGTCAGAGAATTCGCTGGCAAGCCAGCTCCTACAGCGGGCGTTCCGCTTTGCCCGGGCGGTTGAGGGTCGGCTCCTTGGCCAGGCACTCCACCAGGTAGTCGATGAAAACCCGCAACTTGGGCGGCAGGTAACGGGTCGGTGAATGCAGCAGCCAGGCACCGCCGTGGTAGGAGGCCAGGAAGGTCCACTCCGGCAGCACCTGGACGATCAGCCCCTGCTCCAGGGCATGGCGCGCGGTGAAGTACGGCAGGCTGCCGATCCCCAGGTGTTGCAGCACCGCATCCAGGCGCACCCCGGTGTGGTTGGCCGCATAGCGCCCGCGCACCCCCACCGTGACCGCCTTGCTGCCCTGGGTGAATTTCCAGCGCGCATCGCTGGGGGTCTCGCCCAGGTAGATGCAACTGTGCTGGCGCAGGTCCTGGGGATGGGCCGGGGTACCGTGCTCGGCCAGGTACTGCGGGGTGGCGCAGAGCAGGTGATCGATGCGCAACAGCTGGCGGCCGATCAACCCGGGCGGCGGGCGATCGGTGATGCGGATCGCCAGGTCGACGTTGTCGTCGATCAGGTCGACATCGCGGTCCTCATGCAGCAGTTCCACATCGACCAGGGGATAGCGCCGCAGAAACTCCGGCATGTGCGGGTGCACCACGAAACGCCCCACCGCCTTGGGCACGCTGACCCGCACCACGCCTTCGGCTTCGTGGGTGAACTGGCCGCTGACCTCCATCACCGAACGGGCCGCACTGACCATTTCACTGCAACGCTTGAACACCTCTTCGCCACCGTCGCTCAAGCGCAACTTGCGTGTGGTGCGCTGCAACAACCGGGTGGCCAGGGCCTTTTCCAGGCGCGAGATGCTGCGGCTGACCGCCGAAGGCGAGGAGCCCAGCTGGCGTGCCGCCTCGGAGAAGCTGCCGGTCTCCACGACCCTGACGAAAATGGCCATTTCTGCCAGCAAAGGCAGGGGTAGATTTATGCTCATGACGCAATAGTCCATTGAGTTTCGAACGGATTATCACGCAATTGCCCAGGCCGCATAATAAAAAAACACTGAATTCCAGGGTTAGAGAAATGACGCGGCGCCTGTATTACGACAATGACCAGTTACTGACCTCCGTCGAGGTCCTGAGCTGCATCCCCCACGAACAGCAATTCGCGGTCACCCTCAACGCCACGCCCTTCCACCCCCAGGGTGGCGGCCAGCCCAGCGATACCGGCTGGATCGGCCAGGCCGCCGTTCTGCGGGTGGCCCAGGAAGGCGAGCAGATCGTGCATTACCTGGACCAGCCGCTGGAGCCGGGCATTTTCGAGGCCCGGGTCGATGAGGCCGCGCGCCTGTTCAACAGCCGCATGCACTCCGCCGGGCACCTGATCGGCCACTTCGTGCAAAGCCAGGGCTGGATACCGATCAAGGCCCATCACTGGCCAGGTGAAGGCCGGGTGTCGTTCAAACCGGCAGAGCAGCCCCGGGAGATCGACGGCGCCAGCGTGCAGGACGCGATTGCGCAGTGGATAGAGGCCGACCTGGAACGGCATAGCACAATGGCGGACGGTTCGCGCCAGATCAGCTTTGGCCAACTGCCGGCCTATGGTTGCGGCGGCACCCACGTCAGCCACCTGCAGCAGCTGGGCGCGGTGCTCATCACCGCGGTCTCACTCAAGAAAGGCACCCTTTCGGTCAGCTATAGCCTCGACTGAAAACGGCCTGCCACTCAATCACCCTGCTTTGCGGAGTCCGCATGCTCTCCAACTATCTTGGCGAGTTCCTCGCCCTGGCCCTGGTTCACTTTCTCGCGGTGGTCGCTCCCGGGCCGGATTTTGCCGTGACCATCCGCCAGAGCGTGCGCTTTGGCCGCATGACCGGGGTCTGTACCGCCCTGGGCATCGGCGCCGGCATCTCGGTGCACGTGCTCTACACCCTGCTGGGGGTGGGCGCCCTGATGCACGCTACGCCCTGGTTGCTGAGCGCGGCCAAGCTGCTGGGCGGTGCCTACATTCTGTACTTGGGTATCAGCCTGCTGCGCAGCAAGGCCAAGACCAGCCTTCCCGGCGAGGCGCCCACCGATGAGCCCCAACAGACCTTACTGCGAGCCTTTACCACGGGGTTTCTGACCAACGCCACCAACCCCAAGGCGACGCTGTTTTTTCTGGCGATCTTCACCACCCTGGTCAGCGCCACCACCCCACTGAGCATCCAGGCCCTATATGGCGCCTGGATGTGCCTGGTGAATGCGCTGTGGTTCGTGATCGTCGCGCTGTTCTTCTCCAGCTCTCGGGTGCGCTTGCTGTTCATGCGCCTGGGGCACTGGTTCGAGCGCTGCATGGGGCTGATCCTGCTGCTGTTCGCCGGGCGGTTGCTGCTGTCACTGTAGGCAAGGCAAACGACAAAGGCCCGCGCAGGTGTACTGGCGGGCCTTTTTTCTGGGCACTGGCTGCAGCGTTGAATCGCAGGCAAACAAAAACGCCGCTCAATGAGCGGCGTTCTTGTGAATTTGGAGCGGGAAACGAGACTCGAACTCGCGACCCCGACCTTGGCAAGGTCGTGCTCTACCAACTGAGCTATTCCCGCAAATGGCGTCCCCTAGGGGACTCGAACCCCTGTTACCGCCGTGAAAGGGCGGTGTCCTAGGCCACTAGACGAAGGGGACACGCTAACCGCAACACATGGTGTATGTTTCGGCGCCCAGAGCCGCGTCCGAAGACTCGGGTTCTGGTTTCACTCAGCCCTGCCCGAAGGCAGTGCTGCTTAAATTGGAGCGGGAAACGAGACTCGAACTCGCGACCCCGACCTTGGCAAGGTCGTGCTCTACCAACTGAGCTATTCCCGCAAATGGCGTCCCCTAGGGGACTCGAACCCCTGTTACCGCCGTGAAAGGGCGGTGTCCTAGGCCACTAGACGAAGGGGACACGCTACCCGGAACACATGGTGTGTGTTTCGGTGTCCAGAGCCGCATCCGAAGACTTTGGTTCTGGTTTCACTCAGCCTCGCCCGAAAGCCAGACTGTTTAAAACTGGAGCGGGAAACGAGACTCGAACTCGCGACCCCGACCTTGGCAAGGTCGTGCTCTACCAACTGAGCTATTCCCGCAATGGCGTCCCCTAGGGGACTCGAACCCCTGTTACCGCCGTGAAAGGGCGGTGTCCTAGGCCACTAGACGAAGGGGACACGCTACAGCATTCACTTCCTTCAACGTTTTGCTATTTGCTTTCCGTTGAAAGTGGCGCGCATTCTATGGATGCTTTGGGAGGCCGTCAACCCCCAGATATAATTTTATTTAAATCAATGACTTCGGAGCTGTTTTAGGCCCGCTTCAGGGTTTTCTGCCGTCCGCGCTTTGACGCCTATATTCTGGCACTCGACAAGGCGTTATAGTCCTCCACAGCCGGTGATGGCAATTTGAACCCTGGGATCCCCCGAGGCAAATGCCACCTATATAAGCAGCACAATCCATGCCCGGCTCGTCGAGCGGCGCTATGCGTCTAAATGCCAAGCCACTACACTCGCACGCGAATCCCATAACGAGGTTTTAACGGTGACACCACTCATGATCACCCTGCTGGTAATAGCCGGGATCGCACTATTGATCGCCATTGGCTACATGAACCATGTGGTGGAAAACAACAAACTGGAAAAAGCCCGCACCAAGGTCGAACTCAATGATCGCCTGCGTCGTTGCGGCGAGATCACCGAAACCTTCCCCGGCCAGTTCATGTCACCGGCCCTCAAGCTGCTGCTGACGCGCCTGGAGCTGAACGTCGTTCAGCGCATGCTCAACCTCGATAAAACCGACAGCGCCCTCAAGGCTCGCCTGGCTGAGCTCAATACCCTGGTGGGCCAGGGCGAGTCGATCCCGGTGAACAACCCACCGGCACCGATCCAGACCGAAGCCAAGGCCAAGGACGTGCGCTTCCTGCTGGAGGCCATGCACGGCCAGGTCACTCGCGCCGCCCACGACGGTTTCCTGCAGCCCAACGAGGCCAAGCGCTGGATCAAGGAGATCCGCCACATCCTGGTGCTGCTGCATATCGAGTTCTTCAACAACCTGGGCCAGTACGCCCTGCAGCAGAACCAGCCGGGCCAGGCCCGGCTGGCCTTCGAGCGTGGCGTGCAGTACCTGCGCAAGCAGCCGGACCCGGCGGTCTACAAGGAGCAACTTGAATACCTGGACAAACTCCTGGCCCGGGCCAATGCCATGGTGCTGTCGACCCTGGAACCTGCCCCGGACGAAGACAACCAGCTAACCCAGGGCCTCAAGACCGTGGAAGCCGACGCCGACTGGAAAAAGAAAGCCATCTACGACTGACAGAAAAAACCCTTGCCCGGAACACCCGGGCAAGGGTTTTAGAACGCTGCGCCCTCCCCGCCGCTACAAGCGGAAATGCCCCACCATCCCCTTCAGTTCCACGCCCAACTGCGCCAGCTCGATGCTCGACGCGGCGTTGCCCTGCATCGCCAGGGACGACTGATCGGCACTGGCGCGAATGCTGGTGACACTGCGGTTGATCTCTTCGGCCACCGAACTCTGCTGCTCGGCCGCAGCGGCGATCTGCTGGTTCATCTGCTGGATCAATGACACCGCCGCGGCAATGCTGCCCAGGGCGCTTTCGGTCTGCAGGGCATCGCTGACCGCCAGCTTCACCAGCTCGCCACTGCTCTGGATCTGCTGCACCGAGGAGTCGGCCGCTGCGTGCAGAGCCGTCACCAACCGGGCGATCTCTTCGGTGGACTGCTGCGTGCGTTTCGCCAGGGCTCGCACTTCATCGGCCACCACCGCAAACCCCCGGCCCTGCTCCCCGGCCCTAGCGGCTTCGATAGCGGCGTTGAGGGCCAGCAGGTTGGTCTGCTCGGCCACGCTCTTGATCACATCCAGCACGCTACCGATGTTGTCGATTTCCGCGCTCAGGCTCTCGATACCACTGCTGGCACGGCTGGCGGAATCCGCCAGTTGCTCAATGCGCTGCATGCTCTGGCGCACCACTTGCTGGCCACTTTCGACCTTGTCGTCCGCCGCCTGGGCGGCTTGGGCGGCCTCCTCGGCATTGCGCGCCACATCGTGCACCGTGGCGGTCATCTGATTCATGGCCGTGGCCACTTGCTCGGTTTCTTCCTTCTGGGTGCTGACTTCCAGGTTGGTCTGCTCGGTCAACGTGGACAGCGACTGAGCCGAACTGGCCAGTTGCTCGATCCCCGCCTGCAGGCCACTGACAATGCCGCTCAGGCCGCTGCCCATCTGCTGCATGGCCTGCATCAACTGACCGATCTCGTCACGTCGGGTCACCTCCACGGTCGCGGTCAGATCACCGGCGGCAATCTGCTGAGCCACGTGCATCACACTGCGCAACGGGCGCACGATCAGGCGGGTGACACTCAAGGCCGCCAACAGCCCCACCAACAGCGCCAGGGCCGAGGAGCCGATGATCAGCAGGGAGTTCTTGTCCAGTTCCCCCAGCATCGAATGCTCTTGCGCCCCGTACGCCTGATCAACCCGCGCCATCACCTGGGCGGCGCGCTCATGCAACTGCTGATAGACCTGCTTCTCCTGGGCCAGCAACCCGGTGTACTCGTTGAGCTTCTCGCTGAAGTTGCCGATATGCCCCGAGACTTCGTTGAGCACCGTCTGATAGCCCGCATCCTTGACCGTGGCCTTCAACTGCTCGGCCTGGGCCAGGGCCTGATCGGCCTGCTCGATCTTGCCCTGCTCGGCGGGCTCCTGGTCGCCGCCCTTGCGGTTCTGATCCAGACGCAACCGGGCCTCATTCATGGCCTGCAGCATCAGGCGTGAAACCTGGCTGATCTGATTGGCCTGCTCGATGAATTCGGCACCATCCTTGCCCTGGGATTCCTTGAGCGTATAGGCACCGTCATCCGCCAGCCCCGCCTGCAGCACGTCCAGGTTATTGGCCACGCTGGACACCGACCAACTGGCCATTTCCAGGGCCAGGTCCTTGGCCTGGGTCAGCTCGACGAACTCGTCGAAGGCCTTGCGATAGTCCGCCAGCGCCTGCTCCACATCGCCCATCGCGGTCTGGTTGGCCGCCGACCGCACCTTGAGCTGCTGGGCCAGGGCCTGCAGGCCTTCCAGGCTTTCATGCAGGCTGTCCACGGTCTTGCTGTCGCCATGCAGGGCGTAGTCCTGCTCCTGCAGCCGCACCTTGAGCACGCCGCTATTGAGCTGGGACATCTGCTTGAGGCCATCGAAGCGCTGGCTGATGGTCTGCAGGGACCAGACACCGATCCCCGCCACCAGAGCGGTTAGGAGCAACACCAGGGCAAACCCGATGCCCAGTTTCTTTGCCATGCCCAGGTTGGCAAAACGTCCACTTGCGGCCGAAGTCATGGTGCGCAGTCCCCTTCCAATCCCCAATGGCAATAGGGCCATCTTGTCTTGGCGAAGGGTCGCAACGGCATGCACCGGCGCACAAGTCTCTGACATCGGAATAATGGCAAAAAGCTACGCCAAGGTCGTTTTCAGGACACTGGAGGTCGATTCCATCGGGCCCCGGCCATCGGCATCAGATCGCGGTGGCCCCGCCGTCGACCGCCAGTGCATGGCCGGTGGTAAAGGCCGCGCCATCGCTGCACAGGTAGAGCACCGCACTGGCGATCTCCTCGACCTTGCCGATGCGCCCCACCGGGTGCATGGCTGCGGCGAACTCAGCCTTCTTCGGGTCCGCCTCGTAGGCACGGCGGAACATGTCGGTGTCGATCACCGCCGGGCATACCGCGTTCACGCGGATTTTCTTCTTCGCATATTCGATGGCCGCCGACTTGGTCAGGCCGATCACCGCATGCTTGGAAGCCGCATAGATGCTCATCTTCGGCGCCGCGCCCAGGCCCGCCACCGAGGCGGTGTTGACGATCGCCCCACCGCCCTGGGCCAGCAGCAGCGGCAACTGGTACTTCATGCACAGCCAGACCCCTTTGACGTTGACCCCCATGATGGCGTCGAACTCATCCATGGAGCCCTCCGCAAGGCGGCCCTTTTCGATCTCGATACCGGCATTGTTGAAGGCGTAATCCAGGCGCCCATAGGCTTCGATGGTGCGGGCCATGAGGCTTTGCACATCCGCCTCCAGGGTAACGTTGCACGGCACGAACAGCGCCTCGCCACCGGCCTCGCGGATCAGCGCCACGGTGCCCTCGCCCCCCGCCGTGTCCAGGTCCGCCACCACCACCTTCAAGCCTTGTGCGGCAAATGCCTGGGCGGTGGCCCGGCCGATACCATTGGCTGCGCCGGTCACCAGGGCCACCTGGCCGGAAAACGTCATGCTCATTGCAGGAATCCTCGATCGAATGCGGGTCAGCTACCCGGCCCAATCTAGCCACAGCCGGGGCTGGTGGCGTCAGCACTATCAAAAGCCCGGTTGGATGCTCATGCATTCTGGTGATGAATCTGCCGGGGGCTTTATCAGGGCGATCGATTGGCCTCCATTCGCTGCAGCGGCAAACCTTGCGGCACCGAGGCCAAGGGGCTATCAACTAAAGGTTCATTCATCCCACGAGTGCCTGCCATGACCGCCCTGACCAATCGCCAGTTCCTGCTCGCCAAACGCCCCATCGGACCGGCCACCCGCGATACCTTCACCTACCAGCAGGTGGCAGTTGGCGAGCCCGCCGCCGGGCAGATCCTGGTGCAGAACCAGTACCTGTCCCTGGACCCGGCCATGCGCGGCTGGATGAACGAGGGCAAATCCTACATTGCCCCGGTGGCCATCGGCGAGGTCATGCGCGCCCTGGGCGTGGGCCAGGTGATCGCCTCCAGCCACCCCGGTTTCGCGGTGGGCGACTACGTCAATGGTGCACTCGGCGTGCAGGACTACTTCCTCGGCGAGCCCCGGGGCTTCTACAAGGTCGACCCCAAGCTGGCCCCGCTGCCGCTCTACCTGTCAGCCCTGGGCATGACCGGCATGACCGCCTACTTCGCCCTGCTGGACGTGGGCGCACCCAAGGCCGGCGACACCGTGGTGCTGTCCGGGGCCGCTGGCGCGGTGGGCAGCATTGCCGGGCAGATCGCCAGGATCAAGGGCTGCCGCGTGGTGGGGATTGCCGGCGGCCAGGACAAGTGCCGGTTCCTCATCGACGAGCTGGGTTTTGACGGCGCCATCGACTACAAGAACGAAGACGTCCACGCCGGCCTCAAGCGCGAGTGCCCCAAAGGCGTCGATGTGTATTTCGACAACGTCGGCGGCGACATCCTCGATGCCGTGCTCAGCCGCCTGAACGTCAAGGCGCGGGTGGTGATCTGCGGCGCCATCAGCCAGTACAACAACAAGGAGGCGGTCAAGGGGCCGGCCAACTACCTGTCGCTGCTGGTCAACCGGGCGCGCATGGAGGGGTTCGTGGTGATGGACTATGCCGCGCAGTTCGCCGAAGCCGGGCAGGAAATGGCCGGCTGGATGGCCAAGGGACAGCTCAAGAGCAAGGAGGATATTGTCGAGGGCCTGGAAACCTTCCCGGAAACCCTGGGCAAGCTGTTCAGCGGCGAGAACTTCGGCAAGCTGATACTGAAAGTCTGAATCCGTAGGAGCCGGCTTGTCGGCGATCCGCAACGGCGGCCGGAAAGGGCCGCCAACCGCAAAACCGCTATCGCCGGCAAGCCGGCTCCTACAAGAAGAAGCGTGTTACAGGGCCAGTTCGGCCACGACGTCGGCCAGGGCCTTGGCCGGATCTGCCGCCTGGCTGATGGGGCGACCGATCACCAGGTAATCGGAGCCGGCATCCAGGGCCTGGCGCGGGGTGAGGATCCGCCGCTGGTCGTCCTGGGCGCTGCCCGCCGGGCGAATCCCCGGGGTCACCAGTTGCAGGGACGGATGGACGCTCTTCAGGGCCTGGGCTTCCAGGGCCGAGCACACCAGGCCGTCCATGCCGGCTTTCTGCGCCAGGGCAGCCAGGCGCAGCACCTGCTCCTGGGGCTCGATGTCCAGGCCGATACCGGCAAGGTCTTCACGCTCCATGCTGGTAAGCACGGTGACGCCGATCAGCAACGGCTTGGGGCCGCTGCGCTGGTCCAGCACTTCGCGGCAGGCAGCCATCATGCGCAGGCCGCCGGAGCAGTGCACGTTGACCATCCACACGCCCATTTCCGCGGCGGCCTTGACCGCCATGGCGGTGGTGTTGGGAATATCGTGGAACTTCAGGTCCAGGAACACTTCGAAACCCTTGTCCCGCAGGGTCCCGACAATCTCGGCGGCGCAGCTGGTGAACAGCTCCTTGCCGACCTTGACCCGGCACAGTTTGGGGTCCAGTTGATCGGCCAGTTTCAGTGCGGCGTCACGGGTGGGGAAATCCAGGGCGACGATGATAGGAGTCTGGCAGGCGGACATGAAGGGGCTCTCAGGCAAGTCGAAATCGGCGCGGATTGTAGCGCAAGCCGCGCCGCTCCGGGACCCGATCAGAGGTAAATCCTCCTCAACGGTGCGCAAGAAGGCCGATTGCCCCGGCAATCGCTCCCCCACGCCACGGCATTTGTATCAACCTCGATACACTGACGACACGTGGGCAACAATCCCCGGCGCTACCCTCGCCAGCCGCAACACCTTCGAACAGCACTTCCAGCCCCCGGGCCGGACGCCTATGCTGAAGCCACAACCCCGCCGCCGCCCTAAGGCGCCGGCAGCCTACCTGGCAGACGACCGCACCCATGCAGAACACTTCAGCCCCTCTCAACGAAGACGCCAAAGCATTGGTCAGTGGCGACGACAAACGCTGGAACACCCGGGCCCTGATCGTCGACGACGACGTGCCGATCCGCGAGTTGCTGATCGACTACCTGGCGCGTTTCAACATTCACGCCAGCGGCGTCACCGACGGCGCGGCGATGCGCCAGGCCCTGCAGGCCGAGCACTTCGACGTGGTGGTGCTGGACCTGATGCTGCCCGGCGAAGACGGCCTGTCCCTGTGCCGCTGGCTGCGTACCGAATCGGACATCCCGATCCTCATGCTCACCGCCCGCTGCGAGCCCACCGATCGCATCATCGGCCTGGAGCTGGGGGCCGACGACTACATGGCCAAGCCTTTCGAGCCACGGGAACTGGTGGCCCGGATCCAGACCATCCTGCGCCGGGTGCGCGACGATCGCAGCGAGCAGCGGGCCAATATCCGCTTCGACAACTGGCGCCTGAACAGCGTGCTGCGCCAACTGATTTCCGCCGATGGCCTGGTGGTGCCGCTGTCCAACGCCGAGTTCCGCCTGCTCTGGGTGTTCATCGAGCGCCCGCGCCGGGTACTGAGCCGCGAACAATTGCTGGACGCCGCCCGCGGCCGATCCATCGAGGCCTTTGATCGCAGCATCGACCTGCTGGTCTCGCGCCTGCGGCAAAAGCTCGGCGACGATCCGAAGTCGCCGCAACTGATCAAGACCGTGCGCGGTGAAGGCTACCTGTTCGACGCCCGGGACATCGGCTGATGCGCGGGCGGTTCGATACGCTGTTCGGCCGCCTGTTCGGCGTCCTGCTGATCGCGATCGTCCTCGCCCACCTGCTGGCGTTCTTCTGGTTTCACCACTACGGCCCGCCCCCGCCGCCGCCCCCTCCCGATTCGGCGCAGTTGATCAATGGCCAGCCGCCGCCCCCTTATTCAAGGCGCCCGCCACGGCCCTGGTTCGGCGGCCCGCTGGTGCCCCTGACGTTCCAGTTCATCTCCCTGATCATCGCTGCCTGGTACGGCGCCAAGCTGTTGTCGCGGCCGATCCAGCGCCTGAGCGCCGCCGCCGAGCGTTTGAGCGAAGACCTCGACAGCCCGCCCCTGGAAGAGGTGGGCCCAAGGGAAGCCCGGCAAGCGGCCAGCACCTTCAACCAGATGCAGAAACGCATCCGCGAGCAGGTGCAGCAACGCGGGCGCATGCTCGGTGCCGTCTCCCACGACCTGCGCACCCCGTTATCAAGGCTGAAACTGCGCCTGGAGCAGATCGAGGACAGCAAGCTGCAAGGGCAGATGCGCCAGGACCTGGACGACATGATCAAGATGCTCGACGCCACCCTCAGCTACCTGCACGAACAACGCACCAGCGAGGCCGAGCAATGGATGGACGTGCAGGCCCTGGTGGAGTCGCTGTGCGAGAACGCCCAGGACCAGGGCGCCGACGCTCAGGCCCAGGGCCATTGCGCGCCGCTGCTGGTGCAACCCATGGCGTTGCAGTCATGCCTCAACAACCTGCTGGACAACGCCCTGCGCTACGCCGGCCAGGCAACCCTGGCCCTGGAGGACGACCGCGGGCAACTGCTGATCCGGGTCATCGACCACGGCCCGGGGATTGCCGCCGACAAGCGTGAAGCGGTGTTCGAGCCATTCTTTCGCCTGGAAGGCTCGCGCAACCGCAACTCCGGCGGCGTCGGCCTGGGCATGACCATCGCCCGAGAAGCAGCGGAGCGCCTGGGCGGCCAACTGATCCTCGAAGAAACCCCCGGCGGCGGCCTGACCGCGGTATTGCGTCTACCCAGGCCTTGAGCGCCTTGTGTGGCGGCAGGTACAAACCGCCAATACCCAGGACAACTCCCCCCCTGAGGCTGCTTGGGCCGGTGTCCCCCCACCGGTTCTATTCATCCGCAGGGAGTGAGCCCCATGATCGATAGCCTCAGCAGCAACTATTCGAGCTATTACAGCTCCAGCACCACCAACCGTGGCCAGCAATTGCACAAGGAGCTGTTCGCCAAGCTCGACAGCAACGGTGATGGCGCGGTGGATCAGGACGAGCTGAAAAACGCCCTGTCGCAGAAAAGCGACAACGGCATCCTGGTCAGCCTGAGCAAGAATTTCAACGACCTGGACAGTGACGGCAGCGGTAGCTTGAGCAGCGATGAAATGGCCGCCATGGCCCCTCCTCCGCCCAAGGACCGCGCCCCCGATACCCAACTGGCGGATGCCCTGCTCGGCGCCCTGGACAGCGATGGCGACGGAGTCATCAGCAGTGACGAACTGAGCACTGCCCTGCAAGCCTCGGGCAACAGCTCCACCAGCAGCGACACCAGCTCGGCTCTGCTGAAGATTCTCGACAGCGACAGCAGTGGCGGCATCAGTAGCGATGAGCTCAAGGCCGCGTTGCAGGCCGGAAGCAACCAGGACAGCGCCCCCCTGGACCCGCAGGCCAACCTCGCCGAAGCTCTGGGCAAGATGATCGCCAGCTTGAGCAAGCAGTATCAGTTGGACACCAGCAGCAGCCTCGGCGGCAGCGTCAACGTCGCTGCCTGACGTCCATTGCCGCTCCCGGGGGGAGCGGCAATCGGTGGTTCAACGCGGCTCCTGGGCCCGGGCCTGGCTGGCGCTCCAGTCCAGCAACAGGCTGTAGGCCACCGCCAGCAGCGTCGGGCCGATGAACAGGCCGATAAAGCCGAAGGCGATCAGGCCACCGAACACTCCCAGCAGCACGATCACCAGCGGCAGGTTGCCGCCGCGGCTGATCAGGTACGGTTTGAGCACGTTGTCCACGCCGCTGATGATGAAAGTGCCCCAGATCCCCAGGAACACCGCCATGCCATATTCGCCTTTCCAGGCCAGCCAGGCGGTAGCCGGGATCCATACCAGGGGCGGGCCCATGGGAATCAGGCTGAGCAGGAAGGTGACGATCCCCAGAACCAGCGCCCCGGGCACTCCGGCAATCAGGAAGCCGATCAGCGCCAGCAGGCCCTGGGCCGCCGCGGTGCCGATCACCCCGTTGACTACCCGTTGCACGGTGCCAGCCACCAGGTCGATGTAGTAGCCGGCGCGCTCGCCGATCAGGCGCTCCAGCAACTTGTGCACGAACAGCGCCAGGCGCGGGCCATCGCGGTAGAAGAAAAACACGAAGACGATGCTCAGGGTCAGTTCCAGAATGCCGCCGCCGATCTGCGCGCTGCGAGCCAGCAGCCAGTTGCCCACCTGCCCCAGATAGGGTTTGACCGCCAGCATCAGGGCCGCGCCCTGCTGGTCGATGCTGTTCCACAAGCCCACCAGGCGCTCGCCCACCAATGGCAGGTTGCCGAGCCACTCTGGAGCGGCGGGCAGGCCGTCGACCTGCACGTCCTTGATGAAGGCCGTGGCATCGCGCACATGGTCCGCCAGGTTGAGGCCGAGCCAGACCAGCGGCGCGGCCACCAGCACCATCCAGCCCAGGGTCAGCAGGGCCGCTGCCAGGGATTCTCGGCCATTGAGCCAGCGGGTCAGCAGGCGCATCAGCGGCCAGCTGGCAAACGCCAGCACGGCGCCCCAGAACAGCGCTGACCAGAAAGGCGCCATGACCCAGAAGCTGGCACCGAACAACACCAGGAGCAGGATCTGCACCAGCAGGCGATCGTTATTGGGCATGAAATGTCTCGCGCAAGAAGAACCAGTGAAGAGTAGGCGAACCCGCGAGCGCGGGCTGCCTGAAACAGCTTAACGCAGTAGTTCGAAATGCAGGCCTGCTGCGTCGGTGTTACCGGTTTCCATCCGCGAGGCCAGCACGCCCTGGCCAATCAGCGCCTGGCGCCAGGCTTCGGCCTGCTTGCCGGACAGGCTGATGCGCAGGGTGGTGTCCAGGTTCAGCCCGCGGGACAGCAGGTTGAGCCAGGTGGGCTGGGGCTCGGCGAGTTTCGGCAGGTCCAGCTTGCCGGTGTCCTTGAGCTGGCGCAGCAGGGTGGCCGAAGTGGGTAGCAGGTCCCCCAGCGGCGCGCTGGCGTCGAACTGCTCCACATGCAGGTAGGCCCGGCGGTTACCCCGGGTGATGCTGTACAGGGCTACCAGGGAGTTGTCCTGGGGCGCCGCCAGCCGCAGCAGCAGGTAGGCCTGCTGTTCATCGGCGCCAAACAGCTTGGCGTTGCCGAATACTTCGTTGGCCCACAGGCTGCTTTCACCGCAATCGCGGGCCTGGCACCAGAACAGCAGCTCGGCGCCCTGCTTTTGCAGCGCCTCCCTGGCCAGGGTGAAGGCTTCGTTGGATGTGCGCTCGGCGGGCAACTGGTAAGTGATGGCGGTGAGCTTGCCGCGGGCATTGACCTGGCCATCGAAACGCAACTGGCCGCTGATACGGCGGATCGAACCCAGGGGGTAGACGCGCTCCTGCTCCACTTCGGGGCGGTAGTCGACGATCTGTGCATCGGTCAGACGGGGGACCAGGGGCAGGTCGTGGCTGCCCGGCAGATCGGCGGCAAGCACCAGGGTACTTGCCAGGGACAGGCCCAGAACACTGATTGAACGCATGGAAACTCTCATCGGATAAGCATGGCCTGGGCGCCCTTGACGACGCTGGCATCGTCGCTGCGTTGTGGAACCTGCAAGCCTCGCTGCACCGCAGGACGGGCCTCCAGGGCCGCCATCCAGCGTTGCAACGCCGGCAGGCCCTGCACCGAAACCCCGGACCATTCATGGCCGCGCACCCAGGGGAAGGTGGCGATGTCGGCAATGCTGTAGTCGCCGGCCAGGTACTCGGCCTGTTGCAGGCGGCTGTCGAGCACTTCGTACAGGCGCCGGGTCTCGTGCTGATAACGGTCGATGGCGCCCTGCAGCTTCTCCGGGAAATAGCGGAAGAACACGTTGGCCTGGCCCTGCATGGGCCCGACCCCGCCCATCTGGAACATCAGCCATTGCATGACCAGCGAACGGCCCTTGGGATCGGCCGGCAACAACTGGCCAGTGCGTTCGGCCAGGTACACCAGGATCGCGCCGGACTCGAACACCGGAAAATCGCCATTGTCGCGATCGACGATGGCCGGAATACGCCCATTGGGATTGATCTTCAGGAACGCTGGGGCCTTTTGCTCCTTCTTGTCGAAACTCAAGGCGTGCACCTCATAGGGCAGGCCGAGCTCCTCAAGCAGGATGGAAACCTTGTGACCATTGGGGGTCGCAGCGGTGTACAGATCTATCATGGTTGTCTCCCATTTCAACCCGCCCAGCCTCGACAGTTGATCCCGTCAAGTCAAGGAACGGCGAAAAACCGATTGAAACAGTCTGCGACAAAGCTGGCACCCGCCTCGTCGTTGAGGTGCAGGTGATGCCCGCCGGGCAACTGCTCAACGCTGAAGGGTAGACGCTGCAACAAGGCCTGGTGCTTGGCCAGCATGCCATCGGCCGCCACCACCAGTTGCGTCGGGCAGGCGACCCGCTGAACAAAGGACATGGCCTGCTCCTCTGTCAGGCGCAGCGGCGAAGCCAGGGTCAGGCGGCTGTCGCTGCGCCAGGTATAGCCCCCGGGCACCGGCATCAGGCCGCGCTGGGCCAGCAGTTCGGCCGCCTCGCGGCTGACCGCCACCAGTCCCTTCATGCGTGCCTCGATGGCCCGCTCCAGGGTGGCGTACACCGGCTTGCTCTTGTTCTGCAGATTCAGCTGTGCCTGCAACGCCATGCCCAGGCGCTCGGCGGCGTCCTCGCCATTGGCCGTCGGCGGGATCACCCCATCGATCAGGGCCAGGTGGCTGACCCGCTCCGGCATCGCCGCCGACAGCACCAGCGAGACGATCGCCCCCAGGGAATGACCGATCAGGGCAAAGCGCTTCCAGCCCAGTTGCTCGGCGGCTTGCAGCACGTCATAGACGTAGTCCCACAGGGCATAGCCGGCCCCCGCCGGGCGATGCCCGGAATGACCGTGGCCGGCCAGGTCCAGGGCAACGATGCGCAGGCCGGCGAGCTTGGGCGCCAGCCGGGCGAAGCTGTTGGCGTTATCCAGCCAGCCATGCAGGGCGATGACCGGCAGACCGTCCTCGGCCCCGAACAGATGGGCCGCCAGTTCGATGTGCGGCAGGTTCAGGCGGACTTCTTCGACGGCGTGGCTCATGCAGGGCTCCGTTGCCAGCGTGTGAACAGCTCCTTGAGCAGCGCCGCGGTGTCCTGGGGGCGCTCAAGGGGAAACATGTGGCCACCGGGCATGGTCAGCGACTCGCCCAGGGGCATGCGCCCGACCGCACTGGTGTGATGGCGCATCACCACCCGGCTCTGCTGTCCGCGCACCACCGCCAGCGGTACCTTGAGCTGGCGCGCACTGCCCGGGCTGGTATGAGGCACGCCGCGGTAGATGCTGATTTCCGTGGCCGGGTCAAAACGCAGGCGCAAGCGATCCCCCACCTGCTGCAGGCCGTGCTGCAGGTAAGCATCCAGGCAATCGGGATCGAAGGCCCGGAACAGCGTCTTGCGGGAGAAGTAACTGCGGGCGGCCTCGATGTCGGCAAACTCTTCGCGACGCCCCAGGGTGCGCCCGGCCGGAGTCAGCCGGTCGATGAAACCCAGGCGCTTGGCGGCGCGGATCACCCATTGGTCGGCCCGGGTCAGCACCGGCGAATCGAGCATTACCACCCCCCGATACAGCTCCGGGCAGCGCAGGGCCGCGTGCAGATGCAGCACACCGCCCAGCGAATGCCCCACGCCCCAGACCGGCTGGGCCTGCTGTTGCAGGTGATGGATCAGTTCATCCACCAGGCTGCGCCAGTTGTCGTCCACCGGAAAGCGCGGGTCGTGGGCATGCTGCTGCAGATGAGCCACCTCGAATTCCGGCGCCAGGGCAGCAAACAACTTGCCGTACGTGCCGGAGGGAAACCCATTGGCGTGAGCGAAAAACACCTGTTGCGACATACCGACCTATCCATCCACCAAACGAACACCGATTGTCCGCAGGCCCTGGCACCAGGGCAATGACCGTAACGGACAGGAATGCTGACACCCAGGCTCAGCCTATGGCGCGTTGCCTCATTGCGCCGGCGGGTTCTGCCCGAGGGGCACCACCGCCATGGTCAGGCGCGAGACACAACTGGCCTTGCCTTCATCACTGCTCAGGCGGATGTCCCAGACATGGGTGGTGCGCCCGATATGAATGGCCTTGGCCACCGCCGTGACCCGCCCGGTGCGCAAGCCCCGCAGGTGATTGGCATTGATCTCCAGCCCCACGCAGTAGAACTTGCTGGCGTCGATGCACAGGTAGCTGGCCATGGAGCCGACGGTTTCCGCCAGCACCACCGAGGCCCCGCCGTGCAGCAGCCCGTAGGGCTGGTGGGTGCGATGGTCGATGACCATGCTCGCGGTCAGTGACTGCTCGTCATAGGACTCGAAGCGAATATCCAGCACTTCGCCGATGGTGTTCTTCTGGATCGCGTTCAGTTGCTCGATGTTCGGAGTGGTACGCCATAGACTCATCGCCGCTTCCCTTATGGGTGGTTATTGTCGGTCAATCCTGCCACAGCACGGCTTCGCTGCGCTCGCTCCAGGCTTGAAAACTGCCGCCATAGGTGGCTTCGATCACATTGCGCTTGATCTTCAGGGTTGGAGTGAGAAAGCCGTTTTCCACCGCCCAACTGTCCTTGACCACCACCAGCCGATGCAGCCGCTCGTGCTTGTCCAGGCTGCCATTGACCTGGGCCAGCAGGCTTTCCAGGCTGCTGTGCAAGCCTTCCCGGGCACTGCCGGCGGCGGCCTGCGCGCCCGCAGCCGAAAGCACGCAAAGGCCCAAGGGGGCAATCAGCCCGTCGCCCACCACGCACACCTGCTCGATATGGGCATGCACCGCCAGGCGGTTCTCGATGGGCGCCGGGGCCACGTACTTGCCCTTGCTGGTCTTGAAGATCTCCTTGAGCCGGCCGGTCAGGCGCAGGTTGCCGGCGGCATCCTGCTCCCCCTTGTCGCCGGTGCGCAGGAAACCATCCTCGGTGACGGTTTCGGCGGTCTTCTGCGGGTCCTTGAAATAGCCCTGCATAGTGGCTCCGCTGCGTACCTGGACCTCCCCCGCCTCGTCGATGCGCACCTCGACTTCCGGGCAGGGCCGGCCAATCCAGCCGGGCACATGCTCACCGGAGCGGCCGATATGGGAGTAGCCGCAGCTCTCGGTCATGCCGTACACCTCCAGCACGTCCAGCCCGAGGCGTCGATACCAGTGCAACAGGGTCTGGGGCACCGGTGCCGCTCCCGACAGCGCCACCCGCAACGCGTCCAGCCCGAGCCCGCTCAGCACCTTGTGGCCGACACGCTTGCCGATAAAGGGCAGGCCCAGGAGAAAATCCAGGCGCTTGGCCGGCACCTTGCTGTAGACCCCCATCTGGAACTTGGTCCAGATCCGCGGCACGCCAAACAGCGCGGTGGGCCGGGCTCGCTGCAGGTCGGCGAGGAAGGTGTCCAGGCTTTCGGCAAAGAACACCGTCTGCCCGGTATAGATCGCCGCCATCTCGACAAACATGCGCTCGGCCACGTGGCACAGGGGCAGGTAGGACAGCAGCCGGTCCTCGGGGCCCAGGCCGAACATCTGCACACCATGGCTGGCGGCAAAGCCCAGGTTGCCGAAACTGTGCATCACGCCCTTGGGCAGCCCAGTGGTGCCGGAGGTATAGATGATGGTGGCCAGCTGATCGGCCGCAGGGCTCGGGCTATCCTCGAGCGGCGGACAGCGTTGCAGGTCCTCCCAACTGAAATCGAAAGGGCCTTCGGGGGCCAGGGGCAAGCGGATGGTGGGCAGCCCGGCCTTGATCCCGAGCGCCATTTGCGGCCAGTCGTCCAGCTTGCCGATAAAGGCCAGGGCCGACTCGGAATGCTCCAGCACCTGGGCTACCGACTCGGCCGTGAGATTGGGATACAACGGCACCGAGACATGCCCGGCGATCCAGATCGCCAGGTCGGCAATGACCCAGTGCGCGGAGTTCTTGCCAATGATTGCAATGTGGCTGCCGGAAGGCAGCTGGCGCTCGCGCAGCCATTGGGCGGCACGCCGGGCCTGCTGGCCCACCTCGAACCAGCTCAGCTCCTGCACCTGCCCGCCGGCACTGGGCTGGACCAGAAAGCGCTGCTGGGGATGACGAGCCTCGCGCTCGTAGAACACTTGCAGGGGCAAACGAAAAGCAGCAGACATGACTCGCTCCTTTGTTCTTATTCTGTTCGCGACACCAACCAAGCACTTGCTTGGTGGACTATTCCACGCACAAAGGAGCGCTGCAAGTTAAGAAATGTAGCGGATCGCAACCGGGGATCGGTGGGTTCGACACAACAACGGCGGCCCGGGCATGCCCTGCCGCCGCGTCCATCAAGGGTGTGTCACGGCATTCAAGGTCATCAGCCCCGCCAGGGGCCAGTCGCCTTCGAGCTCCGCCAGGCTGGCGGTGTTCATCGGCTGCGGATCACGCAGGTGGCCGTGCTGCAACAGGCCGATCAGGTTGCCCACCAGGGGTTGATGGCTGACCAGCAGCAGGTTGTCGGCACTGTCCAGTTGCTCCAGCACCTGCAGCGGGTTGGCCTCGGGGGTGAGCCAGGGCACGGTGCGGATCTCGCCTTCGAACCCCAGGGCCTCGCGCACCAGCTGTGCAGTCTGCTGGGCACGTACATAAGGGCTGGCGAGGATCGCGGCGATGGACTGGCCGATCAGGTGCGCGGCGCTGCCCAGCACTTCCTCGCGACCGTGGGCCGTGAGGTTGCGCTGGGCATCGGTCGGCGCATGGGACTCGGCCTGGCCGTGACGCAGCACCCACAGCTTCACAGCTTGGGCTCCTCGTCACGCACCGGGTGAGGCGCTGGCGGCACGCTATGGGGAGCTTCGCCTTCAGGCGCCCGGGGAGCGGGCCAATCGGCGAACGGCCAGGGTTTCTGTTCGGTATGGAAGCTGCCGAAACGGCCGATCTGCGCCAGGAACTGGCTCAGGCTATCGCCGAAGTTCATCAGGCCGGCATTCGGCGCGCCGTAGATCAGGCGATAGATCAACTGCACCAGCACCAGCGCGCCCAGGAGAAACTGCGCCACCTGCCACACCAGCACGAATATCAGCATCCACAGCACCCGCAGGAGGATGGACTCGTATTTGGCTTCGGAATTCGTATCGTTCATGTCTGGCTCCTGTGCTGCTCAGTTGAATCCGCTGGTGGAGATAAAGTCGACGTCGGTTTTCGGCTCGCCGCGCATCAAGAGCTCGATTACCTGGTTCAGCGTACGCCCTTCGAACAGGATCGCGTGCAGGCCGGCCACCAGCGGCATGTAGACCCCCAGCTCCTGAGCCTTGACCTTGAGCACCTTGAGGGTGTTGACGCCCTCCGCCACCTCACCCAGGCGGGTCACCGCCTCTTCCAGGCTCAGGCCCTGGCCCAGGGCAAAGCCCACCTGGTAGTTGCGGCTCTTGGGCGAGGAACAGGTGACGATCAGGTCGCCGACCCCGGCCAGGCCGAGGAAGGTCATGGGGTTGGCGCCCTGGCTCACGGCAAAGCGGGTCATTTCCGCCAGCGCCCGGGTAATCAGCATGCTCTTGGTGTTTTCCCCCATGCCCAGGGCCACCGCCATGCCGGCGATGATCGCGTAGACGTTCTTCAGCGCCCCGCCCAGTTCCACACCGAAGCGGTCGGCACTGGCATACACACGGAAGGTGCGGCCGTGCAGCGCGGCCTGGACCCGCTGACAGAGCTCTTCGTCTTCACTGGCGACCACGGTGGCGGTCAGGGCGTGCTCGGCCACTTCCCGAGCCAGGTTGGGGCCGGAAAGTACGCCGATGCGCGCTTGCGGGGCGATGTCCTGGAGGATCTCGCTCATCAGCTTGAAGGTCTGGGCCTCGATGCCCTTGGTCAGGCTGACCAGCAGCTTGCCGCGGAGCAGCTCGGCGTGGGGCGCCAGCACCGAGCGCAGGGCGCTGGAGGGCAAGGCGACAAAGCACAGGTCACTGTCATTGAGGGTGGCCAGCAGGTCGGTGACCGGCTCCACCGCCGGATGAATCTTGATGCCCTTGAGATAGCGCGGATTCTCGCGGTTGACCCGAATGGCCTCGGCCTGCTCGGGATCGCGCATCCACTGCCGCACCCGATGACCGTTCTCGGCCAGCAGATTGGCCACGGCGGTACCAAAACTTCCGCCTCCCAGGACCGCAATAGGGCGCTGTTGTGTCATATGCAATCCGTTAATCCATAGCAGTGGCGATGGCGGCATTATACGGGGCGGTTTTCTCACCACCAGCCCCAGGGGCCATTCAGGCAACCTGTCGGGAACACGTGGAGTCATTCGGGGAATGTCGGGCTTATCGACTGGAAAACTCGACTATCTCGGTTAACATGCGCGCCTTCCATCAAGATTCAAGGCTGTGTCGTGTCCGCTGGCCCCTCACCTCTTCGTCTGTCGCTGCTGCTGGGCATGCTGTTCGGCCACTCGGTGCTGGCCGACGATCTGTTCCTGGACGGCACCGCCCTGCCCGAGGTCCTCACCGCCACCCGCCTGAAACAGTCACCTGCCGCGGTTCCCGGCAGCATGACGGTGCTCGACAACGAGTTGATCAAGGCCAGCGGCGCCCGGGACATCAGCGAACTGCTGCGCCTGGTGCCGGGGATGATGGTCGGCGCCATCAGCGGCAACCAGGCCACGGTCAACTACCACGGCACCAACGCCAGCGAAGCCCGGCGCATGCAAGTGCTGATCGACGGGCGTTCGGTGTATCGCGCCGGCCTGGCGACAGTGGACTGGAGCGATATCCCGGTGGCCATGGAAGACATCGAGCGCATCGAGGTGTTTCGCGGCCCCAATACCGTCAGCTACGGCGCCAACGCGCTGATGGCGGTGGTCAACATCATCACCCGCGCCCCGGCCAACAGCCATGGCACGCGGGTCAAGCTGACCCGGGGCCAGCGCGGCATCAGCGACTGGTACGCCAGCCAGGGTACCGGCTGGGAAAGCGGCGACCTGCGCCTGTCGCTGTCGGGGCAGGAAGATGATGGCTTCGACAAGAATCGCCTGGGGGCCGACTACCGCGACAGCAAGCGCTTGAACCGCTTCAGTCTGTCCGTGAGCCAGATGCTCAATGAACAGCAGAGCATCGACTGGCAGTTGAATGCCAAGGAAGGCACCAACCAGCGGCCCTATACCTATCAGCCGGTGTTCCACGGGGTAACCCAGCAAGGCAACAACTCCGATGTGGTGGCCAAGGACTACGCCGGGTCACTGCGCTGGAACCTGGAGCTCAATCCACAGCACAGCCTTTATATCCAGGGCTCGGCCCAACACTGGGACCGCCAGCAGACCTGGCGTGCCTGCGACGCGGCAATTTCCTTCAGCCCCGAGCTGACACGCCTGTGGCAACTCAACCCGAACTACGCCGAGCGCCTGGCGCGCCACATGCCCGATTATTTAAGCGCGACGCCCGGTGGAACCCCGACGGAACAGGCATTGGCCAACCAGGTCATCGACCAATGGAAAACCGGCGGCGGCAAGAATACGGTCTGCGGCAACATCGACCAGAGCTCTCGGGAAACCCGCTACGACCTGGAGCTGCAGGACACCCTGAGCCTCAGCGACAACCTGCGGCTGGTCAGCGGCATGAACTATCGTTACGACCGGGCCGACTCCGAAACCTACTTCAACGGCACCCTCGACGACACCACCTGGCGCCTGTTCGGCCAGCTGGAGTGGCGGGCCAGCGAACATTGGCTGATCCAGGGCGGGGCTATGTACGAAGACACCCAGCTGACCGGCAACTCCCTGACCCCGAGGATCGCGGTCAACTACCTGATCAACCCGCGCCACGGCTTGCGGGCGGTGTATTCGGAAGCCATCCGCTCCCCGGACATGTTCGAGAACAACGTCAACTGGAGCTACCGGGTCACCGGCCTGAGCACCCCGGTCTACGGCCAGAACAGCGCCCAGTACTTCGTCAAGACCCGTGGCCCCGGCAACCTCGACCAGGAGCACATGCGTTCCCGGGAACTGGGCTACAACGGTTACTTCGTCGACCAGGCGCTGAACCTCGACATCAAGCTGTTCTATGACGAAATCACCGGGATGATCAGCGAGCCGCTGCGCAACAACCAGTACATCGCCAGCAACAGCAACGCCGCACGCTTCGCCGGTACCGAGAGCCAGCTGGACTGGCAACTGAGCCGCGCCGACCGCCTGCGCCTGACCTACGCCTACGTCCATGCCCAGGCCAGCAACCGCCTGGACCAGCGCCTGACCGCCAGCAACAGCGGCTCCGCCGGCTGGCTGCGCAATTGGGGCCAGGGCTGGTCCAGCGCGCTCTTCTACTATGGCGACAGCGCCCTCAACGGCTACCGATTCGAACGGGTCGACACCCGCATCGCCAAGCGCCTGGCCCTGGGCAGCAAGACCAGCCTGGAACTGGCCGGCACCCTGCAGCAACGGCTCGACCACCAGCCCACCACCTTCGCCGACAATCTCTACGACTCGCGCCACGTGGTCTACTTCAGCGCGGAGCTCGAGTTCTGACATGGGCCACTGTCGGCCCTGGAAGGCCCTGCGCATACATCGTCGCCTGTGCCTGTGCCTGCTGGTACTGGGCATGCTGCTGGGCAACCCGTTGTGGGCGGCCGATGTGCTGCTCACCGCCAGCGACGACAACAGCAGCGTGCGCACCTTCACCGAAGAACTGGCCGCCCAGCGCCCCCGGGACCAGGTGCGCTTCGTCCCCCTGGCCCAACTGCCGCCGCCGGGCCAGTTGCCCGGCAGCACGCGCCTGATCCTGCTGGACCCGCAAAGCCTCGACTGGCGCCTGCAAGATCCCTTGGGCCCGCCGACCCTGGTCCTGCGCATCAGCCGCCTGCAGGCCCAACAGCGCCTGGCGCAAAGCCCTCATCCACGGTTGAGCCTGCTGTGGAGCGATCCGCCCCTGGAGCGCCAGTTACGCCTGATCCGCAGTGTTCTGCCGCAGGTGCGCCGGGTGGGGGTGCTGTACAGCGCCGACAGTCAGTTCCTGCTCAAGGAGCTGCACCTGGCCGCGCAAACCCTGAACATGGAAATCATCGCCGACCCCTGGGACAGCACCAGCGACAGCCGCCCGCTGCAGAACCTGCTGCGCAACAGCGAAGTGCTGCTGGGCCTGGATGATCCGAAGCTGTACAACCCGAAAACCGTGAAGAACCTGCTACTGAGCAGCTACGCCCGGCAACAGGCGCTGATCGGCCCCAATGCCGGCTTCGTCCGGGCCGGCAGCCTGGCCAGCACCTACAGCGACCAGCAGGACTGGCTGCAGACCCTGGACAGCCTGCTCGACCAACCGCCGGCTCGCTGGCCCCGTGCGCTATACCCGACGGCTTTCAAAGTACTGAGCAACCCACAGGTGGCACGCTCGCTGGGCATCGAGGAAATCGACCCGCAGGCCGTTGCGCGCCAGTTGAGTGAAGGAGAGAAGCACCCATGACATTGCGTCGCCGATGGGATATCCAGACCCGCACTCAGCTCATCAGCCTGGGCCCGGCCCTGCTCCTGACCCTGCTGCTGATCAGCTTCTTTACCTTCGTGCGTATCCAGGACTTGCGCCAGGAGCTCAACCACACCGGGCAACTGATCGCCAATCAACTGGCGCCAGCCACCGAGTACGGGGTGATCTCCGGCAACAACGAGGGCCTGGAGAGCCTGCTGCAGGCAACCCTGGCCACACCTCATGTGCACTTCCTGGAAGTGCAGGACAGCGCCAACAACATCCTGGTGTACGTGGAACAGCCCTCGGCCAGCCACAACCACGCGCAGCAGATCAAGGTATTCCAGGCCCCGGTACGCCTGCAGCGCATCCAGGTGCACAACGACTTTCTGCAGAACGACCCGGCCAGCGTGGCCGCCCAGGGCGATGGTTACCTGGGCCGGGTGATCGTCGGCATGTCCAACGACGCCTTCAGCCAGCGCCAGCAGGAAATCCTCCTCAAGGCCGCCATCCTCGCGCTGTTCGCCCTGCTCTTCACCTTCCTCCTGGCCCGGCGCCTGGCGGCCGGCCTGGCACAGCCGATCCGCGCCATGGGCGATGCGGTGAAGGCAATCCAGGAAGGGGATTTCAAGACCCCGCTGCCGATCGTCGACGATGGCGAGCTGGGCAACCTGGCCCGGCACATCAACAACCTCGCCGCCGGCCTGGAACTGGCCAGCCGCGAGCAGCACCAGGCCATGTCCCAGTTGATCCAGACCCGGGAAGAGGCGGAACGGGCGAACAAGGCCAAGTCGGATTTCCTGGCGATGATGAGCCACGAACTGCGCACACCGATGAACGGTGTGCTGGGCATGCTGCAACTGCTGGAAACCACCCAGATGACCCAGGAACAGAGCGAGTACGCGGCGCTGGCGTCGGAATCCACCGAACACCTGCTGAAGGTGATCAACGACATCCTCGACTTCTCCCGCATCGAACGCTCGGCCCTGGAACTGGAGCACATCCCGTTCAACCTTGCCGAACTGATCACCAGCTCGGCCCAGGCCTTCCAGCACAGCGCCCTGCAACGCGGCCTGGACTTGCAACTGCGGCTGCCGCCGGGCATGGAGTCGCTGCAGGTCAAGGGCGACCCGACGCGAATCCGGCAGATCCTGGTCAACCTGATCGGCAACGCCCTGAAATTCACCGAGCAGGGCAGCATCACCATCGAGCCCCAGTGGCAGGCCCTGGATCACGAACTGCTGTGGTTCACCTGCGCAGTGCGCGACAGCGGTATCGGCATCAGCCCGGCCAGCCTGGAGCTGATGTTCGACGCCTTCCAGCAGGCCGACAGTTCGATTTCCCGTCGCTATGGCGGCACCGGCCTGGGCCTGCCCATCGCCCGCACCCTGGCCGAGCGCATGGGTGGCACCCTGCGGGCCCAGAGCGAGGAAGGCCGAGGCTCGGTGTTCACCCTGGAAATCCCCCTGGCGCTGTTCCAGCAGAGCCTGCCGGTACTGGCCCCGCGGGTGAGCAGCAATCAGCACTCCGGTGAAGGCCGCAACGTGCTGCTGGTGGAAGACAACCCGGTGAACCAGACCGTGATCCAGGCCATGCTGCGCAGCCTGGGGTTCACCGTGAGCATCGTCACCGACGGCGCCCAGGCGGTCCGCAGTGCCGAAAGCCTGATCTTCGAGGCGATTCTGATGGATTGCCGACTGCCGCTGGTCGACGGCTATGAAGCCACCCGGCAGATCCGCCAACTGCCCGGTTGTGCCGATTTACCGATCATCGCCCTGACCGCCAACGCCTTGCAGGGCGACCGTGAAGCCTGCCTTGCAGCGGGCATGAACGACTACCTGGCCAAGCCTTTCAAGCGCGCGGATCTGCAGCAAATTCTCCAACGTTGGGTGCAATAACCGGCTATTTTCCAACAGCTACGACTGGCGTCATGGGCGAAAGTGCGGCAGTCTTAGGCACCCGACGGGGCCCTGAAAAGGCCCTCAAAAAAAATTTCAGTGCACAAGTGTACATTCATGCCCTTTGCGCTGTGACTTTCACTACAACGCAATAGTCTATGAGTAGGCTGCCGGCTCGAGGCATGAACGCTTCGATCGGCCGGGAAGATTTGCCCAACCCTGCCGCACGGGACTATTGAGGAGCTCGCATGACCAAACAAAACGCCTTTACTCGGGAAGACCTGCTGCGCTGCAGTCGCGGTGAGCTGTTCGGCCCAGGTAACGCGCAACTGCCCGCCCCCAACATGCTGATGGTGGATCGCATCACCCATATCAGCGAAGAGGGTGGCAAGTACGGTAAAGGTGAGTTGGTCGCTGAGCTGGATATCACTCCAGACCTGTGGTTCTTCGCTTGCCACTTCGAAGGCGACCCGGTGATGCCAGGCTGCCTGGGCCTGGATGCCATGTGGCAACTGGTGGGCTTCTTCCTCGGCTGGCAGGGCTTGCCGGGCCGCGGTCGCGCACTGGGTTCGGGGGAAGTGAAATTCTTCGGCCAGGTCCTGCCGACCGCCAAGAAAGTCACCTATAACATTCACATCAAGCGCGTGCTCAAGGGCAAGCTGAACATGGCCATCGCCGATGGTTCGGTCAGCGTTGACGGCCGCGAAATCTATACCGCCGAAGGCCTCCGGGTCGGCGTGTTTACTTCAACTGACAACTTCTAAGGGTTATCCGCATGCGCCGCGTCGTTATCACAGGTCTTGGCATTGTTTCGTGCCTGGGCAATGACAAAGAGACCGTCTCCGCTAACCTGCGTGCAAGTCGCCCTGGCATCCGCTTCAACCCGGAATATGCCGAAATGGGTCTGCGTAGCCAGGTTTCCGGCTCCATTGACCTGAACCTCGAAGAGCTGATCGACCGCAAGATCTATCGCTTCGTCGGCCACGCGGCGGCTTACGCCTACCTGGCCATGAAAGACGCCATCGCCGACTCCGGCCTGAGCGAAGAACAAGTGTCCAACCCGCGCACCGGCCTGATCGCCGGCTCCGGCGGCGCCTCGACCCTGAACCAGATGGAAGCGCTGGACATCCTGCGCGAGAAAGGCGTCAAGCGCGTTGGCCCATACCGCGTTACGCGGACCATGAGCAGCACCGTTTCCGCCTGCCTGGCCACCCCGTTCAAGATCAAGGGCCTGAACTACTCCATCGCTTCTGCCTGCGCCACCAGTGCTCACTGCATCGGTACCGCCATGGAACAGATCCAGATGGGCAAGCAGGACATCGTCTTCGCCGGTGGCGGTGAAGAAGAGCATTGGACCCAGTCGTTCCTGTTCGACGCCATGGGTGCCCTGTCCACCCAGTACAACGAAACCCCGGAAAAGGCCTCCCGCGCCTACGACGCCAAGCGTGACGGTTTCGTCATCGCCGGCGGTGGCGGCATGGTGGTGGTCGAGGAGCTGGAACACGCTCTGGCCCGTGGCGCCAAGATCTACGCGGAAGTCGTCGGCTACGGCGCCACTTCCGATGGCTACGACATGGTGGCTCCAAGCGGCGAAGGTGCAATCCGCTGCATGGAAATGGCCATGTCCACCGTCGACACCCCTATCGACTACCTGAACACCCACGGCACTTCGACCCCGGTCGGCGACGTCGCGGAAATGAAAGGCGTGCGTGAAGTGTTCGGCGACAAGGCCCCGGCCATCAGCTCCACCAAGAGCCTGTCGGGTCACTCCCTGGGCGCTGCCGGCGTTCACGAAGCGATCTACTGCATGCTGATGATGGAAGGCAACTTCATGGCCGGTTCGGCCAACATCGACGAGCTGGATCCGGAAGTGGCCGATATGCCGATCCTGACCAAGACCCGCGAAGACGCCACCATCAACACCGTGATGAGCAACAGCTTCGGCTTCGGTGGCACCAACGCCACCCTGGTCCTGAAGCGCTGGCAGGGCAAGTAAGCCCCACCGCTTCGCCGAATGAAAAAGCCCCGACCGGTTCGGGGCTTTTTTTCGCCTGCCAGAAGGCTCAGACCGAGAAACGCGCCACCATGCTGTTCAGGTCCACCGCCAGGCGCGACAACTCCTGGCTGGCCGCACTGGTCTGATTGGCCCCGGCGGAGGTCTGCAAGGCCAGGTCGCGGATGTTCATCAGGTTGCGGTCCACCTCCCGCGCCACTGCCGCCTGCTGCTCCGAGGCGCTGGCAATGACGATGTTGCGCTCATTGATCTGGGTGAAGGCCGATGCGATTTCCTCCAGCGCCTGTCCTGCCGCCTTGGCCACCTCCAGGGTCGAATGGGCGCGGTTGTTGCTCTGCTGCATGGAACTGACGGCCTGGTCGGTGCCCTGCTGGATACCGCCGATCATCTGCTCGATTTCCTGGGTCGACTGCTGGGTCCGATGAGCCAGGGCCCGGACTTCATCGGCCACCACTGCGAACCCGCGTCCCGCATCCCCGGCCCGTGCCGCCTCGATGGCCGCGTTCAACGCCAGCAGGTTGGTCTGCTCGGCAATGGAACGGATCACCTCCAGTACCTTGCTGATGCCATAGACCTTCTGCGCCAGATCCTCCACCTGGCTGGCATTGGCCGTCACGTCCTGCGCCAGCGACTCAATCGAGAGCACCGTCTGGTGCACCTGCTCGCGCCCGTGCTGGGCGATGCGGTCGGACTCCCGCGAGGCCTCGGACGTGGCCACTGCGTTACTGGCCACCTCCTCCACCGCTGCGGTCATCTGGTTTACCGCCGTGGCCGCCTGTTCGATCTCCAGGCTCTGCTGATGCAGGCCACGGGTCGCATCCTCGGTGACACAACTGAGCTCTTCCGAGGCCGAGGCCAGCTGGCTGGATGAATCGGAGATGCGCCGGATGGTTTCCCGCAGGCTGTGCTGCATGGCCTTGAGCGCGTGCAGCAGCCGCGCCGGCTCGTCCCTGCCGGTCACCGTGATAGTGCCGGTCAGATCGCCGCCGGCCACCACTTCGGCCACATTCAACGACTGCGCCAGAGGCAGGACGATACTGCGGGTCAACAACAGGGCCAGGCCGATGGTCACCAGCGCCGCCAGGGCAATCATGCCGATCACCCATACCCGCGACTTGCTGAACACCGCCTGGGCCAGATCGGTGGCATGGGTCGCGCTTTGCTTGTTCAGCTCCACCAGCTCGTGCAGGGTCGCGGCCATCTCATCGGCCAGCTGGTTCATTTCGCCATTGACCACCTTGACCGCTTCCTCCAGCTGGTTCTGGCTGGAGAGCTGCATGACCCGTTCCTGGCGTTGCAGGTACTGTTTTTCGATGGTCTTGAAACGATCGAACAGGACCCGCTCCTGGGGCAGGAGGATCAAGGATTCGTAGCGGCTCTGGGCAACCCCCAGGACACTCTTGATCTCGTTGATCTTGTTTTCGTTCTGGGTGATCGCCTGCGGGTCGCGATTGATCAACAGCCGCAGGGTCAGGGCGCGAATGCGCAGCAGGTCCTGGTTCATTTCCCCTACGGACATCACGCTGGGCAGCCAATTGCTTTCCACTTCATCGGACTGCTGGCGCATATTGCCCATCTGCATCAAGGCGAATGCCCCCAGGGCAAACACCATCAACGCCAGCAAGCCGAAACCCAGGCTCGCCCGTAACGCAATGTTCAGACTTCTAAGACTCATTCCTCTGGCTCCTTCCTAGAGCGCTGCAAGAACTTGCAGCAGGGTGCTCTTAGACGGTATCGGGCCATTGGAAAATTGCGTAAGACAAAAACGTGATATCAAAACGCCCTAGCACTCCAATACTTGGGCGTAAAACGATTCAGCGCACAGAAAATCGCTGTTCTGCCAACAATCGGTCGCCCTGGAAGACCATGAAACGCCACTCGCCCGGGACCACCTCATGGCTTTCGGTGAACTCATAGGCCATCACATCCTGGGGAGCGTTAGGCACCAGTTTCTGAGTGATTTCGAACTTGTCATGGCGTACCCCGTCCGGCGTACGGATGCCCGGCGTCAGGTAAAGAAGAGTCAGGGGCTGATCTTCGGCCACCTTGCCCAGCAACTGGTAACGCATGCCGAACTTGGTCCCCAGCCTGGCGGGCACCACAGAAGTCTGCTGGATCTTCTCGTTGCTGCGGCGCAGCACCCGCTCCCCCGATTGCAGCTCGGCCTTGGGACCTTCGAACACGCCGTATTCCACCGGCCCTTCGACACGGACTTCGGCGCTGGCCAGGCCACTGAAGATCATCAGCGCCGCCAGTGCGCTTAAACGAGTGAGGTGCATATCGCGCTCCTTGATTGAGATGGCGCGAGCTTATGAAGCAGGCATGACAGGCTGATGACAGTCTGGCGCCTGCTAGGGACGATGGTTGGCGGGAAGGATGGCGAGGAAATTGTCATGGGCCACCTTGCGTGCCACCTCCTGCGGCAAGGCGTCAAGAAAGCCATCGAACCCCCGCAGCTCGCTCCCCAGCTTGTTGAAGCGCCCGACCACGTCCGAACCCAGCATGAAGCGCTCCGGGAAGCGCTCCACCAGCTGCAGCCAGGCCGGGTCGGGGTTGCCCTGCTTATCCAGCAGATAGGGCGTGAGCAGGCTCCAGGACAGGTCGATGTAGAGGTTGGGGTAGCTCTCCAGCAGCCGCGTCAGGGTCGGCAGCAGGAACTCCAGCCGGGTCTGGTGACGATGGATCTCGGCACTGGTGCCGGCATGGGCCCAGATAAAACGCGTATGGGGGTGATTGCGCAGCGGCTCTTCGATTTCCGCCAGGTACAGCGGATTGCGCTCGCGCTTGGAGGTGATGTTGGAGTGCAGCATGACCGGCAGGTCGTTCTCGGCCGCCAGGTGATAGACCTTGGTCATCGCCTCGTTATTGGCCCGCGGCGTGTCGCCGGCGGTCAGCGCGGTGAGATCGTCGTGCCGGGTGAAGACCTCGCCGATGCCCTGCCACAGCCCCGGGTCGAGATCGAGCATGCGCTGGATATGCGCCGCGGAATTCTTGTCGTTGGGGTTGAACCCCGAAAGGAACGGATGAAAGCGCCGGCGCTGCTCGGCCGGCAGCTTTTTCACCGCGGCGGCCACCAGCACGTCGGTGGCGCTGTACCAGTAGGCCGCGGCATCGTCCCCGGCGTAGTAGCGCGGGCGCTTGGGCTCATCCTCGTGCCATTTCTTGGCCACCGGAATCCCGGCAATCATCACCTGCTCGATGCGGTTGTCATCCATGGCCTTGAGCAAGGCTTCCATGCCCGCGGTTTCCTGGAAGAAGTCCACGTAATGCAGGTGCGCGTCGCTGTACACATAGTCACGCGCCTGGGCCAACGCCAGCGGCAGCATCAGCAGCGCCCACAAACAGCTTGCTTGAACAGGGTTCCAGTGCACCGGGCCGCCTCCCATGGATCGAAGCAGGATAGACCGCGACGCCGAGCCGCAGGTTCAGAAAAAGGGGAACGCCCGCGCTTCGATATGCTCTATAACTTCAGCACCCTTACAGCCTGATCCTTATTCATCACTGCCTGAGGTTTGCCATGACCATCACCGTCAATACCGAGTCCAGCGAAGGTTTCCGCCACAGCATCCAGGTCGACGACCACCAGTTGTTCACCGACCTGCCCAAGTCCGCCGGGGGCGAAGGCACCGCCCCCGAGCCCCATGACTACTTCGATGCCGCCCTGGGCGCCTGCAAGGCCCTGACCCTCAAGCTCTACGCGCAGAAGAAGAACATCCCGCTGACCGGGGTCACCGTGGAGATCAAGCACGACAACAGCGAAGAGCAGAAAGGCAAGTACGCCCTGCATGTGAAACTGACCCTCAAGGGCGTGCTCACCGACGCCCAGCGTGATGAGCTGCACCGGGTGGCCGACCGTTGCCCGATCCACAAGCTGATGACCACCAGCGAAGTCAGCATCGAGACCCACCTCTCCGAAGGTGCCTTCAGCCAGTAGCGGCAAGGCTGGCACAAGCGGGTTATGCTCCCGGGCATAACCCGATCAGCCTGGAATCCGCCATGAACTCCCCCCTCGTGATCCGTCCCCGTGCCGAGGACGTTGAAGGCCAACCCATCCTGCGCCCCCTGCCTTCGGCCCAGTGCCGCAGTGTCGGGCCTTTCGTGTTCTTCGACCACATGCTGGAAACCCGCTACCCGCCGGGCAAAGGCATGAATATCCGCCAGCATCCGCATATCGGCCTCTCCACCCTGACCTACCTGTTCGCCGGGCAGATCCAGCACAAGGACAGCCTGGGCTCCGACCAGATCGTGGGCGCCGGGGACGTCAGCTGGATGACCGCCGGCAGCGCCATCGCCCATGTCGAGCGCACGCCAGCACTCTTGCAGGCCCAGGGGTTTGCCATGCACGGCCTGCAGGTCTGGCTGGCCTCGCCCAAAGAACAGGAGCAGGGCCCGGGGCACTACAGCCATCACCCGGCCAACAGCCTGCCGGTGAGCGACAACCTGGGGGTGAGCATTCGGATGATTGCCGGCAGCGGTTTCTGCCTGCAGTCGCCGGTGCCGGTGCTCTCCCCCACCCTGTATGCCGAGCTGCGGCTGCAGACCGCCACCAGCCTGCTGATTCCCACCGAGCATCAACAGCGTGCGCTGTATGTACTGGAGGGCGAGGCACAACTGGACGGCGAGCCATTACCCGTGCACTCGCTGGTGGTATTGCCAGAGGGGGAGAACGCCACGCTGTTCGCCGAGAGCGATTGCCATGCGGTGCTGATCGGCGGCGCCGCCCTGGACGGCCCGCGGCGGATCAACTGGAACTTCGTCGCCAGCGATCCACTGTTGATCGATGAAGCTCGCAGACGCTGGGCCGCCGGGGACTGGCCGCAGGTGCCGGGAGAAAGCGAGCGCATCGAATTGCCACCCGCCCGCCACTGATCGGTAGGGACCGGTTTGCCGGCGAACAGGCCCGTGAATCTGGCGTTGCTCTCACTGACGCCTTCGCTGGCAAGCCAGCTCCTACGGGATCAGGGTCGGTGGGTCAGCCGCTAAAGACTTCGTCCAGCAGGTAATGCATGGTGGCGAAGGCCCGGGCCGAGGTCTTGGCGTCGTACAGCATCTTGCCCGGCAGGTTGGCGTGGGTGTCGGTGAAGGAATGCACCGCGCCACCGTAGCTGACCAGTTGCCAGTCCACTCCCGCGGCGTCCATTTCCGCTTCGAAGGCCGGCAGTTGCTCCTTGGCCACGAACGGGTCCGCCGCGCCGTGCAGTACCAGTACCGAGCCCTTGATGTTGTTGGCATCGGCAGGGTTGGGGGTGTCCAGGGTGCCGTGGAACGACACCGCCGCCTTCACCGGCGCGCCACTGCGGGCCAGTTCCAGGGCGCAGCAGCCGCCAAAGCAGAAGCCGAAGGTGGCCAGCCTGGAGGTGTCCACCGCGGCTTCGCCCTGGCTCTGCAAGGCCGCAAAGGCCGCCTGCATGCGCTTGCGCAGCAACGCCCGATCATCCTTGAGCGGCATCATCGCGGCACCGGCCTGGCTCGCATCGCCGGGGCGCAGCGACTGGCCATACAGATCGGCGATCAGCACCACATAACCCTTGGCCGCCACCGCCTCGGCGATCTTCTCCGCTCCGGCGCTGACACCCATCCAGTTCGGCGCCATCAGCAACCCCGGACGCGCAGCTTTATGGGCGGCATCGAAGGCCAGGCGGCCTTCATAGGGCTGGCCATCGATCTGATAGACCACGGAACGCACTGTGATTTGACTCATGACTCAGCTTCTCCAGTAGGGGGACACCAGAATGAAAAAACCCGCCGAAGCGGGTTTTTCTTGCAACGTGGTTAAACCGACAGCTCCACCAGCAGCTTGTTCAGTCGGCGCACATAGGCCGCCGGGTCCTTCAAGCTGTCACCGGCCGCCAGGGCCGCCTGATCGAAGAGGATGTGCGACAGGTCGCCAAAGCGCTCTTCGCTCTGCTCGCCGTCGAGTTTCTCGATCAGCGGGTGAGTCGGGTTGAACTCGAAGATCGGCTTGGAATCCGGAACCTTCTGCCCGCTGGCTTCAAGGATCTGGCGCATTTGCAGCCCCAGGTCCTGCTCGCCAATGGCCAGGATCGCCGGCGAGTCGGTCAGGCGGTGGGAAACCCGCACTTCGCTGACGCTCTCGCCCAGGGCGGTCTTGATCCGCTCAACCAGGCCTTCCTTGGTCTTGGCGACTTCCTCGGCAGCCTTCTTGTCCTCTTCGGAGTCGAGGTTGCCCAGGTCCAGGTCGCCGCGCGCCACGTCGACAAAGCTCTTGCCGTCGAACTCGTTGAGGTAGCTCATCAGCCACTCGTCGATACGGTCGGTGAGCAGCAGCACTTCGATGCCTTTCTTGCGGAAGACTTCCAGGTGCGGGCTGTTCTTCACCTGGGCGTAGGATTCGCCGGTGAGGAAGTAGATCTTGTCCTGGCCTTCCTTGGCGCGAGCCAGGTAGTCGGCCAAGGAGACATTCTGCTCGCCGTCGTCGCCCTGGGTGGAGGCGAAGCGCAGCAGGCCGGCGATCTTCTCCTTGTTGGCGAAGTCCTCGGCCGGGCCTTCCTTCATCACCTGGCCGAAGTTCTTCCAGAAGCCCTTGTATTGCTCGGGTTCGTTCTTCGCCAGTTTCTCCAGCATGTCGAGGACACGCTTGGTCAGCGCCGACTTCATCGAGTCGATGATCGGGTCTTTCTGCAGGATTTCCCGCGAGACGTTCAGCGACAGGTCGTTGGAGTCCACCACGCCCTTGATGAAACGCAGGTACAGCGGCAGGAACGACTCGGCCTGATCCATGACGAACACGCGCTGCACGTAGAGCTTGAGGCCCTTGGGCGCTTCACGCTGGTACAGGTCGAACGGCGCGCGAGCCGGTACGTAGAGCAGCGAGCTGTACTCCAGCTTGCCTTCGACCTTGTTGTGGCTCCAGCTCAGCGGGTTTTCGAAGTCATGGGCGATGTGCTTGTAGAACTCCTGGTATTCCTCGTCCTTGATCTCGGTACGCGGACGAGTCCACAGCGCGCTGGCGCGGTTGACGGTTTCCCACTCCAGCGCAGGTTTCTCTTCGCCTTCAGCGGCAGCGGCTTCTTTGGGCAGCTCGATCGGCAGCGCGATGTGGTCGGAGTACTTCTTGATGATGTTGCGCAGGCGCCAGCCATCGGCGAACTCGTCTTCACCGGATTTCAGGTGCAGGACGATGCGGGTGCCGCGCTCGGCCTTGTCGATGGTCGCAACTTCGAACTCGCCCTCGCCCTTGGAAGACCAGTGCACGCCTTCGCTGGCAGGCAGGCCGGCACGGCGGCTGAACACTTCAACCTGGTCGGCCACGATAAAGGCGGAGTAGAAGCCAACACCGAACTGACCGATCAGGTGCGAATCCTTCTTCTGGTCGCCAGTGAGGTTCTTCATGAAATCGGCGGTGCCGGATTTGGCGATGGTCCCCAGGTGGGTGATCACATCTTCTCGGCTCATGCCAATACCGTTGTCTTCGAGGGTGACGGTTTTCGCGTCCTTATCGAAGCTCACACGGATTTTCAGTTCGGCGCCACCTTCCAGCAACTCGGGCTTGGACAGGGCTTCGAAGCGCAATTTGTCGACGGCGTCAGAGGCGTTCGAGATCAATTCGCGAAGGAAGATTTCCTTGTTGGAATACAGCGAATGGATCATGAGGTGCAGCAGTTGCTTCACCTCGGTCTGGAAGCCCAGGGTTTCCTTTTGAGTTTCCACACTCATGGTCATCAAACTCCAATCAGATGGCATTGGCCGCGTTCCGGGAGCGGAGGGCGGCGGGATGACATGAAAGTGGGGGTCGCTCGCTGGATTTCAAGGGCCGGTGCTCTCTTCGATCTTGAAATGTGCGCGAGCGGTGGCAATCGACTCCTCGGCAGTGCTCTGCCAGGCGGTGATGGCGACATTGGCCACCCTTCTGCCCTGCCGGCATACCTGGCAGCGGGCAAAGGTGTCGCGAAACTGCCCGGCGCGCAGGTAGTCGAGGGAAAAGTCGATGATTTTCGGCACCCCGGGCGAGCCGGTGAGAATCAGCAAATGCAAGGCGGCCGCCAGTTCCATGAAACCGGCGATCACTCCACCGTGCAGGGCTGGAAGCAGAGGGTTGCCGATATTGTCCTTGTTGGCCGGCAGGCGAAACAGCAGTTCATCTCCCAGTTGCGTGCACTCGATGCCAATCAGCTTCGCGTAGGGGATCTGCTCCAGCAACGCGGTGTAATCGCCCTGCTGGCGAGCCTGCTCCAGGAGTGCTCGAAGGTCCGTGCTCATGCCCGCTCCCCCTTGATTGAGCTGGCCAGCCCGCGGCTGCCCTTGAGCCCCCGGCCCATGCGCATGAAAGTGCCGACTACATGAGCCACGGGACGCTCGGGATCATCCTGATAGGCAAAGCCGCGGGTAAAGATCACATCGGTGGTGACCCGGTAACACTGGGCAAAGCCGTGCACGTCATGATGAGGGACCGCCGGATGCATATAGTCTATGCGCAGGTCCAGGGTCGGACACACTTCGAACTCCGGCAGCACGCAAAGCGTGGCCATGCCACAGGCGCTGTCCATCAGCGTGGTCAGGGCACCGCCGTGAATGATCCCGGTTTGCGGGTCGCCGACAATCTGCGGACTGTAGGGCAAGGTCAGGGTCAGGCCCTCTTCAGAGGCGCTATGTACCCGGATGCCCAGCACCTGGCAGTGGCGCAAGGCGGAAAGAAAGCGCGCCGCACGCTCAGAAATAGGGTTTTGCGCCATGGGATTTATCTCTTTTTATTGTCGGGAATGTGCGTTGAATGAAGCAGGCAAAAGTTCCATGAAATGACTACTTAATATATCTGTGAGTCTCAAGGAACTTAAATCACAAGGCCATGATCGAAAGGCCAGTAGATATCTTCACTAAGGAGAAACACCCCATGCGTAAGACTTTAGCTATTGCCCTGATGCTGACCGCTTCCCTCGGTCTGGCTGCCTGCGACAAAAAATCCGAGGACAAAGCTCAAGATGCCAATCAACATGCTGAGCAAGCCCAACAGAAAATGAACGAAGCTCAGGATAAAGTGAACGACGCGGCAAAAGAAAACGCCGAAGCAGCCAAAGATCAGGCTGAATCCAACAAGGCTGCTGCTGAAGAAAGCGCCAAGGAAGCAGCTCCTAAAACCAACTAAGTCGGTTTTAGCGCAACAAAGAACAAAGCCCGCCAAGTGCGGGCTTTTTCTTGCTCGTAAAACAGTCGCTCAATACAACAGTGCTTAGTTGCCGGGCAAGCAACTAAGCGTTGAAGATCAGCCGCCTGCCCCCAGGAACAATTCGTCCTGGCGGGGCTCTGCCTGCAACGGCTGCATTGGCACCGACTCATTGCCCGGGGACTCCAGTGCATAGTGCAAGGGGCTGGAAATGGGCAGCAACCTGATGGGAAAGTCGTAGTGGGCGGTAAAAGGCGCCAGCCATTGGCGGGACTGGTAATCCGCTGCCGCGATACTCATGAAGCAAGGGTGCGGGATGTCCTGCGGCGAACGCCCGGCCAGCAACATGACCCATTCCCAGTCAGTTGCCGCTTCGACCTTGAAGCTCCCGTCATCGGCCGTCAGGAACTGTGCGCCACACAAGGCGCCCTTGGCCCCGGCGATCGGCACGCCGCTCAATGCATCTACCACCCTGCCCCGGGCTTCGCCATTCAGATACAGGGTTTGCGCCCTGCAGCCCGACAACAGGAAGAACCCCAGGCACAGGTACTTCAGGGCACGCGAACTGCTCATTGGCCAACTCCTTTCAACCGTTCAATCGATCAGCCATCAACGCTCAGGCTGCATCTTTGGGGCTATCGACCACAGGTTGTTCTGTCGGTGTATAGACCATGACTTCAAGTACATCGGAGTGGAACTCCCGCCGATACAGGACAAACACCACACCCGCGCTCATCAGCATGAATAACCAGGGGCTGACGAACCAGGCCAGCATGGTCATGCCGAAGTAATAGGAACGCAATCCGAAGTTGAACTGGTTAGCCGCCATGGAAATTACCCGAGCCGCTCGCGATGCAAAAGCCTTGCGCTCCTGCTCGGAAACATGACGCTCGCCGATCATTGGCGCCGACCCCACCAGCACTGCGGCGAAGTTGTACTGGCGCATGCACCAGCTGAAGGTAAAGAAGGCATAGACGAACACCAGCGCCAGGCACAGCAGCTTGATTTCCGACATGCCCTGGGACGCCTGCTGGACCATGGGAATGTCCGCCAACAGCGACACTGCACGCTCCGAGGCGCCCAGCACGGTGAGAATGCCCGCCAGGATGATCAGGGTACTGGAGGCGAAGAACGAGGCATTGCGCTCCAGGTTGCCGATCACGCTGGCATCGGCGATGCGGTTGTCCCGCAGCAGCATGCGGCGCATCCAGTCCTCGCGATACAGGTGCAGGACGCTGGCCAGGCACGCGGTGTCCCTTCCCTTCCAACTGGCGTAGCGGGTATAGCCACCCCAGCAGACGACGAACCACAGGGCGGCCAGTAGGTGGATCAGGTTGGCTTGAACGAACGACATGCAAATTCCTGTAAGGCGTTGGCAGAAGACAAAAGCAAAGGGCACTGCTTCGACGCCCCGCAGGGGAAAAAGACACCGCTGTACGCCCATAAAAAATGCCCCGCATCCATCGATGCGGGGCATTTTTTAGGGGGCTCGGGGGCCGCTTGTGGCGACCCTGGGCCATCAACTTCAGGTCAGGCCAGGGCTTCGCTGCGCTTGCCCAGCAGGCGATCGCAGATCACTGCCACCACCAGCACGATCACCGACGGCACCAGCCACGCCAGGCCCTGCTCGCTCAGCGGCAAGTGCGACAGCTGCGTTGGCATCCAGCCGGCCAGGCCCGCGCCCTTGAGGGCATCGATCAGGCCGAACACGAAGGACACCAGCATCACCGGGCCGACGATACGGCGCTGGTCCTGCCAGAAGTCCTTGCAGAAGCTCAGGGCCACCAGGGCGATGCACGGCGGGTAAATCGCGGTCAGCACCGGGATCGAGAACGCGATCAGCTTGGTCAGGCCCAGGTTCGATACCAGCAGCGAGAACGCCGCGAGGATCACCACCAGCGTCTTGTAGGACAGCGGCAGGACACGGCTGAAGTACTCGGCGCAGGCGCAGGTCAGGCCCACGGCGGTCACCAGGCAGGCCAGGGAGATCAGCACCGCGAGGAAACCGCTGCCCAGGGAACCGAAGGTGTGCTGCACATAGGCGTGCAATACCGCGGCGCCGTTGCTGGCACCGGCGGCCACTTCATGGCTGCCCGAGCCCAGGCGGAACAGGCTGACGTAGACCAGCGCCAGGCCGACCCCGGCGATCAGGCCGGCGATCACGGCATAACGGGTAATGAGCCGAGGCGACTCGACCCCGCGGGAACGGATGGCATTGACGATGACGATGCCGAACACCAGCGCGCCCAGGGTATCCATGGTCAGGTAACCATTGATGAAGCCCTGGGAGAACGGTGCTGCAACGTACTCGGGAGTGGCGGTGCCGATGTCGCCGGCGGGCAAGGCAAAGGCCGCAATGCCCAGCACAGCCAGGGCGATGATCTTCAGCGGCGCCAGGAAGCGTCCGACGGTGTCCAGCAGCCGGCCCGGATACAGGGAGATGAAGAACACCAGCAGGAAGTACACCGAACTGTAGAGGAACAGGGCCAGCGGGCTTTCGCCGGTCAACGGCGCCAGGCCCACTTCAAAGGACACGGTAGCGGTACGTGGCGTGGCGAACAGCGGGCCTACCGCCAGGTAGCAGACCGCTGCCAGCAGGCCACCGGCCAGCTTGCCGATAGGCGTGCTCAGCGCGTCCATGGCGCCGCCGACCTTGGCCAGGGCAACCACGGTGATCACCGGCAGACCGACCGCGGTGATCAGGAAGCCCAGCGCCGCCATCCAGACATGGGGTCCGGACTGCAGGCCGACGATAGGCGGGAAAATGATGTTGCCGGCCCCGACGAACAGGGCAAAAGTCATAAAGCCGAGTGCCAGGATGTCCTGGCCTTTCAACACTTTCATTAAGGAAATACCACACTACTGAATCGGAATTTAGAGAGGGATTTCCCTTATGGGTGAGGGAAATGCTGTCAGTCCGTATAAGACTGACCCGTTTAGCGCGCAGCGACCTTGTGGGCAGCAGACGCAAAAAGAGGCGGCTAGATTACAGAATCGGTAAGACAAGCGCACTGTTCCAGGGCGAACTATCCGATATGCGACAGAATGATGTCGCATTTTTGAAATTATATTTCCCCCAGGCTCTGTGCAGGATGCAGGTCTCCTACGGCAGAAAGCACAAAGGCCACCCGAAGGTGGCCTTTGTGGTTGAAGCGTCAGCTAAGCGCGAGGCTTACTTGACAGCCCAACCGGTCAGCTCGGCCAGGGCCTTGCCGATGTCTGCCAGCGAACGCACGGTTTTCACGCCTGCGTCTTGCAGAGCAGCGAATTTCTCGTCTGCAGTGCCT
>Ga0308159_1000764_pt1 | contig 60894 bp, 59 predicted proteins | sample PhyCR1_FD_201040 | JGI IMG/M metagenome (GOLD analysis project Ga0308159, IMG submission 201040) | Phyllosphere microbial communities from UC Gill Tract Community Farm, Albany, California, United States - DLSLC.R1 | ecosystem: Host-associated > Plants > Phyllosphere > Unclassified | place: USA...
AGACAAGGGCAAACGACGACCGGTGGCCAACAAAGAAAGCTCAAGACGCTCGAAGCCAAGGCTTTCGACACTCTGGGCCTCAGTCACCAAGCAACATCGGAAGAGATCAAGAGCCGCTACAAGGAACGGCTCAAAATGCACCACCCCGACGCCAATCAAGGAGATCGCAATTCTGAGGATGCGCTTCGAGCCTCGATTGAAGCGTACAGAATCCTTAAACTGAACGGCTTTTGCTGAGCCTCTTCAACGAGAGGCTGAGAGTGGCGCTCTTGAAAGAATTGGACCATTAGCCCACTCCTTCGCTGCGTCAGAGAATTAAATTCCCATCTGAGGTTCAAGCGGCCGGCGCGACAGAGCAGGTAGAGCCAACGTTGGTCTGGATCGGGACCATCTCATCATTTTCCGATGAGCGGCTTTTTCCGATGCAGGGTCTCCGATGCAAGCCCCGCCAGTTCGCGAATGAAGAAGTCCAGGATTGTCGATGGCCTCTCGCTAAGACGAGTAGCGATGATGAAGGGAGAATTGATCCGGCCTTCTTTCGGCAGAAGGGCACGCAAGATGCCTTTCTGTACCCAGTCGGCCACGTAATGATCCGGCAAATAGCCCAGATATCGGCCTGACATCACGAACATCGCCTGGGCCTCCATGTTCGAGGCGGAGGCCTTGGCGCGCGCACCAGGAAAATACTGCAACTCGCGCATATTGGCATAGGGCCTGACGACGAAGTCGAAGCCTTCCACGCGCTGCACGGAAATGTCCGCATCATCTGCAGTGAAAAGTGGATGTCCCTTGGCGCAATAGAGGGAATGCATCTCATCGCGCAGGCGCGACAGTTTGAGGCCCTGGTAGGGTTCCGTTTCCGGAAGGATCGCAATATCGAGACCGCCATTGGCGATTTCAGCGAGCAATGCGTCCGGCGAATCAATGACCAGTTCAAGGCGTGCTTCCGGCGCCTTGTCGCTGATGCGGGCAATGATGCGATGAATGGGCAAGTCCGCATCCGTAATGGTGTTGTCCACCAACCCCAGCCTGAGCGTTCCGGTGATCCTGTTTTTCAACGTGCCGATTTCGCTTTCGAAGGCGTTGAGTGCCAGAAACAACGCTTTCGATTTCGCATGAACGATCGCACCGCGATCTGTCAATTCAAAGCCCGCGCGCCCGCGGCGGCAAAGCTTGTAGCCAAGCCTGTCTTCTAAGGCCTTGATGTGGAAGCTGACAGCGGACTGGCTGAGGCGAAGCGTTATCTGTGCGCCGAGAAAGCTCTTATGCTCCACCACTGCGCGAAACACGGTGAGAGCCCGGAGGTCGGACTGGGCAAATTGCATGAGACGACCTTACATCATCTTTTCTAATGTGAACTCCAAATCTTTCCTATTTTTTTGCGCTGATGTCCATGGTTCGTTGGCAGAATAAACAACCGGGGAACAAACCATGATGCCATCGTCCATTTCCAGAGCTTTGCTTTTCGGCGCAGCGCTCGTCACGATCCTGTCGTCGACCGCCGCGAACGCTGCAGATCTTCTCGACAAAATCAAAGCGGACAAAGTTTTTACCGTTGCCACAGAAGCCCGCTTTGCGCCTTTCGAGTTCGTCGAAGACGGCAAGATTATCGGTTACTCGGCCGACATCATGGTTGAAGTCATGAAGGCTCTGCCGGGCGTCGAACTTAAGCGCCTAGACCTGCCGTGGCAGGGCATTCTGCCGGGCCTTGCGGCTGGCCGCTTCGATTATGTCGTCACCTCCGTGACCGTTACGCCGGAACGCATGAAGGCCTACCATCTCTCGGCTCCGATCGCCGATGCAACCATGGCACTACTGAAGCGCAAGGGCGATGCAACCATCACCAAGCCGGAAGATATCGCCGGCAAGGCGGTCGGTTCTCAGGCCGGCTCTGCGCAGCTCGCCGCGCTTGAGACCTTTGCCGCAACGCTGAAGGACAAAGGCGGTCCGGTGACCGTCTCCACCTATACGGACTTTTCCGAAGCCTATGCCGATCTCGGCGCCGGCCGTATCCAGGCTGTCGTCAATTCTCTTCCCAATCTTCTGGAAGCCGCCCGCCAGCGGCCCGACGTCTTCGAAGTCGTTCTGCCGACCTTCGGGCCGAAGACCTATTTTTCCTGGGCAGGCCGCAATGATGCCGACAGCGCATCGCTGAATGCGCTGATGGACGCCGAACTGGGCAAGCTCAACACATCCGGCAAGCTTGCGGAGCTCCAGAAGAAGTGGTTCGGCGCTCCGATGGAACTTCCAGAGACTCTCCCTGCCGCTGAATAAGATAGGACGGGTCGGCCATGGACAAGACAGTCGCACATATCTGGCCCGCGCTTCTCGATGGCCTCACCACCACAATGACGATCAGTCTGACGGCGCTTCTCTTCGGCGCGCCGTTGGCTCTTCTGTTGGCCGCCTGCGCGCGTGGCAGACGGTGGACGCGCGTCCCGGCAGCGCTTTATCTTTCCTTCTGGCGCGGAACACCGATCCTCGTACAGCTTTTAATCACCTTCTACATTCTTCCATTCCTCGGGCTTGAGCTTGAGCCGATCGTTGCCGCCACCTTGGCCTTGGCGCTCAATACGGCGGCGTTCCAATCGGAAATCTATCGGGCGGGGCTTCAGGCTGTGCCGAAAGGCGAAATCGAGGCGGCAAGAATGCTGGGTCTCTCTCCCTCCGCGGTCTTTATCAACATCGAGGTCCCTCAGGCTGTACAGGCTATGTTGCCAGCGCTGGTGGGAGAAATGCAGGCTCTGGTCAAGAACTCCTCGCTCGTCTCGGTCATCGCCGTGACGGATTTGACCCGCCGTGCCCAACAGGTCGCGTCCTCGACGTTTCGTCCCCTGGAAGCCTATGCCTCAGCCCTCCTTCTCTATGTTGCAGTCGGCATCCTGATCGCCGCTCTGGGACTCATGCTTGAGAGACGCCTGTCACGCAGAGGGCAAAATTGATGACCGGCTTTATCACTGACCTGCCGCTCTATCTTGCCGGACTGCTCACGACGATCACAGTCTCGGCAAGCGGCGTCACTATTGCAGCCCTGCTTGGCATAGTGCTCGCCACTGGTCTACGCAGCAGTTTTCATCCCCTTGCACTCGTGACCAGAGCCTATGTCGAGTTTGCCAGGGGCGCGCCTCTCGCCCTCCTGCTTTTCCTTCTCTACTACGGCGGACCGCAGATCGGGCTGTTGCTCAGTCCCTATGTGGCCGGCACCTTCGGACTTGGCATCTATGGTGCAGGTCCCTTCGCAGAGATTTTTCGCGCAGGCCTCAATGCCGTTCCCAAGGGAGAGCGCGAAGCCGCAGAGATGCTGGGCCTCACACGCGGGCAGCGCTTCCTGCACGTGGAGCTTCCGCAAGCCCTTCGCCTGACGCTGCCGCCCTGCGTGGGTCAAGCGATCGCGCTTTTGAAAGAGTCGGCTGTTCTCTCGGTAATCACGGTTGGAGAGTTGACGAAGGTAGCCGGAACGATCAGCTCGATCAGCTTCAGCGTCGTGACGCCCTACCTCACTATCGCCCTGCTCTACTGGGCTCTTGTTGAAATTCTGTCGAAGTCGGGACGCGCTCTGGAGCGCCACTTCGCCCTGAGAGGTTCCTGAGATGACGAGACCGGCAGCAATTTCCGTTCGCGGACTTGAGAAGCGATTTGGCGACAAGACCGTATTGCAGGGCATTGATCTTGATATTCAAGATGGCGATGTCACCTGCATTATCGGGCCTTCCGGATCCGGGAAGAGTACCCTGTTGCGCTCGCTTGCCTTTCTCGACGCCTATGATGCAGGCGAGGTTCACATCTTTGGCAAGATGCTGGGATGGCGCGAGACACCGCTTGGACGCGAAAAGGCGGGCTACAGGGAATTGACCGATGCCCGTCGTCCGATCGGAATGGTCTTCCAGCATTTCCACCTGTGGCCGCATTTGAACGTGCTGGACAATGTGACGCTCGCATTGCGGTTGGTCCATGGCTTCTCCCGCAGGAGGGCAGAAGATATCGGGCGCGAAATGCTCAGTAAGGTCGGACTGCTGTCCTTTGCCGACCGCTGGCCTGAAAGCCTATCCGGCGGGCAGAAGCAACGTGTTGCGATCGCCAGAGCTTTGGCCGTGAAGCCGAAGGTGATGCTGTTCGACGAACCGACCTCGGCGCTGGACCCCGAACTGGTCGGCGAAGTCCTCTCCGTGATGAAATCGCTCGCTTCGGAAGGAATGACAATGGTGATCGTGACCCACGAAATGGGTTTTGCCGCACATGTCGCCAATCGCGTCGTCTTCATGGATGCCGGCAGGATTGTCGAAGAAGGCGCACCGAATGTGCTTTTCGCAACGCCAAAGAGCGACCGTCTCTCTCAATTTCTGGAAACCTGGCGCGAACGCGCGATTTGATGCCCGAAAGGAATAAGCATGACAGCCCACGGCTACGACAATGGACGGTTAAACCTACCCTTCGTTGGCATTTCCACCTTCGCCAAAAGTCCCTATGTGGACAACTGGGACAAGATCGACGCCGATGTCGCTGTCCTCGGCGCACCCTTCGATTTTGGAACTCAATGGCGCGCCGGCGCGCGCTTCGGACCACGCAGCATCCGCGAAGCCTCGACGCTTTTCGCCTTCGGTCACGCTGGCGCTTACGATCATGAGGATGACGTCACGTATTTGGAAGGCGTTCGCATCGTGGATCTCGGCGACGCGGATATCGTCCACACGGACACAATGAAAAGCCATACCAACATAGAGTTCGGCGTTCGCAAGATTCTTGCGGCAGGAGCGCTACCTGTCGTGCTCGGCGGCGATCATTCGATCAATATTCCATGCATCAATGCTTTCAGCGAGCAGGAACCGATACATGTCGTGCAGTTCGACGCCCATCTCGATTTCGTTGATGAGCGACACGGCGTTCGCTTCGGCCATGGCAGCCCGCTGCGCCGCGCCTCGGAGAAGCCTTGGGTCACCGGCATGACACAACTTGGTATCCGGAACGTATCCTCAACGGCCAAGGAGGGTTACGATTACGCCCGCGCTCAGGGCTCCGATATTCTCTCGGTCCGCCAGATCCGCAAGCTTGGCGTCGATGCCGTTTTGGCTCGTATTCCGACTGGAAAGAGATATTACCTAACAATCGATATCGACGGCTTCGATCCCTCAATCGCACCAGGAACTGGTACACCGAGCCATGGCGGTTTCATCTATTATGAAGTGCTGGAACTGATTGCGGGCCTTGCCAAACAAGGAACGATCGTCGGCGTCGATCTGGTGGAAGTCGCACCCGATTATGATCACACCGGTTCGACCGCGATCCTGGCCGCCCAACTGCTGCTCAACACGATCGGGCGCGTGTTTGCCAACGCCGACGGGATCATGGAAAGGAAGACGTAGCGTGATGGTCCGAATGCCCATCAACCGCGAGGACTGCCGGACCGAAAAAAATGTTTGAAGCGTCGGGTACTCTACAGCGGGAAACTCGCCACTAAAGCTTGTCGCGAGCTTTCAGATTCGCCCCATGCTTCAGTTCTTTGTCTGTTGGCATATCGCTATCGCAAAACCGCTGAACGCTTTCTTGCGACAGGCTCTAACCCGGCAAACAGCTTCGACTGCGTTTCGGCATGGGATATCGAACGCCTCTGCCGGGTGATCGGTGTCCAATCTTGCCCTCCTGTTTCATCCGCCAGTCCGTCTCTTGAAAGGTGACATCCGGTTCAGATCGCTACGGTTACGCCTGATGGAATGCCCACCTTGAACGAGCGCGCTTTTTAGCCGGATCGGGAGGTTCAGGTTGAAGCTGCTTGTCCGCCGCCGGGCCGGAAACGGACAAGCCGCTACAGAGGTTCGCTATTTCAGCGGCAGGAAGAGTTCTGCCACCGCCACATGTTCAGGTTCTTCGGGAAAGAAGGTAAGGCGCTGGCAATAGAGCGGGAAATCCCTCGCCTCCTCACCGCTGGCCGGTAGCCAATCGCGATAGAGGTAAAGCGCGGCGGGCGCCAGATCATCCGTATTGCCGACGACCCTCAGCACGGCGCAACGGCCGCCGGGAATCATGCCCGCCTCGACATGTTCTCCCTTCGTCTTGATCGGCCGATCCGTGCTAACACAAAGATCCAACCGATACTCGTCCGGAGACGTCACCCGCGGATCGGAATGGAAGATGTTGAAAGTCGAGCTGGTCTTCGGAGTGAGGCCTGCAGCTTTACGCCATGCGATAAAGCGTTTGATCGTATCGCTGATCCTTGCCGGATCACCTTCGTGTTTCATGATAGCGACACGCGTCGGTGACACCTCGCGAATTTCGATGTCATTTGCTGCAAATGTCCTTTGCACAAGCTTACTCCTTGCTTGGTTGAGAGGCCCGAGGGCGGCAAGCCACGGTTCCCAATCGGGAGATTTCCTGAACTGCGAAGGCGACTGGCCGAACCGTTGCCGAAACGCGCGGGCAAAGGCATCAGGAGCGTCGTAGCCGGCATCCATCGCTATCTCCGTCACACTGTCTACATCCCTGTAGGCCAGCCTGTATGATGCCCGCTTCATGCGGACGAGTTGGATATAGCTATGCACAGACAGCCCGAAGGCCGCTGCGAACTGCCGATGGAAATGGAACTTGGAGAATGCGGCCACGCGGCTCAACTCGTCCAGGTCCAGATTGCGGTCGAGATGCTGATCAATGTGATCCAGGACCCGTTGCATCCGATCATGGTAGTTTCGAAGCGTCGTCGTCATTATCTTGTCCTTGCCGTGGCAGAACCAGATAGCCCCGCACAAGCGCTGTACGCTCGACCGATCTTGCGGATTATCAGACTTGGCTGTTCAGCAGTAGCGTCGGCCTATGAGGTAGCCATCCGGCAGGGATGCCGGCATCCACTTTGGAGTGCAGATTACGCCATCTGGACGTTCAACGTCTTCAGCATCCAATTTCACGGCAGCAATTGCTCCAATCTGCTGATCAGCATGTCGGCATTGTCGGCGATGACGTCGGCAAGCCAAGGCGTTCGGATCGATGTCGTTGCGCTTGGCGGCCATGATCAGTGTCGCCAAGAACGGCGCACGGCCAACAACGATCCGTCGAAGCAAACAGCCATGACTTCCTGCCGAGCGCAAAGCTTGGGAGCGCTCCTTCGGCTGCTTTATTCGTGAGACAAGTCCGGCCATCGTCGAGGAAAGAGGTGAAGCTGTTCCAGCGCTTGAGCATGTAATATATTGCCTCGGCAACGGGAGAACTGCGCGACAGCTTTGCACGCTGGATTTGGAGCCACTTACGCGGCTCTTTGACGAATTCCAACGATCTCACGCCGCGCAAAACCTATAGCGAACCGGATTCTCTAGAAACGCCAAAACCCCGCGGCTTTGGGCCCCGGGGTTTTGCTGATTGTGATGATCGTCGTATATTTGGTTGCGGGGGCACGCAACTCCCGATACCGACATTCGATCCAAGTCGCGATCTAATGTGCTTATCTTTGATGTGCGTTACGATGGCTCCGGAACGTGTTAAGGACTAGGCACAGTGCAGCCGGACATGAGGCCACCTGGTGGGTAAGTAGAACATCCGATCCATCCGCCTGTCGCCCCACAGGGCCCGAAACAACGCACGAGTATCCATCACTTTCGCACTGCCTTGTTATTGTTCGGCGTGGTCTCGATCCATAGCCCCAAAGACAATAGTGGAGTGTCACAGTCTCCTGCAGCAGGCCACTCGGTATGGTAGGCTACGTAAAAATAGTCGGGTCTACCTTGAGGTGGGTTTTTTCCGTCCCATCTACCGATACGACTGCGAAGCAGCTTCGGAGGATTCCGCGGCTGGTCAGCCTCTTCGGCGAAGGCGCAGTGAAAGATTTTTCAATACGTTGGTCTCATGCGACGCGCCATGGGGCAGCGACCCCCAGGCGGGTTTTCCGGTGCCAGCGACAGCGATAGCCGAGTGCAAAGGCTTGAACAGGTTTCCCAGAGTGGTCACGGTCGAAAACCAATCCTGGTCTCCTATTCGATTCTGATGAGGCAGTTTTGAAATCCCGCTGTTGCTGAGTTCGCACCCGTTAAACGGGAAAACTGCAATACACCTCTAGTCGGCCTTAAGGTTTTCGAATAACTAGCTTAGGGGATATGAGGGGGCTTCGACTATGAAATTGCACAGCTATTTATGGCAGAACAAGTGATCGACACATGATACGCTTTCGTCGAATCACGTTGCGGCCTCTCAATGCTTGGCTAAGCGCCCAGCCTGTCAGCAAGACCCATCGCAAATACGAATTGCGCGTGTGGCGAGAGGTAAATGCGAATTTCAGCGTGTTACGCGATGAGCTAGTCGCTTATGCTCAGGAAGCACTCGATGATGCCCGCATTAGAATCCGGAAGGGTTTCGAGGACAATCTGTCGCCTTTCTCTGATCCCGTTGACGATCCCGCCGCCCACTATCCTGCAATGCTGAACCGAATCACCCTTCAGGGCTATCTAGGGGAGACGCTGGCAGGATTGGCCGTGGAACATTTCGGCGCTTTCGGTAAGAATGATTGGCATGTACCAGCTTTCCTGTTTCGGTTTCATGATCAGGAGTTTCAACATCTCGATCTAATCAATGAACGGATGTTGATGGGTGAGGCCCACGATCCGGATGCCGTAGCTGAAAGGCGACCGGGCCGCACGGGCGATGACGCGTTGGCTTTCCGGATCGACGAAGCCGGAACGATTACACATATACTTGCGCTCGAAGCGAAGTGCCTGATCAAGAGCAATACCTCCGTCATCGCTGACGCTCACGGAAAACTAGCAGCGGGCACTCGACGGCCAAGTGGCATCCGAGAGCTGATCACGTTACTGTCCGACTATGAAACGGACGAGGCCCAGGCATGGGTCGCACGCTTGATGGAATTGTATAGGGACGGCTTTCGAACGGTAAAAAGGCGCGATGGTCTCGCGTATGCGACGGGTGATTCCCCGGTACGGCCGGCTACTCGTGTGAGCTGGTTGCCAGCGGACTCGCCACATTCTGCCTATACTGCCGACCGTCGGTTTGATGCGATGGAATTTCAACTCGAGGATCTCGAGGGACTTGTCGATACACTTTACCGGGGCGTCTAATGCCAAGCGAAGCTGTTCTGACCATAGCCGGCTCTATAAGAGCGAACCTCGCGAGCTCGGCCTTGACCCCGCTGCAGGCGAAACTTTACAGCCAGCGCGTCCGACGCGACATGGGCGCGAACGGTCTCATATCATTTAGTCCGGCGGAACTATCTGCTCGTCTAGACGAGGCATGCTTGCTCCTAGAGGCAGGCTGGCTCGAGCGGTCTGCTGACGATAGTCGTACTTGGACAGCCGCCGTGAAGCGGGCTGCGGAAGTTCTTGAGTGGATTTCGCATTCCGCGTTGAAGCCTGCGAACGCACCTATCCACTTGCTATCGGCGGCAGCCTATCAGGTGGCGGGATATCCCGCCATGGCTCTCGGCCACCTGCGGACAATGCCTGCGGGGGAACCGTTTTCGGCGATCTTGCGCGAATTCTTGCGCGGCGATTTCGATGCCGCGCTGTCTGGCGTTCAGGCGTTTTGGAAGATTCAGCACGACCTCGAGGCTGAGCCCGATTTGATTGTCAGTACGACGTCTGAAGACGAAGGCGATGGAGCTTTGGTCAATCTTGAAGTGTCGACCGTTCGACATGTCATTATGTGCATCGGCTCCATCTGCTCTTACCTCCGCACCGGCGAGACAGCCCTAATTGATCGTGCGCTCGCAAAGCTTGATGCCTTAGCACGCAGCTTTCTCCACAGCCGCGATTCATACTCTTATCTTCTCGCGCGACTGTGCGCAGGGGCGGCCCGCGGCTACGTCGATGCGAGCCTTTGGCCGCACATCGAACGGCTCGCCGATGATGCAAGTTCTCGCGCGCGTGCAGCCCTTACCCAATTCGCCCGGGCAGCATTCGTCAATCGCCGCGCACTGGTTTGGCCGGCTCAACGCGACGGGATTGATCGCCTCGCAGCGAATGACAGCTTCGTCCTTTGTACGCCGACAGGATCGGGGAAAACGACTATTGCAACGTTGGGGGCGGTCCAAGGTCTGTTTGCCCCTAGATTGGAACCCGTTCTGGCAGAGAACCTGGTGCTTTACCTAGTGCCATCGCGAGCGCTAGCAGCAGAGGTAGAGACGCGTTTCGCCGAAGATCTTCGGGGTATAGCTGCTGAGCCTGTCGTGGTTACAGGCCTTTACGGGGGCGCTGATTGGGGTCCAACTGATGCATGGGTTCAAATCGATCAGCCAACCGTTGTCATCTGCACGTTTGAAAAGGCAGACGCTCTGATTCGCTACCTCGGGACGCTATTTCTAAACCGAGTTCGTCTCGTCGTGATCGACGAAGCCCATATGGTTGAGCAGGATCCGAACCGAACAGATGCCATCATTGACGGTAGTTCGCGTTCCCTAAGACTTGAACAACTCAGCGCGCGGCTTCTGCGAGCACAGGACGACAAAGGCTTCCGCATTATAGCTCTGTCAGCGGTTGCGGCAAAGGCAGCTCCCGCGATCGCGTCATGGCTATCGAGCGACGACGACGGCAGCCCGATTAGCTCAACATATCGCAGCACACGTCAAATGCTTGGCAGGCTCGAGGTGTCTGCCGGCGGGCAATTCGACATCCGCTACGATCTCATGGATGGACGTACTCTTGAATTTCAAGACGAAAGAGCTGACGATCGTCCCTATATACCCCGACCCTTTCCCCCAGTCCCAAATGGCGTCGATAAGTCGCTTGGAGTTGAAAAGTCCCTTCGAGGCGCGACTCTGTGGGCAGCACTTCATCTTGCAGCTCAACGTCCCGATGGTACCCGCCCAACGGTGATGATCTCGCTGACCCAGTTCGTTAGCGCCTTTGCTGAAAGCTGTGCTGATCTCATTGAAGCGTGGATCGAGGACAAAGTAGCACTACCGAATTATTGGGACGTCGCCAGTGACGATCCTCATTGGCAAAGCTGCCTCGCCGCGGCTGAGGACTACTTTACGAGAGAGTCGTTTGAATACCGCCTTCTCATTCGCGGAATCGCAGTCCACCATGGGCAGATGCCGGCACTTCTCGCCCGAAGATTGAAACTGGCCATTGATCGCGGCAATGTCCGGGTGGTGATTGCCACGTCGACGCTGTCTGAGGGTGTAAACATCCCGGTGAACACATTGCTGATACCGAGTGTTCATCGCTCGAACAGCGTGTTTACCGTCAATGAGTTTTCCAATCTTATCGGTCGTGCGGGTCGACCCGGTGTAGCCACCGAGGGCAACGCTCTCGTTATACTTCCTGAGCGGGAGTATCAGGTAAGGGGCCGGCGTCGCGAATTAGTGTGGAACCGCACTTGGGAGGGATATGAGGAGCTCGTTAAAGAGTTGAAGGAAGCGACAGAACTTGCAGCTTCCGGCGATTTGTCGGTCGAGGATGGCGCAGCACACAGCGCCTTGGCGATCCTTCTCGAACGCCTGCGCGATGCTTGGGAAGCACTCACGGGTAGCGACGATCAAAACCAATTCTTGGAATGGCTGGAGGAGACGAGCCTCGTTCACGGCGACGATGGTGAAGCGGATGAAGACGCGGGCAGGCTGCTCGACACGTTAGATGGACTGCTGATCGCTGCGGTCCAAGAGATCGAACAAATAAGAACCTCCGGCTTAGGGGCTGCGGAACTCGAAGCCGAATTGTCTGCCCTATGGCGCAGAACTTATGCCCACGTGGCGGCGGAAGAGGAAGATCGTCTGGCTGAAACCTGGCTGGGCCGAGGTCGCGCCATCACCAGCCTCTATCCCGATCCTAACCGGCGGCGCCAGTTGTACAAAACAAGCCTTCCTCCGCTTTCCGGATCGATCCTGCTTGATCGAGTGGACGAAATCCGCACCATCTTGTCATCTGGTACCGACTATGCAGAACGCTCGCCTGAAAGCCAGTTTGAATTCGTGCGCGCAGTCATCGAGAAACTCGGAGAGGTGCCGGCATTTCGTATCTCAACGAAATTTGGACGGAGCAAAAAGCCTTTTACTGACTGGGAAAAGTTGCTGCGTTGGTGGCTTTATAAGACAAGTCTCAAAAAGCAACCAAAGGCAAAAGAACTTGGCCCATGGTTCTCATTTGTTGCCGACAATTTTATCTACCGCGGCAACTGGGGTCTCGGCAGTCTAATCGGTGTCATGATGGATAAAGGCGACGCCACGGGCCCCGTTGACGCGCTTAGTATGGACGATTGGCCGCGTAGCGGCCTACCGTGGATCGGTTTCTGGCTCAAGGAGTTAGTCAACTGGGGAACACTTGATCCGGTGGCTGCTTTTCTTCTTGCGCGCGGCGATGCAATTAACCGATCGCAAGCAGAGCTTGATGCGAAAGACTATTATGCACAGCTTGACGATGTAGCCGACCCTAACGACAAACTTGACCCCCGCCGGATCCGGGATTGGGTGCAGGAAAGGCGATTACCGGAACCGGTGGGGGAAGTGTCGCGCAACATAGCCTTGGAGGTCAACCTTGCACGCCCCGCCAGCCAATATCTTACTCGTCGCTTAAGCGTTTTCCCGCTGGCAAGTGGAGACACCTTGAGTTGGATCGACCCTGCTGGTTACTCCGTTGCGAGTAGCGGCCGTCCTAAAGATTGGGAAGACCAGCCATCCCGGTATCGATTCGAGTTGAGTGTGGACCAGCGACTTGTCTCCGGGGAGCCGTACCTGCCTCATAGGCGCGACGCGCGATAGGGAGCGCATCAACAGGGAATATGTAGGAGATCGCTGGTTTCGAACGGGCTCGACTTGCCATTTCCAGTAAACCGTGGGGTTTTTTACGAAGGAAACGCAGTTCTGTATGCCCGATGACTAGCGCCTGGGTATTAGAATTGGAGTTGCGATACGAATCTGTTCGTGCGGGCTCACCGTCAACGAAGCCATGCAACCGGCACGAGCTTAATTCCATCACGCCACCGTTCGACGGTGGCGTCACGAAACCAGTCTATGAGCAAATCGACGTGGTCAGTTACGATCACCTGCATCTGCAAGGATTGGCCCGCACAATAATCGAGGAGCAGGCGGTAGAGCCTTGCGACTGCAGCTTGGTCCTCGTCCTCCCCTCCAGTGATCTCCCCAACATCTCTGTCAGGTGGATAATGTGCCTGCGATGGCTGGTCGAGCATCAGGAAGGCTGGCACCGGGCGGCGGCGGGCGCGGAATAGCTTGTGGAGGGCGAGATGGGCGGCAACGTGATAGCCAACCCAATTTTCTCCGCTTCCGATTTGGGGTAGCGACAATGGGCCGTCAACCGTATCCGCGACGACGGTCAGGTTCTTTCGATCAAGTCTCAGGCTGTTCTCACCATGCTCGAGTTGGAGCCTCCCAGCGTATTCTGTGAGATCGCGACCGACGAGGCTGAGCGCAGTTATCAGCCTCTCTTCCATGGCCTCCTGGTCGAGCGCGCGCTCCAACTCAGTCACTTCAGCTCGTACCCGCGCGATCTGAAGCCTTAAGCCGTCATCATTGGATACCGCCTTCGCATTTTCCAGATAGTATCCTATCCGTCCAGCTACTCGAGCTTGTTCCGTAAATTGATCTTGTTCGACGCGAAGGCGCTCGTTGTCAGCAATACGTGTTGTAATATCCCGTTGAACCAAGCCTAAATCGGCCTCCAGTGTTGTCCGCCGTTGCTCAAGCTCGGCGATCTGACCTTGAAGGCGCGGATTGTCCCTGCGGACCGCATTGAGTTGGCGATCCAAGCCCGCCAGAGATTTTTTGATCTCATTCACTGAGGGGACGGGAACAAGTAGATGGCTGTCACACAATGGACAAACCTCGTGACCCACGTCGCCGGCATCAACAAGACCGATCGACGCCAATCGTGCTTGCTGCTCTCGGGCCTCAGATTCGAAATCAGTTGCCTCCCTCGTCAGCCGCTGAAGATCCTTGATTTCGTCTCGAAGCTCCTGCAGCTCTGTTCGCAATCGCCTGCGCCGCTCTTCTAGATCGGTCAGATCGGCTGCCGGATCGTCGTTTTGAGCGTAGGCTAGGGTGCGAGGAGCCTCCGCCTGGACCAACAAACTCCTGACCTCTTCGACTGAATCTGCCGTTGCATCTCCAAGAAGCAGCCCGACCCGCTTGGCCTCTTGAAGGAGACTTCGTGCGGTGCCAGAAGCCTCGTCTGCCAGGGCTTTTGCCTCAGAATACTCTCGCTCCAACGTCCTTAGTCGGCGACGTGCGTCCTCGTAACGCTTTTGCTTGAGGTAGTGGTCTTCCCCCATTGCGCCGACGAAATAGGGCAGAGTGTCTTTGATTGCTTGAGGAATTCGCTCCTCGCCTTGCCGATGAAACAACAATCTTCGATTTGCAATCTCATCCTGGCTTTGGAAGCTGAAGAAGATCGCTTGACTAGCGGAAGCTTCCAATGGGCGGCGCGTTGCACCAGGTTCCGGGACGTAAAGGTTTTCGGCAACACCCAAAATGGCCGAGAACCGAGCCCTGAGCCCGTCGGCCGTGGAATTTTTGACGAAGACGTCGGGATTCTCCGGAAAATCTTCGACGTTTCGCTGAAAATAGATCTCGTCACTCGTTTTCACGGCCGGACCCGGGTTCTTCCTCGCTACAAGAATGCCCTCGCCGCTATTGTCGAATAGTACAGCGAACCAGGATACACCGCGCCGGATCTCCCCTTCCGCAACCGTGCACTCAGTCCGCCCCCAGCAATAGTCAACAATATCGAGCAGCGCAGATTTCCCTGTCTTTGACGCGCCCGTCACCACGTTCAATACGCCTAGTTTAAAGCGAACGTCCCTGCGTTCGCCGTCTTTCGAATAGATAGCAATGGCACGAATTTGTAGACTCATACTCTGATCCCCATCGTCTGCAGGACGACCCCCGTGGTCTGCGAGACAGCACCTGACTGCGACTGATGCGCGAACCAGCGGCCGAGCAGACCAGCGGTTCGCCGAATTTCATCGACCTCGTCGGTACTAACCGGAGGCTTGACGTTGATACTCATCGGTCGCTCGCCAGGGCTCACACCGTCTTTATCGACCCTGATCGCGCCAAGTTGCGAAAGAAAGAGCAAGGCTTCTCGGCTAACTGGTCGCAATCGCAGAACGCGTTCCGGCACCGTGCTCAGAATATCTGCATTCTCCCCTGCCCATGACGCAAAGGCTGTACTTGCCTTGCGAGGAAGCACTCGCCGAGTCCCAGGATGGAGGGCAAGAGGCAGGACCAGAAACGTTAACGCGAACGGCAACGACGTCGGACTGAGTTTGGAGTAGCCATTCAGTGTTCGGGCGATCAACTCTCCACAAAACGCTGGATTGAAATGGGCAGCTTCTTCAAGCGGCCTGTCACGCCAAGGCTTCGTGAAATGCCGGTTTTCAGCCATCTGCAGTCTCCTCTGCACATAGCTGCATAAAATCCCGGTGCCATCCGATCTTCAGATTATTGGCAAGGATATGATAAGAGCCGACATTGAGGAATTTCGCGGTGATCGACCGAAACGGCAGCCTGGCTTCTGTCTCGACCCAGAAATATATTTCCTGTGCGTCTTGCTTGAGCTTCACGTCGCTTGCCTCGCTCTCGACATGAGTGTCGCACATAGCAGCAAACCGAGGCTCCCATTCCTCGACCAGCCGTTGCTCGAATTTCTCCAGCTCCTCATCCAGAACAACATGTTCTCGGGTCCATTTCGAGCGCTGGACGAACGCGCGATAATAGTCCCTTTTTGCGAAGCGAAGGCGGTTGCCACCCAGTCCTATCACATGGAGCTGCTTGACGAACCGAAACCCATCATACTCGGCAATTTCACTGTCGCTGGGCTCAGCATGTTCAAAATCCGTGGTAAGAGCATCACGTTTGATAAGCTCGCGTATATCATCGAGTTTGGCTTCGAGCGCGCTGATCGGTATCCTGTCCGGAGGACTGACCATCAGAACTTCACATATGCGAGGCCACCACCAGCCCTCGAGCATCTCACGCGCTAGCCCTGCCTTCCCGGCCGGCGCGACGAGCCGAAGAGCATGTTCAAGTTCAACGCTGAGATCGGTCAGCAGCGGCTGACAGTCAAGGATCTCAATTGCACTCAGTAATGACGACCGCATGGCGTCAGATAGCGCTAGAAAGGCAGAAAATGCAGATTTTAGTACCTTGTTGTCTGAGTTTTCGGCGAACGCTGTCAATATCTCTTTAGCAAGTTTTGGATTGCGCTTTGTTCCTGCCTCATATGACTGGCGCGGCCGAAGAAGTGAGGCCGCTGAACCCGACGGAGCTTTACCTGTCGTTACGAGCACAAGCCTCGCTCGCGACGGGAGCGAGGGATCCTCCATAGCCGCCTCGGCCCATATCCGAAGAGTTTTCCAGATGTCCGGACTGCCGTCGGTGAGACTCGCGATCCGTTCTATATGATGTTTTGTTTGAAGAAGCTCAATCGGCGTTCCGTCTCTTTCAAACGAGACGTCATCGAGCCGCTCGACTGAAACCTCAGCTTCGATCCCGCTGTTTACATAAGGTATGCACAAAAATAGCGCTAAGCGCGCCTGATAGAGGTAGCCAGCGGCTGAGGGAGCTGCGCCATACTGATTATCACGACTACCCAACCTCCCCTCCGTTTCTTCTCTAACAATCAGCGCGCTATGGAAATTGGCGTTTACACAATCCGATTCCTATTGCCACGCTTCACTGCCTAGCTCGTAATCCCTATGGTTTATCAGAGATATCGCCAAGTCAACGTAAGATGGCGCTACGACCGCCTAATTCACAAGCAGTATAAGGCCTGACCCCGTTTATTTAATGGGAATACTTAAACATCGCCAACGTTGGTAGTTGCCGCCCTATGCTTTTGAGACGAAGTTCCTTCTTAATTTCGCAAAGCATATGCTCGGACGTCTCTTTCACCACGGCTGAACAGCTATATCCCTGCGCATCATTCTATGGATTGAAATTGCCACGCTTTCGCTAACGCCTGCTTTATCGGCATATTTCATCCAGTTCTCCACATGGCCCCACATGTCTTGGACTATGCTCTCAGCTTTTTTTGGCTTCATCCCACAAAAGACGCCAAACTGAATAAGATCAGACAGGTCGAAACCATCACGCTTACCATTGAGGCTCATCTGGTGCTGGTGTGTCCAGCTACCATCAGGATTATAGGCGTAGCTCACGTCAAACGCGGGCGACAATCGCCACTCGCCTTTCCGATTCATTAGAAATGCAATGTTCTTGACGTGATCGTCTTGGTTTCTGATCAGGATATTGAACACAGCCCGGCGGAACTGCTGTTCAATGTCGTAAGCGGGAAGATCGAGCAGTCGGATCGTCTCGACAGCCTGCTCGTAAGAGTAGGCACCGGCCGCGTTGAAGTCGTAATGGCGAAGCGCCGCAAGCGATTGCATGTGCAGCTTCTGACCGCTGGCACTGCGATCGAAGCGCCGGGTCATGAAATGCGAACGACCGCCCTCACTGTGAATACGGCAGTCACTCATGTCGATGCCTGCGGCGACCGCGAGGAGATAGAAGCCGTATTCGATCAGCCCAAACCCTTGCGGGTCTGCCAGTTCCTTGTCCTTGTTGTTCGAGATACCGTCGAACTTCATGAGCCAGTAGCTGAAACCCTCACCGGCCTTGACCTGACCTGAGCGGAACTCTCCGGTCTTCTCGTTCCAGGCCAGGATCGCCTTCGCGCGTGCGCCACCTGCGGACGTTCCGACGCGGAGGATTTCTTCAAGCATTTCCCGATCGTCGTCACCCTGCAAAACGCCTGTGAGCTTTTCACGATTATTCAGGACATCGTTGGCGAGTTGCGTCAGAGCGTCAATCTCAAGGACACGGGATTTTCTGGCAGCCTTGAGAATGGTCGGATGAAACTCCAGCGCGCCCATGCCGCGCGTCCCAATGTAGCAAAGGCGTTCAACCGGGTTGAAACTCCCGGCCGATCTTCCCTGCGCCGCAAGCCATGTGTCGATCAGGGCATTACCGAACTTGTCAGGCAAGGAGTCAGCAAGAAGGCCCGGAAGACCTTTGAAGGCATCTCGCGGCAACGCCGGAAACTCATAAGGATTCGGCCCAAGCGGCATCATGATCGGCGCCAGTTGAATGTCGCTGGGAACGAACTCGGGCATATACTGGAATACGCCTACGCCACGTTCTTCGATCCAGCTCACAGCGCCAATATCTTTACCCCAAAGGCGAACGGTTGCGTCCGTCATTCTTCATTTTCTCCCCACGCCCAGTCGGTTGCTTTCTGGACGGCGTTGCGCTCACGAGCGCGTTGGCGCTCATGCCCCTCATGCCTGATACGCTCAACCGGCCTGACATCGGGATCTGGCAAGGCTGCTGCCAACCGATCACCGAGGTTGAGCGCCGCCAGCACACGTATCAGCGTGTCGAGAGAGACATTCTCGCCAGCCTCAAGCCGCTTGATGCTGCGGACTGATGCGCCGGTCTCGCGCGCGAGGCTCGCCTGAGTGAGGTTCCGGCTGAGGCGAATACGGGCAATCCGCGTACCTAGGTCGCGCAATTTTCGCTCTACCGTTGTGAAGCCCTGCGCCGAAATTGGGGCCATATCCCGCACCTTATCCAGAATAATCCAGTTAACGGGCATTATATGGCCCACAATCAAATTTTTCAATGGAAATAAAACTAAGGGCCATATCCGACCCATTAAACGAATAACTACAAATAAAAGGCCATATGTGGCCCTCAATATAATAAATTTATCCTTCAGGTAGTTTGCCGCGCTTTTGCAAACCCGCGATCAGTAGCGATGAACCGCTCCAGCATCGGCACGATCAGCCGGACAGGATCGGCGGCGGGTTGGCCGCTTTCGCGGGCCAGCACCTCGGCGTAGGCGACGAGATCCCGATGGAGCGCTCCCGGTAATTCCACCGTGACCTTCACAGGCTTGTCCTCAACAAGCGGTCCGAGTTTCAGCTTTGTCATGGTCAGTTCCTGTAGGGTCCGAGTACCAAGTCGCGGGTGACGATGACCCTGAGCGGATAACCCGGTCGGATGGCCAGCGTCGGTGCGACCTGCAACTGGCGCTGGACGATCTGCTGTCCGGCCTGATTGATGGTGTCCTGTGCCCCGTCGCGGATGGCGCGGATCAAGCGGTCTTCGTCGTCGGTCGCCAGTTCCGTGCCAATGCCGAGTAGCGTGGACAGACCGGCAGCCTTCATCATATCCCACCAGTGGTAATCGACGCCATCCTCCAGACCGGCATATCCGGAAGCGTCAGCGCCGGGCTGGCGCTCCAGCACGATGGAGCGGCCATTGGGGAGGATCAGGCGGTTCCAGACCAGCAGCACACGGCGCTGTCCGAACTGCACACCGTCGTCATACTGGCCGATGATCCGCGTTCCCTGTGGGATCAGGAGCAGGCTGCCGGTCGGGCTATCATAGACATTTTCCGTGACCTGCGCGGTGATCTGGCCGGGGAGATCGGAACGCATGCCGGTAATCATGGCTGCCGGGACTACGGCCCCTGCCTGAAGGATGTAGGGTGATGCTGGCGCCATGATCCGATCCATGGCAACGGTCTGACGGTCCACCGGACCATTGAGAAATGCCGTGTGTCGGTCCTGCATGGCGGGTTGACCGCCAAGGTCAACGCCAGCCAGGCCCGGCATACTGGAACCGGGTGTAGTCGCTGATCGCTGCCCCGACTGGAAAAACACCGTGCTGAGACGTGCAGCTTCTTCCTCCGCGAGACGGCGCTCCTCGGCAAGATCACGAGTTGGCGTCACTATTACGGGCGGCGTAACGGGTTGCCCCCTGTTCTGCGCATCGAGGATCGGGCCGCCGAGGTCGCCCGGCAAAGCTGGTCCCAGGACGGGGCCGGTATAATCTTTCGGCAGTCCTGCCAGCCCGTCCGCTGTCGCGCGGTTGTCGGTTGAATAGAGTTCCTCGCCATTTCCGTTCATGTCGCGGGTCTGGAGCGCATAGATCAGCGCCCCACCGATGCCGAGAAGTGCCACCGCTCCAACGCCGGCTAGCATCTTGCGCGACAGGCGGGTGACGCGCGGCGGTTCGGCGCGCAGGCGCATAGGAGGCGCGTTGGTGGTCGTCTCTTCGCTCATGACGGATTCTCCCCGGTCTTTGCGGGCTGGGCCGCCTGCCTTTGTTCAACACGGACAATCCTGACGGTCTGTTGGCGATCGCCGCTGCCAAGGCGCAGCTCAGCAGCACCGAACAGGCGATCCACGATCAGGATGTTCTGGTGGATGCGGCTGTTGACGATCTGCGTTTCGCCCTCGGCGCCTATGACGAAGATTGGCGGCATCTCGCCCTGCACGATGCCGCGCGGGAAGACGACATAGACACGGCGGCCATCGTCGAAGACGGAAATCGGGCGCCACGGTGGCGTGTCTCCAGTCAGTCCGTAGCGATAGTTGCGGGCCGTCTCGACAGGGATGATGGGCGCTGCCGGAACGCTCTGGCGCTGACCGGTAGGTAGCGCGGGATAGGCCCAGGCCACAGCGGGCATATAGAGCGCCGCGCGGGAACGAAGCTCAATGAGATAGACGCGGCGATCCGTGCTGATGACAAGATTGGTGAAAATATCCTCACGGGTCGGTTTGACGAGGATATGGACGCGGCGGCTTGTACCCGATCCGCTTTCGGTATCGCCAATGATCCATCGGGCGGTGTCACCAGCCGCAATCGGTCCCGCGCCAGTCAGGCTTTCGCCGGGTTCCAGCGCGATTGTCGTGATCTGCCCCGGTGCGGCATAGACCTGAAACAGCGCCCCTTCCGACCAGGGATATATCTGGATGGCGTTGTAATAGCCTTCCCGGCGCGGTTCGACACGGGCGGCGGCATTGGCGTTCTCGACGCGGCCAGTCGGTGTTCCGGCAGCGGTTCCGCCGCGCGCGACCGTCCATGCTGGCGGCGTGTGCAAAGGCCGGGGCCGGTCATCGGTGACGGCTGCCGGCACGACAGGAAGCGCTGGCACATCGGCATCATAGCTAAACTGCGGGGTGCGGTTGGTTGCGCAGCCGGCCAGCATGGTGGCGGACAGCAACAAAGCCGCCAAAGCGGGTTTACGGAAAACCGGCAAGCCGGAATTGCGAACCATTGTGCGGGTCATTGGCTCATCTCCCGCGACCATGAGATTGCATTGACGTAGATGCCGAGTGGATTGGCGCGCAGGCGTTCAGCATCGCGCGGCGTCTGGATCACGATGGTCAGGATCGCGGTCCAGCGTTCGGTGGTGGAAAGCTGACCGTTTTCGTAATGGCGCTCCGTCCAGGCGACACGGAAGCTGTCATTCGAAGCGCGGATCACCGACGACACCTCGACCGCGATCTGCTGACGCCCGACCTTGGTGAAGGGGTCATTGGCGCGAGCATAATCATTGAGGGTTGCCGCACCCCGATCCGTGGTGAACTCATAGGCGCGCAGCCAGTTCTGGCGCACGATGATGGCATCGGACGGGATCGAGCGTGTCTGCTCGATGAAGCGGCCGAGATGGAAGGCGATCTGCGGATCGGTCGGACGGTATTCAGCCACGGCGGGCGCAACGGCCTGTGACTGGCCGAGATTATCGACCTGCACCACCCATGGAACGACCGTCCCGCGCGCCGATTGCCAGACAAGGGCCGAGGCGAAACCAGCCGAGAGGATCAGCGAGCCGAAGGCCATGATGCGCCAGTTCTTTGCCTGCACGCGAGCCGAGCCAATACGCTCGTCCCATGCCTGGGCAGCTTTCTGATAGGGCGTCTCGGGTTCGGGCGATTTGCCGTAATGGGCAGATGGACGTCTGAAGATGTTCATGAGCGGTCACTTTCAGAAAGATTGATGGAGGAGCCGCCACCATGGCTGTCGCCGGAGCGCACTGCATGGGCGGCCATCGACGTGCCGTGGCTGAGTGTCTGTTTGCGCTGCATCTGCTTTGCCCATGCCGGAGAGCCGCCAGCCTGCGCGGCGGGCGATGGGGCAGCGCTCACGGCCTCGCTCGCACCTCCGACTGTTCCAGCCGTGGAAGAGCCGCCGCTGGCGCCGAATCCGGCACGCGCTCCATCGGAAAAGCTGGACTTGACGCTTGCCGATGCATTTAAGACGGCACGTTTTAGGGGCGATGCAGCAGCAGAGCCTGCGGCACGGGCAACGCCGCCCAGACCGGAGGCAACACCGGCAGCGCGGGACTGGCCGAGCGAACCGACACTATAGGCAGCGCTCGCCGCACCTGCGGCGGCGGCACCACCCCGCACGGCAGCCGCTCCACCAGAGAGCGCAGCTGCTCCTCCCTTCGCGGCCATGCCAGCGGCGGCACCCCCGGCAAGCACCATGCCGCCTGCGGCAAGGCCGGTTCCAACGGCAGCACCTGCGCCAAGCTGCGGGCCTCCAGACACCAGACCGGAAGCGATGCCGGGACCGAATATGCCGAGACCGAGAAGGGAAAGGGCTGCCAGCGCGATCGCCATGGCATCGTCGATGGTCGGCGTCACGCCGCCGAAGCCTGCCGTGAACTTTGAGAACAGGGTCGAGCCGATGCCGATGATGACGGCCAGGACCAGCACCTTGATGCCGGAGGAAACGACATTGCCGAGAACGCGCTCGGCCATGAAGGCGGTCTTGCCGAACAGGCCGAAGGGGATCAGCACAAAACCGGCCAGCGTGGTCAGCTTGAACTCGATCAGCGTGACGAAGAGCTGCACGGCGAGAATGAAGAAGGCCAGGAGTACCAGCATCCAGGCAAACATCAGGCAGGCGATCTGGATGAAGTTCTCGAAAAACGACCAGTAGCCCATCATGTCAGAGATGGATTCGAGCAGCGGGCGACCGGCATCAAGGCCGGTCTGCGCCACCTTGCCGGGCCGCAGCAGATCGGCGGCGGAAAAGCTGGTGCCCGACCCTTTCAGGCCCAGACCGGCAAAGCTGTCGAAGATGATCTGTGCGAGACTGTTCCAGTTGCCGATCAGATAGGCGAAGACGCCCACGAAGAGCGTCTTCTTGACCAGCCGGGCGATGATGTCGTCATCCGCACCCCAGCTCCAGAACAGCGCCGCCAGCGTCACGTCGATGACGATCAGCGTGGTGGCGATAAAGGCGACTTCCCCGCCAAGCAGGCCAAAGCCACTGTCGATATAGCTGGTGAATACGCCCAGAAAATTGTCGATGACGCCGGTGCCACCCATAGTTCACTCTCCCCCGTTCTGGTGCGGGGCGGCGGGCACCGGTGTCCGGCCGAGAAAGCGGTCGCGGTTCTCGGCCCAGGTGGCGAGGCAACCGGGATCACTCACGGCGGCCTCGCCTAACTGCTGGCAACGGCGCAGGCTCTGGCGCAGCGGATCGCCAGAGGGCTGTAGCGATGGAGCCGGTCGGTTCTGCGCCGGTTCATCCTCACGGGTCATTTCGATGACCGTGGCGGTGATGGCGATAGCCACGAATATTATCGCGCCCAGCCGTGCCAGCATCTTGCCGTCCATGCCACGCCCCTCCTGTCCGGTCAGTTGTTGCCGTTACCGAACATCCGGGCATTGCCGGGCTGGTAGCCCGATCCCGGCGTCAGGAAGCGCTCGCGCTGGACGCGGCCCTGTTCGGCGGCGGTGGCGCGCTCGGCCTCGATCAGCGCTTCCGAGCGGCCATTGGCCGACATCAGGGCGATCAGGTCGGAAAGCTGCTGCGACTGGAGGGCGAGAAGCTGGTTGCCCGCCTGCGTTGCCTGCAAGGCGCCAGTGGCATTCTGGCTCTGGCCGACCAAAGCGGACATCTCGGCGCGGTTGGTATCGATATTGCCGACAACACCGGCCTGCACGCGCATGGCATCCTGCAAACCGCCAACCGTGTTCTGCCAGCGCGAACGGGCATCTTCGACAAGCTGGGTGTCGGTGGCAGAGAGCGAGACATTGCCGTATGTCTGTTGGAACATCTGATCGACGTTCTGCACGTCGAAGGCGATGTTCTGAGCCTGGGCCAGCAGCTGCTGGGTGCGCTGGACGTTCTGCTGCAAGGTCTGGAGCGAAGAATACGGCAGGCTGGCCAGGTTCTTCGCCTGATTGATGAGCATCTGCGCTTCGTTCTGAAGCGAGGTGATCTGGTTGTTGATCTGCTCCAGCGTGCGCGCGGCGGTCAGAAGGTTCTGCGTATAGTTGGTCGGGTCATAGACTATGCGACCGAAACCGAACTGCGCATGGGCTGGACTGGTCAGAATGGGCGAAAGCGCAAGCGGTGCGGCAAGCATGGATGCCGCCATGAGCATGGCCCGCGAACGGGAAAGACGAATCGTCATGGTCAGGACTCCTTTTCGGTCTGGGGGATGAGATTGCTGAGTTCGGGGATCAACTCCGCCGCCCATTCGACGCCGCGATCACGCAGCCAGGCGGCGAGGAAGCCCTTCCGCCCGTGCTCGGCGACGAGATCGGCGATGCGGGTCTGATCGGTTTTGGATGATGCGGCGCAGAGCGCGAGACCGACTTCGGAAAGGCCCAGCTCGAAAAGGCGATTGCCGCGCCGCGACTGGCAGTAATAGTCCCGCTTGGGCGTTGCCCGTGCGAGGATCTCGATCTGCCGGTCATTCAGACCGAAACGGCGATAGATTGCGGTGATCTGCGGCTCGAGGGCCCGTTCGTTCGGCAGCAGCAGCCGTGTCGGGCAGCTTTCGATGATGGCAGGCGCGATATTGCTGCCGTCAATGTCCGAGAGCGACTGCGTTGCGAAGATGACGGAAGCGTTTTTCTTGCGGAGCGTCTTCAGCCATTCGCGGAGCTGATTGGCGAAACCCTCGTCATCCAGCGCCAGCCAGCCTTCGTCGATGATGAGCAGGGTTGGCCGACCATCGAGCCGGTCGCCGATCCGATGAAACAGATAGGCCAGCACTGCCGGCGCAGCGCCCGTGCCCACCAGTCCCTCGATCTCGAAGGCTTGCACATCGGCATGGCCGAGATGTTCGGCCTCGGCATCGAGCAACCGGCCATAGGCACCGCCAATGCAATAGGGTCGCAGCGCCTGCTTGAGGTCGTTGGATTGCAGGAGAACCGCAAGGCCCGTGATGGTGCGCTCATTGACGGGTGAGGATGCGAGCGAGGTCAGAGCCGTCCAGATATGCTCCTTCACCTCAGGCGTGATGGTCATGCCTTCTCGCATCAGGATGGCGGCGATCCAGTCAGCGGCCCATGACCGCTCATAAGCGTAATCAATTCGCGCGAGCGGTTGCAGGGAGACGGAAACCTCCGATCCCTCGGTCAACCCGCCGCCGAGATCATGCCAGTCGCCACCCATGGCGAGCGCAGATGCCCGGATCGATCCCCCGAAATCGAAGGCGAAGATCTGGCTGCGTTCATAGCGGCGGAATTGCAGCGCCATCAGCGCCAGCAGCACGGACTTGCCCGCGCCGGTCGGGCCGACGACGAGCGTATGGCCCACGTCGCCGACATGAAGGGAAAGCCGGAACGGCGTCGAACCTTCGGTCTTGCCATACAGCAAGGGGGGCGCTCCGAGGTGTTCGTTCCGTTCCGGCCCCGCCCACACGGCCGATAGTGGGATCATGTGGGCAAGGTTGAGCGTCGAGATCGGCGGCTGACGGACATTGGCGTAGGCATGTCCGGGGATCGAGCCAAGCCAGGCATCGACGGCATTGACGGTTTCCGGCATGGCCGTGAAATCACGGCCCTGAATGATCTTCTCGACCAGACGCAGCTTCTCGTCCGCAATGCGCGGATCGGCATCCCAGACGGCGACGGTCGCCGTGACATAGGCCATACCCGCAACGTCAGCGCCCAGTTCCTGCAATGCCATGTCGGCATCGAGCGCCTTGTTGGACGCATCGGTATCCACCAGCGCCGATTGCTCGTTGGTCATCACCTCCTTGAGGATTGCGGCGATGGATTTGCGCTTGGCAAACCACTGGCGGCGGATTTTGGTGAGGAGCTTCGTCGCGTCCGTCTTGTCCATCAGGATGGCGCGGGTGGACCAGCGATACGGGAACGCGAGCCGGTTCATCTCGTCGAGCAGGCCGGGCGTGGTCGCGGTCGGGAAGCCAATGACGGTCAGGATGCGCAGATGCTGATCGCCGAGGCGCGGCTCCAGTCCGCCGGTCAGGGGCTGGTCGGCCAGCAGCGCGTCGAGATGCATAGGTATTTCGGGCACGCGCGCGCGATGACGATTGGTGGAAATCGTGGAATGGAGATAGGTCAGCGTGCCAGCGTCATCCAACCAGCGGCATTCCGGCATGAAGCCGTCGAGCAGCGCCAGCACGCGATCGGTGCGGTCGATGAAGCCGCGCATCAGCTCCCATGGATTGACGCCGGATTGCTCACGGCCCTCATAGAGCCAGGTCTCGGCGCGGGCCGCGCCTTCCGCAGGCGGCAGCCAGAGGAAGGTCAGGAAATAGCCCGACACGAAGTGTGTGCCCGCTTCCTCGAACCCGGCCTTGCGCTCCGCATCGACCAGTGCGGAAGCCGCATCGGGAAATTGGCTGTCTGGATAGGTTGCGGCCTCGGAACGCTGCGCTTCGACGAAGATCGACCAGCCCGAACCCAGACGGCGCACGGCATTGTTGATGCGACCGGCGACAGCGACCAGTTCTGCGGCGACAGCAGAATCCAGATCCGGCCCGCGAAACTTCGCGGTCCTCTGAAAGCTGCCATCCTTGTTCAGCACAATGCCGGGGCCGACCAGGGCTGCCCATGGCAGATAGTCGGAAAGCCGAGCGGAGGTGCGGCGGTATTCGGTGAGGTTCATCATGCTCGCGCCCTCACACCGACAGATGACCGGGGATGAGCAGATGCCTGCGCCCGACCTCGACAAAGAGCGGGTCGCGTTTGGCTGCCCATACCGCTAGGAAGTGTCCGACTGCCCAGATGGCGAGGCCGACCAGCCAGAGGCGCAGGCCGAGGCCGACGGCCCCGGCCAGCGTGCCGTTCACAATGGCGATGGAACGCGGTGCGCCGCCGAGCAGAATATGCTCGGTCAGCGCCCGATGGACCGGGATCGAAAACCCCGGCACCGCGTCGAGCTGTTCGAGGCCGCCCGCCATCAGATGAGCGCCCCGCCGCCAAACGAGAAGAACGACAGGAAGAACGAACTGGCGGCGAAGGCGATGCTGAGGCCGAACACGATCTGGATCAGGCGGCGAAATCCGCCCGATGTATCACCGAAGGCCAGCGCCAGGCCGGTTGCGATGATGACGATCACCGCGATGATCTTGGCAACCGGTCCCTCGATCGACTGGAGGATCGATTGAAGCGGGGCTTCCCACGGCATGGAAGAGCCGGAGGCGTGTGCGGCGGGCGCCAGCATCAGGCTGATGGAAACAGTAGCAGCGGCGGTTGCCATGATGCGGCAGCCGCGCGAAATCATGCGGATCATGAAGGGTCTCCTTTCGAGGTGGTAGCGGGGGTAATGGCGTAGTCGCCGTCCGGTCCCAGCCCATCGACACGGGCGAGTTCGACTAGGCGGCGGGACGATCCGCGTCCGGCTAGGACAGCAACAAGGTCAATCGTCTCGGCGATCAGCGCGCGTGGGACGGTGATGACGGCTTCTTGGATAAGCTGTTCGAGGCGGCGTAGCGCACCGATGCCGGAACCGGCATGAACAGTACCGATCCCGCCGGGATGGCCTGTTCCCCAGGCTTTGAGCAGATCGAGCGCTTCGGAACCGCGGACCTCACCGACCGGGATGCGATCAGGGCGCAGACGCAGAGATGAGCGGACCAGATCCGAAAGCGTCGCCACTCCATCCTTGGTGCGCATGGCCACGAGATTGGGCGCGGCGCATTGCAACTCGCGCGTGTCCTCGATGATGACGACGCGATCGGAGGTTTTCGCCACTTCGGCAAGCAGCGCGTTGGTGAGTGTCGTCTTGCCGGTCGACGTGCCGCCGGCAACGAGGATATTGGCGCGGGACGCCACAGCCTCGCGCAACGTTTCGGCTTGAACGCTGCTCATGATCCCGGCGCTCACATAATCGCTGAGAGTGAACACCGCGACGGCAGGCTTGCGGATGGCAAAAGTAGGTGCCGCGACCACGGGCGGCAACAATCCCTCAAACCGCTCGCCAGTTTCCGGCAACTCGGCCGAAACGCGGGGGCTGCGGGCATGAACCTCTGCGCCCACATGATGTGCAACGAGCCGCACGATCCTCTCGCCGTCCGCAGCGGATAGCCTCTCCCCCGTATCGGCCAACCCTTCAGACAGCCGATCCACCCAGATACGGCCATCCGGGTTCAGCATCACCTCGACCACACCGGGATCTTCCAGAAACCGAGCAATAGAGGCCCCAAGCGCGGTGCGCAGCATCCGCGCGCCACGGGCAATCGTCTCCGGCTTTTGATGTGATGCGGTCATAGCGGCCCCGTTCATGACGGGGCGCGCGAAAGACGAACCCCGGATTGGGGTCGATTAAAAGAACCTGATTTTGGGCCGTTTCAACAGGTATCTAGTCACGTGCGGGGAACGGCGGCGAAACGGCGGACAATATTTAGTTGAAAGAACAATTGTGTCAGCAACCCTGTGTTAGGAAGACGAGTTCACTTAAGAAATTATAGGCAAGACACGTCGAAAATGTCAGCGAAGCACCCATGGTTGCTATCCATTCTAAGAGTAGGGAGCTAAACTGGAAACAGTTCTTCCAAACGCTGGCCGACCCATTTGAATAGATCCGCGGAGTTATCAAAGATAGGCGTATCAGTTGTCGGATCGAGAACGGCCTTGAAGAGATATGACGCATACTCAATTTCAACGCTTCGCGCTCCAGTCTCGAAGAGATTAGTTGCCTCTCTGAACCGCAAAACTGCTGAGGGATGGTTTTGTCCCTTTCCAACGGCACGCTCTGAAAGGAACAGCCAAGTCAGCGCCACCGAGATCATTAAAACACGGAATTCAAGTTGGAGGCCGTTGCCAGCCTGATCAAGAACCCAAGTTGTAGCGAAGTTGTCGGCCTGATACTCCTGCCTCACGCGCTGATCTGCTGGAATGAGTTCGAGATGCTCGTGATGGACATGCCCGACCTCATGGAGCAGAATCCAACTTAGCGCTCCATAAAAGACATTGTTGATACGCTCATCTTCCGACGCAGGACAGGCAGCAACATTCGGTTGGGTCAGTACAGAACACCACGGCTGATCGGCTTTAAAAAGTGCTTGAGCGTAATCCAAGTACTCGTTCAAATTAAGCTTTGAGTATTCAAGACCGATGTCAATTACAGTCTGCCCCGGTATCTTAGGGGCTCGTTGCGCACGGGAGCCTATATCAACGATATGGTATGCAACATAGGCGAGGCACCAAACGCTGGCCATTCCAGCGAAAGATAGAGTGACCGTATGCTCCTGGGGATCGCCATAGAAGTTGGCTTTGCCACTGCATGTAGCAAGCGTCCACTTACCGCTTCCAAATATATCTTCGGCGAGCTCTTTTCCGCGCTCGGGAGCAATATTTGTGATGATCCGTGCTGCATTCTTTACCAGAGGTGACATGACCTTTTCTGTTGTAGCCATTTCCGATATTTTCCACCTGATTCATAAAATAAATTCTGCATAGCGCACGCTATGGAATATTCTACATGTGATGGCAATTTGTTCTAAAAAGAAGGGCACAAGCTGGCCAAAAGTAACTACGCTTTTCATTCGCTTTCGCCGTAAGGAGACTCGTTTGGCATCTCGCGCGATATTTCCTTGAGGAACCTATCACCGGTCGCGAGGCGCTTACCAAGTGACTGCATGAAGCCCTCGAAACGCTCGTTTCCTTTGACGCGCGCAGATTGTTTTGCACTGTCTGGCAGCGGCGGCGTGATTGTCAGCCAGAATTGCACGAATAGCGAAAGGGTTTCGCCCAGCACGGCGATATCCTCGTCCAGCATATCGAACTGACGGCCAAGCTTGTCGAGGCGGCGCGACATGGCGGCTTCCAGCCTCTCGGTCGTATCGCCGGACATGAAGGATGCCACAGCAGCCTCAATGACAGCGGATTTCGAAACATTGCGGCGCAGTGCCAGCGCCTCCACCTGTTTTAAGAGAGCAGGGTCGAAATAGACGTTCATACGGGTACGGGTTGCCATGTCTGTTTCCCCTGTCAAAGCTCTATGCCATCGGATGGGTCCATCGACGCCTGACGCGCCACCATGCGCATACGCTGGCGCATGGCACAGGCCTTGGCGGCATCGACGTCCGGCTCATCATCGAGGAAATCGAACTCCTGCGATGGTGGCGGAGGTGGCGAGATGATTTCCTCATGCTCGGGCAGTTCCGGTTCACGCCGGATACCTGCATTGGCCGGATCGTCATCGGATGTATCTGAGGCGGAGACATTGCCGGTCGCAGCCGCAACAACGCGGCTTGTCCAGTCGTCCTGCGCCGATATGGTAATTTTCACCGGCTGCTTGCGCAGATCGGGCGGCGACATCACCCGCTCCTGAAACCGCGCATCGGCATAGTAGCGTGCCTTGGCCGCACGGATCGGCGGCACCCCCGCCACCATGACGATCTCGTCGGTGGGTGGAAGCTGCATGATTTCGCCGGGTGTCAGCAGCGGCCGCGCCGTTTCCTGCCGCGACACCATGAGGTGCCCCAGCCATGGCGCGAGGCGATGGCCGGCATAGTTGGTGGAATCGCGCATTTCGGTTGCCGTGCCGAGCGCATCGCTGATCCGCTTGGCGGTGCGTTCGTCATTGGCCGCAAAGGCAACGCGCACATGGCAGTTGTCGAGGATCGCATTGTTCTGCCCATAGGCGCGCTCGATCTGGTTAAGCGATTGGGCGATCAGGAACGCTTTCAGGCCGTAGCCGGCCATAAAGGCCAGCGCCGATTCAAAGAAATCCAGTCGTCCGAGTGCGGGGAACTCGTCCAGCATCAACAGCAGCCGGTGCCGCTTGTCTGAGGTTTCCAGTTCCTCGGTCAGCCGCCGCCCGACCTGATTGAGGATGAGGCGGATCAGCGGCTTGGTGCGATTGATGTCCGAGGGTGGCACGACGAGATAGAGGCTGACCGGTTCCTTCGCACCGACCAGATCGGCGATGCGCCAGTCGCAGCGTTCAGTCACGCGGGCCACAACCGGGTCTCGGTAAAGACCGAGAAACGACATGGCGGTCGAAAGCACGCCGGAGCGTTCGTTCTCCGATTTGTTCAAAAGCTCCCGCGCAGACGAGGCAATGACGGGATGCACCCCGGCTTCGCCCAGATGCGGCGTGTCCATCATCGCGCGTAAGGTCGCCTCGACGGGACGGCGCGGATCGGACAGGAAATTGGCGACGCCCGCCAGTGTCTTTTCCTTTTCGGCATAGAGAACATGCAGGATCGCGCCGACAAGCAGGCTGTGGCTGGTCTTTTCCCAATGGTTACGTTTGTCGAGGCTGCCTTCGGGATCAACGAGAATGTCCGCGATGTTCTGCACATCGCGGACTTCCCATTCACCCTGCCGCACTTCCAGAAGCGGATTATAGGCTGCGGAATGCACATTGGTCGGATCGAACAGAAGGGCGCGGCCATGACGGGACCGAAAGCCTGCGGTCAGGGTCCAGTTCTCGCCCTTGATGTCATGGACAATGCAGCTTCCCGGCCAGGTCAACAGCGTCGGCACCACAAGGCCGACGCCCTTGCCGGATCGGGTTGGCGCAAAGCACAGAACATGCTCGGGGCCGTCATGACGCAGATAATCCTTGTTGTGCCGCCCCAGCACGACGCCATCCGGGCCGAGCAATCCGGCCGCATGGATTTCCTTATCCTCGGCCCATCGCGCCGAGCCATAGGTGGCGACATTGCGGGCTTCCCGTGCCCGGATGATCGACAGGAGAAAGGCGGCAGCTATGGCAAGAACCGCCCCGGACGTGGCGATGAACGCGCCTTCGGTAAAGATGCCGGGCGCATAGGCGTCATAGGAAAACCACCACCAAAAGAAGGCAGGTGGATAATAGAATGGCCATCCGGCAATATCGAACCAGGGATCGCCGAGCTGGGGCTGGAAGCCGAGCCGGAAAGCCACCAATTGCGTTGCAGTCCAGACCATCACCACGACGATGGTGAACACGACAATGATCTGGCCCCAGAGTATTCGACCTCCACGCATACAGGCTCCAATCGGCAAGAGAGACAGAGCCGATCAGAGAATAGCGGTTTACGGGAGTGGCAACAGAAAAGGGCTTGCAGGAGGGACGCAGGATATCATCGGCGGCAAATAGGATGGGCTGCAACGGCGCCATCAGGGTGCGCTACCGTGTATCCGGAGAAAGGTGTGGGCAGTCCACTTTCTTCGTGACGCTGAGGAGTTTCAAAAGCGCAGGATCGCGGTTTTGGGGCGACCAGACAGCAGAAAAGGCGATCGTTTCCGGTTCGTCGCTGATCGGCAGAAAGCAAACGTTCGCAGTATTGGCTTGGACGACTTCCTCAACAAACACAGAGAGGCCATGGCCGGCCGCAATCATCGAAAGCAAGGTACTGCGTCCGACATCGCAACGGTGAATTGTCGGAGTCAGCCAGTTTCCAGTCGCTCGTGTCACGATCAGGTCATGAATTTGTGGGCCGCTTCCGCCATGTCGAACGAGGAATGTTTCCCCGGCAAGGTGACGCCACTCGATGTGCGTCTGCTGGGCCAAAGGATGCATAACTGGTAACGCGACCACCAGACGGTCACGCCATATGATCCGCGAGTTGAGGTCAGAAATTTCATGGTTCTGAGCCATAAAAGCGATATCAATTCTGCATTCCCGAAGCATGATCTCAGCGTCACGGGCCGTTGCTTCTATGATTTGCAACCGAATGCTTGGATACTTTTCGTGAAATTGATTCAGCAATCGGTCGAGGAACCAGCCTGCGGTAAGAGCATAAACGCCGATCCGCAGCTCGCCCTTTTCTCCTCGCGCATTCATTCCGGCGGTCTTGATTGCGGCATCAAGAATGCGGACACCTTCCTGAACCTGATCGACGAACTCGCGACCGGCTTCGGTGAGACGAACGCCCCGCGTGTTGCGCTGGAAGAGAATGACACCAAGGTCCTCTTCCAGCAGCTTGATCCGGGCGCTGACACTCGATTGACTGGTGCCCAATGCCAAAGCGGCCCGTTGGAAACTCAAATACTCGGCAACTGCGAGCGTTTGGACGAGCGATTTTAGTGAAACCCGTCCGTCTATAAGTGCGTAAATCCGTGACGCTATTGCAGCGCGACCTTTGCTACGACGCAAAACTACCTCTCTGATAAGATTCGCAGCAAGGAGCACACGTTTTTTGCCGCGAGAATCTACTCATTGAACGAGATCAACGACACCTTTTCGGCGTTCCCATGAGCGATGCAAACTATCAGCGATCTCGGAAACGATGCGCGTTCTTCATGAGGCGTGCGAATGCGCCTTCACGATCGGTAGTCATCTCATACGACTGATGCATCAGGTGAAAGCCCATGTCCTGTACCACTGCTTGCTTCCAGGGCCTGGACAGGATTGCGTGTGTTAGATGACGGGTCATCTTAGACCGTTCCATCATCATTCCAGCGATCTCCCGAGCCCGGGGCAGCAACTCTTCACGTGGCAAGCACTCATTTGCCAGCCCGAGTTCCACAGCGGTGCGCCCGTCGATGCACTGGCCAGTGTAGGCGTAGTAAGCCGCTCGCTTAACGCCTATAGTCCGCTGAAGGATTAGCGCCATTCCATCACCCGGAGGCGTACCGCCAAGGAAATGTGGATCAAAGAAGTCAGCGTCTTCTGCACAAAGCGTAATGTCGCAAAGCGTCGCGAGTTCGCAATGGGTGCCAGGACCGTTGATTATACCGATCGTCGGTATATCGATGTTGAATACCATGTTTTCGATCAGACGTCTTGAGTCGTGAAATAGTGCCAGTTGCTCGTCGCGATCCCATTCGCGGAATGGCGTCGTCCACACCTCGGGATTACCGATTTGCCAGCGATCCCCGGTCCCGGTCACGATAAGAACTTCGTTTTTGCGATCTCGACCGATATCGATCCACGCTTCGCGCCAAGCATGATGAGCTTCCCAGCTATGAACCGCGGGTCCCCCCTCGTGATGAAACCGGCACTCAATAACGCCATTCTCCCTGGTTAGAGCGATAAACTTCTCGTACGACGATTTGTATTGTTCAAATGAACTGCAATGGCTGGAGTCTAGGAAGCTTTTGTGTTCCGACATATCTAGTGTCCTCTCTTTGATTAGATGAAGAATTCAAGGTAAGTAAATTTGGGAATATGCCGCTGTTCGGACCTTACAAATCCAACGTGTCCTGACATGTTTTGGAGAACTTCTGGATGGAATCCCGTAGGCAGCTTTTGATTGTGAGCGGATTTAGCCCGCCACAGATATTCTTCATCTCCGCCTGGCACATCTGGGCCGTATCCCAAAAAATCTGGCATGCTGGAGAAAGTTTCTCTCGATTTTGACGGGCACATTGGTTGATGCTGTCAGGCGATAGCCGCCATGGTCGAACGCAAAGCGAGCGTATCTCCGCGCCGCACGCCTCTTTGACGGCAGGTGACGGCGAGTTTGCCAGCGCTACTTGCGAACACATGCCCACCACGCCAGCCACTACGAACCCCATGAAGACGCGATTCATTGAGTTGTATCCGCAACCGTCTAATCGCCACCTTAAAAGTTTATGCATCAACATGTGCTCGATCTCTTTATTGTTTCGTGACGGTGCGATGGCGTATTCATGAGGTTCCTTCAGCACAGCCATTACTTTGATGCACTTGGTTGGGCTTGCTTGTCCGTCCATTTTGGTGGCGCTCCAAACCGACTGGCGATCAAGCCAACCAGACCAGGTGAACGCCCAAAGGTCTCGCATGCGGCGTGCTTGGGTGTGCCGCCGAACCAGGACTGGACGCGATGTGCCGAGGGCAGCGAGAGACCGGGGCCGTTTCCATCCTGACCATCGACTATGAGTTTCGAGAACTCGTTCCCAAAGGTGGCTGCTAACGTGTAAGCATCCCCGACCTGAGATACTCGCGGCGTGTTTGAAATCGAGTTGGCTCCGCGTGCCCAGACTGTCGCAGCGACCTGATTGCCTGAGTGGTCAACCGCTTCTGCTTCAACGGCAATGCCGCCGAGCCCGATTGGCAGGCGTGGAGCTGCTATTGGAAGCGCAAAACCGGTACCGAGCGTTAACGCTGCGGATGCTCCTGCTGCAACCGTGTCCGTCGGCACGATATCTGTGACGACCGCACGAACGCTTAAGTCGGAACCCTGCCCGTAAGGCACCATGTCAAACCTATCGCTGAGCGATATACAGAGCGCACGATCGAGGATGTTCGCAACCATTCTGCGATCATCTAGGGATTCTACTCGCGAGGCGGCATCATGGGTAAAGCTCGCAGGAATGATCGTAGCTGTCCTCAATGGTGATAGAGCTACGCTGTCAACATACGTGCGCCGCTTAGACAGGGTGCCTTTCTCAGAACTGAGACGACTGTACGAGCTTAGCGTACCGCCCTCTTTCAGAGGCACGGAGGTGCATGCTGTAAGGAAAGGCATAGCCAAGAGGAAAAAAAGCTGAGAACGGCACGGCGATACCAATGTTCCATCAAGACGCGACGGGTGGTCCGTGGTGAAACGCTGCCTGCCCAATCCGGACCTTATCGCAATTGTATGCGCGGTTTCGCGCCTCGCAGTATATAGTCCTATCAACGTTCGGCACCCCTGCCCACGCGCTCAGTCGGGCCAAAAGGCAACCTCGCTGTCGCAAGTCCAGTCGCACCCTCCGGTTGCCGCGAGACGGCGGTTGGAAAACGGTATTCGTAGATATCGGCTGGCGTGTCCTTGCCCTGCATCCTTGAGATCAGCGCATTGAGCGGTGGCGACAGTAGCCAGTTGCGAGTGATAATGCCCAGGCGGGTGCGAGGCGTAGATAACCCCGTAAATAGCTGCTTCTGCTTTTGCGCGACCAAAGGGCGCTGGGCAGCTTCGTAGCCTGACAAGGCTGCGGAAGAAATACCATGAGTGGCCAGTTCTCCCGCGAGCCGGTAAGCGCCGGTTAATGCAAGAAGCGCACCTGCACCTGACGCAGGTGACGCGCAATATGCGGCATCGCCGACGAGCACCACCCGCCCCGACGACCATGATGGCATCTGCACTTGAGCGAGCGCATCAAAGTAGAAATTGGGAGCACTGTCGGTCTTCTCAAGCAATGCAGGTACATGCCAGCCGAGACCCGTGAATGCTTGGCGAAGCAAATCGCGCTGTTTATCGACATCGCGGTAATCGTAGCTGAGCGGAGTCTCGCTACGGAACATGAAGTTGATCTGTCCAAGTCCGGGCTCGGCACGGAAGATTGCCGCGGATTTTCCAGGCTCGTTGTAAAACGTCACCCAGCCGTGTTCACCCATGGGAAGATCGACGTTTAGAAACGCAAAGTAGTGTTGCTTGAATTTTAAAAACTCTTCTTCTGCTCCGAACACGGAGCGACGAACGCTAGAATGTAGCCCATCCGCGCCGATAACGAGATCGAATCGTCTCGGAGGCCCTTTTGCGAAGGTGACATCTACCCCGCCTTCATCCTGCTGGAGCGTTTTGATCGTTTCGCCAAATACGTAATTTACGTCATTCTTGGTCGCATCGAAGAGCAGTTCCGCCAGATCCCCGCGCTTAATCTCCAGATCTTCGGAACCCACCATCCGTTCCATCGCCTCAAGTGGCATTCTCGCGCGTTCCCGATCGCGGTGATCAACGAAGCGCATGCCCTTGATTCTCAGCACCTTGGCGCGAACGGCAGATGTGAGGCCCATTCTCTCGACAACGGTGAGAGCTTCGGACCTTATATCCACACCGTTTCCGCCGCGGCGCAACTCTGGCGCCTGCTCCACGATAGTCACATCGAAGCCGGCGCGGACAAGCCAGAAGGCGGCTGTCGGTCCAGCAATACTGGCGCCGACGATCAGAACTTTGGGCCGGTTGCCGGCAAAACTATCTGCTTTTGACATATCTCATGCTCCTGCATATAAGATACACGTCGCATCCTATCTCGCAAGAGTCAAGATGCGGCTCGCATCTTATTTTTGAGGTCGTAATGGATACAAAGGCGCAAAGACGACGTGGCCCTGAGTTGGACGAAGCCATTCTTCAGGCTGTCTGGGATGAGCTATCGGCGAAAGGCTATGGTGGATTGACGTTAGATTCGGTTGCAAGCCGAGCCGGCACTAGCAGACCAGTGATCCATCGTCGGTGGAAAAGCTTAAACGACTTGGTAATGGCGGCCTTAGCTCGCTACGTAGCCCTCAACCCTATTTCGATTACAGATCAGGGCAGCGTCCGCAGCGAAATGGTGCTCCTACTGAAGCGGCTTTCAGACCGAGCTCAACCTCATTTGATGCGGATCCTCGTCGATATGCGTGAGGATCTTTTGAAAGACAACCTGAGTTTCGTCGATGTTCCTAGCAGGATCGGTGAACATGGACTGGTTGCCGAGATCCTGGAGCGTGGAGCAAATCGTGGTGAAATTGACCTCGCACGCATTACCCCACGAATTGCCTCGTTACCAATCGAGCTAGCGCGTCACGACATGCTAATGACTCTCAAACCTCTCTCTGACAAAAGCATCGAAGAAATCATAGACGAGGTCTTCTTGCCCCTAGTTCTCCGAAGCTCGAAATAATGCTAACTGCTGGAACGTTCGGCTGGGGAGCTTCGTAGCTGTGAAACGCCGTATCGGCATATCGCGTGAACGTCGTTTATCGCTCCCATGAAGTTCGACAATATACAGGGAACGGCCAAGTGATATGGCCATCATGGACGCTCTCTCGTTCCTGCCTCAGCATCTGAGGCTAATATCTCAACCGTTGCCGTCATACCCGCCGCTAGTTCCACACCGGACGGCGCCCGATCAATCTTGATGCGTACCGGGATGCGCTGGGCAAGCCGCACCCAGGAAAATGTTGCAGCCACATTGGGCAGGCCGAGATGGCCGGGCGCATCGTTGCTGTTCTCGATTCCCCGACCGAGGCTTTCGACATGACCAGTGACTGGCTGATCAAAACCCATCAGCATGATGTGAGCCTGGTCGCCAACGCGGATCTGTCGGATCTTCGTCTCCTCGAAATAACCGGTGATCCAGAAGCTGGCGGCGTCGAGGACTGCAACCTTCGTCACACCAGCCGTCGCATAGTCGCCCGGCCGAAGCCTCAAATTGGTTACATAACCGTCGACCGGCACGCGGACCGTCGAGCGGGCAAGGTTAAGCTTGGCCAGATCGAGCGCCGCCACCGCTGACTGATAGGCGGCGCCTGCAACCGCAGCAGCACCGCTCGATTGCTGAGCCACCTCTTGGGAGACGACGTCCTTGAGTTGGCTGTGCCGCCGCGCCGTTGCCTGACGAACGATCATATCCTGGCGCTTGGCTTCGACCTCAGCCTCAGCCAACGCCACTGCCAACCTGAGCCGCTCGGGGTCGATCTCGTAAAGGATGTCACCTCGACGAACATATTGGTTATCAACCACGGAAACAGCGTTGACCGTGCCGGAGACTTCCGGCGCGATCTGTACGACATCGACGCCAACGCGTGCGTCGCGGGTCCAGGGTGTCCGCTCGTAGTGGTTCCACGCCTTCAGCGCGATAAAGGCGGAGACGGCGACGAGGCAAAGGGTCAGGGCATAGCGCCCAAGCAGGGATAGGACAGGTTTCAAGGCAGGAGTCCGATCGATGGCAGGTACTGCACTAGCAGACCGTAGATGATGACAAAGGTGGCGAGTTCGACCAGCGGCCGATAAGCGAACCGGCGATTGAGACCCGAGACGGTAAACAGGCGGAGCACTGACATGGTGGCCACTAGAGCGACGAACGCGATAACCACAAGGCCGGGGATGAGGACGCCTCCGATATTGAGATCAACGATCATCGGTCGTGATCCTCCTGTCTGCCTGAGAGCCAAGCGCGAACCGCATGTCGATGAGCAGATCGACAATCTGCAGGCGGTTCTTGAGCACGCCGCCGGCCATCTTCTCGATCAGGGTCTCTATCCGCTTATCGAGGTCGAGGAGGTCGGCAGGCGTTGACGGCCTCCGGCCACTGAAGCGTCCGGCGATGACGAATAGAAGCTCGTTCAGTTCGACGCCGGCCTCGCCCTTGATCTGCGGAATCGTCTTGCGGAGCTGTCCGGCGACATGCCCGATGCGAAGATGGTTCAGCGTATCGTCGAGCACATCTGGATAGGCTTTGCCGGTCAGCCCCAACCTTGGCAGCAGCAAGGCTGTCCGATCAATCATCAGGCTTGCCCAGCGCGCTTCGTTAGGCGCAGCGCCAAGCGCGCGTCGGCCAACGTCCCGACGGCTTAAGCGAAGCAAGCGGTTGATCGCCCCGTCGACCGGCACGGTCTGGAACAAGGACATGCTCACGGCGCCGAAGCCGACCGCAGCAAACAGCGCGATCACACTGTTGAGTGAGGTGGCGAAGTCGCCTGTGTAATAGGGACCGAGAGCCGAAAGGATTGGAATAGTCAGCGTGATGCCGAGCGCCATGAAGGTTGTCGGCAGGCGTGCCTGCAAAGAGCCGGCGAACAGGAACGCCGGCGCAAGCACCGCGACAAGAACTCGGAAGTCCGTGACCTGGGGCAGGATGACGAAACTGTAGATGAGGCTGATTAAGACCCCGTAGATTGAGCCGACGATATACTTGACAACAAACGGCACAGGCGCATCGAAATTGCCGAACAGGGTGCAGCAGACGCCAAGAATGGATACGGCCATTCCGCCCTCCGGCCAGGCCGTCCAGATCCAGAAGGCGCAGCCAATGAGAATGCCGATGATCGCGCCGAGCGCAGCGCGCCCCGCCATCCATGGATCGCGGTGATAGACATAGCCCTTCGCTCGCTTCGGTCCATGAAGCGACGTGGCATCGCGCAACCGCCCGGTCGCTGCGACGTTCCGCTCCAGCCTGTCGCAGTCCTGTAGCAGACCGACCATTTCGGCGAGATGACCTGCCAGGTTAGCTGCAAGCCTGTCGTCGGGCATCGTAGCATCGGCGCCATAACGCTTCTGGACTGATCGTGCGTGCGCGATGAGTTGGGCTGTGGCAGCCTCCCGCTCTTCCGTTTCGGCGTTTGCGGCCCAGGCACCGACGTCACCGACCAAGGCGATCAGCTCACCGGGCGCATCGCTGTCGCCTAATCGAAGTGCCTCAATCCGGTCTTCGATCTCGCCTGCGAGCCACAGCAAGCGGGCAAGCCGGTCATGGATAAGTTGCAGTATCTGACGTGGAGGTGTCGGCGCCGGATCATAGGGCAAATGCGTGGCAAGTCCCTGGATTGCTAGCAGGTCCGCTGCAAGCTGGAGACGGTCTCGGCGGTTTTCTCCGCGCGTTCCACTCAGTGCATCGCCTGTCAGCCGACGAGCGTCCCGCAGCGTGGCCGATAGCTTGCCGGTGAACTGGCCGGTCATGCGTTTCGGCACGATGTAGCGATGGATCAGGACTGCGCACAGAATCCCGATTGAGATTTCTTGAACGCGCACCGACGCTGTCTCGAAAATCGCGCCTGGATCAAGCACACTCGGGAACCCGATCAGGCTTGCGGTATAGCCGGCAAGAACAAAGGCATAAGCGCGCGGTGTGCGATCAAGCAGCGAGAAAAACAGGCACAGTCCGATCCAGGCCGCAAGCACGACGCTGCACACCATTGGATCGTTCACGAAGTTCGGAACGATCGCGACCGTTGCTATGGCGCCGACCAGCGTCCCGGCGAAGCGATAGACACCACGGCTAAAGGACGCCCCGGCAGACGTCTGTGAGACGATGTAGACAGTTACGATGGCCCAGAACGGCTTGGGAAGCCCGATCCGCAGCGAAATGTAGTAGGCCAGCATCGCTGCGGCGAAACTCTTCGCCGAAAACAGGATCGCGTCCGCATCCGCCTTCAGGGAGGATGCGCGCAGGAAGCTCGTTCCAGCTTCAAAAATGGCTGCAACAGTCTTGCTTGAGGGGGTGTTTACGGATGGCACGGTGTTCATGCCGCTAGTTATGATGGATTTGCAACATCACATAAATTGGCTATTATGACATAAAATACCTAAAACTGGCCATTCTCATGTCTGTGGTACGATCTGTCGTTTCCGTTTTCGATCCTGACCTCACCTCTCTGCCTGCGGTCGCCCACAAGCTAGATTTCGCCGATTACGAGGCGGAAGTGCCTCTGCACGTTCATCGCAAGGGTCAGTTGATTCTCGCTCTGCACGGAGCTGTTACCTGCACTGCGGGCAACGAAATCTGGATCGTGCCGCCCAATTGCGGTGTGTGGATTCCGGGCGGCGTGCCCCATAGTGCACGCGCAACCGCCAATGCCCGGCTTAACTATCTGTTCGTCGAACCGGGGTCTGCCAAACTGCCTGAAAACAGTTGCACGCTGGCAGTTTCCCCAATGATCCGCGAAATGGTCGATCGGCTTGCTCGCGAGGGTGCGGACTATCACGCCGACAGCCATGCCGCCCGCATCGCGCGGGTGATCCTCGACGAACTCGCGCAGATGCCGCATGAGCGGTTCAATCTGCCAATTTCCAGCCATCCGAAAATCCGAGCGATGGCAGACGCTCTAACAATCGAGCCTTCCGATCGCAGCACGCTGAGCGATTGGGCGAACCGGGTCGCGATGAGCGACAGATCATTAGCTCGGCTGCTGATACGGGAGACAGGACTGACGTTTGGACGTTGGAGACAGCAACTCCATCTGGTTGTCGCACTTCGTGAACTCGCAAGTGGTGAGAGCGTTCAGAATGTTGCGGCGACACTGGGATACGATTCCGTGAATTCGTTCATCACGATGTTCAAGAAGGCTCTCGGCAGCACGCCGGCGCAGTATTTTGCTACCCGAAATCCACCGACTGCTAAATCTGCTTAAGTCATGCGCCTGTCACTGGCTGGTACGGCACAAGAAAAAGTGACGCAAACGTTCTGCAAGCGATTGAACAGAAGCTCCTACAATCCCAAGCCCCGCTGCCGCCCAAGCTGCCACGACACTGATCCGCCCTGCACAATCCCGGCAACCTGTCGGCCAAGTTGGCGGTCGATAACCGGCCGCCATGGGACAAGGGTGAACTCATGGGATTTTTCGACAACGGCGAACTTGCCGCTGGATAGCTGCACGGTCCCGGTGAACTTACCACTGACAGTTTCTCCATCGGCAGCCGAGCGGAACGGCAACCCCTTGCTCCCCGCCATTTCCGCACCGACGCGGGCCACTTCCCGTTCCCGCAGATTGGCAAGCAAGTTACGACGATAGAGGATGCGTCCATTCTGCTGCCGCGTGGCATGGCCCTGTGCGATATGATGCTCGCGGCGCTGATCCATCGCCTCGCGCACCTGTTGTCCGAACCCTGCCTGAGTAATGTCGGAAGCATCCGGCGTAACCAGCCGCCGGTCGAGCCAGGTCGCACCATCGGCGCCGATCTGCTTTTCGAGATCGAAGGTCGAGACGACACGGATGCTGCCCTGCCGGTTGCGACCGGCATCATAGGCGGTGGCGCGGTTCTCGAAGTCATCGGGGATGCGCCACTGGTCGGCGTCGATCCGCTCAGCAATGCCAGCGCGGCGCAGCGCCTCCAGTCGCCGGACATAGGCATCAACATAGCCTTCGTAATCCCCGCCAGGCACACGTCCCTCGAACTTCGCCTGTTTTAGGTGGCGGCTCGGTCGGTAGATACCATTCTCCGAGATCGCAGCGATGGTGCGATCAGAGGGACGTTGCGCCGTGTCGGCGGGGCCGACTTCCACGATGCTGCCGATCCGGGCGTCTTCGACGCGGGCCGGATCAATGCCGGGAAGATGGTGGGTGCGCCCGTCGATGCCGTCCACCACGAGCGTCAGGTTCTCGCCCATCTCGTCGGTCAGATATTTGTCCACGACGCGGCCGATGATGGGTGACGCCGGTGCTGCATCGTGGAGCTGGAAGGTCATCGGATCACGTTCCTGCCCATCAGCCTTCAACGCCTTGTGCATGTTGCGGATGATGTCGCCGCGTTCACCGAGTTCACGCAGCGCCGGTTCCATCTTCGCGCCAAGTTCCCAGACGCCCGGCGCGTGTTCGGTGGCCAGCCCCATCTTTTCCAGCTTGGCGAGACGGCGCAGGCGAAGCGTGCGGTTGAACTGGCGGCGTGCATCCGTCGGTTCATGGCGCAGGTCGAGGAACCTTTCATCGGCCTCCTCGGTCATGGCGCGATCGATGCGCGTCAAGCGGTCCTGATCGACTTCGGCAGAGAGCTTGCGGCTCTGCTCAATCTCGGTCACGGGGCCGAGTTCGAGCGTTGTCAGTTCGCTCGCCCGCTCACGAATACCATTGGCGAGATAGTCGCCATTGATGACCAGGTTCTCTCCCAGATCGTCCTTGCCCCGAACGATGACATGGACATGGGGATGGCCGGTATTGTGGTGATTGACCGCCACCCAATCGAGTTTCGTGCCGAGGTCGGCCTCGATGCGGCTCATCAGTTCGCGGGTGTGTTCGGTGAGGTCGGAAAGATCGGCGGCATCTTCGGGCGAAACGATAAAGCGGAACTGGTGGCGGTCATCCTTGCCGCGATCAAGAAAGGCATCTCCATCAGCGCGGTCCTCGGTCGCTGAATAAAGCTGGCCGCGCTCGCCATCGCGCGAGGTTCCGTCTCGCTGGATGTAGCGCAGATGGGCCGCCCCTTTGCCGTTCTTCCCCGCGCTCTGGACGTACCGGGTTTTGACGACGACGCGGCGCACTCCGGCCGCACTGTGACGCCAACCGCCCGACAGGGTTCGGGCGCGGACAAAGGCTGCACCTCGGCCACGCTTGACGCCCGGACCTTTGCCAGCCCGCGATGCCTTCCCGCTCTTTCCGGCCGAACCAGATGAAGGCGACGAGGACGTCCGTGATGCGAATGATGATGATCTGCCGGGGCTGTTGCTATGCTGACGCGCCAGCTTCTTCGCCTGCGTCAGAAAGCTCTTTGCCTTGCCCGCCTTCGGGACATCGGATTTGATCCGACCTGGCCTGGGGCGAAAGCGGTTCTCGTCGTCGGCGCTCACGGACGCGCCTCCAGCCAAAATTCAGAAAAATCGGGCGATATTCGGCTATAGTGCCGGTCAAAACCCAGCAAAGCCAAGGCTTTGCCCCATATCGCGGCACGCGAGACCCAAAAGCAGGGTGCTGTGCGCCGCGCCCCAAAACAGTGTGCAGACAAGGGCTTGCCCAGAAACCGGCCCGACAGGGTGCCGGTTTCCTTTATCTTGCCCTCCGCCTTCCCTGCCCTTTTTGCCCTTCCTGCCGGGAATGCAGCCAGGCGACCCTTTGTCTGACTGCACACCGGAAGCGGTCCGAAAGCGCGTGGAGACGCCATGCTCATGGCGCATCTCCATTGCTCGCACGGGCCACGACTATGCCGCCGTCCTGCGGCTCCTGATCGACGGAATCGCGCAGAGGAACGGTTGCGCGGACGTCGCTCGACGGCTGATTGGCCGCTGCCGAATTGCCGCTGGATTGCACAACGAAGAGCGGAGCTTCGCGCCAATCCGGCGGTGGCGGCGGCACAATCGTCGGCACATCAGGCGCAGCCGCAAGCCCAAGAACAGGTGCGAGCGTGGCGACATAGGCGCGTGTTTCTGCGGGCAAAGTGCGGCCAGTCGCCAGATGCTCGTCATAGCGACCGGGACCGGCATTGTAGGCGGCAAGCATGGCCGCGACATTGCCATAGCGGTCCCACATCTCGCGCAGATACGCTGTACCTGCGAGGATGTTGTCGCGCGGATCGTAAGGATCGCGTCCGAGGCCATGGCGGCTGCGCAGGCCCGCCCACGTATCGGGCATGACCTGCATCAGTCCCATTGCACCCGCCGATGAGATGGCGCGCACATCGCCCGCGCTTTCCACACGCAGCGCGGCCCGAATCCAGTGCTCCGGAATGCCGAAGCGCTGTGACGCCTCGGCAATGAAAGCAGCATGGGGAGGCGCAGTGACAGGCGCGGGTTGCGGCGTGACCTGCGCAATTGCGGACGTCAATCCGCTGCCAGCCGACAGAAGGGCCGTGAAGAGAAGAAGGGCGCGGGATCGCATGATCTCAGTCCCGATCTTCGCGGGGCCGCGGGCGGCTCCAGTGCAGCGACCATGACGAGCCTGCATCGTCGTCGCGGAACAGATTGGCGCGGATCGGCTGCGGCAAGGCGGGATCGTCGAGCAGTACGGAGAGATATTCACCAGCCTTTTCGCCGGTGCGTTTCCATGCAGCGCCAACCTCGGGGCCGTCATCAGCGCCGTGATGGACACGGTAGTCCGGCGCATTTTCGGCGTCTGAATGCTCGGCTGGCATGATGGTAAGCTCACGGTAAAGCGTGAGCGTGTGAACGCGCCCGGAAAAGCCCGTTTCATCGCGCGTGAACGATCCGATCTGTGGCATGAAAAATCTCCTGTCGTTGATGTTTCGGCGTGGTTCAATGCGTGGCCGCGCGCCATTCGTAGCGGCCTTCACCTTCCCCATCGGTCCAGAGCGGCAGCGCCCGGCCGATGACGGAACTGGCGGGAACAGGTCCGAAGTAACGACCGTCGAGGCTGTCCCGGATGTCCCAATTCATGAGGAAGAGTTCACCGTCGCCGATGATGCGGCAGCCTTGCCAGACCGGCAGATCGCGGCCCATGCGGTCGCGCTCCAGCGCGTCCCCCATCTCGACATTATCGACGGTGATCGTCGCACCGTTGCGGCAGACGCGCTGTCCCGGCAGGCCGAGGACACGCTTCAGCAGCGGTACGCCGCGTCCGATATAGCCGCGCTCGACCATGAACCGCTCCAGCGGTTCGGGCGGCATGATGGCGACCAGTTCGGGCACTTCGAGCGCATCGGCGGGAGCAACGGTGTAGAAGCCGATGGGGGCGCTGGCAGTCGCATTCCAGATCAACCGGGTTGGCAGATCGGCAACCGCCGTGGCGACAAGCGTGCCGACGGCCAGCATGGACACAGCGAGGATATGACGGCGGCTCATGGTGCGATCCTCCGGCGGCTGACCCATGCGGCATGGCGCTCCAGGGTGTAGGGGTTGGGTTCCTGACCGGCACTCAAACGGTTGTGGACGTGCCGCCAATGGTCCGACGCAACATCCGCCGGATCGACGCCAAGCGCGTCCACGGCATCAATCAGGGCCAGCACCCGCTGGACTTGTCGCCAGCCGTCGATACGCAGCAGGATCTCGCCGCCAGGACGAACGAAGGGCACGGTCTGGTACGATTCGCCACGCCCGGTAGCGCGCAGGATGTCGAGCCGCGAAACGATGGTGCCGTAATCGTTGGAGGCCCAACGGACGAGGGCGAAGATGCTTTCGGGCGCAAAACCGATCAGACTGCGGCGGCGGTCGATGATCTGCTCAAAGCTCTTGCGGCCGAAGCGTATCCAGTGCTCGACCTTCTTCTTCTGGAAGGTCAGTTCGACCAATGTGGTGAACGGTGCAGGCCCGTCCGCCTGCGGATGTTCATGCGCAGCGCGCACGGTTTTGCCGGTCATGGCTGATCTCCTTCGATGGGTGGAAACTCGCGGACCAGCAGCTCGCGCAGCATCACGGCGACGGTGACGCCACGCCGGAAAGCGGCAACCTTGATGCGCCCGCGCAGTTCGGGCGTGATGTCGATGGTCAGGCGGGCGGTGAACGCCTCCGTCGCCGTCTTGCCGGTTGCCGGCGCATCGGCGGCTCTGACCCAGCTATCGGGATTGCCCGGACGCGATGCGAAGCCGGATTTGACGGGCGGACGTGTCATGGCACGATCCTCCCGACACCGAGGCCATCGATCTCGGCCGCCAGCGCTGTGACCTCCTGTGCGGCCCGTTCGCCGCCATTGGTCTCCGAGACCAGCCGTCCGGTCTGTGCGGCTTCGGCGAAGGCGACACGCTGGCCGATCGTCGTGGCCAGCAAGGGCGGATCATGGTCCGCCAATGTCTCGGCCGTTTCGCGGGCGATGATGGTGCGCGCACCGCATCGGTTCAGCAAAAAACGGGCGGACAGCTCCGGTCGATAGATGCGCGCTTCGTTCAGAAGCGCCAGCATCTCGGCCGAGGCCCAGCCGTCGAAAGGAGATGGCTGCACCGGGATCAGCACCAGATCGGCTGCAAGCAGCGCAGAGCGCATCAGGCCAGCGACACGGGGTGGACCGTCAATGACGACATGATCGGCGTCACGCGCCAGCTCCGGCGCTTCCCTGTGCAGGGTATCGCGGGCAAGGCCGATGACGGTGAACAGCCTTGGCAGCCCTTCATGGCTGCGCCGCTGCGACCAGTCGAGTGCGGAGCCTTGCGGGTCGGCATCGATCAGGATGACGCGCTTGCCTTGCGCAGCCCAGGCTCCGGCGAGATGCAGCGCCAGCGTGGTCTTGCCCACGCCGCCTTTCTGATTGAGGAGCGCGACGATCATGGCTTACCCCGCCCAGGTCGGCGGGAAGTGGCACTGGCACCGAGCCTCCCATGCGCGCGCGTCAAAGAATAAAAGTTAGATTCTATGTTAGATTCTAAGTTAGCAGTCGGATTCTGCTTTTCGTTCCAGAGACTTAACTGGGGTTCGTGCGCCTGATGTGCTGATAGTGCTGCGCCTGATGTACCGATACCCTTTGCGCCTGATGTGCCGACGGTATCCACAATGTTATCCACAGGCACTGTGGATAAGTTTTCAGGGCGGATTCGCAGCAGTTCGCGGCGGTCTTCGCGCAGGATCTTGAGCCTGTAGCCGGGCAGCGGCTGGCGGGCCGCAATGCGGCGCAGGTCCAGCGCAAAGTCCGATGGCCGGGCCATGCTGCCGGATTTCTGGTAGAGGTGGGCGATCTCGAACAGCCAGCCATGCGGCTGATGTCCGGCATGTTTGCGAGCGACACGGTAGAGCCAGCGCTCGATACCGCCGGTCAGCCGGAAATAATCCGGGTCGATGGTGAGGACCAGCGAACGGTCAAGGACACTGTTGTATAACCACTCGGGCAGGACAAACTCCATGCCCTCGACGCGCCCGTCGCGCGTGGTCATCTCTTCCCATTCGTTGATCCAGGAGAACTGACGGCGGCGCCAATGCTTGCCGTTACGGATCGTCGTGGCGACGACCGTGGATTGCAGCCGGGCAAGCGCTGCCTTGAGCAGCAGATATTGCCGGTTTCCTGTGTCGCGCCCGATGGCGCGCAGCAGATGATAGGGCGTGAAGCGGAAGAAGCGGGATGTCTTGATGCCGTTGTTTTCGGCGGCGACGATCTGGCTTGCAGCCCAGATCAGCACATCAGCATCCCAGATCGTCGCCATTCCATGTTCGGGCATCCCGAACACCTGCACCTCGACATCGGCGGTCTTGTAGAGGATGGGCTTCGTGCGCGGCGTCTTTGCCAGCGAGAAGAAAGGCCGTTCCATCAGATCGCGCTGGTCGCGCGGACTGGCATCGCCAGTTGCGACCACGAACGGATCGAGGTGGCTGCGCTCGCTGCCGCCTTCTCGCCGCAGGGTGTCAGGGTGATCGACGCGCCGCATTCAGAGCTTGCTCCGCTCTTCAGGCGTCAGGGGGCGCGCTGGAAAGACCGTGCCCGCGTCCTTGTCACTGGTGGATTTGCGTGTGCCAATGTCGGCCCAGGCCTGAAGATCCTCGACCGTGTAGAGAACCCGGCCACCGATTTTGCGATAGGTCGGGCCGGTCCCGTAGGTCCGGTGCTTTTCCAGTGTGCGAAGAGAAATGCCAAGGAAACGTGCTGCTTCCTGAGTACGCAGCATGCGCGGTGGCATTTCCGTGTTGCGGCGCTCAGCCATGAGATCACCTCCGGTTCGTCAGGTTGATGCGGCTGCCGGAGACGGCGGCGCGCTATGGCGAACCATGGGAAGTGATCGGCGGCGTGTAGCGTGCCGCATTTGCGCCTATGCGCAGACGGCACCCCCGAATGGGGCTATATCAACGCGAAAAGACGTGAGATTTCAGCGACTCAGGGAGGCCGATGCGGATTCGCCCAAGACATCCGCATGCAGTTCGGCTATGAATGCAGATGGAGCAGACGCACTGCTCCGGGGGCGTAGTAACCCCTGACTAGCGGTTGGTGTCGGCCGTGACGGCACCATACTCCTTGACCCTATGGTCGGGGAGCCTGTGGCGTATGCAACAGGCTTTCCAGCTAAAGGCCATGGGGCCGTCTAGTCACGGTTACTAACTCCCCGATCACCAGGAGTCAGAGAGTTTTATTGCGGGGGCGAACCGCAGAAACTCTTCTGAAAGAAGGGGAATGACCGTGAAAGCACCCGTCGAACTTGACCCCGATGCGGATGATCTGGCCCCGTCCGGCCATATCATCACCGCCTATGACGAGCAGCACTTTGTGACCTATCTGCGTATTCTGGACGCCAAGGCCGAGGAAGCCGACTGGAAGGAAGTGGCGCGAATTGTTCTGCACCGCGATCCGGCATCAGATGAGATGCGCACCCGGCGATGCTGGCAGAGCCATCTGGAACGCGCCCAATGGCTGTCGCGGGAAGGTTACAGGGAAATACTGGAACAGGCTGCGGCAAACAGGAATCGGTGAGATAGCCTCAGTCGCCTTTTGATCGTGGAATCGGCTTGACCGGATAATGCAAAAGCAGCCGATAGCCGCCGCGCATCATCCTGATGCCGTGGGCAACAAGACGACGTGCCTTGTTCTTGCGCGGATCAGTCTCGAAATCTTCCTTGTTGCCACGGAAGCCGAGCAGGACTTCGGCAACGGCGCGATAGCTTTCGCCATGCAGCCGTGCGTCCAGCGCCCGCAGAGACAGAAGGTGCCATTGCCGAAGCTGCGCTGGCATGGCGCAAATATCCGGCCCCGGAGAGCGGCCTGTTAGGCACCTCCAGAGGCGGCGGGCCGCATGGGCGCGCAATTCCATGAACTCGTCCATGGGCAGGATTGCAGCATAGAAAGCTGCCGCATCTATCGCGCCCTGTGGCAGCCAGAATTGATGCTCCATCCCACCGATACGCCAGATTGCGTGCCAGCCATCCGGCGCGCGGCGCAGGATCAGGCCATCGAGATGTGCAAGAGCGACAAGCCGCCCGCCATCGGCGTCGTTCTGCTCGACCGGAGACAGAATAATGGCCTGAGGATTGAAATGCGGCGACCAGAAAGGCGGTGCGCCGTCAGGCTGCGCGTCGGGGTCGTGTGCGAAATCGCACCCCCCAGCGGGAAGCAAAGGCGTCAAACTCTTCTCCCGCGGGTTCTCTCCTTTGCGTGAGTCTCTCGACGTCATGGCGATAGTCTTCGTTACGACGAAGATATTCCCAGGCGAAACCGGCGGGCGGAAGGTCTTTAATGCGTTTATAGGCCGCCGGAGTACGCCAATCTATGCTCTGCATGGCGCGTCCTCCCAAAGCCGAACGGCACAAGGCCACGTCCGACCTGAAAAGGCTGCGGCATCGAATGGTTTTGCGGTAGCGTGTCTAGCGCGATAAGTGGATCGCCTAACCCGATCAATCCATTAAAGAATCTCTCGTCAGCACTGTTGCGCCTCACATGGGAGACACCCTGACGACATTCCCGTGTCAGTGATCGAAGCCGAATGGCGGAAACGCGAGACTGCATGGATCCGGCGCGCTCGACAAACGCGGCCCGCTGGGCGACAAGGCGGCCACCCATTACGGGCAGGTCCGCGCCGAGCTGAAGCGTGCGGGTGGAGAACCGGGTGTAGCGGTTGCGGTGAGCGTGACGGCTTTCCTGCGGGCATGAGAAAGGCCCCGACCTTGTGGTCGGGGCCTTTGTGCCGCGCCTCAGTCGCCGCGGCGACCGTTGGGGCGGGACCAGATGAGGGAGAAGGTGTCGCCTTCTTCGTCATCGAAGAGGTTGGCGTAGATCGGGGCGTTGAAGCTCGGATCATCCAGCTTGAGGCCCAGATAGTCGCGGCCCTCGTTGGAGCGCTTGGACCAGGCGGCGCCGATTTCGGCGCGGCCGACCAGAACCCGGTGGCTGGGGGCGTTTTCGCCGGTGGCGCGCAGGTCGGGGACGATGCGCACGCCTTTGGCCTTGACGCTCAGGGTGACGATTTCACCGGTGAAGTCGTTCGAGCCGGTCTTCTTGAAGGTGCCGATGGTTGCCATTTTAAGTCTCCGTTTTCCGTTTCCGAGCCCGCACCATTGCGGCCTCTATGGCGATCGACCGGCCGGAGACGAACGCTGGCGCACCCCCTTTGGGGGCTGGACAGCACAGGAGGAACTTTCTTGTTCCGCGCGGAATGGCGGCTCTGCCGTCAGGGGAAGAAAGTTGTGACGACGCTGTTGCGCTAGAGCGGTCGAAGCGCATCGCGCTGTTCTTCGGCCAGATCAGGCCATTGAAGAGGCCGTTTGGAGCGGTCGAGACACGGGGGCTGAACGGAGACGGTGGCAACCTTGAGGCTCCATCAGGATGACCAGACCAGCAGTAGGCCCATTTGTCATCCCGCGTCTCAGGCCATGCGCATCTCTCCTTCCGGCCTGTTTCACCGGCATCGTCTGAACCGGGGTCTGGTCAGTCCATGAAAGTCAGTACAGGCCGTCTTACGCTCCTATGGGCAGCGTTTGTGCCTCAAGCCGATCCGATGAAGGCCACTGTCTGCCACCATTTTCCTGACGAAGATGGAAGATAATCCCATTCGCTTCTGGTCACCATCACGGGATCACTGGGGTCCAAGTGCGCGCGAGGTTTCCGTCCGCAGGCCTGGTTGCCGCCATGCCCGCTACGAGTAGGAAAGCAGTTGTGCTATGAAGGAGGCAATGACTGCCCTGCGGGACAAAGCTGCCGTTTACAGGTGCCGCGCGACGAAGCACACCACCCCCCCGGGGCGTGCCGAAAGGGCGGAAAGAGGCAATCCGTGCGCAGCGCGGCAATTACTCTTCCCGCGGCCCGTGACGGGCGGAAAACCAGTCCAAATTCTTGCCCGCATCCCGGGGTCAACTCCGCAAAGAAATCAACAAACTATTGGACATACAGTAAGGAATCGCACAAGATGTATATTTAAACTAATCATTAGAAATCTCGCCCGACCAGGCCGAGACGGGTTGGGCTGGAATAATGGGAACTAGTAACGAGGCCTTCCGTTTCGTCGACCTCTTCGCTGGGCTCGGTGGCTTCCACGTCGCCCTCGATGAGTTGGAGGGGCGTGGTGTATTCGCTGCAGAGAGGGAGCCCAAACTGAGGGCTCTCTATAAAGTCAACTTCGGCGTCGACGCTTGGGGTGACCTTAATGAGTTGAGCAGCGACGAAATCATAGCCCTCAACGTGCCCGATCACCACGTCCTTACCGCAGGTTTCCCATGCCAACCGTTCTCTAAAGCAGGAGATCAATTGGGCTTCGAGGACACAGATCAGGGTAATCTCTTCTTCAAAGTGCACGACATTTTGCGCGTCAAGAGGCCACAACACTTCATCTTGGAGAATGTGCCCAATATCCTCAAGCACGACGGCGGCCGCACAAGGATCACGATCATTCGCTTGTTGAAGGAGCTTGGCTACTCCGTCAAAGTAGAGCACTTCTCGCCCCACGAGTTCGGCATTCCACAGGTGCGAGACCGCGCCTACTTCGTTGGATCTCTCCAGGGTCTCGATCATTTTGAGTGGCCAGCGAAGCATAAAGATCCAACCGAAATCCAATGGGTACTGCGCCACGAAGGGCAGTCCATGCGCGCCATCCCCGAGCAGACGCTGCGAGCCATTGATATGTGGGGCGACTTCCTGCGCCGCTCGCCGGCTTCGCTGAAGCTGCCTTCCTTCCCGATCTGGGCGATGGAATTTGGGGCAACCTATCCCTACCTGAACGAGACTCCAGCAGGAGTTTGGCGTCGCAGACCTGTGCGGGGTCTCAGCCGGATGGGTTTCGAGGGCAGCTTTGGCCAGTCCCTCGATTGCTCACTCGACGAACAACTTGCGAGGATACCTAGCCACGCTAACCGCCTAGGCGACTTAAGTTTCCCACATTGGAAGCAGACTTTTATCAGGCAAAACCGCGAGTTCTACCAAGTCAACCGCCACTGGATCGATCCCTGGATCGCAAGATGGAGCCCACAAAGCTTCCCGTCTAGCTTCCAGAAAATGGAGTGGAACGCACAAGGTGAGGACCGTGACATCGACAATTTCGTGCTACAGGTGCGTGCGTCAGGACTGAGGGTCAAGCGTCCTACTACCTCCCCGAGTCTCATCGCCTTCACGCAGACCCAAGTGCCCATCCTCGGTGCCAATCTGGCCGGCGAACGTCGTTACATGACACCAGCCGAGTGTGCTGAACTTCAGTGTCTCGGAGGCATCCAGCTACCTGCGTCGGACATCGACGCATATAAAGCCTTGGGGAACGCTGTGAACGCTCGCGTTGTCAAAGCAATCGCCGAACGGTTGTTGCACGGGCTCATCCGGCCCACCTCGAACATCGCCTCTGACCTTGAACCGTTGAGAGTTACTGGATGACTGATCACATCGAACACGAAGACGACGTCGACGAGGACGACCCGCGGGTCCTGTTGCTGGAGAGCATCGCCGACGGGTTGGCAAATCTCTCCGAGGCTTCCGACACTCCCAAGGGCGTTCCCCCAGTATCGTCAATGTTCAGTAGCGATGACGTCGACTTCACCTCTGACGCGTGGATGAACAAGCTCGCTGAGGTTCAAGGCTGGCTAAGCCTAAGCGAGGACCTTCCGCTAACAGGCGGCGAACCATTCCTTCAGGCACTAATCGTTGAATTCAACCTAGAACCCAACGACCTCCTTGCTCCCGGAACTGCCAATCCGCCGCTAAGCCTTCGCGCGCTCGAGCGCTTCAATGAACGCGTGGAGGCAGCCGTACGGCTTCAGGGAAATTATCTTGAAGAACTTCACGCCAAGGGCGCTAACCGCGGAACCGCCACTCAGTCGTGGGCTGACGCGTGGGCCGAGATTGACGCGGGCGAGGACGTGGTGACCCCGGAGCCGGTCACGGCAAAGGCCGCAGTATGGCCGATCTTCCAACTTACCAAGAAGCCGCCAAACCTGACGCCGTCATACCAGCGTGGTGACGTATGGGCCAATGGCGATAGGCAGTCCCTAATGGAGTCCATCCTGCGCGGTGTTCCTTTGCCATCCGTCATTCTGCTGCGAACCGGACCTTCTACGCCGCACGAGGTGGTGGACGGCAAGCAGAGGCTGACAGCCATCCTCCGGTTCGTGGGAAAGCACCCCGTCGCTAAGCAGAAGGTTGCAGAGGTCACCGCTCGGCACAGAGATAAGAGATTCAATGATCAAGGACGTCTTGATGATCAGGGCAAGCGGGATCTGACAGATCTTTTCAATGACGATTACCCTGCGTTTCGCCGTGCTTGGAAAGCGCTAGAAGGTAGCCCGCTCAAATCCACAGATGAGAATGAATATTACTTCCCATTCAAGCTACGAACGACCGGAGACGGCGGGCTGGTTGGCCCCTACCTCGAACCTCTCCGAGGAAAGTACTACACGCAGATTAAGGATCGGGAGATAAACGTCGCGAATCAGCAAATTGTCGTCGAAGCGTTATTCGAGGATCCGGTGGACTACACCGTTCCCGTCATTGAATACACTCAGGCCAGCCAAGCCCAGATCCATGAGGTCTTTCGCCTTTACAACAAGCAGGGCGTACACCTGAATGCTGAAGAGATCCGTAACGCGGTTTACCACGAGGTCGAACTAACCCGCGCAACCCTTGCCGCCGCCGGCGACGCCGACCCGAACACTGATGTCGCCAAAATCGCCGAATCGCTGGCCGGCATCCCCAATCTTGACCGACTCAGTGAGGCGCTCAAAAGCTACGGTTTTGGCGACACGCGCTACAAACGCACTAAAGTTCTAGCTTGGGTTATCTCAGTCTTGGTGCATGATACCGCTGGGAAGGACTTGGCATCTACTAGCCGTAATATCGACCAGCTGCTAATCGCGATTCAGAGAAACAGATCGCACCCGCTGGCCAATTCATCGACGTTGAACAAACTGTTCTCGCTGCTGCTACAAGCCGTCGAACTCCATTCATCGCACGATGAGTTGTGGTCCGATCAATTCAAAGATGGCGGCAAGGGTGCAAAGTGGCAGGAACTCCAACTCGTAGGTTCCCTCGTGGGCATTGCGATGGCCTTAGCTGCCTCGCCAGACGACATCGAGGACCGCATCGAGGCTAGCGGTGATGCTATCCGAACGGCGAGCGAGGAAGCCCCGGACTGGGCGCGCCCCGAAAAGACGCAGACCAAAACCCAATGGGACTACATAGCTAAGATCAGCAAAAGTCTTATGGAACTATTGAGCATCGACCCTGATCAAGCGGCTAACGCTGTACGTCTGCAGTTCGGGACCTCCGGTTACGCGTCGTTGCAGCAGATGCTCATCAAACCGAAGAGTTGAGGGTGGTGCCAGGAAGTTCTCCACTCGTCGAGCACGTCTACTTCAATCCACCCGCTTCTCAGGAGGCGGACTCGTGGTGGGCTAGATACAAGGCTCAACTCGCCGGCCTGACCGACACAGCGCGTGCCTCAGTTGAGGCAGACTCCCGCTATATTCTCCAGCGCGGAATCTTGGCAGCAGACACCGCGAAACCCGAAGAGTGGTCGTCCCGCCGATCACGCACGGGTCTCGTCATGGGCTCGGTCCAGTCTGGTAAAACGGCTTCTATGCTGGGTGTCTCAGCCTTGGCCATCGACAACGGCCTCGACATCATCGTCGTCCTCGCCGGGACCCGTCTCTCGTTGTGGCGCCAGACTTATGAGAGACTGGTGCAGCAGTTGGACTCGGGCGAGGAAAACGCACAGAAGATTAAGCGCCGCCTGCTGTGTCCCACGCCTGGCATCGCTTTGTCGGAACAGACCTACCCACTAGCAACCACTTACGGCTTGACGCCGGCACAAGTGCGACAACGGCTGGGTCAGCGCAAGCCTCTAATCATCGTGGCGATGAAGCAGACCGACCATCTGCATGCCTTGGCCGCAAGCCTGCGCAACAACGTTTTTAAAAAAGTTAAGGAGCTTGATCGCAGCGTCCATATGCTCGTGCTTGACGATGAGGCCGACGACGGCTCAATCCTCGATGCCATCGTTGAGTCTTCACAAGACCCCATTTACGGCAAACTGAAGCAGATCCCACGTGCGATCGCCAACCTCTGGGACCCTCCCCAGGGTTCGCCTGAAAACCTGTTCTCGACCTACATAGCATACACGGCGACGCCCCAGGCTAACCTACTTCAAGAGGATCACAACCCACTGGCGCCACGAGATTTCTTGATCTCTCTTCGCACGCCGCTCGACGTCGGCCATCCAGTAGATACAATCGATCCCAGCAATATCAACGCACCTCGCTCATCGAGCTACCCCGAGCCGACAGGGATCCGTTCTTACTACACCGGCGGAGAGGTCTTCTACCGCCGCGCGGAAGCAGCTCAACTGTGCGTGCCCACCACCAACTCCGCTCAGCAGGACCTCGCAGACGCTGTCCGAGCTTTTTTGGTGGCCGGCGCAATTCGACTACACCGCTCTGGTAAGCTCGGTCCAGTGTCTGCCCTCGCAAAGCAGTTCGACACGAAAGAAGAAGCCCTTTCCAACGCGGCTTCGCCGCACTCTATGCTGTATCATCCTTCTGCGGCAATCCAGCAGCATTTCCAGGGTGCTGAAGATGTCCTGATCTGGGCGGGAATTCAGGATCGATCGGCGGCTCGAAATCTCATTGATGGGGGAGATGCTAGGCTGCCCCAAACCTTAGTAGATCAACTGCTGGCGGACCCCGCTCCATGGGCGCAATGGCTTGAGAAATATCGCGCCTCCGCCAGAGAAATAGAGAAGGAGTTCGACGTCCTGCCTCCGACGAGTTTCCCGGATTGGCAGACGGTCGAAAATCTACTAATTAGGGAGGTAATCCTTGGAACCAGGATCGCCGTGGTCAACAGCGACCCTAACGCTGACGATCGCCCTGCCTACGCACCGTGCCAGATTGCAGAGACTGGTAAATGGAGGGCAGCCCGCGACCTCTGCACGATCTTTGTCTCAGGGAATGTTATGGCCCGGGGACTGACGCTTGAAGGGATGACCACGGCGTTGTTTCAGCGTTCATCGGCCAATCCGCTGGCCGACACCCAGATGCAAATGCAGCGCTGGTTCGGCTACCGCGGGTCATATATTGAGTTGTGCCGCGTCTTTGCCTCCAGCGACCAACTGTCTCTCTTCCGTGCTTATCACGATGTCGACGAAGCGGTTCGAACTGCCATCACCGAACGCATGATGAACGACGCCCCTGAGCCTACCGTCTTGCAGGGACTCAATTTCGAAGCCACCGGCAAGATCGCAGGTGTCGGCAACCTTCCACTATCACCAGGGGCACGTCCTTTCGTTACAGTCATCAATGACAGCCGGCGGGCGGATTCGAATGCAGACATTCTGGCTAAACTCTTCGTTCGGCCATCCAGCGACCTCACTGTCACCAATGTGCTGCGGGGCCGCATCTTAGATGTTCCACTCGAACTGACCGAGGCCGCCGAACTCTTGGATAGCCTCACTTTCGCGGATTACCGCCCCGGAAACGAGGGGTTTCACGCCGACTTCTGGAGCGCTATCGAAGCCCGGGCAAACACAGTTGCCCCACTGGCAGATACACCTTTCTATCGCCCGCCGGTGAGACATGGTAAGGGAGACGAGCCGAGGCGAGCCTGTCCCTATGCCATCGCCGCCTACCTTCGACTTTGGTCGGCCAGCCTCACTCGGTCGATCACGGGCCTATTTGTGACCGGCCAGCCCGGCGATCTATGGTCCTACGCCGACCTTAGGCGCAAGAACACTGAGCGACCACGGTTCTGGATCGGCATTCGTTACGGAGATGGTGCCACCGTATCCAAAGGTCCGCTGGCGCTGCTTCCATTTGACATACGCGCCACCACAAAGAGGGTGGCCGGCGGCGAACTCAAGACCACTTGGGGTGCAAGTGACCCCAACGCCGGCCCGGGCCAGTATCGCGGCGACGTCTACTTCGACTACTATCACCGGTACGCTGACGTGCCGTCGCGCAACACCACGGGGTGGCGACCCAGCGGCTCCGACGGTCAAATCCTCTTCTACGTTAATCAACACTCGGACGACGAGCACCCCGCGGTCGCAGTTGGAGTCTGTCTCCCTGCGGGAGGTCCGGAACAGTTTTCAGCCACCCGTGCTGGTGGGGGGCGTCGTTAAGGAGGAACTTCCATGACCAGCTACGAAGTAGTTTTAAACCAGATCAACGCCGTCCCAGCGGGCACAATTGGAGATGACCGAGCCATTACTTGGTTAACTGATGCGAAGGTGGTCGGGATCGCTCGGAATAGTCGTGGTCACTTAGAACTGTTCCTTGCAGGCGACGAGTTAAGGCCCCGGACCGGCACAGTAAAGACCGCGATGCGCTACCACTCTTGGCACCGCGCCGCCCTGCCTCCTCTGAACGCAAACCGCATTTGCTTGCCCGCGCTCGGGCATTTTGACCAGGTCGGTGCATTCATTGCCGCTGAACTCCTGCGCGAGAAGGCTGATTCAAATTTGGAGCGCGCCTTTGCCGTCACTGAGCCGCTTATCGAACTCGCCATTAAGCGCATGGAGATCTCCGAAAACGCGATCCTCGGGCTCGTCGGGGAACTGCTCCTACTCGACGCTCTCTGCCGCCGCGCGGCCGATCCCCAGGTCGGACCAATCGTTCAAGCTTGGGATGGCTGGCGCCGCTCGGCAAGGGACTTCACATGGCGAGGCACGGGCGTAGAGATAAAAACCACTACTCGCACCACCTCAAGTCACGCCATCCATGGCGTCCACCAGATCGAGCCTACCCCTGCTAGTGATGACGCCACAGGGGAAACGCGCCTGTTCCTCGTGAGCATCGGCCTGTGCCAATCAGATATCAATGCGCCTGCTTTGTCGATCCCTTCCTTGGTGGAGACCATCCTTGATCGACTCAACGGCACCGGGGCTAGCGGCTTGGTCGATGACTTCCTCACACGCGTGTCTATGTACGGCACAGAATCGGGCATCGGATACGAGCATGCCACGATGGTCAACGAAGCACCGTTCACGACTACATTTGGCGTGACGTTCATCCGTGGGTACGACATGGCAGACCCGGCCGTCGAGGTCCTGCGGCGCGATGACCTCATCACCCATCAGCATGTGGATGCCCAGTCGGTCATCTTCCGCGTGGAACTTCCCGCAACGATCAGCTTGAATAACCCTATCGTAGGTGCCCGACGCATCGCGGAGGCGATACTTAGCTTGCACAATTAGGAACTGTTGATTTCGCGCGGAACTGACGCTTGGGGGATCGGGGAATAACTTGAGCAAGTCGGCGATGGGCCCCAGAACGGCAGCAATGTCCCGCATCGGTACCATCTTGGCCGGGTCTTTGCCGCGATGCCAAACGAACGGCAGCTTGCGGGAATGCGGCAGTGCAGGAGATGTCGATGCCGACCGACGGCTATAATTCGCGCTTCCCGCTGCGCGAGCAAGGGACTGGTGCTGCTGCGGATTGATCGAATTTGGTGATGGGCTCAAAGTGGCCATGCGAGGCATTTTTATGCGCGAGCAACGGTCTCGTTTGCGGGATTTGTGGCCGCCATGCCCGCAACACGCAGGAGCGCCGTCACGCCCACCGCAATCGCCCCAATCACCGAGAAGATGAGCTGCCATGCCTCAGACGGCATCATGTGCTTTACGATACCGAGCGTCGCGTAAAACCCGGCCATACCCGCCGGAGCGACTAATGCCAGAGCAATCAGCAAACGCGCCCAGATCGGGCGGATCAGCATGAGCAGGCCCTGACCGACGGCCAGTGTCAGACCAGCGGTGAGAAGACCGACGACGATGCCGCCGAGCCAGCCAGCCCCTGTGCCATAGGCCCAGGTGCCTGCGTTCAGGCCGATAAAGAACGGCAGGGCGAATACGGCGAGATTGAACAGCAGCCAGCACATGGTGCCGATGGCTGCGATGGAAACGAGGATTCCGAGAACGATCATGGTGGTGTCTCCGTGCAAAAGGTTGGACGGTTGCGCCTTCCACCACCACGGCGCACTGCGACATATAGCATGAATATGCCTGTCTGTGCGACATGGAATGATCGGCGGGCGCTATCGTCATGCTCATGATGGCGTGGGAAGGCAGCGCTCACGCGCTGCCGGTCCCGAAGCGGTAGACCGGGATGCCCATCTTGCGGGCCTTGTCGGCCAGGTTGTCCTGAATGCCCGTGCCGGGGAAGATGATGACCCCGATCGGCATCGTGGAGAGCATCTGGTCGTTGCGCTTGAAGGGTGCTGCCTTGGCGTGCTTCGCCCAGTCGGGCTTGAAGGCGACCTGTGCGACCTTGCGGTTATTGGCCCAGGTGGCCGCGATGCGTTCTGCTCCCTTGGGCGATCCGCCGTGCATCAGCACCATGTCCGGGTGCTTGGCGTGGACCTGATCGAGCTTGGCCCAGATTGTCCGATGATCGGTGGTCTCACCGCCCGAGAAGGCGATTTTCGGTCCGGCGGGCAGCAGCACCTCGTTGTCGGCCCGGCGTTTTGCGGCGATGAAGTCGCGGCTGTCGATCATGGCCGAAGTCATCTGGCGATGGTTGACCCGTGAGCCGGAGCGTTGTGACCAGGGCGTTCCGGTGGTGCGCAGATAGATGTCGGCGGCGGTATCGCGGAAGGTTTCCATGCTGTCGCGGCGCTCGATCAGGCTTTGGCCCGCGCCGATCAGGGTTTCAAGCTGGACGGATTTGACCTCGCTGCCGTCCTGTTCACGCTGAAGGTGCTTCTGTGCCTGCTCGTTGTCGTCGAGTTTTGTCTCGATCCGCTCGACAGCGCGGTGGAAGGTGTTGACGGTGGACCAGAGGATCTCGTCGAGGTCGAAATCGAGGCTGGTGTCGGCCACGGTGGAAATCAGGGCGTCGAAGATGTCGGAGACTGCGCCCTGGATGACGTGATCTTCGGGTGTGATCCGGGGATCGGCCTCGTCTTCGGAGGGGCGGTAGCCGTAGAGTTCGAGTTCTTCGATGGCGTGGCCGGTCGGGGACGTGCTGTGATCGGGTTCAAAATCGTCGTGCGCGTACATGGGATGCTTCCGTCAGTTGGACCGCGACCGTCGCGGCCTTCATGGCGACGAAAGCCCACGGGCGCTCCGGTCTGGCAGCGCGAGCCTCTGG
>Ga0308159_1000765_pt1 | contig 60851 bp, 49 predicted proteins | sample PhyCR1_FD_201040 | JGI IMG/M metagenome (GOLD analysis project Ga0308159, IMG submission 201040) | Phyllosphere microbial communities from UC Gill Tract Community Farm, Albany, California, United States - DLSLC.R1 | ecosystem: Host-associated > Plants > Phyllosphere > Unclassified | place: USA...
AGCACTGAAAGGCACCATCATCTCCACGCTGCAGTTCCCCGACGGCTTCCTCTGGGGTGCCGCCACCGCCGCCCACCAGATCGAGGGCAACAACGTCAACAGCAACTGGTGGGTGCACGAGCACGAGCCGGACACCACCATCGTCGAGCCCTCGGGCGACGCGGCGGACAGCTACCACCGGTACCGCGAGGACATCCGCATCGCGGCCGACCTCGGGCTGAACTCCTACCGGTTCAGCATCGAGTGGGCACGCATCGAGCCCGAGCGCGGGTTCGTCAGCCGTGCCGAGGTCGACCACTACCGCCGCATGGTCGACGCCTGCCACGAGTTCGGCATCGAGCCGATCGTCACCCTCATGCACTTCACCGTGCCGCGCTGGTTCGAACGCGACGGCTTCTGGCGGGCACCCGACGCCGCCGACCTGTTCGCCCGCTACACCGAGGCCGCACTCCCCGTGGTGCAGGACGGCGTCCGCTACGTCTGCACGATCAACGAGCCGAACATCGCGGCGATGCTCGCCGGCGGCGAGGACGCGGCCAACCTGGTGGCCTTCGGCCTGCCGAACCCGGACCTGGGCGTCGCCGACGCCCTGCTGGCCAGCCACAAGCGGTCGCGCGAGGTCCTGTCACAGGTGTCGGGCCTCCAGTCGGGGTGGACCATCGCGACCCAGGCCTTCAAGTCGTCCGGCGAGCCCGGGGCGGACGCCATGCTCCGCGAGTACGGGTACCCGCGCGACGACTGGTACCTCGAGCAGGCCGCCGGCGACGACTTCCTGGGCGTGCAGGCCTACACCCGCACGTTCATCGGTCCGGACGGGCCCCTGCCCGTGTCGGACGACGTCGAGACCACCCTGACGGGCTGGGAGTTCTACCCCGAGGCCTCGGCCGACGGGCTCCGCAGCGCGTGGGAGCTCTCCGGCGGCGTCCCGCTGATGATCACCGAGAACGGCATCGCCACGGCTGACGACTCCCGCCGGCAGGCGTACACGCAGGGCGCCCTCGAGGGCATCCACCGCTGCATCGAGGACGGCATCGAGGTCCTCGGCTACCAGCACTGGTCGCTCCTGGACAACTACGAGTGGGCCTCCGGCTTCCGCCCGACGTTCGGGTTGGTCGCGTGGGACCGCGAGACCTTCGAGCGCACGCCGAAGGACTCCGCCCGCTGGTACGGGCGGGTCGCGCAGGCGAACGCCATCGAGCAGGTCACCGTCTAGGACGGTCGACCCCGCAGGCGCGCGGCGGACGGGAGGCCCTGCTCCCGTCCGCCGCGCTTCGTCACGTCCGGCAGGTGGCCGGTGCACGGGCCGTGGTGCGGGCCGCGCTCAGGCCGCGGCGAGCAGGTCGGCGACGGCTGTCTCGCGGAGCAGCTCCGCCCGGTCCGCGGCGGTCGAGCCCTCGTCGTCGACGGCGTCCCGGTCGACGTGGAGCGACAGCACGACCCGGACGGTGTCGAGGTCGCCGGAGTCGACGGCCGCGATCAGCAGCGTCGCGCCCCGTGACCCGCGCGCCCTGGTGTCCGCACCCGCGGTGGCGAGCGCACGCACGATCGCGGCGTGCCCACCCCACGCAGCGCGGACGATCGGGGTGTTGCCGTCGCCGTCACGGGCCTCCAGGTCGGCGCCCGCTGCGACCAGCACGTCGACCGCCCGTCGTGCGTCGCGGTCGATCGCCAGCGTCAGCGGCGTCCGCCCCTCGGTGTCCTCCAGCTGCAGGGTCGCGCCGCGGCGCAGGAGCTCCTCGAGCATCTCGGGGTGGTCGAACCACGCGGCGGCGTGCAGCGGGGCGAAGCCCCAGCGGGGGTCGACGTCGTCGACGTCGCTCGCGTCGTCGGCCAGGTGCAGTCCGCCGAGGTCGCCGTAGGCCGCTGCCCGCACCACCTCGGTCGTCCACTCGACCCAGCCGTCCGGCACCGGGCCGTGCCAGCCGCGTGCCGGGCGCGCCTCGAGGTCGGCGTACACGCTCTCGGCGACGCTCCGGATCGCCACCCGGACGCCACGGAATCGGATCGCGACCTCGCCGACGGGGGAGATCAGCAGACGGAGTTCCCAGGCGTCGTGCTCGTTCAGGTAGTCGAGCTCGCCCCGGGCGACGTGGGCGTCACCGGCGAGCAGTGCCGCGGCGTCGACACCCGGCGGGTCGATGACGGCGTCCCGGAGCCGGAGCGACACCCTGGCGTGGTTCCAGCGGCGCCACAGGCCGCTCGGGGTGTCGAGGACCTCGTCGTTGCGCACCACGATGTCGGCGTGCACGACGACCGGGTCCGGCACACCGTGGCCCGGCAGGTCGACGGGGGTCGTCACGTCGTCCTCGTCGGCGTCCGGGTCGACGACGGCGTCGGCGGACTCCACGACCCAGCGTTCGATCCGCGAGTCGGTCCACTTGACGGTCAGGAGCGCGGCGACCGTGGGCGGGGCGTCCTCGAGCAACCGGGTCACGTGTTCTCGCTGGCCGTCGAAGTCCTCGAGGGAGACGTAGCCAACGGAGGGCCAGTTCACTCGACTCCATCGCACGGGACGACACTACCCGGCGACCGGCGGCAGGGCTGCGGTGTGAACTCATCGCACTCGCGATCATCACACTTGATATGTCGTACCGGTATATCGTATGGTGGTCCGGCAGCGGAGGTCCCGCCGCGCCTGATCCGGAAGCGCACCCATGACCCCCAGTCCCACTCTCCCGACGGCGTTCATCGCCCCGGCAGCCGTCGTGTCGCCCTCGGCGGCCGTCGCTCCCGGGGTCCGCATCTGGGACGACTCCCACGTCGAGGCACACGCGTCCGTCGGCAGCGAGACCCTCGTCGGCCGCGGCGTCACGATCGGCGCCGGCGTTCGCATCGGTGCCCGCTGCAAGATCCAGAACAGCGCCCTCGTCTACGGACCGGCGGTCGTCGGCGACGGAGTCTTCATCGGCCCCGGTGCCGTCCTCACCAACGACAACACGCCGCGGGCGATCAACCCGGACGGCTCCGTGCAGGACGCCGACGACTGGCGGCCCACGGCCGTCGTCGTCGAGCACGGCGCGTCGATCGGCGCCGGGGCGCTCTGCGTCGCCCCCATCCGCATCGGCCGGTGGGCGATGGTCGCGGCCGGCGCCGTCGTCGTCCACGACGTCCCGGACCACGCGCTCGTCGCAGGGGTCCCCGCCCGCCGCATCGGCTGGGTGAGCCGGACGGGCCGACGGCTGGCGCAGGTCGACGACCGCACGCTGGTCTGCACCGAGACCGGTGACCGCTTCCTCCACTCCGAGACCACCGACACGATCGAGGCGATCCGTTGACCACCACACTCGAACTCATCCCCGCGGCGAAGCCCCTCATCGGCCTCGAAGAACGCCGCGCCGTCGATGCCGTGCTCGAAGGCGGCGGGCTCGCGCAGGGCCCCGAGGTCGCCGCCTTCGAGCGCGAGTTCGGCGACGTCCTCGTCGCCGGAGCCTCGGTCACCGCGGTCAACAGCGGCACCGCTGCACTGCACCTGGCCCTCGTCGCACTGGGGCTCGGCCCCGGCGACGAGGTCATCGTGCCGTCGTTCACCTTCGCCGCCACGGCCAATGCCGTCCGACTCGTCGGCGCCGAGCCGGTGTTCGTCGACATCGATCCCCTGACCTACTGCGTGGACCCTTCGGCCGTCCGCGCCGCGGTCACCCCGGCCACGCGGGCGATCATGCCGGTGCACCTCTACGGGCACCCGGCCGACATGACCGCGATCGCCCGGATCGCCGAGGAGCACGAGCTGCTCGTCGTCGAGGACGCGGCGCAGGCGCACGGAGCCCGCTGGGCGGGCGCGCGCGTCGGCAGTTCGTCCGACGCCGCGGCGTTCAGCCTCTACCCCACCAAGAACATGACCGCGGGCGAAGGGGGCATGGTCTCGACCCGCGACGCCGCGGTCGACCGGATGCTCCGGCTGCTCCGGAACCAGGGCATGGAGCAGCGCTACGCGAACGAGGTCATCGGCTTCAACGCGCGGATGACCGACATCCACGCCGCGATCGGGCGGGTGCAGCTCCGCAAGGTGCTCGGGTGGACCGCACAGCGTCAGGCGAACGCGGCCTACTTCAGCCGTGAACTCGACGGGGTGGTGACACCGACGACCGACCCCCGAGCCGAGCACGTCTTCCACCAGTACGTCGTGCGGGTGCCGTCCGACCGCGACGGCTTCGCGGCCGCGCTGCGCTCCGAGTTCGGCATCGGGACCGGGGTCTACTACCCGACGCCCGTGCACCGCCTCCCGTCGTTCGCACACGACCTCGACCTGCCCGAGACCGAGCGTGCCGCGTCCGAGGTCCTCGCGCTCCCCGTCTACCCGACCCTGACGCTCTCGCAGCTCGACCGCGTCGTCGAGGCCGTCAACACCCTCGCCGGGGCCGGACGATGAGCGGCGTGCTGCGGGCCGGGGTGATCGGCCTCGGGATGATGGGGCGGCACCACGCCCGGGTCCTGCGCTCGCTCGAGGGGGTCGAGCTCGTCGGCGTCGCCGATGCCCTCGGTGACCAGCACGACGTCGCCCAGGGCGTGCCGGTCGTCCGGTCCGTCGGTGAGCTCGTCGCACTCGGCGTCGACACCGCGGTCGTCGCGGTCCCCACGGCGCACCACGAAGCCGTCGGTCTGGAACTCGCCGCGGCGGGGGTGCACGCCCTGATCGAGAAGCCCGTCGCGGTCGACGGTCCGGCTGCCTCGCGCCTCGTGGCCGCCTTCGACCGCGCAGGACTCGTCGGCGCGGTGGGGCACATCGAGCGGTACAACCCGGCGCTCCAGGCGCTGCGGCAGCGGCTCGACGCCGGCGAGCTGGGCGACGTCTACCAGATCGTCACGCGTCGACAGGGGCCCTTCCCCGCACGGATCGCGGACGTCGGTGTGGTGAAGGACCTCGCCACGCACGACATCGACTCGACGTCGTGGATCGCCCGGTCACCGTTCGTCCACGTCGGAGCGCTCGCGGGCACCAAGAGCGGGCGTCCCCACGAGGACCTCGTCACCGTCACCGGACGCCTGGCCGACGGCACCCTGACCTCGCACCTCGTGAACTGGCTCACCCCGTACAAGGAACGCCTGTTGATCGTCACCGGTGACCGCGGCACGTTCGTCGCCGACACCCTCACCGCCGACCTGACCTTCCACGCGAACGGCACCGTCCAGACCCAGTGGGACCAGGTCGCGGCGTTCCGGGGTGTGTCCGAGGGGGCCAGCACCCGGTTCGCCATCACCAAGCGCGAGCCGCTCCTGGTCGAGCACGAGGCGTTCCGCGACGCCGTGCTCGGGCGGCCGTCGGACATCGTCACCCTCCGCGACGGTCTCCGGACGGTGCTCGTCGCCGAGGCCGTCCTCGAGTCCTCGCGGATCCAGCAGACCGTGCAGCTCGGCACGGACGCCGAAGGAGCAGCAGCATGAACGTCGTCGTCGTCGGTCTCGGCAAGATCGGGCTCCCGCTCGCCGTCCAGTACGCACGGTCCGGTGCACACGTCACGGGCCTCGACGTCGCGAGCGGGGTGGTCGACGCCGTGAACGCTGCGACCGAGCCCTTCCCCGGCGAGCACGGGCTCGCCGACGGCCTGCGTGAGGTGGTCCCCGCAGGGATGCTCCGCGCGACCACGGACGCCGCGGCAGCGATCCCCGGCGCCGACGTCGTCGTGGTCGTCGTGCCGCTCTTCGTCGATGCCGACGGCATCCCCGACTTCGGCTGGATGGACGCCGCCACCGACACGATCGGCGACCACCTGCGACCCGGCACCCTGGTCGCGTACGAGACGACGCTGCCGGTCGGGACGACCCGTGGCCGCTGGGCACCCCGGCTCGAGGCCCGCTCCGGACTCGTCGAGGGGCAGGACTTCCACGTGGTGTTCTCGCCGGAGCGGGTCCTGACCGGCCGGGTGTTCGCCGACCTCCGGCGCTACCCGAAGCTCGTCGGTGGTCTCTCCGACCAGGGCTCGGCGCGCGGCCGGGCCTTCTACGAAGCGGTGCTGCAGTTCGACGAGCGCGACGACCTCGGTCGGCCGAACGGCGTCTGGGACCTCCGCACCGCCGAGGCCGCCGAGCTCGCGAAGCTCGCCGAGACCACCTACCGCGACGTCAACATCGCGCTGGCGAACGAGTTCGCCCGGTTCGCCGAACGGCAGTCCATCGACATCGCCGCGGTCATCGATGCCTGCAACTCCCAGCCGTACAGCCACATCCACCGCCCCGGCATCGCGGTCGGCGGTCACTGCATCCCGGTGTACCCGCGGCTGTACCTCTGGAACGACCCGGAGGCGACGGTGGTCCGTGCCGCCCGTGCGCGGAACGCCGCGATGCCGTCGCACGCGGTCGACCTCCTCGAGCGCCTGCACGGTGACCTGCGTGACCAGCGCGTCGTCGTCCTCGGCGCGGCGTACCGCGGCGGGGTGAAGGAGACCGCCTTCTCCGGAGTGTTCGGCACGGTCGACGCACTCCGGGCGCACGGCGCGCTCGTGACGGTCTCCGACCCGCTCTACTCCGACGACGAACTCCGCCGTCTCGGCTTCGAGCCACACACCGACGGCGAACCGGTCGACGCCGCGGTCGTGCAGGCCGACCACGCCGAGTACGCGACGTGGGACGAGTCCCGGCTCCCCGGCGTCCGCACGGTCGTCGACGGCCGACGGGTCCTCGACGTCGAACGGTGGGCGTCCACCACGGTGACCGCGATCGGTGCTCCGCCCGTGGTCCCCGTGGCCTGACACCGTGCGGTCCTCGCCCCGTCGGCGCCTCCCGGCGATCGCGACGATCCTCGTGGGCACGGTCCTCGGACAGGGCCTGGTCGTGGCGATCTCACCGCTGCTGACCCGGCTCTACACCCCGGCGGACTTCGGCACGCTCGCGGTCGTCACGGCGGTCGCGAGCATCCTCGGAGCCGGAGCGACGCTCGGTACCGACCGCGCGCTGGTCGTCGCACACGACCGGGCGACGACCGACGCGCTGGTCACACTCGGTCTGCTCTCGACGCTGGTCGTCGGTGCAGGCACCGCCTGGGCTGCCTGGGGCCTCCGCGGTGACGCGGCACGGTGGTTCACCGCGCCGGCCCTCGAGGACCTGTGGTGGACCGTGCCCGTGACGGTCGTCGCGGTGGGGGCGCAACGGATCGCCTCGGCCGTGCTCGCGCGACGGCAGCAGCACCGGTCCATCGCTGTGCGCAACGCCTGCCAGGGCATCGGCCAGTCCGTCTGGAACCTGGCGATGGCCGCGGCCGGTCCGGTCGGGCTGGTGGGTGGCCTGGCGGTCGGCCGGATCGCGGCCGTGCTCGGGATGGTCCGGTTCCGGCGGGGCGACGGCGAGCGGATCACCCCTCGGGCGCTCTCGTCCGCCGCCCGTCACCACCGGCGGTTCCTCGTCATCACGCCGTGGTCCTCGATGCTGAACGTCGTCGGCCAGCAGGCGCCGGGCCTGCTCATCGCGGCCCTGCACGGCAGCGTCGCCGCAGGCTTCGTCGCCCTCACGATGCGGGTGCTCGGTGCGCCCGTCGGCATGGTGGCCGACGCGACCGCGCAGTACGCCGCCGGGGCGTTCGGACTCCGCATCCGCTCGGCCGATCCGGTCCGCGGGCTGCTGGTCCGCCTCGTCGTGCGGTTGGCGCTCGCCGGGGCGGTGGCCGCGGTGGTGGTCGTGCTCCTCGGCCCGGCGGTGTTCTCGACGGTGTTCGGCCCGGAGTGGGCCGTCTCGGGGACGTACGCACAGGTGCTCGTCCCAGCCTTCGCGATCCAGGTCGCGGTGTCGCCGGTCACGCAGGTGCTGTCGATGCTGCAGCGGCAGGGAGCACAACTGGCCTGGGATGGAGCACGGCTCGCGCTGTCCGCGTCGGCAGTGCTCGTGCCGTCGCTGCTCGGTGCGCCGATGCCCGTCGTGCTCCTGTCGCTCGCCTCGGCGATGGCGATCTCGTACGCGGCAGTGCTCCTCATGGTCCTCCGGGCCGCCCGGATCCACGACCGTGGCGCAAGCGGTCGACGGGCTACCAGACGACGACGAGAATATGACATGTAGATAACTCGCGTCGTGGGTGAACGGGCCCATAGTTTCGGTGCATGGCTTCTCGACCGCGTCCGTTCGACATCGTCCACGTCTCGAGTGCGCACCCATGGACCGACAACCGAGTGCACCTCCGTGCTGCGGCGAGCGCAGCGCGTGCCGGGTACCGCACGGCGTTGGTCGCCGTCGCTGCCGCAGGCGTCGGTGCCGATCCGGACTGGCACCTGCCCGATCCCGAGACGGGGGTGTACGTCCGACGCATCCCGGCTCGGCGTCGCGGGCGACGGGTGCTGGTGTCCTCGGTCCAGGTCATCGGGGCGGCACTGTCGTCCCGGGCGCCGATCGTGCACCTGCACGACCCCGAACTGTTGTGGGCGCTCCCGCTCCTGCGCGTGCTGCACCGGACGGTGGTGTACGACGCCCACGAAGACCTGCCGGAGCAGGTGCGGGGCAAGGAGTACCTCGGCCCCGTCGCCCGCCGTGGCAGCACGGTTGCGGCGCACGCGGCAGTGGCCCTCGCACGCCGGTCACGCACCGTGGTGGCCGCGACGCCGACCATCGCGCGCCGCTTCCGCGCCGACCGGACCGTCCTGGTCCGGAACGTCCCACGGCTCCGTGCCCAGGACACCGACGCCCCGCCGGCCGCTGCTCGTGGTCAGGTGGCCGTCTACCTCGGGTCGATGAGCCGCGACCGGGGGATCGACGTCCTGACCGGCGTCGCGGCCTCACCCGGGCTCCCGGACGGCTGGCGTGTGGTCACCGCCGGTCCGATCGACTCGGCGGTCGACCGCGGTGCGTTCGACGCACTGGTCGACACCGGGCGCATCGACCACCGGGGCGTCCTGGCACCGCACGCGGCCCGCGACCTGTTGGTGACGGCTCGCGTCGGGCTCCTCCCACTCCTGCCGACGCCGGCCTACGCGGCGTCGATCCCCACGAAGCTCTTCGAGTACCTGGCGGCCGGACTGGCGGTCGTCGCCACCGACGTCCCGCTCTGGCGGGAGCTGCTCGACGGCGCCGACTGCGCGACGTGGGTGCCACCGGGCGACCCGGAAGCCGTCGTGGCCGCACTCCGCCGGTACGACGGCGATCCTGACCTGCTGCGACGGCACGCCGAAGCCGGCCGCGCCCTGGTGCTCGAACGCTTCCGGTGGGACCACGAAGAGCACGTCCTGCTCGACCTGTACCGCTCGCTGTCCGGCGCCTCGCCGATGCCGGAAGCCGTCGGGCGGTGACGCCGCTCCGGACACCCCGGTCGGTCGTGAGCCGACGGGGTGCGCTGTTCGGCGCGGCCGGAGCGATCCCCGCAGCGCTGCTCGCCACCGGGACCCGGGCGGCCGCCGCGTCCGGGCGCTCGACTCCCACGCCGGCGGACACGGCCCGCACGGTGACCGACGCCGGGGTCGCCCGGTTGCAGGACGCCGTCACGGCCACCGACGCGGGTGCCGTGCTCGTCGTGACCCGGCACTGGGCCCTGTCCGAGCCGCTGCGGATCGACCGCGCGGTGACGATCCGGTTCGTCGGTGGAGCGCTCTCCACCACGCGCGACATCGACCTGGTCGTCGTCGCCGCGTCGGACGTCACCATCATCGACGCGGTCCTCCGAGGTTCCGGGTCGGACCACTCCGGGCTCGGTCGGGGTGTCCACGTCGTCGGCACCGTCACCCGGCCGTTCCGCGACGTCCGGATCCTCGGCGCTGACATCCGCGACTTCTCCCACGACGGTGTCCTGCTCGACCACTGCGCGGCGTTCACCGTCGCGGACTGCGTCATCGCCGACATCGGCTACGCCGGGGTGCTCATGTTCTCGTGCACCGACGGCACGGTGCGCGGCAACCGCATCGCCCGGGTGACCCAGCCTGCGCCGTACGTGAACTCGTACGGCATCGAGGCCGTCCGCGCGACCACCACCGGACTCCTCGGCGCACCACGTTCGGCCCGGATCGTCATCGCGGACAACCACGTCTCCGACGTCCCCGCGTGGGAAGGCATCGACACCCACGGCGGGCAGTCCATCGCGATCCTCCGCAACCTCGTCGAGAACTGCCGGGTGGGGATCGCCATCGTCCCCTCGAAGGACGAGTCGGACGCCGGCGCCACGAAGTACGCGCCCCTCGACTGCTCGGTCATCGACAACGTCGTCCGCCGCACGACGTCCGGCCCCGGGTCCGGCATCGTCATCCGCGGCGCGGGCGAGACCGTCGGTGACCCCGCCGAACGGGCGAACGGCATCGTCCTCCGCAACACCGTGACGGGGTACGGGGACGGCGACCGCGACGGGGCCGTGCTCGTCTACCTGACGCGGCACCTGATCGTCGCGCACAACCACTGCCCGGGTGGAGTCCGTCGCGGGCTCTCCCTGTACCACTCGAACGACGGCATCACCCTCGTCGGCAACCGGATCGGGGGGCTGCGGCGCCAGGGCACGGCGACGTCGGTCGCGATCGACGTCCGCGCCACCGAGAACCGCGGGCACCTGGTGGGCAACCGGTACGAGGGCAGCGTCGAGAGCGGTGCCGTCTACGGGGTGCTGTGCCGCCAGACGGCCAACGACCTGGTGCTCGTGGACAACGACTGGGCCGCTGCGACGACGGCGGTCGTGGCCGGTGCCGGCGCGGTGCTCCGGGTCCGAGAGCGCTGAGCTGCCCGACGGCCGGGCACCTTCCGCCGGCCGGTCCGGCCAGCGGTCCGCGCACGTGCTGCAGCATCGCGGCGCCCAGCACCCTGCACCGGCGCCGCTGCCTGCGTCAGCGCGGGTGCGGGTGCTCCGCCCACGAGTGCCGAGCGGCGGCCGCTCCGGGATCGTGCTCGCAGCCGATCGTCGCCCGGAGCGGTGGGCCGCCGTCTGGGCGAGGCCCGCTCCCAGCCGCTGCGCGGGGCGATCAGCAGGATCAGCGTCCCCATCAGCAGCCCGTGCGAGAGCATCGCCGTGAAGATGGACGTGTTGGACAGCATGATGCTCGGCATCACCACGGCCATCGCCGCGACCCGCATCGGGAGCCCCCGGCTCGCGCCGTCGAGGAACCGCAGCCAGACGAACAGCGCAGCCGCCGCGACGAAGATCCCGATCCACCCCAGGTTCGCGAACCCGTCGGCGAACAGGTTGGCGTTCGCGTAGCCCACCGACCCGGGCACCAGGTAGTCGGAGATCCGTTTCGGCGGCGGCAGATCGTACGGGTACTCGATCCAGGGGCTGAGGAACGAGTACCCGTACCGGGCGACGGGGTTGTCGGAAAAGTAGTCGACGTACACCGAGGACAGCAGCCCCGGCGTCAGCATGAAGCGGCGGGTGAACACCGACGTCCAGGTGATGCCGCCCTGCACCTCGTCGGCGACCGCGGAGACGATCATGATCGCGAGGGGCGCACCGAGGAAGGCGAGCGAACGCGCCGGCTTCGCGCCCCGGAACAGCACCGCCATCCCGAGGACGGCGATGAACGAGAACAGGACCGCCTTGAACCCGGTGCTCGAGTACAGCAGGAACTGCCCGGCCAGGGCGAGGACCACCAGGGACGGGCGGCGACGGAAGATGCCGCGCGCGAGGACCAGCGGGTTGATCACGTACGCCTGACCGGTCAACAGGTACCCGAGGGCACCGCCGGTCCCGACGTCGGCCGAGTAGTCGGCACGCACCTCGTAGATGTCGTCGAGTGCCAGGAACCGGATGTGGATGCCGACCGTCGCCGCCATCAGGCCGTACGTGACGAGGGAGTAGAGGCCGCACACCAGCCAGGTGAGCGTGCCACGGTCGATCCGCCGCGCGCCGATGACCAGCACGTCGTCCGCCGCCTCGACCCGGGCTGCCGGAGCAGTCGCGCCGCTCGGCGTGGCAAGGCTGACCAGTGCGAACGCCGTCCCGACCGCGGCACTCAGCGCGATCGCCGTGGCGGTGGACACGTACCCGGTCGAGATGCTCATGATCATCGTCGGGCTGACGCACACGACGAAGATCGTCCAGAGCACGACGTGCGACGGCCGGACGAGCACCCGGGGGAGTGTCAGCGCCACCCCGGTCGTCAGCACGATGACGACGAGCAGCGCCTGCCAGGGCGCGGGGACGTAGCCGTACCCCAGGTACGAGAAGATCGGTGCGACGAGGTTCGCCGAGATCCAGTTCATCGTGAGGCCGAGGAGCCCGACCGCGACGAACACGCCCGTCACCCGTCCCACCGGACGCGCGAGCTCGGCGCGGTCGATCGTCGCCCGCGTCACCGGGTGGCCGTCGGCGTCGGTCGTGCTGCGCGGACGCCGGGCAGGAGTTCGTCGTACATCTCGACCAGCCGCTCGGCTTCCGGGGCCCAGGTGAACCGCGCGGCCGCCCGCCGGGCCTCGGCACCGTGTCGCTCGAGGAGCGCGGGGTCGTCCGCGTACCGGCGGATCGCCTCCGCGATGGCTGCGGGGTCGTCGGCCGGGACGAAGGTCACGCACTCGACCCCGCGCAGCAGGTGCCGCCACAGGGGGATGTCGGTGGCGATGACGGCGAGCCCGGCCGCGAGGTACTCGAACAGCTTCGTCGGGAAGATCTGGTCGGTGACGGGCGTCCGACGGAAGGGGACCACGCCGATCCGGGCGCGGAGGAGCAGGTCGCGCGCCTCCATGGGACCGACGACGCCGCCGTGCACAGCCCGGCCGGTGGCCTCGGCGGCACGCAACCGCTCCGTCGACGTCGCCCGGTCGATCGAGCCGACCATCTCGACCCGCCATCCCGCCGGGAACGACGGCTCCTCGACGACGGACGCGAGCACGTCGATGCCACGGTCGTGACTCAGGACCCCGACGTGCGCGACCAGGGCGGGCCGTGCCTCCAGGCCGACCTGGGCGTCGTCTTCCGCACGCGCGAAGGGGAAGTTGTGGATCGCGATCCGGCGCGGTGCCGGGAACCGGCGTCCGGTCCACTCGGTCGCGGTGACCACCCGGTTCGCGGTCCCGGCCACGCGGAGCAGCCCGTGCGAGAGCGACGCGAACACGGCACGCTGGCGGTGGGTCAGGTAGTCCTTGCCCCAGACCTGGTCGGGCAGGTCCTCGTGCGCGTCGTAGACGACGGTGCGGCCGGCCAACCGGAGCACCGGGATGGTCCAGATGAGCTCGGGATCGTGCAGGTGCACCACCCGGGCGCGCGACCGCAGCGCGAGGGTGAGCGCCTGCGTCGTCGACACGACCATGCGCCGGACACGCGCACGCCGTGGGATCCGCACCACCTCGACGGCCGTGGGTGGGGCGCCGAGGTCGGACTCGACCGCGATGAGGCGGACGCGGTAACCGGCGTCGGCGGCTGCCGCGGCCTCCCGCAGGTGGACGCGGTTGTCGACCCAGGGGTGGGCGCTGGAGACGTGGACGATGTCGGGGAGCATGCTCGGGTTTCCTCGGACGGGACGGGGCGGGACGGGGGACAGGGGATGGTCAGGCGGCGACGGTGTCGTCGAGGACGCCGGCCAGGACGCCGGCCAGCCGGCGGTAGTCGTGCTCGCGGACGACGTGGTCGCGACCGCGGGCACCCATGGCCTCGCGTTCGGCGGCGGGCATCGCCGCGAGCGTGAGGATGCCCTCGGCGATCGCCTCGGGGTCGTCCGGCCGGACGTGCAGTCCGCTGGCCGAAGCGGCCACCGGTTCGAGCGTGACGGGTGCTCCGACGAGCAACGGGCGGCCGAACAGCATGTACTCGTACTGCTTGTTCATCGAGACACCGTGTCGGTAGAGCGGCAGGTCGTGCATGTTGACGACCAGGCAGTCCGCTCGGCGTCCGATGCGGCGGGCGTCGTCCTGCGGCACCCGTCCGTCCCAGATCACGTCCACGCCGGCCTGGAGGCGCGACGCACGTTCCCGGAGCGCACTGACGTCCGATCCGTCCCCGACCATGCGGAGCACCAGACGCGGGCCGCCGCTCGCGGCGGCCCGGCGGGCGGCGAGGTCGAAGCCGTCGAGGACGGCTTCGAGCGCGTTCGCCGGCCCCATCGAGCCGATGTAGGTGACCGTGAAGCGGTCGTCAGCGGTCTCGGGCGCGGGCGCGAGTGCGGTGTCGGGCTCGTCCGCGGGTTCTTCGGGTGCGTCGGGTTCACCGGGCTCGCCGGGTTCGACGGCTTGCTCGTCGAGCGCGACACCGTTCGGGACCCAGGTGAAGGGCGTGGGCTGACCGCGGTCGGCGTAGTACCGGCCGACGCCTTCGAGCGGGGAGACGATGTGCGCTGCCCGACGGACGATGGTCCGTTCCAGCCGTCGGAGCAGCCGGACGACCGCGTGCCGTTCGGTCATGCCCGCCAGCCCGAGGGCTGACTCCGGCCAGAGGTCGCGCGGCTCGAAGACGAACGGCACGCCCATCCGTCGAGCGAGCACCGAGGCGCCCCACGCGGCCAGGGGATGGAAGGACCCACCGATCACCACGTCCGGTCGGGGGAGCCCTCGGAGCGAGCCCGGCTGGAGCAGCAGCGCGGTGAACAGGCCGATGTCGGCGATGCGACGGATCGCCCGGCGGGCGCCCGCACCACGGTGGTCGACTCCGCGGAGCCAGCAGAACTCGTACCCGTCGCCGGTCCAGCGCTCGCGCAGCGTCGTCCCGTGCAGGTGGGAGCGGCCGGAGGGGTGGTCCGTGCCGGCGGCGATGACCACCGTGCGCCACCCGTGCTCGGTCAGGCCCGCGGCGAGGTGCTGGTGCCGGGTCGCGCGGCCGTCCCGCTCGCGGTGGTGCGCGTAGTGGTTGACGATCCAGACGGTCCTCACCGTGATCCACCCGTCATCGCTGCGGTCCCCTCGAAGACGTCGGAACTGACGTGGCCCGGCGCGGCGATGCCCTCGCGTCGGAGCACGACGACGACCGTGCGGAGCAGGATGCGGAGGTCGAGGCCGAGGGTCACGGTGTCGACGTACTCGACGTCCGACCGGAGCCGCTCGGGCCACGGGAGGGCGTTGCGGCCACGGACCTGGGCGAGACCGGTCAGACCGGGCAGGACGTCGTGTCGGCGGGACTCCTCGGCGGTGTAGAGGTCGAGGTACCGGCAGAGGGTCGGGCGGGGGCCGACGAAGCTCATGTCACCCCGCAGGATGTTCCAGAGGCTGGGGAGCTCGTCCAGGCTCGTCGACCGCAGGAACGAACCGAACGGCGTGAGACGGTCGCTGTCGCTGACGAGTCCGGCCGCGGGGTCCGGCTCGAGCATCGTGCGGAACTTCAGGATGGTGAACGTCTTGCCGTGGAGCCCAGGGCGGGGCTGCCGGAACAGCACGGGACGACCGAGCCGAGCCGCGACCAGGACGGCGACGACGGCGAGCACCGGAGCGAGTGCGACGAGCGCGAGGGAGGCGCCGACGATGTCGGAGCAGCGCTTGGCGCGGAGCGTGCGCGTGCGGCGGGGGGACTGCATGGGTCGTGTCCTTGTCATCGGTCAGAAGGGCGAGCGCTCTTGTACTCGGAGCGGTAGTAGGCACTCCGGGACGCCTTGTGCTTGGTCTTGGTGAGGACGATGCCGGCGACCTGCTGGCCGACGCGCGCCAGTGCCTCGATCGCGAGTCGGACGTCGGAACGCTTCGTCTGGTTGGCGGCGGTGACCAGCAGAGTGGTCGACACGAGCGTGCTGACGAGTGCCGAGTCGGTGACCGCGAGGACCGGCGGTGTGTCGACCAGGACGACGTCGTAGCTGGAGGCCAACTCGGCGAGGACCCGTGCCATCGCCTCGGAACCGATGAGTTCGCTGGGGTTCGGGGGGATCGTGCCGGCGGGCAGGACCGAGAGGCCGTCGAGGCCCCAGTCCTGCAGGACGTCGTCGAGCTCGACGCGGCCGACGAGCAGGTCGGTGAGCCCGACGGCGCCTTCGAGGCTCATCACGGCGGCGACGTTCGGGCGACGGAGGTCGGCATCGATGATGACGGTCCGCATGCCGCTCTTGCTCAGGGCGATCGCGAGGTTCGCGGTGGTGGTCGTCTTGCCCTCGGACGGCCTGGCGCTGGTCACGGCGATGGTCGGTGCGCCGCTGGTCCGGAGGAACTGGATGTTCGTGCGGAGGCTGCGGAAGGCCTCGGACCGCGCCGAGTTCACCTCGTCCCGGATGATCAGTGGGTGCCGGGCAGCGTCGGGGTCGAACGCGATGTCGCCGACCACGGGGACGTCCCCGTCCAGGTCCTCGCTGGAGCGGACGCGCGTGTCGACCGCAGCGCGGAGCAGCGCGAGTGCCGCGCCCGCTGCGAGCCCGCCGAGCAGGCCGAGTGCGAGGTCGGCGGCCTTCCGCGGGGCGATGGGACTCAGCGGTCGGGACGCGGGCGTGACCTCTTCAAGCCTGACGGAGGGCGCTTGGTCGGCGCCGGCGGGCTCGATCTCCTGCACGACCGTGGCGAGGCTCTTGCCGATCTGCTCGGCGATCGTGGCCGCTGCCTTGGCGGACCCGTCCTGCACGGCGATCTTGATGATCACGGTGCCGGCGTCGACCGAGGTGGTGACCTGGGAGGCGAGTGCCGCGGGGGTGGTGTCGAGGTCGAGTTCGTCGATGACGCCCTGCAGCACGCGGGGAGAGGTCGCGAGTTGCATGTACGACTTGATCTTCTGCTGCGCGGCGGTCGACCCCTGTGCGATCTCGCCCGCGGTCGCCGAGGTGTCGCCGGCGACCGACACGTAGTACGAGGTCGAAGCCTCGTAGGTGGGAGGGGTGACGCTCGTGACGACGAGGGATGCACCGGCTCCGAGGAGCGTTGCACCGGCGATGATCCACCAGCCCGAGAGGAGGGCGCGGATGACGGCGAGGTAGTTCAAGAGGAGCCTCCGGTCGGGTTGCTGGATCAGTGTAAAACATCACATCTGAAAGAACAATACGGCGCGCAGAAAGGGACGGGAAGACTTGCTCCCGTCCCCTTCTCGGTGCCGTCGGCGGTCGGACTCAGCCCGCTGCGGTGATGGTGTTCCCCTTGCCCTGGTCGTCGACCTTGGGCGCCTCGCCCTTGTAGGTGAGCGTGTTGTTCGACCCGCTGAAGAAGACCTTCTTCGTCGAGGAGACCGAGATCGTGGCGTTGCTCGCCTCGACCGTGATGGTGCCGATCGTGCCGAGGTCGTAGGTGCGGTCCGAGCTGATGAGGTTCGCCGCTGCGCAGTCGTCGGTCGTGATCGTCTTGTCCGAGTCCTCGTCCTCGTCCCAGAGCTGCACGGCCCCGTCGATGCACTCGTTGTAGGTGGTCTGCGCCGCCTTCGTGGTGCTCGAGGCGGTCGGGGTGGGGTCCTTCGTGTCGGACGAGCTGCACGCCGTGACGCCGAGCGCGGCGACGAGGGCGATGGATGCTGCGGCGAGACCGCGGCGGATCGTGGTGTTCATCGGGTTTCCTCTCCGAGGAGTTCGTTCGGCGGTGACGCCGTGCGGAAGAAGGGGAGGCCCCTCCCGTCGCGCGGACGGGAGGGGCCAGGGTGCTACTTGGTGTCGGCCGGCAGGGTGAAGAGCTCGCTGAGCTCCGTCTTGCCGTTCTTGGTCTGCTCGAGGGCGAAGCGGAACTCGGTCGCGCCGCGCGAGACCGCACGGTCGAAGGTCCAGTTGCCCTGGGCGTCGACCTCGAACGTGCCGGGGACGATCTGCGTGCCGGTGATGTTGAGCACGCGGTAGCTCGCGCCGGGCTCACCGGTGCCGGTGAAGGTGTTCACGACACCCGGGGTGACCGACCGGTTGGCGACGGTCACCTGGGCGAAGTCCGCGGCGTTGATCGTGAACAGCTCGGACTTCTCGGTCTGGCCGTTCTTGGTCTGCTCGATCACGAAGCGGAAGTTCGACGCACCGTTCGAGACGACACGGTCGAAGGTCCAGTTGCCCTGGGCGTCGACCTCGTGGGTACCGGGGACGATCTGCGTGCCCGAGATGTTCAGGACGCGGAACGTCGCACCGGGCTCACCGGTTCCGGTGAAGGTGTTCGAGCGGCCCGGCGTGACGCGCTCCGGCGTGGTGACGGTCACCGGGGCGAGTGCCGCGGCGTTGATCGTGAACAGCTCGGACTTCTCGGTCTGGCCGTTCTTCGTCTGCTCGATGACGAACCGGAAGTTCGACGCACCGTTGGAGACGACGCGGTTGAACGACCAGTTGCCCTGCGCGTCGACCTCGAAGGTCCCGGGGACGATCTGGGTGCCGGAGACGTTGAGCACGCGGAACGTGGCGCCGGGCTCGGCCGTGCCGGTGAAGGTGTTCGAGAGACCCGGACGGACGGCGGCCGGCGTGGTGACGGTCACCGGTGCGAGGGCGGACGCGTTCACCGTGAACAGCTCGGACTTCGCGACCTGGCCGTTCTTGGTCTGCTCGATCACGAAGCGGAAGTTCGACGCACCGTTGGAGACGACGCGGTCGAAGCTCCAGCGACCGTCGGCACCGACCTCGAAGGTCCCGGGGACGATCTGGGTGCCGGAGACGTTGAGCACGCGGAAGGTTGCGCCGGGCTCGGCCGTGCCGGTGAAGGTGTTCGAGCGACCCGGGGTGACCGAGGTCGGACCCGACAGCGTGATCGGGGCCAGCTCCGTGCGGCCCTCGACCGTCGCGGTGACGGTCTTGCGGTCGATCTCGCGGTCGTTGATCTTCTGGATGACGACGAGGGCGTTGTCGCCGACCTCGAGGTCGCCGACCGTGATGGACCAGGCGCCGGTGGTGGCGTCGGCCTTGGCCGTCTCGTCGCCGATCGAGATTTCGGCACCCGGGGTGGCGGTGCCGGACACGACGGCGGAGCGGGCGTCGTCGTCGACCGACGCGACCTCAGCGGTCAGGGCCACGACCGAGGTGCCGACCGTGGTGGACGTCGAGCCCTGGGCGCGGAAGTCGTTCGTGCTGCTCGTCCCGCTGAAGTCGAACTCCATGGCACTCGGAGCCTCGGGCGCATCCGCCGCAGCGGTGACGTCGATCATGAAGCGGTACTGCTGGTCCGTGGGCCGCTCGCTGGTCCAGTCCGCGTCGAACGTCAGCGTCGTGTTGTCGTTCGACAGGCGGCCGTTGGTGAGCGGGATGGACGTGGAAGCGTTCCACGCGGTGTTGCCGACGCGACGCCACGAGCCCTGGACCGTGTCCTGCTCGGAGAAGGTCGCACCGTCCGGAGCGGTCAGCACCACGGTGCCCTTGGTGTTCGTGCGGGAGACGCGGTTCTCGACGACGAACGGGACCTGGGTGGCCTCGCCGCGCTCGAGTTCGACGGGCCCCTGGTCGACGCCGAAGAGGCCGCCGCCCTCGACGATCGTGACCGAGACGTTCTGGCGGTCGATCTCCGCGGCACCGCGCTTCTGGATGGCCACGAGCGAGTTCGCGCCGTTCGCGAGGCCGTTGACCGTCATGGTCCACTTGCCGTCCGCGTTCACGTTGACGGTCTTGGAGCCGATCGTCACGGTCTGGTTCGGGGTCGCCGTTCCGGAGATGACCGCCGACTTCCCGATGTTGTTCGTGCTCGTCAGATTGGCCACCAGGGGCTTGTTGATCGATGCGACGATCTCGTCGTACGTCGCGAGCGTCGAACTGGCATACGTGGCGTAATATACCCCGCTCTTAAGCCTCGGAGATACCGCGATGCTCCTGCCCAAATTGAACGAGAGTGCGCTCGCGCACGATCCCCATGCGAGTGCTCCGGCGGATGTCGTTCCTCGGGTTACGCACGTCTGGGTTCCGGGCTTCCGGATCGGACCGCTCGTCCCCGGTGCCGGAAGCTCGAAGACAGGCGCATATCGTTTCGCGCCTTCGAACGTCGACGAGCTGGTCATCTGCGCCGCATCGACTCCTTGTCCGTTCAACGCGAAGTAGTAGCCCGGGCCGGTCGAGACGACAATCTGTCCGCGAACGGTGGTGTCCGCAGCTGTTGCAGCGGTGGCCGACGCGGTCCCGAAGGACAGGCCGGAGACGATGGTGGCTGCGACCAGACCGGCGGCACCCATGGACTTGAGGGCAGTCGATGCCCTCTTCTTGTGAGACATGTGCATCTTTCAGGACAGGCCGCGCGACGGCGGCTGTGCGGGAAGGGGCACGCCCGTCGAGGTACTCCAACGGCGCATGTACATCCAGAATATCACGTGAAATACCAACATACGAACGTGCTAGTGCTGCAAGGTGGCGCCTGAGAGTTGAGTGGGATCGGCGCAGGTTCCCCTTCCCTGAAGTTGACTCCAGGTGGCTCAGGAGTAGAGTTGAGCCCATCGGACGCAAGTCCAACGACTTACCCCCAAGCAAGAGGAGCAACACATGGGACGTGCAGTAGGCATCGACCTCGGAACCACCAACTCCGTCGTCTCCGTTCTCGAAGGTGGCGAGCCCACCGTCATCGCCAACGCCGAGGGCATGCGCACGACGCCCTCGATCGTGGCGTTCACGAAGGACGGCGAGGTCCTGGTCGGCGAGACCGCCAAGCGCCAGGCCGTGACGAACGTCGACCGCACGATCGCGTCGGTCAAGCGTCACGTCGGCACCGACTGGACCACCGAGATCGACGGCAAGAAGTACACGCCGCAGGAGATCTCGGCCCGCACCCTCGGCAAGCTCAAGCGCGACGCCGAGCAGTACCTCGGCGAGGACGTCACGGACGCGGTCATCACCGTGCCGGCGTACTTCAACGACGCCGAGCGCCAGGCCACGAAGGACGCCGGTGAGATCGCCGGCCTCAACGTCCTCCGCATCATCAACGAGCCGACCGCGGCCGCCCTGGCCTACGGCCTCGACAAGGGCAAGGAAGACGAGCTCATCCTGGTCTTCGACCTCGGTGGCGGCACGTTCGACGTCTCGCTGCTCGAGGTGGGCAAGGACGACGACTTCTCGACGATCCAGGTCCGCGCGACCTCCGGTGACAACCGCCTCGGTGGCGACGACTGGGACCAGCGCATCGTCGACTACCTGGTCAAGAAGTTCAAGGACGAGCACGGCGTCGACCTGTCCACCGACAAGATCGCCAAGCAGCGCCTGAAGGAAGCTGCTGAGCAGGCAAAGAAGGAGCTGTCGTCGCAGATGTCGGCGAACATCCAGCTCCCGTACCTGACGCTCACCGCCGAGGGCCCGCTGAACCTGGACGAGACCATCTCGCGCGCACAGTTCGAGCAGATGACCTCCGACCTGCTCGACCGCACCAAGAAGCCGTTCAACGACGTCATCAAGGAAGCCGGTGTCTCGGTCAACGACATCGCCCACGTGGTGCTCGTCGGTGGCTCGACCCGCATGCCCGCCGTGGCCGAGGTCGTCAAGTCGCTGACCGGTGGCAAGTCCCCGAACCAGGGCGTCAACCCGGACGAGGTCGTCGCCGTCGGTGCCGCGCTCCAGGCCGGCGTCCTGAAGGGCGAGCGCAAGGACGTCCTGCTCATCGACGTCACGCCGCTGTCGCTCGGCATCGAGACCAAGGGCGGCCTGATGACGAAGCTCATCGACCGCAACACCGCGATCCCGACCAAGCGGAGCGAGACCTTCACGACCGCTGACGACAACCAGCCGTCGGTCGCCATCCAGGTCTTCCAGGGCGAGCGCGAGTTCACCCGTGACAACAAGCCGCTCGGCACCTTCGAGCTCACCGGTATCGCGCCGGCTCCCCGTGGCGTCCCGCAGGTCGAGGTCACCTTCGACATCGACGCCAACGGCATCGTGCACGTGTCCGCGAAGGACAAGGGCACCGGCAAGGAGCAGTCGATGGTCATCTCCGGCGGTTCGTCGCTGCCGAAGGAGGACATCGAGCGCATGGTCCGCGAGGCCGAGGAACACGCAGCCGAGGACAAGGCCCGTCGCGAGGCCAACGAGCGTCGCAACCAGGCCGAGCAGCTCGTCTACTCGATCGAGAAGCTCATCAAGGAGAACGACGAGAAGCTCCCCGCGGACGTCAAGTCCGAGGTGCAGGCCGACGTCGACGCGCTCAAGTCCGCACTCGCGGGCGAGGACGACGACGCGGTGAAGACCGCCTTCGACAAGCTCAACGAGTCGCAGGGCAAGCTCGGCCAGGCCATCTACAGCCAGCAGGACGCAGCAGCCGGCGCCGCCGGTGGCGAGCAGCCCGCGGGTGAGCAGCCGGCCGACGACGAGGACATCGTCGACGCCGAGGTCGTGGACGACGAGGACGACAAGGACAAGAAGTAACGATGACGGATCCCAAGGACAACGCGCCCAACGAGCCTGTGCCTGAAGACCCGGAGCCCCAGGTCGAGGGCGACGCCACGAACGCGGCGGAGCCCGAGGACCTCATCGAGGCGGAGGGGCCTGACGTCGAAGTACCGACGGACGGCCCCGCCGCCGGGGGCCCGGCGGCCGATGCAGCGAACGACCTCTCCCCGGAGGACGAAGCGCTGCTCGCCGACGCCGCCCGCGGCATCGCCGAGGACAAGCTCAGCACCGAGGACCGTGACCTCGTCGCCGAGATGCGTGCGGACATGCTCCGTGCGCAGGCCGAGCTGGTGAACTTCCGGAAGCGCGTCGAGCGTGACCGTGAGGCCAACCGCGAGGTCGCCATCGCCGAAGTGGTGCGGGCCCTGCTGCCGGCGCTCGACGACCTCACCCGGGCCGAGGCCCACGGTGACCTCGCCGAGGGCCCGATGCAGGTCATCGGCCAGAAGATCCGCGGGGGCTTCGAGAAGTTCAAGCTCGTGCAGATCGGCGAGAAGGGCGAGGCGTTCGACCCGAACATCCATGAGGCGATCGTCCAGCTCCCCACCCCGGGTGCCACCGGACAGACCGTCGCGGACGTCGTCGAGCCGGGCTACAAGCTCGGCGAGCGCGTCCTCCGCGCGGCCAAGGTCGCGGTGGCGGTCCCGGCCTGAGCCGGGTCCCCACGGTGACGACAGAAGAAGGCAGGTGATCCATGGCCAGTCAGGATTGGTTCGACAAGGACTTCTACAAGGTCCTCGGCGTGTCCAAGGACGCCTCCGACGCCGAGCTGAAGAAGACGTACCGGAAGCTCGCGCGGCAGTTCCACCCGGACTCCAACCCGGGTGACGCTGCCGCCGAGAACCGCTTCAAGGAGATCAGCGAGGCGTACTCGGTGCTCTCCGACAAGGAGCAGCGCCAGGAGTACGACCAGGTCCGCGCCATGGGCTCCGGCGCTCGCTTCACGGCGGGCGGCGGGGGCCAGGGCGGGTTCGAGGACGTCTTCGGCGGGATGTTCGGACAGCAGGGTGGTGGCGGTCAGCGCGTCCGCTTCGGCCAGGGCGGCCCCGGCGGTGCTGGCGGCTTCGAGGACATCCTCGGCGGGATGTTCGGCGGTGGCGGTGGCTTCGGCCAGACCTCCGGCGGCTACCGCGGCTTCGGCGGGCCGACGAAGGGCCGCGACGTCACGGCGTCGACGACCCTCGACTTCACCACGGCGATCGCCGGTGACACCGTCAAGCTGTCGCAGGGCAACGGGCGCCCGGTGAACGTCCGCATCCCCGCTGGCGTCGCCGACGGTCAGAAGATCCGTCTGCGCGGCCGCGGCGAGCCCTCGCCCGACGGTGGTGAGGCCGGTGACCTCGTGGTCGCCGTGTCGGTGCGGAAGCACCCGGTGTTCGAGCGCGACGGGCTCAACCTGCGCGTGGACGTCCCCGTGACGTTCACCGAGGCAGCGCTCGGCGCGACGATCGAGGTCCCGACGCTCGGCGGTTCGCCCGTGAAGCTCAAGGTCGCCCCCGGCACGCCGTCGGGTCGCGTCCTGCGCGTCAAGGGCCGCGGCGTCACGACGAAGAACGGCACGGGCGACCTGCTCGCGACCGTCCAGGTCGCGGTGCCGTCGCACCTGTCGGACAAGCAGCGCGAGGCCGTCGAGGCACTCGCGGCTGCGCTGCCCGACGAGAACCCCCGCGAGGACCTCCTCGCCAAGGCGCGCGACTAGCGTCGCGCACGCAATGCAGTAGACCCGGCCTGGAGGAACGGCGCGGCTTCCTGACGGACGCTCGCTGAGCCTCCAGGCTGGTTTTCACCCCACGCGGACGACGGAAAGGAACGCGCCATGACCGACATGGACGAGAACTCGCCCGTCTTCGCGATCGCGGTCGCTGCGGAGCTCGCCGAGATGCACCCGCAGACGCTGCGGCAGTACGACCGGCTCGGCCTGGTCGTGCCGGGTCGCACCCGAGGTGGGTCGCGGCGGTACTCGATGCGTGATGTCGTGCAGTTGCGCGAGATCGCGCGCCTCGGCTCCGAGGGGGTGTCGCTGGAGGGCATCCGGCGGGTGCTCGACCTGGAGAACGAGAACAAGGCGCTGCGCGACCGGGTGCGCGAACTCGAGTCGGCGTTGGCCGACCAGCTCATCAACCGGCCGGGCGCGCGGGTCTTCGCCGCCACCGCGAGTGGTGCGGCGATCTCGCTCAAGGCGGGGTCGCGGCCGCAGCGGAACACACAGATCGTCCTGTACCGCGGGCCGCGCTGACGCGGGTGCTCGTGCCGACGACAGACAGCGGACGCCTCCTGCTCGGAGGCGTCCGCTGTCGGTTCGTGGGGGTTCTCAGCGGGCGGGTGCGACGCCGACCGGGTACTCGAAACCGGTGACGGCCCGGGCCGTGATCGTGTTCGCGTTGCCGAAGTACTCGAGTGCGCGAGCGGGAGTCCCGGTGACCCGCAGGGCTCCCGACTCCCTTCGAGTCCACAGGGTGCGCGCGGCGTCGCACGAGTTCGAGACGATGGTCCACCCGTTGCCGTTCGGACCGAAAGCCTGCAGGCACTTCCCGTTCTCGAACGTCACCTGACCCGTTTCGCCGACCGCGGGAGCGGTGACCGTCGCCGCGCGCGATGCGGCGCCCTCGAACGAGGTGAGGATGCCTGCGGACGCGACCACGGCGCCGTCCGGTCGGAGGTCGAACGGCATGTAGACGTCGGCCTGCCGTTCCACCACGAGCGGGATGCGTTCGGTAGCGTCGGGTGCGTCGTCGGTGGCAGCGTGAGCCGCCGTGGGGACCAGGGTGATCGCTGCGATGGCTGCGAGGGTGATGGACAGGGCCCGGAGGGGCCGGGCGTGCTGGAGCTTGTTCCTCCCGCCAGCATATGCGTATCAATGTGAAATACGAAAAGGGCGCCCGGACAGAGCCCAGGCGCCCCTCTCTCAACCGGCGGTCACCGGGTGTTCGCGAAGATCTCCGCCAGCGTCGTCTCGTAGGTCGTCCCCGAGATCGACACCTCGAACTTGAACTGGAACTTCGTGGCGCCGCTGGAGACGACCCGCTCGAAGCTCCAGTTGCCCTCGGGGTCGACCGTGACGGTGCCGGGCACGATCTGTGTGCCCGATGCGTTGAGCACGACCATCGTCGCCCCGGCCGGCCCGGTGCCCTCGAACGTGTTCAGGACGCCGGGGTCGACGGCGCGCGTGGTGATCTCGACCGGCGCGAAGCCCTCGTTGGCAGCGATCGTGAAGAGCTCGGACGGCTCCGGTCCCTGTTCGCCCTTCGTCTGTTCGATGACGAACCGCAAGCTCTCGGCGCCGTTCGACACCACCCGGTCGAAGGACCAGTTGCCCTCGTCGTCGACCTGGCGCGTGCCGGGTACGAGCTCCGCGCCCGAGACGTTCAGGACGCGGTAGCTCGCGCCGGGTTCGCCGGTCCCGGAGATCCGGTTCGACACCCCGGGGGTGACGGTCGCCGGCCCCGAGAGTCGGACCTCGGTCAGACGGCCGGTCTCGCCGGGGTTGACCGTGACCTGCGCAGTGGTGGTGTTGTCGCCCTTCGAGCCCTGGACCACGCGGAGGACGTGCTCGGCTCGGTCCAGCGAGTCCGTGTCGACGAACCAGCGGCCGCTGGGCAGGACCCCCTCGGTGCTGCGACCGACCGTGCGCTCGCCGTCGGCGGTCACCTCGACCACCTCGATGGTGGACCCCGGTTCGCCACTGCCCGTCATCGAGACCGAACCGCCAGCGTGGGCGGCGCCCTCGGCCGGGGTGGCGATGCTCACCGCGGCGCCGTAGTCGACCTCGCGGGTCACCTCGTTCGCGGTGTCGCGGACGCCGTCGACGAACTGTGCGGCAGTGATCCGGAGGACACCACTGGCATCGGGTGCGGGGATGGTCGTGTCCCACGCTCCGTCCGGACCTGCCGTGACCGTGTCGCCGAGCTGGTTCCCCGCGGCGTCGTAGAGGCGGACCGCGGCCTCGGGCTGCGCGCTCCCGCTGGCCGTCACCGGATCGGACAGGGTGTCGGCGAAGGTCGTCTCGAACGTGAGCGGTGCCACCGTCAGCGTGATCTCGAGCTCGGCGACTCCGGTGCGTTCGGTGCCCTCGTACTGCTCGAGCTCGAGGGTGCTGGTGCCGAGGGGGAGGTTCGTGACGCGGGCCGTCCAGCGACCGTCGGGCCCGACGACCTGCGGGTTCCGACCGTCGATGAGGACCGTCGCGTCGGGTGTCCCCGTGCCGGAGACCTGGGCGCTCCGCGTCGTGACGTCGGTGGAGTCGACCCGTGCGGTGAACGAGGGCGTGAAGTCCTCGGTGTTCGGCAGCCGGTCGGCGACGTTCTGGGACTGCAGGCGCATCACCCGGTCGGTGTTGAACAGGCCGAGGAACCCGCGGTTGTAGGTCGACTGCAGGCCGGTGCCGATCGGGTTGTTCGAGCCGGTGTTCGCCGCGGTGCGGAACTGCTGCTTGGCGTCACCGTCGACGCACGTCTCGAGGGTGACGGGCGAGTAGCTCGTGATCGAGGCCGTGGCGGCCGTGAGGCACAGGTCGGGGTCCGACAGCGGTCGCACGGTGGTGACCGCTCCGGGCTGCGGGATGGACCACCGCACGGCGGCCGCGCGGGCGGCAGCCAGGGTACTGGCTCGGTTCGCCGGGATCTCTGCGCCGGCCGCTGCCGCCGAAGGTGCGCTGTACCGCGGGGTGGACGGGTCGCCGGCGAACGCCGAGGTCTCGGTGACGAGCGGGCCGACCAGGGTCAGCTCCGACTCGTCGAGCTCGGCCGCGGCGGCCGGGGACAGCCCGGCGGTCGCAGCGATCGTCAGGACCGTCAGGCCGGTTGCCGTGCGAGCGGTGGTCCTGCGGGAGTGTCTCGTCATCGATGGGTCTCTCTCGTCTCTGAGGGCGGACGGTCGGTGCCGTCCGTGTCCGGTCGGGCCGGACGGAACGCAACATATCAGCACCTTCGAGGCCATCGACCATGCGGCAATGCGAGATACAGAATGGCCCTCGTATGGTGGAATACCAGGACGTGGACGGTGCGATCGCGGCACCGTACGGTTGCGCCGACACGGCGGGGCGATCGGCACGACGAGGGGGCAGGGATGGACGACCGAGGGCGACCGGAGGGACGTGTTCGACGTCGTGTGCTGATCGCTGCGGTGCTCGGCGGAGTCGGCCTGGCGGCGACCGTGGTCCTCGGGCCACGCCCCGGGTCGACCGAAGCGGCCGACGACCCGGACGGCGACCAGCTGCAGGCGGCACTGGACGCGGTGCCCTCCGGAGGGGAGTACGTGATCGACCGGGTCTGGGCGCGCTCGCGGAGTCTCGTCGTCCGGAGTCCACTGCGACTGCGGTTCACCGGCGGCGGTGCCCTCCGCATGACGACTGCGTCGACCGCCCTCCTGGTGCAGGCGTCCGACGTCGAGGTCGTGGATGCCGTGATCACGGGAGCCGGTGCCGACAGTGGGGGCGTCGGTCACGGGATCGCGGTCATGGGACTCCGCGGCGATCCGCTGTACGGGATCACCGTGCGACGCGGTCACTTCCGGGACATCCCGCACGACGGAGTACACCTGGAGTACTGCGACCGATTCGAGATCACCGGGACGACGATGGAGCGCCTCGGCTACGCGGGCATCGTCGGGGTCGGGGTCGTCGACGGGATCATCGACGGCAACACGGTGCGGGACGTCCGGCAGCCCGCGCGTCGGGTCAACTCGTACGGCATCTCCCTGACGCGCGACGCCCGGTACACCCCCTCGGACGCCCGCCGGTCGGCTCGGGTCCGCGTGACGGGCAACCGGATCGACGGCGTCCCCGCGTGGGAAGGCATCGACACGCACGCCGGCGAGGACATCGAGATCCGCGGCAACGTCGTGACGGGCTGCCGGGTGGGCATCGCCGCCGTGCCGTCGAAGGACCCCGCCGATCGGGAACAGACCAGCGTGGCGCCGATCGGACTGGTCATCGCTGACAACACCGTGACCCGGCCGCCAGGGCTCGCGCCGGGGTCCGCGATCATCGTGAGCGGGGCCGGAACGACCGTCGGGTCCACCCGGCCGCGCGCGACCGGTGTGGTCTCGGGCAACGTCGTGACGGGCGGCGGTGGATCCTCCGGTGAGGCCGGCATCCTGCTCAAGCTGACACGGGGGATGGTGGTCGCCGGCAACCGGATCGAGGCGAGCGTCGAGAACGCCGTCTGCCTCGCGCACTCGAACGCGGCCGTCACCGTCCGCGCGAACCGCATCGTGGGCGTCGGTGGCGCCGGGATCGGCGTGAACGTCCGCGCGGGAGCGAACCACGGCGCGATCACGCGCAACCACTTCGAGTCCGCGCCGCACGCACTGGCCGTGGCCGTCCGGTTCGGGGATGCGGACAACCGGTTCGTCGTCCGGCACAACACGTGGGGGACGGCACGGGTCCGGATCGCCCACGGCGGCGCGACGGTGACGACCGGCTGAGCCCCCCCCGACGCCGCAGCACCCCCGGAGCCTCGTGGGCCCGGGGGTGCTGTGGTTCACCGGTGGAGCGGCGATCAGCTCGCGGCGAGGGAGAAGGTGCCGGACTTCTTCGCGGTGCCGTTGACGGTCTGCTCGATGACGATGTCGAGCTTGGTGGCGCCCTTGGAGACGACGCGGTCGAACGACCAGGTGCCGTCGGTGGCGACCTGGTGGGTACCGGGGACGATCTGGGTGCCGCTCGGGTTGAGGACCCGGATGGTGGCACCGGGGGTGGCGGTGCCGGTGATGTGGTTCGAGACTCCGGCGGTGACGGTCTTGGTCGTCACGGTGACGTTCCGTTCCGCGGACGCGGTCAGCGAGAAGGTGCCGGACTTCTTCGCGGTGCCGTTGACGGTCTGCTCGATGACGATGTCGAGCTTGGCGGCGCCCTTGGAGACGACGCGGTCGAACGACCAGGAGCCGTCGGTGGCGACCGTGTGGGTGCCCGGGACGATCTGGGTGCCGCTCGGGTTGAGGACGCGGAAGGTCGCGCCGGGGGTGGCGGTGCCGGTGATGTGGTTCGAGACGCCCGCGGTCACCGTCTTCGTGGTGACCGTGACCGGCTCGACGGTCTGTGCCTCGGCGTCGAACGCGATGTTCCGCATCACCGACGTCCGGCCGTCGGCGGTCTTCTGCGTGAAGGTGAGCTCGTACCCGGCTGCGCTGGTCAGGTCGGCCGAGGCCTTCCAGGTCCCGACGCCGGAGCGCGTACCGGTCACCGGTGCCGTGAAGAGCTTGCGGCCGCGCTGGTCGGTCGCGGTGATCGTCGCGCCGGCCTCGGCGGTGCCGGCGAAGGCGCGTGCGCCCGGCGTGTAGGTGTTCTCGTCCGCGAGGCCGTCGACCTGCAGGAGGCGGGGGAGTGCCACACGCTCGGACAGGGACGAGAAGCCCTTGCCGTCGAAGCCGACGTTGGCGATCTCGAGCTGCTTGCCGGTCTCCTGCGCACGGATGACGTAGCTCCAGATCTCGTTGTGCCCGACGCCGGCGACGACGCGGTCGCCGTCGAGGATCCAGAGCGCCGCAGCGCCGTCCGGTTCGCCGACGACCTGCACCCGGCCGTCGGTGTGGACGTACACGGAGCTCACCGTCGGCTTCGGCACCGAAGTGTCGGTGGGGAGCTGCGCCAGCGGGGCTGCGGTTCGGCTCGAAGGCGTACCGTCGGCGGCCTTCGCGACGACGTAGACGGTCGAGCCGAGGCGGTCCTGGGGGACCCGGGCGATGTAGCCGGACTCCTCGAGCGTCGCATCGGCGATCGTGGCACCGGCAGCGTCCTGGACGACGACCGAGTCCACCGAGTCGTCGTACTTGCCGGTCAGCACGAACGAGCCGTCGAGCCGTCGTTCGGTCGTCTGGAGCGTGGGTGCGGTCGGCGCGTCCGATGCCGCCGGCGAGAACCGGACGTCGCGGAGCTCGTTCGTCCGGCCGTCGGTCGTCGTCTGCGTGAGGGTGATCACGTGGTCGGAGTCGGTGAGGTCGGCATCGGCGTTCCAGGTGCCGGTCCCGTTGCGTGCCCCGCTGACCTCAGTCGTGAACAGGGTGGCGCCCGAGGTGGTGTCCTTCGCGACGATCGTGGCACCAGCGGTCGCACTGCCGGCGAAGTGGGTGGTGCCGGGCGTGAACGTGTTCTGCTCCTGCAGCCCGTCGACACGGATGCTCCGCGGCATCGGGATGCGCTCACCCCGGGTCTGGGTGCCGTCGGCGGCGGTGTGGACCCGGATCACCTCGAGTCCGGCGTCCTGGTGTCGGTCCTGCACGTTCAGGAAGAACAGACCGCCCCCGGTGGAGCGGTCGTAGGCGGTGTTGCCGATGACGAGCCAGACGTCGTCGCCGCCGGCATCCCCGACGACGACGCGGGAGCCGAACGGCGTGCTCCAGTCCTGGTGGAACTTCGGGGCTGTCAGCGAAGGATCGACGGGGAGGGAATCGAAGTCGGGATTGGCCTCCTGCGCCGTGGAGTCCGACGATGACGCGGCTGCGGGAGTGGTGGTGGCAGCGGTGGCGACGCCCGGCGTCAGCAGGCCGAAGCCGAGGGAAGCGGTCAGGACACCGCAGACGACTGCGGCGCTCCGGAACGAGGTGGATGCCATTGGGGGCTCCTTCTGATGGGGGGACTCCCAGTGTATTGACATGTGAAATACACAGCCTGTTCATATCGCGAGTGCGATCGCCACTGCTCCGGTGTGCGCCGCCGCCGGGTACGCTGACGCGGTGCCAGACTTCGCCGACCTCTTCCGCCGACGCGACGACGACGCGCCAGACCTCATCGCGATCGACGGCACCGACCGCTTCCTGCTCGACGAAGCCCCGCACGTGCACGGCGACGCGCTCCGCCAGCCCGGCGAGGTCGCGGTCGTCGACGACCGGTACGGGGTGCTGACGCTCGGCCTCATCACGCAGTACGGCGCGAGCGACATCCGGGTCGTCCAGGACTCCCTGGTCGGTGAGCGGGCGCTCGAGGCCAACGCCGGCACGTTCGGGCTGCGCGGCTTCCACCACCCCGACTCGCTCGAGGACGCCTTCCGTGACGTGCGGCTCGTGGTGCTGCGGCTGTCGAAGTCGCACGACCGGCTCGACGAGATCGCCCGCGCGGTCGCCCGGTTCGCGGCGCCCGACGTGGTGCTCCTCTGCGGCGGCAACGTGAAGTACATGCACGTGACGCAGAACGACGTGCTCCGGCGCTCGTTCGGCGAGGTCACGGCATCGCGAGGCCGTGGCAAGTCGCGACTGCTCATCGCGCAGGACCCGCTCCGCGCACAGGCGAACCGCGCCGCGACGACGAACCCCTGGCCGCGGTCGGTGCACGTCGACGACCTCGGCATGACCCTGGTCGCCCACGGTGGCGTGTTCGCCGGGACGTCGCTCGACCAGGGCACGCGGGTGCTGCTCGACGCGATGGACCGGGCGGTCCCGACCGCGCGCACGATCGTGGACCTGGGGAGCGGCAACGGCGTCATCGCGGCTGCGGTCGCTCGTCGGCGGCCGTCGGTGCGGGTGATCGCCACCGACGTGTCCCGGATCGCGGTGGAGTCGACGCGCGCGACCGCGGAGGCCAACGGTGTGGCCGACCGGGTGACGGTGCTGCGCACCGACGCGGGCGACGAGCTCGCGGAGGGGTCCGCGCAGCTCGTGCTCTGCAACCCGCCGTTCCACGCGGACACCACGGTGACCACGGACACCGCCGAGGCGATGTTCCGGAACGCGGCCACGATCCTCCAGGCCGGCGGTGAACTGTGGTGTGTCTGGAACACGCACCTGCGCTACCGGCCGGTGCTCTCGCGCCTGGTCGGGCCGACCCGGGAGGTCGTCCGGACTCCGAAGTTCACGGTCACGGCCTCGGTCGCGACGAACCGCTGACGGCAATGGACGGCCACGGACGGCGAGAGCCGCCCGGGCTGACCCGGACGGCTCTCGCGACGTGGTGCGGTGGGGGACCGATCAGGCCGGCACGTAGTCGAACGTGTCGGGGTCCGGACCCGTGCGGTGGCCCTTGTCGAGGCCGGTGATGTCCGTCATGTCCTCGTCCGAGAGCTCGAAGTCGAAGATCGCGAAGTTCTCCTCGACGCGGGCACGGGTGACCGACTTCGGGAACACGATGTCGCCGCGCTGGATGTGCCAGCGGAGGACTACCTGCGCCGGGGACTTGCCGACCGATGCGGCGATGCGGGTGATGGTCTCGTCGTCGAGGACGAGACCCTGCGCGATCGGGGACCACGCCTCGGTCGCGATGCCGTGCTCACGGTTGTAGGCGCGGAGCTCGTCCTGCGCCAGGTACGGGTGCACCTCGATCTGGTTCACCGCCGGGGTGATGGTCGTCTCGGCGGCGAGGCGGTTGAGGTGGTTGGTCTGGAAGTTCGAGACACCGATCGACCGCGCGGTACCGGCGGCGTAGAGCTCCTCGAAGGCCTTCCACGTCGGGACGAAGTCCGAGACGGTGGGCAGCGGCCAGTGGATGAGGAACAGGTCGGTGTAGCCGCCGAGCAGATCGGCCGACTTCTTGCCGTTCTCCAGCGCCGCCTCGGGGGCGTGGAAGCCGTTGTTGAGCTTGGAAGTGACGAAGATCTCGGAACGGTCGATGCCGGACTCTGCGATCGCCTCACCGACCTCCTTCTCGTTGCCGTACATCTCGGCGGTGTCGATGTGGCGGTAACCGACCTCGAGCGCGGCCAGTGTGGCGGCCTTCGTCTCGGAGGGGTCGATCTGGAAGACACCGAAGCCGAGCTGCGGGATGGTCTTGCCGTCGTTCAGGGTGATGTTCGGAACGGTCATGGACCCATGCAACCAAACGTCCCTCAGCGCGCATTCCGCCGACACCCAGGAACGGCGGCCCCGGGCGTGCCGCTCAGGCTGCGCAGCTCACGCGAGCGCAGCCGTGATGTACGCCTGGAGTGCCTGTCCGTACGCGATCGCCGGCACCTCGGACGCGAAGCTGCGGTCGGCCCCGCCGATCGTCGCCGTCACGGTGAAGACCACGCGACCGCCGACCTGCACCCGGGTGAGTCCGATGAACGACGGCCCGAGCAGTTCGCGCAGCTGGTCCTCACGGGGCAGCCAGAGCGACTCGGTGGCGGTGACCGAGTCGAGCGCCCACTCGGTGGTGCCGTTGAAGCCGAGGATCGTGCCGGTGGGGGAGTCGTGCCGTTCGACGGTCATCTCGGACACCGTGTAGACGTCGTCGTCGATGCCCGGCTTGTCGATCACGAACCGGTCCCCGGTCTCGGGGTGCCAGCGGAGGCCGGCGTCACGGAGGGACCTGGCGAGTTCGACGGTGATCACGTTCCCACCTTGCCCGCGCGACCCGCCCCCTGTCACCACCTAGGTTGCCGAAAGCATCCCGTACTAGCATCGCCGAGCACCCCTCGCGCGAGCGCAACCCGTCCGTGCGCGCGACGTGACGACGCCCGGGCAACCGGTGCCGAGCCTCCAGGCCGTGGGAACCGGCCACGGGTCGGACCGCCGGTCGGCGTCCCCGACCGAGGCTGACGGACCCCCTGCCGCCGAAGAGAAGGACCCGCATGACCCTCGAACGCGAGGAACTCCGCGACGACTGGACCGTGACGATGGCCGGAGGAATCGGTGCGCCGGACGGCGTCGCGGGCCGCACCATCCCGGCGACGGTGCCCGGCCAGGTCCACACCGACCTGGAGCGGGAGGGGCTGCTGCCGGACCCGACCTTCCACCTGAACGAGCAGGCTGCCAAGTGGGTCGGCCGCGCCGACTGGGCCTACCGCCGCACGGTCGACGTCGATCCGCGGGGCCACGAGCGCGTCGACCTGGTCTGCGACGGCCTGGACACGGTCGCGGAGCTCAGCCTGGACGGCGTCGTCGTGGGCACGACCCGCAACATGCACCGCCGGTACCGGTTCGACGCCCGGGTGCAGACGGGGTCCGGTGGCACCACGAAGGACCTCGAGATCCTGTTCGAGTCGCCGTACCGCGAGGCCGGCCGGGTCGCTGCGAAGGCCGGCAGCATGCCCGGTCCGTACGACGAGCCGTTCCCGTACGTCCGCAAGATGGCGTCGAACTTCGGCTGGGACTGGGGCCTGACGGCGGTCACGAGCGGCCCCTGGCGGCCGGTCGCGATCGAGCGTTGGTCGACCGCGCGCCTGCGCGAGGTCCGTCCGCTCGTCGACGTCGAAGCCGGCGAGGGGGTGCTCGACGCGCACATCACCGTCGAGCGCTCCGGCATGAACGACCTGGACCAGGACGGTGAGGACGACGACCTCGTGCTCGTCGTCACCGTCAGCGGCGAGACCGAGGACGGCGGCACCACGCGCCAGCGGTCCCGCGCGCAGCTGACCCCGAAGGACGACGAGACCGTCGTGACCGTGCGCGTCCCCGAGGCGCGGCGCTGGTGGCCGCGCGGCTACGGCGCGCAGCCGCAGTACGACGTCGTGGTCGAGCTGCAGACGGTCGACGGCGAGGTGCTCGACCGCGACACGTTCCGCACCGGGTTCCGGTCGACCCGCATCGAGACCCAGGTCGACGGCATCGGCCGCCCCTTCGCCGTGCACGTCAACGGCACGCTCATCGACGTCCGGGGCGTCAACTGGATCCCCGACGACGTCATCGTCTCGCGCGTCGACCGCGCCCGACTCGAGTCCCGGCTGGGTGCCGCGGCCTCGCTCGGCACGAACCTCGTGCGCGTCTGGGGCGGCGGCGTGTACGAATCGCGCGACTTCTACGAGGTCTGCGACGAACTCGGGCTGCTCGTCTGGCAGGACTTCCCGTTCGCGTGCTCGGCCTACCCGGAGGTCGAGCCGATCCGCAGCGAGGTCATCGCCGAGGCGCGGGACAACGTCGCCCGGCTGGCCCGCCACCCCTCGCTGGTGGTCTGGAACGGCAACAACGAGAACATCTGGCTGCACGACGCCGACGGCTGGGGCGAGGAGCTGGGCGATCGGGGCTGGGGCCTCGACTACTACCTCGACCTGCTGCCGACCATCGTCAACGCGGTCGACCCGTCGCGCTTCTACACGGTCGCGTCGCCGTGGTCCGGCTCCGAGTCGCTGCCCGCGAACGAGGTCGACCACGAGACGCACCACTCGTGGGACGTCTGGAACCGGCTGCCCGACACCGCCTACCGCGAGTCGGTGCCGCGGTTCGTGTCGGAGTTCGGCTGGCAGGCGCCGCCCGCCTGGCGCACGCTGCGCGACGCGGTCACGGACGCGCCGCTCCGGGTCGACTCGCCCGGTGTGGTCCACCACCAGAAGGCGGCGGACGGGATGGCCAAGCTGGCCCGCGGGCTGGAGCCGCGCTTCGGCGCGGTCGACCCGGCCGCGTTCGACGCGTGGCACTACCTGACGCAGCTCCAGCAGGCGCGGGCGATCGCGACCGGTATCGAGCACTGGCGCACCCACTGGCCGCGCAACACCGGTGTCGTGGTGTGGCAGCTGAACGACCTGTGGCCGGTGTCGTCGTGGTCGGCGATCGACTCGGCGGGGCGGCTGAAGCCGCTGGCGCACGAGCTGCGCCGCCTGTACGACGACGTGCTGCTGACGATCCGTCCGGTGTCGTCGGTGGCGGTGACGCCGGGTGCGGCCGGTACCGCTGGTGCGTCGGGTGCGGTCGCCGCGTCGGGTGCGGAGCGGACTGGAGGCCCGGATCACCCGGGTGGGTCGCCTGCGGTCGGCGAGACGGCCGACCTGGGCGAGGTCGCGGACACGCTCTCGCTGGGCGTCTCACCCGGTGCGTTCGGGTCCTCGCCCGTCGAGGTGGCCGTCCGGTCGACCCGCACCGGGCACGACAGCGTGGTGCGGGTGCGCCGGATCACCACGGCCGGCACGATCCTGGCCGAGGCGTCGCTGCCGGTCCGGCTGTCGTCCGCCGGTGTCGCGGTCGTCGCCCTGCCCGAGTCGGTCGGTGTCGTCGACGACCCGGCCAACGAGCTCGTCATCGCGGACATGGACTGGCGCCGCGCGGTCTGGACTCCCGGTCCCGACGCCGCGATGCGGTGGGAGCCCGCGCGCTACCGGACCTCGTTCGCGGTGGTCGACGGTGGTCTGGACCTGACCGTCGAGGCCGACTCGCTCGTCCGCGACCTGCTGGTGCAGCCGGACCGGGTCGCGGCGGACGGCACGGTCGACCGCGGGTTCATGACGCTGCTGCCCGGCGAGCGGGTGGTGTTCCGGCTCGGCGGTGTGACCGAGGCCGACATCCCGGCGCTCCGCGAGGCGCCCGTGCTGTGGAGCATCGACGGCGTCCTGCGGTGACCGGAGCGCTTCCCTGGACGAACGGTGTTCGTTCCGGGGGCCGGCCTGGGCATCCGGGGGCGGGGGAGTTACCATGGGGGGACACGGACTTCCGCCGCGGTGATCGACGACGATCAGCGGACGGCGACCAGTTCCAGATCAAGGAGTCATGATGATTGGTAACCTGACCGGCCTTCACCTGCTGATCATCCTCGGGATCGTCATCCTGCTGTTCGGCGCGACCAAGCTCCCGGCGCTCGCCAAGGGCCTCGGCCAGTCGATCAACATCTTCAAGAAGGAGATGTCCGACGACGAGAAGAAGGCCCAGGCCAACGGCACTGCTCCGGACGGCACGGTGCAGAACAACACCGTCCAGAACGTCCCGGCCGAGCCCGCCGCAGGTCCGGTCCTGAACCCGGGGCCGACCGCGCAGCCGAACACCGACTCCCGGCGTTAGGACACCCAGCCCCGTCCTGTCGGCAGCCCCCGCGACCACATCGGTCGCGGGGGCTTCGTCGTGCGGGATCGACCGCGGAGTACCCGGTGCCGCAGGATGAGCACATGACCGCTCCCGTTCCCGTTCCGGCCCCCGTGCCGCACGGTGTCGCGCCGCTCCGGGACGACCGGCGGATCGTGCTGGTGGTGGCGATCCTGGCGTCGTTCGTCGTCGGGCTCGACTCGAGCGTCGTGAACGTCGCACTCCCCGCGATCCGGCAGGAGCTCGGCGGCGGACTCGTCGTGCAGCAGTGGGTCGTCGACGCGTACCTGGTCACCCTCGGCTCGCTCATCCTGGTCGCCGGCAGCCTGTCCGACCTGTTCGGCCGCGTCCGGATCATCACGTGGGGGCTCGTGGTCTTCGGCATCGCGTCCGTGGTGTGCGCGATCGCCCCGACCGGCGAGGTGCTCATCGTCGCCCGGGCGCTGCAGGGCGTGGGTGGGGCACTCGTCATGCCGAGCGCGCTCGCCCTCATCGTCGCGGCGTTCCGTGGAGCGGCGCAGGCGAAGGCCATCGGCACGTGGACGGCGTGGTCGAGCGCGGCCACGATCCTCGGCCCCGTCGTCGGCGGGCTCGTGGTGGACGGCATCGGGTGGCGGTGGGTCTTCGTGCTCACCGCGGTGCCGATCGCCGTGACGATCCCGCTGGTCCTGCGCGTCACCGGTGCCGTGCACCCCGCTGTCCGCCCGCGCATCGACGTCGTCGGGGCCGTGCTCGCCGTCGTGGGTGTCGGTGGTGTCGTGCTCGGCCTCATCGAACAGGAGCGGTTGGGGTGGGGTGCGCCCGTGGTGGTCGGCGCGCTCGTGCTCGGTGCCGCCGCTCTCGTGGCGTTCGTGCCGTGGGAACTGCGGGTGACGCGGACGACGGGGTCGCCGCTCGTGCCGCTCGAGCTGTTCCGGGCGCGGAACTTCACGGTCGGCAACCTCGCGACGCTGTCCATCTACGGGGCGCTCGGCATGGTGTTCTTCGTCGTCACCCTGTTCCTGCAGGAGGTCTGGCGGTTCCCGGCCTGGCTCGCCGGCCTCGCGACGCTGCCGCCGACGATCATGCTGCTCGCGCTGTCCACCGCCGTCGGGTCCTTCGCCGGTCGGTACGGCCCGCGGTGGTTCATGTCCGCCGGGCCGGCGGTCGGCGCGGCCGGGGCGCTCCTGCTGCTGCTCGCCGGCGACGACCCGAACGGCTACTGGTGGTCGGTGTTCCCCGGACTGGTGCTGATCGGCGTGGGCATCGCGCTGATGGTCACGCCCCTGACGAGCGCGGTGCTCGGATCAGTCCCGCAGTCCGAGGCCGGGTCCGGTTCGGCCGTGAACAACGCGGTCGCGCGGATCGCCGGGCTCGTCACGGTGGCACTGGCCGGCGTGGTGCTCGGCGGCGAGGTGAGCGTCGACGGGCTGCACCGGGCCATGGTGGTGATGGCGCTCCTGCTGCTGGCCGGCGCCGTCGTCTGCGCGGTCGGGATCCGGAATGTCCCGGAGCGCACGTAAGTTGAGTGGAGTAGACTCAAGTCCAGGACCACCGCAACGAAAGGACGGAACGCATGGCGAACCTCCAGGGCGCTCCTGACTCCCAAGAACGACAGAAGACCGCCCTCGAGCAGTACGGCATCGACCTCACGGCGATCGCCCGCAGCGGCAAGCTCGACCCCGTGATCGGCCGCGACTCCGAGATCCGACGCGTCTCCCAGGTGCTGACGCGCCGCACCAAGAACAACCCCGTGCTCATCGGCGAGCCCGGCGTCGGCAAGACCGCCGTCGTCGAGGGGCTCGCGCAGCGCATCGTCGCCGGGGACGTCGCCGACTCCCTCAAGGACAAGCGGCTCATCTCGCTCGACATCTCCGCCCTCATCGCCGGCGCCAAGTACCGCGGCGAGTTCGAGGAGCGGCTCAAGGCCGTGCTCAAGGAGATCAACGACTCCGACGGGCAGGTCATCACGTTCATCGACGAGCTGCACACCCTGATGGGTGCCGGTGGCGGCGAGGGGTCCGTCGCGGCGTCGAACATGCTCAAGCCGATGCTCGCCCGCGGGGAGCTCCGGCTCATCGGCGCGACGACCCTCGACGAGTACCGCGAGTACATCGAGAAGGACGCCGCGCTCGAACGACGCTTCCAGCAGGTCTACGTGGGTGAGCCCAGCGTCGAGGACGCCGTGGCGATCCTCCGCGGGCTCAAGGAGCGCTACGAGGCGCACCACAAGGTGACGATCAACGACTCCGCGCTGGTCGCGGCCGCGAGCCTGTCGAACCGGTACATCTCCGGCCGGCAGCTGCCCGACAAGGCCATCGACCTGATCGACGAGGCCGCGAGCCGACTCCGCATGGAGATCGACTCCAGCCCCGTCGAGATCGACGAGCTGAAGCGGAACGTCGACCGTCTGCGTGTCGAGGAGTTCGCGCTCAAGCAGGAGAAGGACGACGCCTCCAAGGCCCGCCTCGAGACCCTGCGCAACGAGCTGCGCACCCGCGAGGAACGGCTGGCCGAGCTCGAGCAGCGGTGGCAGGCCGAGCGTGCGAGCCTGAACCGCATCGGTGAGCTCAAGCAGCAGCTCGACGACCTGAACATGCGGTCGCAGCGCGCCCAGCGCGAGGCCGACTACGAACTCGTCTCCCGACTGGAGTACGGCGAGAAGCCCCGCATCGAGGCCGAGCTCGCCGCCGCCGAACAGGCCGAGAGCGCCGACCGGATGGTGAACGACAGCGTCACCGACGAGGACATCGCCGCCGTCATCGCGCAGTGGACGGGCATCCCGCTCGGCCGGCTGCTGCAGGGTGAGACCGAGAAGCTCCTGCACCTGGAGAGTGAGCTCGGTCGCCGGATCATCGGGCAGCGCACCGCCGTGAGCACCGTGTCCGAGGCGGTCCGTCGCACCCGCGCCGGCATCTCCGACCCCGACCGCCCGACCGGTTCGTTCCTGTTCCTCGGCCCGACGGGCGTCGGCAAGACCGAGCTGGCCAAGGCGCTCGCCGAGTTCCTGTTCGACGACGAGAAGGCCCTCGTCCGCATCGACATGAGCGAGTACGGCGAGAAGCACTCCGTGGCCCGCCTGATCGGTGCCCCGCCCGGGTACGTCGGGTACGAGGCCGGTGGACAGCTCACCGAGGCGGTCCGCCGCCGTCCGTACTCGGTGATCCTGCTCGACGAGATCGAGAAGGCGCACCCCGAGGTGTTCGACGTGCTGCTGCAGGTGCTCGACGACGGGCGACTGACCGACGGCCAAGGGCGCACGGTCGACTTCCGGAACACGATCCTCGTGCTCACGTCGAACCTGGGGTCGCAGTTCATGACCGACCTGTCCCTGAGCGACGCGCAGCGGGAAGAGGCGGTCCGTGAGCTCGTGCAGCAGGCGTTCCGGCCGGAGTTCATCAACCGTCTCGACGACATCGTGGTGTTCCAGGCCCTGACGGCCGACGACCTCGGGCAGATCGTGTCGCTCTACGTCGACCGGCTGGCCCGTCGGCTGACCGACCGCCGGCTCGAGCTCGCCGTCACCCCCGAGGCGCGCGGCTGGCTGGCCGAGCGCGGGTACGACCCGCTCTACGGTGCGCGGCCGCTCCGCCGCCTGATGCAGCGGCAGATCGACGACCGGTTGGCCCGCGCGATCCTGTCGGGTGACGTCCGTGACGGCGACACCGTCCGGGTGGACGTCGCGGCGGACGGCGACGGCCTGACGGTCGAGCCCTTCGAGCTGGCCGAGATCGTCGAGGAGTAGTCCACCAAGACGGACGGGAGGCCCGTCACCGGTTCCTGGGACCGGTGGCGGGCCGGTCGTCTACCGTCCACGGCATGCCTGAGATCCGCGCGATCCGTCGCCTCACCGACGCCGTCGAGCACGCGAGCGTGCTCGACAAGGCCGTCGACATCGACCGTGCCGTCGTGAACGCCCTCGCCAAGCCGAAGGCCCTGCGCCAGCTGCTGCACGGCGTGCCGTTCGGCCACCCGATCCACCCGCTCATGGTGCAGGTGCCCCTCGGTGCCTGGATCTCCGCCGCGGTGCTCGACCTGGTCGGCGGGAAGGGCAACGCGAAGGCCGCCAAGACCCTGGTCGGCGTCGGGGTCGTGTCGGCGAGTAGTGCCTCGGTCGCCGGCTACGTCGACTGGTCCGAGCTGAACCGCGAGCAGCTCCGCACCGGATGGGTGCACCAGGCCGTGAACTGGACCGGCCTGTCGCTGTACGGCCTGTCGTGGCTGCAGCGGAAGCGCGGCAACCACGGCGCCGGCAAGCTGCTCGGCTTCGCGGGTCTCGCCGTCGTCAGTGTCGGCGGCTACCTCGGCGGACACCTGTCCTACCGGCAGCGCGCCGGCGTCAGTGACCACGGCGAGGTGCCGTTCGACGCCTGATCCGCTTCCCAGGTCAGGCAAAGGTACGTCACGTGTGATGTATCGATGCGCGTACTCGTGGTGGATGACGAACGAGCCCTCGCCGACTTGATCGCGACGGGCCTGACACGGCAGGACATGGCGGTGGACGTCACCTACCGGGGCGACGACGCCGACGAGCTGCTGGCGGTGCACGACTACGACGTCGTCGTGCTCGACCGTGACGTCCCCGGTCTCCACGGCGACGAGGTCGCACGGCGGCTCACCGCGCGCGGCGCACTCACGCGGATCCTCCTGCTCACCGCCGCGACGACGTTGAGCGATCGTGTGCACGGGCTCGAGCTCGGTGCCGACGACTACCTGACCAAGCCGTTCGAGTACCCGGAACTCGTCGCCCGGGTCCGCGCGCTCGGTCGACGGAGCGTCGCACCCGTCGCCCCGGTGCTCGAGCGTGCGGGGTTCGTCGTCGACACGAACCGGCGGATGGCCACACGCGACGGTCGCCCGCTCGACCTGACCTCGAAGGAACTCGGGGTGCTCGAGACCCTGCTCCGTGCGGACGGCAGGATCGTCTCCGCCGAGCACCTGCTCGAGAAGGTCTGGGACGTGAACACCGACCCCTTCACCGCCGCGGTCCGGGTGACGATGTCGAAGCTCCGCCGGAAGCTCGGGGACCCCGACCCGATCCGCACGGTGCCCGGCCAGGGCTACGCGCTGTGAGCCGGTGGGGCCGGGGCTGGAGCATCCGGACCCGGACGGCCCTGACGTTCGCGCTCGCGGCCATGGCGCTGGCGACCGGGGTCGTCGTCTTCACGAACACCATGTCGCTGGCCGGTGTCGGTGCCGGCCTCGACACCGCGGCCGTGCAGCGCCCGCCGTCCGGGTCGCAGAGCGCCACGACCGATCCGGCCCCGATCGAGGTCGACGGAACCGACGACGACGGTGCGGTGGCGGTGATCCGGCTCGTGGCCGTGCAGCAGTGGCAGTGGTCCGCGATCGGCATCGCGGGCGCCGGGCTCGCGGCCGGGGGCATCGGTTGGCTCGTCAGCCGCCGGGTCCTCCGACCCATCGACCGGATCACCGCGACCACCAACCGCATCTCGGCGTCGAACCTGCACGAGCGCATCGCGCTGGACGGTCCCGACGACGAGCTCCGGCGGCTCTCGCGCACCGTCGACGACCTGCTGGCCCGCCTGGAGACCGCGTTCGAGAGCCAGCGCCGGTTCGTCGCCCAGGCGTCCCACGAACTCCGGACGCCCCTCGCGGTGCAGCGCGCAGCGGTGCAGATCGGCCTGCACGACGACGCCGACCCCGCGGACGTCCGAGCGGTCCGGGCGGAGCTGCTGGAGCAGAACCGCCGGACCGAGCGGTTGGTCGAGTCGTTGCTCGTGCTCGCCGAGGCCGATCGTGGCCTTGCGGGCGCGACGCGTGCGGTCGACCTCGACGAGGTGACCGCCGAGGTCGTCGCGGGGTCGGCCCGGGACGCGGCCGAGACGGGGGTGACGCTGACCCACGAGCGCCGCACCGGGCCTCCCGGCCTGGTCGTCCCGGGGGAGCCGACGCTGCTGCGGCAGCTGCTCGGCAACCTGGTCGGCAACGCCGTCGAGTACAACGAACCCGGCGGCGCCGTCCTGGTGACCACGGAGCCGGACGGGTTCGTCGTCGAGAACGGTGGACCGGTGGTGCCGGCGGACGAGGCGGGGCTGCTCGTGGAGCCGTTCCACCGCGGCGGGACCGACGGCGCACGCGGCCAGCACAGCGGTCTCGGGCTGTCGATCGTGGCCGCGATCGTGCACGCGCACGGGTGGCGACTGTCGATCGCCGCACGGCCGACCGGCGGGCTGCTCGTCCGGGTCCGTGTTTCGTCGGTGCAACCCGACGTGCACGCGGGGCGAAACAGCCGTTCCGGTGTGCTGGAGGCATGAACCACACCACGAAGACGACCACCCGGCGCACCCGGTCCCTGATGAGCGCGGCTGCCGCCGTCGTCCTGCTGCCCCTGTTCCTGGTCGGCTGCTCGGACGCGTCGCCGGACGCCGGCGGGACTGCGGCGTCCGGCGGTGCGGCACCCGGCGTCGCCCTCGCCGAGTGCATGCGCGACCGCGGCTACGACATGCCCGACCCGGGCACCGGCGGTGGCTCGATGCAGCTCAGCGCACCCGACGGCGTCGATCCCGAGCAGTACCAGGAGGACCTCAAGGGCTGCCTCGACGACTCCGCAGCGGCCGGGGACGCGCAGGCCGCGCAGCCGATGCCGGGCAGCGAGGAGATCGCGAGGAAGACGGCGGAGTGCCTGCGGGAGCAGGGGTTCCCGGACTTCCCGGACGACCAGGAGGCGCAGACCCGGTTCCAGCCGGACGACCAGCAGGCGTTCGACGAGGCCGCCCACACCTGCACCGACGCGGCCTTCGAGGCCGTCCAGGGCGGAGCCGGGTCGTGACCCACCGTCGCGTCCGTCGCCGGGTGATCGTGTCGGTGTGCCTCGTCGCGGCGGTGGCCGCCAGCGGCGGCGCATGGGCACTCACCACGGTGCCGAGCGGTCCGGGAGCCTCGGCCAGCAGCGGGTCGCGCGGCGGGACCGCGTCGACCGGAGCCACCGCCACGGTCACGCGCGGCGACCTGACCGACTCGAAGGTGTTCGCCGGGACGCTCGGGTACGGCGCGGCGACGGGGGTGCCAGGTGCCGCCGCCGGCACGATCACCTGGCTGCCCCGCGCCGGTGACGTCATCGAACGCGACGGGGCCCTGTACGCCGTCGACGAGCGGGACGTCCGGTCGATGTACGGCACCGTGCCGCTCTGGCGGGACCTTCAGCGTGGACTGCAGGGCGCCGACGTGCGGCAGCTCAACGAGAACCTGGCCGCGCTCGGGTACGACGTGTCCGTCGACGACCGGTTCGGCCCCCGGACCGAGCGAGCCGTCCGGCAGTGGCAGCAGGACCGCGGACACGAGGTGACCGGGGTGCTGACGGCGGACGACGTCGCCTTCGTGGACGGCGCGGTCCGGGTCGCCTCGGTCGACGGTCGGCTCGGGGAACGGATCGCCAGCGGAGCCGGAGCCGGAGCCGGAGCGGGAGCGGGTGTCGGTGGCGCTGGTGCTGACGCGGGTTCGGCGGCCGACGTGCTGCAGGTCACGAGCACCCGTCGCGTCGTCACGGCGACCGTTCCCCAGCGCGATGCGGAGCGGCTCGCGGTCGGCACCGACGTCGAGGTCCGGGTGAACGGTGCCGGGGCGGCGATGCCGGGTTCGGTCGTCGGTGTGCAGCCGACGACGAGCGAGGACGGCGGCACGGCCGTCGACGTGTCGGTGTCGTTCGACCCGGGGAAGCGCACCCTGCCGGCGGCAGCGTCCGCGCAGGTGGACGCGGCGGGCGCCACCGAGCACGACGTCCTGTCCGTGCCGGTCGCCGCACTCGTCGCGGGTGCCGGTGGCCGGTACGCCGTCGACGTCGTGCAGCGGGACGGCACGACGGAGCGGGTCCGGGTCGAGCCCGGCTTCAGCGCGGACGGACGGATCGCGGTCACTGGCGCCCTGACCGCCGGCGATCGCGTGGTGGTGCCCGGATGAACGCCGCCGTGCTGCCATCCGCCGCCGTGCGGCCCACCGCCGCCGTGCTGCGGTCCGACTCCGTCCTGTCGCTCCGGGACGTCACGAAGACCTACGGCGACGTCGGAGCCCTGCGCGGGGTGTCGCTCGAGGTCAGCGCCGGCGAACTCGTCGCGGTCGTCGGCCCGTCGGGGTCGGGCAAGTCGACGATGCTCAACGTCGTCGGGACCCTCGACCGTCCGACGTCCGGCACGGTGACGATCGCCGGCAACGACGTCGCGACGATGTCCGACGACGCCCTGTCCGGACTCCGAGCCGACCACATCGGGTTCGTCTTCCAGCACTTCCACCTGCAGGCCGGCGCGACCGCCACCGAGAACGTCGCCGACGGCCTGCTCTACCAGGGCGTGCCCCGGCGCGAGCGGCACCGTCTGGCGGTCGAGGCCCTGGGGCGCGTGGGCCTGGCGCACCGGGTGGACCACCGACCGCACCAGCTCTCCGGCGGGGAACGCCAACGCGTCGCCATCGCGCGGGCCGTCGTGGGCGACCCGACGATCCTGCTCGCCGACGAACCGACGGGTGCACTCGACACGGCGTCCGGTGCCGCGGTCGTCGAACTCCTGCGCGAGCTCAACGCGGCGGGCACGACGGTCGTGGTCATCACGCACGACCTCGGCCTGGCGGCGTCGCTGCCCCGGCAGGTCCGGATGCGCGACGGCGTGATCGAGCCCGAGGCCGCCCGATGAGCCGGCGTCGGTCCGTGGGCGCGGTCGACCTGCTCCGCCTCGGCGTCTTCGGGCTGCGGACCCGTCCGGGTCGCGTCGTGCTGTCCGCGCTGGGCATCGCGATCGGCATCGCGGCGATGCTCGCGGTCGTCGGGATCTCGTCGTCGAGCAAGGCGAAGGTCGACCAGGTGCTCGACACGCTCGGCACGAACGTGCTCACCCTCACCCAGGCGCAGGGCCTCGGCGAACCGGTCCCGCTGCCGTCCACCGCACTCGAGTCGGTGCTGCGGCAGGACGACGTCGAGTCGGCCGCGGCGGTCGGCACCGTGCCGGACACCGGCGTGTACCGGAACGACCACGTCCCGGCTCCCGAGACGAAGGGCCTCGGCGTGGTCGCCGCGTGGGGCGACGTCCCACGGGTCCTCGGCGGGCAGCTCGCAGCCGGGCGGTGGATCGACGACACCGCCGGGGCGCCGCCGCAGGTCGTCCTGGGGGCACGGGCGGCCGTGGTCCTCGGCATGGAGGAGCTGCGTCCGGACAGCCGGGTCTGGATCGGCGGGCGGTGGGTGCAGGTGGTCGGGGTGCTCGACCCCGTCGCGCTCGCCGAGGACCTCGACTCGCGGGTGTTCGTGCCCCGCGGGTTCGCCGGGCAGCTGGGCTTCGACGGGGCCCCGACCGCGGTCTACACGCGTGTCGACCCGGCGCACGTCGAACGGTCGAGGGACCTGCTCGCCGGTGCGGTCCGACCCGGGGCACCGCAGGACGTCGGCGTGACCCGGCCGTCGGACGCGTTGGCCGCGAAGGACGCCACGGACGACTCCTTCACCGGGCTGCTGGTCGGCATCGGCGGGGTGGCCCTGCTCGTCGGGGGCATCGGGGTGGCGAACACGATGGTGATCACCGTCCTGGAACGCCGCGCCGAGGTCGGTGTCCGTCGTGCACTGGGCGCCCGTCGTCGGAACATCCGCGACCAGTTCCTGGTCGAGTCGCTGCTGCTGTCGTTCCTGGGCGGCTTGGCCGGTGTCGTGCTCGGCGTCGCGGTGACGGTGGTGTTCGCCGTCACGCAGGGGTGGCCAGTGGCTCTGCCGGTGTGGGCCGTCGTCGGGGGACTCGGTGCCACGGTCGTGATCGGCGGGGTCTCCGGGCTCTACCCGGCGGCACGCGCGGCGCGGATCCCGCCGACGTCCGCCCTGGCGGCCGTCTGACGCGTGCGGTGGACGCGCACACGGGAGGCCCGGTGCCGGTCCGGCGGACCGGCACCGGGCCTCCAGGCGGTCGCTTCCCCACACCGGACGCGAGTCGCAGATCATGCCTGGTCATGACCACCTGGTCAAGCATCTGCGTCGATCTGTTCGACATCCGTGATGCCCCGGAAACACGCGGATCGAAAGCGGTCACAGGGACCGATCCAACGGTTGACAAGGGGCCGTGCAGGGTCTTCTATTGCGAATACGCAACGTCCTTTCATAAAGGTCGGACCAAGGGAGTCATCGTGACACGAACGCGTTTCGCCGCACTCGGTGCGCTCGCCCTCGCAGGCGCGCTCGCCCTCACCGGGTGCTCCGCCGGGAGCAACGCCGCTTCCGACGGCGGCACGAAGTCCATCGGCACACCCGATGGCACGGGCAAGACCATCACCGTCTGGATGATGAACGGCGACCTGAGCGACAAGGTGCTCGACGCCGCCGGCAAGCAGTTCACCGCCGACACCGGGGCGAAGGTGACGATCCAGACTCAGCAGTGGGACGGGATCACCACCAAGCTCACCACGGCGCTCGCGCAGAGCGACGCCCCCGACGTCGTCGACCTCGGCAACACGCAGGTGCCGGTCTACGCGGCCGCCGGCGGGTTGACCGACCTGACGCCGTACCGCGACGAGCTCAAGGACGGCCAGACCTGGCTCACCGGGCTCGAGGGTCCCGCCACCGTCGACGGCAAGCTCTACGGGGCACCGCTGTTCGCCGGCAACCGGGCCGTGGTCTACGACAAGCAGGTCTGGAAGGACGCCGGTGTGACCGACGTGCCGACCACCTACGACGAGCTCACCGCCGACCTCGACAAGGTCAAGGCCGCCAACCCGGCCAGTGACTTCTCCGCCTTCTACATGCCCGGGCAGTACTGGTACGGCGGGCTGCAGTGGGTCTGGGACGCCGGTGGCGAGATCGCCACGGACAAGGGCGGCAAGTGGACCGGCACGCTCGACTCCGCGGACGCGGTGAAGGGGCTGACCGCCTGGAAGGACTTCCAGAACGCGTACTCGGCGAAGTCCACCCAGGACATCAACACCGACAAGCCCTCGCAGAGCGACGTCTTCGCACAGGGCAACACCTCGGCGTTCCTCGGGTCCGCCTGGGAGATCGGCTCGATCACCACGGCGAAGCCGGAGCTCGCCGACCGCATCGGCACGTTCCCGATGCCGTCGTCCACGGCGGGGAAGACGCAGCCGGTGTTCCTCGGCGGCTCCGACCTGGGGATCCCGGCCAAGGCGGAGAACCAGGAGCTCGCGCTGTACTACCTGAAGATCCTGACCTCGAAGGAGTTCCAGCAGGACCAGGTGTTCGGGGTCGACGGCTGGGAGCCGAACTCCACCGAGATGCTCGACGCGGTCGCCGGCGACGTCGACGAGCTGCACAAGCCGTACTTCGAGGCGGCCGGTACGAGCCGACCGACCCCGGCCACCCCGGGCTGGGCCACCATCGAGGGCGACGCCTCGTTCCAGTCGATGTTCGCCGACGTCGCCACCGGTCGGAAGTCGCCGGAGCAGGCCGCCGAGGGCTTCTCGAAGCACCTCACGACCGCGCTGAACGCGCAGCCGTAGGCGATGACGTCCACTGCGGAGCCGGTGACCGACGCGGAGCAGTCCGCGCCGGTCACCGGCGGGCGGGCCCGTGGCCGACGGAGCGACGGGCCGGTTCAGGGGCCGTCGCGGGGTGGGCGCGCCGCGGGTCGTCGGTCGCCGGTCGGGTCGCGGGCGCCGCTCGTCCTGCTGGCCCCGGCGGCACTGCTGCTCCTGGCCCTCGTCGTCTACCCGCTCGTCCGGCTCGTCGTCATCTCGTTCCAGGACTACGGGCTGCGGGCGATCTTCACCGGGCAGGCCGGGTTCACCGGGCTGACGAACTACACGGACGTCCTGACCGACGCGTCGTTCTGGCCGGTCATCCTGCGCACCGTGCTCGTGACGGGCGCGATGGTCCTCGGCACGATCGTCATCGGCATGGGGGTGGCGCAGCTGCTCACCCGTCTCGGAGTCGCGATGCGCACGGTCGTCAGTGTCGTGCTCGTGCTGGCCTGGGCGATGCCGAACGTGGCCTCGAGCCTGGTCTGGCAGTGGCTCTTCCAGCCGTTCTACGGCGTGCTCAACTGGCTCATCACGCAGCTGCGGGTGTTCGGCGACCACACCCAGGACAACTGGGCGTCGCACCCGGGGCAGGCGTACACGATCGTGCTGACGCTCGTCATCTGGCAGGCCGTGCCGTTCGTGGCGCTGACGCTGTACGCCGCGCAGTCCCAGATCGCGCCGGAGTACTACGAGGCCGGTGCGCTCGACGGGGCCTCGGTGTGGACGATGTACCGCGCGATCACGCTGCCGGCCCTCGCACCGACGCTGCTGCTCGTGTCGATCCTGTCGGTGATCTGGGACTTCAACGTCTTCAACCAGATCTGGCTGCTCACCCGCGGCGGACCGGAGGAGGCCACGCTGACCCTCGGCATCTGGACCTTCGTGCAGTCGTTCGTGTCCAACGCCTACGGGCAGGGCGCGGCGATCGCCGTGATCTCGACCCTGATCCTCGGGGTGCTCACCAGCTACTACATCCGCCGGCTCGTCCGCAGCGGTGAGGAGGACCTGTGACCGTCTCGAGAACGGCGCCGCGTGCGGGCAGCGCATCCGCGCCGGGCCCCGTGCGGGTGCGCAAACGCAAGCCGCGCATCGTCGCGAACACCATCGCCGTGGTGTTCTGCCTGGTCTGGGTGTTCCCGATCTACTGGATGGTGAACACGGCCTTCAAGCCCGCCGACGAGGTCACCACGATGACCCCGATCTGGGCGCCGCTGCACCCGACGCTCGACAACTTCACACGGGCGCTCACGCAGGAGGGCTTCCTGGTCTACCTGCGGAACTCCACCATCGTCGTGGTGGCGGCCGTGCTGCTGTCGATCGTCGTCGGGTTCCTGGCGTCGGCGGCACTGTCGCGGTTCCGGTTCCGCGGACGGCGGGCGATCCTGGTCGCGATCCTGTTCGTGCAGATGATCCCGTCGGGCGCACTGCTCATCCCGCTGTTCCTGTCGTTCCAGACCCTCGGGCTGCTGAACAGCTACGTCGGGCTGATCCTGGCGTACGTGGCGAGCGTGCTGCCGTTCTCGATCTGGGTGATGCGCGGCTTCTTCGTGGCCGTCCCCGTCGAGATCGAGGAGGCCGCGAAGGTGGACGGCGCCGGCACGTTCCGGATCCTGTGGAGCGTGCTGTTCCCGCTCGTCATGCCCGGGGTCATCGCCACGAGCGTGTTCGCGTTCATCGCGGCGTGGAACGACTACCTGATCGCGTACGTGATGCTCAAGGACCAGGGGATGTACACGCTGCCGGTCTGGCTCGCCGGGTTCTCGACGAACAAGGGCACGGACTTCGGTGGGCTGATGGCGGCGAGCGTGCTGTTCTCGATCCCGGTCGTGGTGTTCTTCCTCATCGTGCAGCGCCGCCTGGTCAGCGGGATGACGGCGGGTGCCGTGAAGGGGTAGCGCTCGGACGACAGCACCTGTGATCGTGTTGGTTGCATGACGGAACGGTTGCGTTCTTGTGGGTTTCAGACGTACAGTGCTCGAAACCCAACGGAACGAAGGAGTTCGGGCATGTACGCAACCGAGCGGCACACCGCCATCGCCGCCGAGCTGCAGTCCGCCGGTCGCGTGTCGGTCGCGGGTCTGGCCGAGCACTTCGACGTCACCACCGAGACCGTTCGCCGTGACCTCGACGCCCTCGAGTCCGCCGGGGTCCTGCGCCGGGTGCACGGGGGAGCCGTCCCCGTCGGCCGCTCGAGCGTCGTCGAACTCAGCGTCGCCGAGCGCGAGGGGCAGCACGGCACCGCGAAGTCCGCCATCGCCCGCGCCGCGATGCGCCTGGTACCGCCGACCTTCACCGGCTCGATCGCCCTCGACGCCGGCACCACCTGCGCCGCCGTCGCCTCCGAACTCGCCCGCTGGGAGCCCGAGGTCGCCGGCTCGACCATCACCGTCATCACGAACTCGGTGCCGATCGCCGCGACCCTGCAGCACAGCGAGCACCTCGAACTGCACCTGCTCGGCGGCCGCGTGCGTGGCGTCACGAGCGCGGCGGTCGGCACGGCCACCGTCGAGCAGATCGGCGCCCTCCGGCCCGACGTGGCGTTCATCGGCACGAACGGCCTGTCCGCCGGCTTCGGTCTGAGCACCCCGGACGAGTACGAGGCCGCCGTGAAGGGCGCCTACGTGCTCGCCGCCCGACGGGCCGTGGTGCTCGCCGACGCCGCCAAGCACGGCGTGGAGGCGCTGATGCGGTTCGCGCGCCTGGACGAGATCGACACGCTCGTCACGGACGAGCAGCCCCCAGCCGACCTTGCCGGCGCGCTCGCCGACGCCGACGTCGAGGTGGCCGTCGCATGAACGCCCGCATCGTCACGGTCACCCCGAACCCGTCGCTCGACCGCACGATCGAGCTCGCCGGTGAACTGCAGCGGGGCGCGGTCCAGCGTGCGACCCGCTCCACCGCGGAACCCGGCGGCAAGGGCGTCAACGTCTCCCGCGTGGTCGTCGCGAGCGGCGGGGACACCGTCGCCGTCCTGCCCGGCGACGAGCTCGACCCCGTCCTGCTCGGCCTGGCCACCCGCGGCATCCCGACGGCCGCGCTGCCGATCGGTGCGCCCCTCCGCTCGAACGTCACCGTGACCGAGCCGACCGGCACCACGACGAAGCTCAACGAACCCGGCCCCTCGCTCGCCGGTCGCCTGGACGACCTCGCCGCGCTGGTGGCCGACACCGCCGCTGCGACGGCCACCGGCCCAGCCGCCCGCTGGGTCGTGGTCGCCGGGTCGCTGCCGCCCGGCCTGCCCGACGATGCACTCGCCGTGCTCGTCCGGGCCGTCCGTGCCCGCCACGGTGCGGACGTCCGGATCGCCGTCGACTCGTCCGGGGTGCCGTTCACCGCGCTGCTGCAGTCCGGCGAACGGATCGACCTGGTGAAGCCGAACGCGGAGGAACTCGCCGAGGTCGTCGGCGGCGACCCCGAGGAGTACGAGCGCGACCTCGACGCCGCGGTCGCCGGAGCCCAGCGGCTGCGGCGGAAGAACGTCGGCACGGTCCTGCTCACCCTGGGCAGTGCCGGCGCCGTGCTGGTCTCCGACGAGGGCGCGTTCGCCGCCGCTGCACCGAAGATCGTCGCCCGGTCGACCGTCGGTGCGGGGGACTCGTCCCTCGCCGGCTACCTGCTCGCCGAGGTCGCCGGAGCCTCACCCGAGCAGCGTCTCGCACAGGCCGTCGCCACCGGTGCCGCGGCCGCAGCACTGCCCGGCAGCGACGTGCCGGCACTCGACCACACCGACCCGACGGCGGTCTCCGTCCGGGTGCTCGACACGCACCCGGCACCCGAACCCGCCTGATCCTCCCCACCCCGCCCGACCACCCCACGAACACCTGCACCACCGCGCGATCAGCGCCATTGCGAAGGAGCAAGCACATGTCCGCAGACTCGAGTCCGCGCCTCATCAGCGCACAGCTCGTCGGCCTCGACGAGGACCTCGGCGCCACGTCGACCGACGTCATCCGGGTGCTCGCCGATCGCGTCGCCGCGACCGGTCGCGCCGCCGACGGCGCGACGCTCGCCGACGACGCCATCAAGCGCGAGGCGAGCGTCGGAACGGGCGTCCCCGGCGGCATCGCCATCCCGCACGCCCGGTCGGCGTCGGTGTCCGAGCCGACGCTGGCGTTCTCGCGCCTGGCCCGGAAGGTGCCGTTCGGCGCCCCGGACGGCGACGCCGACATCGTCTTCATGATCGCCGTGCCCGAGGGGGCGGACAAGGACCACCTGACGGTCCTCTCGACCCTGGCCCGTGCGCTCATCCGCGAGGACTTCACCGCCGCGCTCCGTGCCGCGACCACCCCCGACGAGATCGTCCGGTTGGTCGACAACGAGGTGAGCGGTGAAGTGGCCGAGGCCGGCGTCGGGAAGGCGAGCGGTGCCTCCGAACCGGCCACCGCACCGGAGGCGGGCCGCAAGGTCTTCGTCGGCGTCACCGCGTGCCCGACCGGCATCGCGCACACCTACATGGCGGCCGACGCCCTCGTCGCCGCAGCCCAGCGTGCCGGTGCCGAGATGCACATCGAGACGCAGGGGTCCTCGCAGGTCGAACCCCTCGACCCGGCCCTGATCGCCCGTGCCGACGCCGTCGTGTTCGCGGTCGACGTCGACGTCCGCGACCGTGGTCGGTTCGCCGGCAAGCCGCTCGTGTCCGGACCCGTCAAGCGCGGAGTCGACGAGCCCGACAAGATGATCGCCGAGGCCATCCGCGCCTCGGAGGACCCGCACGCCGCACGCGTGCAGGGTGGTGCCGCCGTCGAGGGCGAGTCCACCGCCAAGAACGAGCACTTCGGCCAGTCGCTCAAGCGCTGGCTCCTCACCGGCGTCAGCTACATGATCCCGTTCGTGGCCGGCGGCGGGCTGCTCATCGCGCTCGGCTTCCTGCTCTCCGGGTACGGCATCGCGCTGAACCACGGCGACTCGGGCATGAGCAACGCCGCCTACACGCTGACGAACTCGACGCTGCTGAACCTGCCGCCGGAGGGCCTCGGCTACTACCTCGGCGCCGCCGCGTTCCAGATCGGACAGGTGTCGCTCGGGTTCCTGGTCGCAGCACTCGCCGGGTACATCGCCTACGCCATCGCCGACCGTCCCGGCATCGCACCGGGCTTCGTGGCCGGGTCGATCGCCGTGTTCATGAACGCCGGGTTCCTCGGTGGTCTGGTCGGCGGTCTCATCGCCGGTGCCGCCGCGTACTGGATCGGGCGCATCCCGACCTGGCGCTGGCTGCGTGGTCTGATGCCGGTCGTGATCATCCCGCTGTTCGCGTCGATCATCGCCTCGGGCCTCATGCTCCTGGTGCTCGGCGGCCCGATCGCCTGGGTCATGACCGAGCTCACCGCCTGGCTCAACTCCCTGTCGGGTGCCTCGGCCGTCCTGCTCGGGATCATCCTCGGCCTGATGATGGCGTTCGACCTCGGTGGTCCGGTCAACAAGGTGGCGTACGCGTTCGCCGTCGCCGGGCTCGGTGCCGGGACCGCCACGAACGTGGTGCCGTTCGAGATCATGGCCGCCGTCATGGCGGCCGGCATGGTGCCGCCGCTCGCACTCGCGCTCGCCTCGACCGTGCTCTACCGGAAGGGCTTCACGAAGCCGGAGCGCGAGAACGGCAAGGCCGCGTGGCTCCTCGGTGCGTCCTTCATCTCCGAGGGTGCGATCCCGTTCGCCGCAGCCGACCCGCTGCGCGTCATCCCGGCGTCGATGGTCGGTGCCGCGATCACGGGTGCGATCTCGATGGCTGCCGGCGTGACCTCGCGAGCACCGCACGGCGGGATCTTCGTCTTCTTCGCGATCGGTGACGTCCTGATGTTCGTCGTCGCGATCCTGGCGGGGACCGTGGTGTCCGCGCTGGTGCTCGTCGCCCTGAAGAAGTGGGTCCGTCGTCGCCCTGTCGACGAGGCCGCAGCGGGCAGCGAGGCTGCCGTGGCCGGCGAGACGGTGGGCCAGCGCGCACCGGTCGCCGCGTAGTCGACGCGACCCCGGGAACGACGGGAGGCCCGGTGCCAGCTGGCACCGGGCCTCCCGTCCGTCGTCCGGTCGTGTTGCGGGCTGGACGTGCGCCGGTCAGGCGGCCATCGCGAGCGCCGACGGGTCGACCTGGCCGGGGACGCACTCGTCGACGTCGCACGGCGCGATCGGGGCGACCGAGGTGTGGGTGATCTTGGGGTGTACCGGGCGGCGTTCGGTCTCGCCGCGTCCGATGAGGTCCTCGTGGAGCTTCTCGCCCGCCCGCAGGCCCGTGAACACGATGTCGGACGGGCTGCCGGTGGCCTGGAGCATGCGCCGTGCGATGTCGAGGATCCGGACCGGTGCCCCCATGTCGAGCACGAGGACCTCGCCGGGGTGGGCGATCGCTGCCGACTGGATCACGAGGTGGCACGCCTCGGGGATGGACATGAAGTAGCGGGTGGCGTCGGGGTGGGTGACGGTGAGGGGCCGTCCGGCACGGATGAGCTCCGCGAAGAGCGGGAGCATCGAGCCGCGGCTGCCGAGGACGTTGCCGAACCGGACCGACACGTAGTCGTGGCCCGTGTCGGCGGCGGTCCAGGCGGTCAACCGCTCCGCGATGCGCTTGGTCGAACCGAGCACGCTCGTCGGGTTCGCGGCCTTGTCGGTCGAGATGTTCACGAGTGTCCCCACGCCCGCGGCAGCAGCTGCGCGGAGGACGTTCAGGGTGCCGAGGACGTTCGTCTTCCAGCCTTCGTCCGGGTACTGCTCGAGCATCGGCAGGTGCTTCAGCGCAGCGGCGTGGAAGACGACGTCGGGCCGGCGCGTCAGCATGATGTCGCGGATGGCGTCGGCGTCGCGGATGTCGGCGAGGACGACGTTCTTCGTGTCGAGGAGCCCGTGACCGTCCACGGAGACCTGCACCTGCTGCAGGGCGGTCTCGTCGCGGTCGAGCATGATGATCTCCGCCGGCTCGAACCGGACGAGCTGTCGGCAGAGTTCACTGCCGATCGAGCCGCCGGCGCCCGTGATCAGCACCGACCGGCCCCGGACGAAGTCGACGGTGATCTCGAGCTCGGCCTCGGGCTGTCGATCCCCGATCAGTGCGTCGATGTCGAGCCCGTCGAGGCCGGGGATGCTGCGCTGTGGCATGGGGGTCTCCTCCGTGAAGTCCTCCCCAGTGTGAACCTCTCACATGTGAAATGTCAACAGGTCAGTCGGCGATGTTCGCCGTCACCGCGTCGATGTACGCCGCACGCTCCTCACGCGAGTGCGGGCGCCCCGGGACGCCCGGTCGCTGCTCCCACGGGAACGGCCCGGCCTCGTGCCGGTACTCGATGCCCATGGCCTCGAGGCGGGCGGTGTGCTCGGCCAGGCGTCCGCGGAACTCGGCGAGGTCGCGCGGCCCGGTGACGTCGGCCGACCACAGTGCCTCGGCGAGGGCGGCGACGCGGGGGAAGAGCTGGTAGTCGAGCCGACGGGCGGTGTCGACGTGCTCCGTCCACATGTTGCCCTGGCCGCCGATGACGTGGGCGCGCTCGGCGTCGGTGAGCCCCGACGGCACCGGGTCGAAGGCGAAGACGTCGTCGACGGTGAGCACGATCGACACCGGGATCGGCTCGGTCGACAGGTCGCTCTGGCGGTAGTCGAGGTACACCTGGTCGTCCGGCGACGAGATGACGTCGTGCCCGCGGCGGGCGGCGGTCCGTGCGCCGGTCAGCCCGCGCCAGGAGACCACGGTCGCCGAGGGGTCGAGCGTGCCGCCCTCGAGGATCTCGTCCCACCCGAACGCCCGCCGGCCGTGCGACTCGACGTGTGCGGCGAGCTGTCCGATGATCCAGGCCTGCAGCTGTTCCTCGTCCTGCAGCCCGAGCTCGCGGATGCGCTCCTGGGTGCGGGGGTCGGTCTCCCACTGCACCTTCGGGCACTCGTCGCCGCCGATGCCGATGTAGCCGGAGGGGAAGAGCGCGATGACCTCGTCCAGGACGTCCTTGAAGAAGTCGATCGTGGCGTCCTCGGCGTTCAGGACGTCGTCGGCGATGCCCCACTCCGTCCACACCTCGACCGGGTCGCCCGTGACGCCGAGCGACGGGTAGGCCGCCAGCGCCGCACGGACGTGCCCGGGGGTCTCGATCTCGGGGACGACGGTGACGAACCGGTCGGCCGCGTACGCCACGATCTCGCGGACGTCGTCCTGCGTGTAGTACCCGCCGTGCGGGCGGCCGTCGAACCCGGCGACGACGAGTGTGCCGTCCGGCCCGGGGACGTGCGCGCCGACCTGGGACTCCCGACGCCAGGACCCGACCTCGGTGAGGCGCGGGTACTTCCGGATCTCGATGCGCCACCCCTGGTCCTCGGTGAGGTGGAAGTGCAGGCGGTTGATCCGGTGCGCGGCGAGCTGGTCGACCACCCGCATGACCTCGTGCTTCGTCCGGAAGTGCCGGGCGACGTCGAGCATCACGCCGCGCCAGGCGAAGGCGGGGGCGTCCTCGACGACCACGGCGGGGACGGACCACGGACCGGTCGCGACCCGGCCGCGGCGGTACACGTCCGGGGGCAGCAGCTGCAGCAGTGCCTGCACGCCGTAGAAGACCCCGGCGGGCGAACCGCCGACGACGTCGACGCCCTCCGGCGTCACCGTGAGGCGGAACGACTCCGCGCGGTCGCCCTCCGGCGTCGTCGGGCCAGCGGGCAGGGACGGGTCGTCGGCGACGCGCAGCGCGATCGTGCCGGCCCCCGGTGCCGTGTCGTCGAGGGCGTCCCGCACCGGCAGCCCGGTCGATCCCCGCAGGGTCTGCTGCAGGTACAGTCGGACGGACTCGCTCGCCGGGTCGGCGGCGATCCGGGTCGACGGGGTGATCTCGAAGGCCCCGACACCGGGAGCGGTGCGGCGCGGTCGTGGGACGAGCATGTCGGAGCCACCATTCCTCAATGATCTTTCGTAATGTGGAGGCTATGGCCGTGCAGCAGACCGTGTCAACGACCCCGGGCACCGTCGGGACGACCCCGGGGGTCCTGCGGCAGATGAACTCGCGGGCGATCCTCGACGAGCTCCTGCGCGACGACGTCTCCCGCACGGTCACCGAGCTCGGCCGCACGGTCGGACTCTCCCGCCCCACGGTCGAGGCGGCGCTCGCCGACCTGGTCGACGAGGGCTGGGTGACCGAGGCCGAGGCGATCGCCACCCCGAACAAGGCCGGTCGTCGCGCCAAGCGCTTCGCCGCGGACGCGTCGGCCGGCTCCGTGCTCGGCGTGGACCTCGGCCTGCACGGGATCGTCGGCGTGCGCGCGGACCTGCGCGGCGTCACGCTCGCCCGCGTCGAGGAGCGCTACACCGACCTCGCCGACGCCGAACAGGCCTGGTCGAGCGTGCAGGACGTGGTCCGTCGGCTGACGGCGCCCGTCGGCGGCGCGGCCGGCGGCCCCGCCGGTGGTGCGCCGGTGCTCGGTGCCACGTTCGGCGTCCCGGCGGTCGTCGACCGCGACGGCGCGATCGACTACACGGTCGCGGTGCCGGAGTGGGTCGAGCGGCGGGTGCCCGGCCGGATCCAGGACCTCTTCCCCGGGGTCGCCACCTTCTTCGACAACGACGCCAAGTTGGCCGCCACGGCCGAGGCCCGGTGGGGGCGGTTCCACGGCGTCCGGGACGGCCTGTACCTGGTGATGGGGCGGCAGATCGGTGCCGCCCTGGTGGTCGACGGCTCGTTGGCGCGCGGTGCGCGCGGCGCGGCCGGCGAGATGGGCGGCATCGCCTCGACCGGCTGGCCCGCCGCACCCGCCCGCCTGGAGGCCCGGATCCCGTCCGGCACGGACCTCGAGTCCGTCTTCGCGGCGGCGGCCCAGGGCTCGGCGCCGGCAGTCGAGACCGTCCGTGCGTTCGCGGCCGACGTGGCACCCGGCGTCGTGCAGCTCGTGACGACGATCGACCCCGAGGTCGTCGTCGTCGGTGGCGAGGTCCTGCCGGCTGCCGAAGTGTTCTGCGCCGCGCTCGACGAGATCGTCACGCCGCAGCTCCGGCACCCGGTGGCCTTCGCCCCGTCGACCGTCGGTCGCGACGCCGTCGCCCGGGGTGCACTCGCGCGGTCGCTCGCGCACGTCCGGTCCGCCCACATGGGACTCGGCTGACACCCAGGGAGCGTGCCGGGTCCTGACAGGGCGTTCAGGGATGCTGGGGGCATGACGACTGCCGTGACCGCCCGTGCCATGACCGTCGCCAGTGGCGACTCCACCGCCCCGTCGGACCTCGGCGGGCTCTCCGGGCTCGTGCTGCAGCTGATCGACGCCCTGGGGGAGTGGGGCGTCGGGCTGATGCTCTTCGTCGAGACGGTGTTCCCGCCCATCCCGTCCGAGGTCATCCTGCCGCTGGCCGGGTTCCTGGCGGGTGCCGGCCAGATGAACCTCGTGCTGGTCCTGGTGCTGGCGACGATCGGTTCGTACCTCGGGGCGCTCGTGCTCTACTGGCTCGGCGCGAAGATCGGGTTCGAACGCACCACGCGGTGGTTCGGCAAGCTGCCCCTCGTCGACGAGGACGACTTCCGCAAGGCGGCCGGCTGGTTCCACCGGCACGGCAAAAGCGCGGTGTTCTTCGGCCGGTTCGTCCCGATCGTCCGCAGCCTCATCTCGTTGCCGGCCGGCGCCGACCGCATGCACCTCGGCACGTTCTCGGTGTTCACGATCATCGCGAGCGGCATCTGGAACAGCGCACTCGTGCTGCTCGGTGCCGCGTTCGGGTCGCAGTACGACCAGGTCGAGGCCTACACCGAGTGGATCGACCGCGTGCTCTACGTCGCGATCGCCGCGGTCGTGGTGACCTTCGTCGTGCGTCGGGTCCGCCGTGTCCGCGCCGAGCGGCGTACGGGCGGCCCCGATGACCACGACGACCGCGGCAGCAGCAGCCCGGCCGTGGGCGGTGCCCGGGGTCGTCGTCGCGCCGAGCCCGCCCGCGACTGAGCCTCAGGCCTTCGTCAGCGCCGACTCCTTGTGGGCGGCCTGCTTGCCGCTCTTCTCCGACTCGACGATCCAGTACGGGTCGTCGTCGGTCGGCGTGAAGTGCTGCCCGTCGAACTCGAAGTCGCTCGTCCGCTTCCGCACGAGCGTGCCGGTCGTCCTGCCCTGCGAGGTGTTCCAGTGCACCTCGTCACCCTTCGACAACGCCATGCTGTCCTCCTTGCGCGATTCCTCGTCCTGGTGGAGGTCGGACTGTACCCCGTCGATCCCCGGGAACTCAGGGAAGTACGGCGATCACGATGTCGTAACGGCCATGCGGATCGAGAGTCGGACGCGTACCGTTTCCCATGAGCCCACACGCCGGCAGCGGCCGCGGAACCACGGGCTCCGGACGGGACGACGGACACCATGACCCTGCTGGACAGCGCGCGGGCGGACACCGTCCTCTCTGCGCGGTACCGGCTCGTGAAGCTCATCGGCACCGGCGGCATGGGATCCGTCTACGAAGCCCGTGACGAGCACACGTACCGGGCCGTGGCCGTGAAGCTCTTCGCGACCCCGGACAAGATGACCACCGCCGACCGTGTCCGCCAGGAGCGTGAGATCCGGCTGCTCAGCATGCTCTCCCACCCGGGCCTCATCCCGCTGTACGACGCCGGGACCCACGAGTTCGAGGACGGCCCGCACCGGTTCATCGTGATGGAGCTCATCGCCGACACGACGCTGCTCCGCCGCCTGTCCGAGGGTGCCCTGCACAACTACGAGGTGGCCGACCTCGGTGCGCAGCTCGCCGACGCCCTGGCCTACGTGCACTCCCGCGGCATCGTGCACCGCGACGTCAAGCCCGCCAACATCCTGATCAGCGACGAGGGCTCGTCCGGGTTCGCCCGCACGGTCAAGCTCACCGACTTCGGCGTCGCCCACTTCGTCGACGGTTCTCGCCTGACGAACGACGGCACGGTCATCGGCACCGCCGCCTACCTCAGCCCCGAGCAGGTCGCCGGCGAACCGATCAGCTTCGCCACCGACGTGTACTCGCTCGGGCTCGTCCTGCTCGAGGCGCTGACCGGCAAGCAGGAGTACTCGGGCACCCTCATCGAGGCCGCCCTCGCCCGGCTCCGCCGCGACCCCGAGGTCCCGGACGACGTCGCCGACGAGTGGCGCGAGCTGCTGAGCCGGATGACGGCCCGCGACCCGGAGCGCCGGCCCACTGCGGTCGCCATCGCCAACGCGCTGCGCGGCGGCTCCACCCAGATCACCGGCCCGGTGCCGCTCGGTCCGGAACGCGTGAAGCACCAGCGCGACCACCGCATGCACCGCGCGGCACACCGGCACGCCAGGCGCGGCACGTTCTCGGCGGTGCGTCGCTGGCGTCGGAGGAACGTCCTGGTCGGGTCCTTCGCGGCCTTCGGCGTCACCGCGGCCTGCGTGGCCGCCTACGTCGCGGGCGCCCTGCACTGATCCCTCCGGCGGCGCCGTGCTCCGGGCACCGGAGCACCCTGGCAGGATGGACAGCATGACCGACCAGCGCTGGATCAAGATCTGTGGCCTGTCGACGCCCGACACCGTGGACGCCGCCGTCGACGCGGGTGCCGACGCCGTCGGGTTCGTCTTCGCGGCGGGCAGCCCCCGGACCGTCACCGCCGACCTGGCGAAGGAACTCGTCGAGCGGGTGCCGGACGGCATCGACGCCGTCGGGGTCTTCCGCGACCAGAAGATCGACGAGATCGTCGGCATCGCCTCCGAGGTCGGGCTCACGACGCTGCAGCTGCACGGTGGCGAGTCGGCGTCCGACTTCGCCCGCGCGCGCGACGCCGGCTTCTTCACCATCCGGGCCATCGCGGCCGAGGACTACCTGCGCGAGACGCCCGAACAGCGCGCCGCGTT
>Ga0308159_1000767_pt1 | contig 60736 bp, 41 predicted proteins | sample PhyCR1_FD_201040 | JGI IMG/M metagenome (GOLD analysis project Ga0308159, IMG submission 201040) | Phyllosphere microbial communities from UC Gill Tract Community Farm, Albany, California, United States - DLSLC.R1 | ecosystem: Host-associated > Plants > Phyllosphere > Unclassified | place: USA...
AGGGTGTCGAAGATGTCGCTGACGGCCACGCCGTGGGTCTTGGCTTTCTCGCGGTCGATAGCGGCATCGACCTGCGGCACGTTCACGGTGTAACTGGTGAACAGGCCGGCCAGTTCCGGCACGTTGTGGCTCTTGTTGATGATGTTCATGGTTTCTTTGTACAGTTCGTCGTAACCGAGGTTGCCACGGTCTTCGATTTGCAGGCGGAAACCACCAATAGTGCCCAGACCCTGTACCGGCGGTGGCGGGAAGATCGCCATGTATGCCTCTTGAATGTTCGCGTACTGACCGTTCAAGGCCCCGGCAATCGCGCCGGCGGACATGCTCGGGTCTTTACGCTCGTCGAACGGTTTCAGGGTGACGAAGACGATGCCGGCGTTCGGGCTGTTGGTGAAGCCGTTGATCGACAGGCCCGGGAACGCTACGGCGCTTTCCACGCCTGGCTGTTTCAGCGCCAGGTCAGACATGCGCTTGATCACGTCTTCGGTGCGGTCCAGGCTCGAGGCGTCGGGCAGTTGCGCGAAGGCCACCAGGTATTGCTTGTCCTGGCCGGGTACGAAACCGGTCGGCGTGCTGGAGAAACCGAAGAAGGTCAGCACCATCAGACCTGCGTACAGCAGCAGGGCGATGCCGCTGCCACGGATGACCCGGCGCACGGTGCCGACGTAACCATGGCTGGCACGATCGAAGAAGCGGTTGAACGGGCGGAACAGCCAGCCACCGAAGATCTTGTCCAGCACTTTCGAGAAGCGGTCTTTCGGTGCGTCGTGGCTTTTCAGCAAGACAGCGGCCAGCGCTGGCGACAGGGTCAGCGAGTTGAAGGCCGAGATCACCGTCGAGATGGCGATGGTCAGGGCGAACTGCTTGTAGAACTGCCCGGTGAGACCGGAGATGAACGCGGCCGGTACGAACACCGCACACAGCACCAGCGCCGTCGCAATGATCGGGCCGGTCACTTCACGCATCGCCCGTTTGGTCGCTTCGACCGGTGTCAGGCCGAGTTCGATATTTCGCTCGACGTTCTCCACCACCACGATGGCGTCGTCCACCACGATACCGATCGCCAGTACCAGGCCGAACAGCGACAGGGCGTTGAGCGAGAAGCCGAACAGGTGCATCACCGCAAACGTACCGATCAACGATACCGGCACCGCCACCAACGGAATGATCGAGGCGCGCCAGGTCTGCAGGAACAGGATCACCACCAGAACTACGAGGATCAGCGCTTCGAACAGGGTGTGAACCACCGCCTCGATCGAGCCGCGCACGAAGATCGTCGGGTCATAGACGATGCTGTAGTCCATGCCCTGCGGGAAGCCTTTCTTCAGCTCTTCCATCTTGCCGCGAACTTCGTTCGAGATATCGATGGCGTTGGAGCCCGGGCGCTGGAAGATCGGAATCGCCACGGCCGGCTGGTTGTTCAGCAGCGAACGCAACGCGTATTGGCTGGAGCCGAGCTCGACGCGTGCGATGTCCTTCAGGCGGGTGATTTCACCGTCGTCGCCAGCACGAATCACGATGTTTTCGAACTCTTCCTCAGTGACCAGACGGCCCTGCGTGTTGATCGACAACTGGAAGCTTTGCGCGGTCGGGGCAGGGGGCGCGCCGAGCTGGCCGGCAGCCACCTGACGGTTCTGCTCGCGGATCGCAGTGACCACGTCGGTTGCAGTCAGATTGCGCGAAGCGGTCTTGTTCGGATCGAGCCAGACACGCAGCGAGTAATCGCCCATGCCGAACAGCTGCACGTCACCGACACCACCGAGACGCGCGAGCTCATCCTTGATGTTGAGGATCGCGTAGTTGGACAGGTAGAGCATGTCGTAGCGCTTGTCCGGCGAGGTCAAGTGCACAACCATGGTCAGGTCGGGCGAAGCCTTGTCGACGGTGATACCGATACGCGTCACTTCTTCTGGAAGTTTCGGCTCGGTCCGGGTTACGCGGTTCTGCACCTGTACCTGCGCGTTGTCCAGGTCAGTGCCCAGGGCGAAGGTGATGGTCAGGGTGATCTTGCCGTCAGCGGTCGATTGCGAGGACATGTACAGCATGTTCTCGACGCCGGTGATGGCTTGCTCCAGAGGCGCAGCCACGGTTTCACCGATGACTTTGGGGTTGGCGCCGGGGAAGTTGGCGCGTACCACCACGGTGGGCGGCACGACTTCCGGGTATTCGCTGATCGGCAACTGGAACAGCGAGATCGCACCGGCGATCAGGATCAACAGCGACAGCACCGCTGCGAAGATCGGCCGGGAAATGAAGAATTGGGAAAAATTCATCGGAGTTGTCGTCCCTTAACCGCGTGGGGTCGTGGCAGCCAGCTTCGCAGCCGAACCCGACGCACCCTTGGCAGGGGCGACTTTGGGCAGGTTGCTGGCTTCCAGCGCTTGACGTTGTTGGGCGAGGGCGGCGAGGGTCTGTTCGCTGGCCATCGGGATCACTTCAGGGGTGACTGGCGAGCCGGGACGCACCCGCTGCAAGCCCTTGACGATGATCGTGTCGTCTTTTTGCAGACCGGTGCGGACGATGCGCAGGCCTTCGATTTTCGGCCCGAGCTCGACTGGGCGGTAGGCGGTTTTGTTGTCCGCATCCATCACCAGCACGAACTTCTTGCCCAAGTCGGTGCCGACGGCTTCGTCGTTGATCAGCATGGCGTTGTAGGTGCCGCTGCCGACCAGTTTCAGCCGTGCGTACAGGCCTGGGGTGTAGGTGCCGTCAGTGTTGTCGAACACTGCGCGGCCACGGATGGTGCCGGTTTTCGGGTTGACCTGGTTGTCGACGAAGTTCATCTGGCCGAGGTGCGGATTGCCGTCTTCGTTGGACAGGCCCATGTACACCGGAGTCGTCGCACCGCGTTGGCCGTTGCGGGCCAGTTGGGTGTACTTGAGGAACACTCGCTCATCGGCGTCGAAGTAGGCGTAGACCTTGTCGGTCGAGACGACGCTGGTCAGCGCAGTGGTGTCGGCGGTGACCAGGTTGCCGGCGGTGATCTCGGCACGGCTGACGCGGCCGCTGATCGGCGCGGTGACGCGGGTGAAGCTCAGGTTCAGTTTGGCCAGATCCAGTTGCGCTTGCAGGGCGCCGACGGCGGCGCGGGCTTCCTGGGCGGCGCTGGTGCGCGAATCGGCCAGTTCGGCGGAGATCGCGTTGCTGGTACGCAGACGTTCGCCGCGCGCGGCTTCGTTCTCACTGCGGGTGGCGGTGGCGCGGGCCTGGGCGACCAGGGCTTCGAGGCGGCGGACCTCGGCCTGGAACGGACGCGGGTCGATCTGGAACAGCAGGTCGCCTTTCTTGACCAGTGCGCCTTCGGTGAAGGCTACCTGATCGATCTGGCCGGAGACCCGTGGACGGATTTCAACGGTTTCCGGCGCTTCGAGGCGCCCGGTGAATTCGTCCCACTCATTGACCGGTTGTTCCAGCACCTTGGCCACGCTGACTTTTGCAGGTGGCATGGCAGCGGTGGTCTCCGGGGTTTTGCCGCAAGCGCTCATCACCAGTACGGCCAAAAGGGCCAACGGGAAGCGCAAATGTTTGAGTGAATGTTCCATGGATGCATCCGCCAAAGTATTGAAGATGGGCGGATGATGCTCGGCGGGGTGTGATGGCACGAATCGAATGAAGCAAAGGTAACTATCATTCGGAATGATATAAGACCGTGATCAGCCCTCTAGCGTGCACCTTTCGTTAGGGGGCTATCAATAGGGTTGTGGGCAATGATGTGTTGCGTGGCGTGCAACGATCGCGGTTTATGGGTCGCATTGGATTTTGTGGGAGTTTGCCTGCAAGCGATGGCTTTCTTTCAGGCGCTGGTTTTTTTGGTTGCTGTGTACATATCCATTGCTGCGGTAACGGCTACTCACGGTTCCGCCCTTACGGCGGGTCACCTTTTTCAAACGCCAAAAAGGTAACCCAAAACGCTTGCTCCTACGTTCGGCCCTCGCAAGCTCGGGTCCCTTCGCTCCGGGATCGCTCCGGGCGCAGCGGCTACGGTTTGCTTCGCTGCACCTCCTTCCGCTGTGTCTGGCTGCGCCAGACGGTCGCTGCGCTCCCACGCCCGGATCAATCCCTGCGCTCAGCCTTCCGATGTCGCCGGTTAGGCAAGATCAAGGGCACTCGAGCTAACGCTCATTGTTGAGTGGTTAGAAGCGTCGCATGGCTTGGGATTTGTGGTGGATTCGCCCCTCACCCCAGCCCTCTCCCTCTGGAGAGGGAGCCGATCTTTGTACTTTGCGAGTTGTGTGTACAACTCGGTATTGCATGTTGGCGTACGTCTGCCAATCAACGCGCTCAGTTCCCTCTCCCTCCGGGAGAGGGCTAGGGTGAGGGGGCTTTTGATTTTCGATTGCTGGCCTGGTGGTGCACGCAATCCCTGTGGGAGCTTGCCTGCAAGCGATGGCGGCCTAAAAGCTGGCCAAAGGAAAGCTGTGGGGCGCCGATTTACGCGGCAATTAAAACGCCGAACCCGCCATTGCAGCGGGCTCGGCGAGCCAATCAGAGTTTCGGCAACTGGCCGATGCGGCCGATCATTTCGGTGACGATTTGCAGGTCCAGCTGGAATTGCTCGACGGTCTTGAATTCGCCGTCGGTGTGGCCGGTGTATTTCACGTCAGGCATGGCCAGACCGAACTGCACGCCGTTGGGCAATTCATGCACCGAGGTTGCGCCGGCGGAGGTGCCGAACTCATGTTTCATGCCGAGGTTTTCCGTGGCGACCGCCAGCAACGCTTTGACCCATTCACCTTCGGGGTTGCGGTACATCGGTGCTGCGACCGAATAATCGAACGCCACTGCGACGTGAGTTTTCTTGCTCCAGGCGGCGAGTTTGTCGGCGATTTCGGCTTTCAGTTTTTCGGGCGATTTGCCTTTCGGCACACGCAGGTTGACCGCGAGCTTGAAGGTCTTGTCGTCCATGCCGATGAAGGTCGGCGAGGTGGTCAGCGGCCCCATGAAGGCGTCGGAGAAACCGACACCGAGCTTGTTGCCGAGATAATCCAGGCCCCAGTTGTCGGCGAGGTAACGGGCGGCGTCGGTGATGTGGTTGTGCTTGAGCGCGACCTTGCCATCAACGCTATTGATGAAGTCGAGCATGCGCGCCACTGGATTGACCCCGGACTCGGGTTCGGAGGAGTGCGCCGACACACCGGTCACCGTCAGTTTGACGTCCTTGCCATCGACTTTGGCGCTGACCTCGAAATCGCCGCCATTGCGCTTGGCGTATTCACTACCGGCCTTTTGCAAGCTGGTGGCCAGTTCGGCAGGCTTGTCGGTGAGCAAGGTAGCCACCGAGGCAGATGGAATCTGATTGGTCGCCATGCCGCCGGTCAACGCGACGATTTCTGCACCGTTGCCTTCACCTTTACGCTTGGCGAAGTTGGCCATGACCGTGCCGTAACCTTTTTCGGCGATCACCACCGGGTAGCCGCCGTCCAGCGCGAGGTTGTAATTAGGCGTCGGATTGCGTTCGAAATAGTAGGGGATCGCGTCACCGGTGGTTTCTTCGGTGGTGTCGACCAGCAGCTTGAAGTTGCGCACCAGTGGCAGCTTTTCATCCTTGATCACCTTCATTGCGTAGAGGGTGACGACGATGCCGTTCTTGTCATCTTCAGTGCCGCGACCGTACATGCGATCGCCGATCAGGGTGATCTTGAACGGGTCGAGGCGGGTGCCGTCCTTGAGCACCCAGTTTTCAGGAGTCACCGGCACCACGTCGGCGTGCGCATGAATGCCCACGACTTCATCACCGCTGCCGTCGAGGGAAATCTCGTAGACGCGATTGTCGATGTTGCGGAATTTCAGACCGAACGACTCGGCCAGACTTTTGATCTTCGCGGCGATCTTGATGAATTCCGGGTTGTCGTGCTGCTCGACGCCGTCCTTGCGATAGGTCGGGATTTCGACCAGCTCACGCAGGGTTTCGGTGGCCGCAGTGCTGTATTTCACTCGCGTGTAGAGACCGAGCAGGCGATAGATCTCGTTCTGCTGTTCAGCGGTCAGGTTTTTTTTGCCGAGATAGGCGCCGATGGCCGGGCTGATCTCGGTTTTTTTCGCCAGATCACTTTTGCCCAGCTCAGTGAGGAACTGACGGAAGTCAGTCACCGACGCGGCGTTGTAGGTTTTCAGTATTTCGGCGCTTTGCTGCGCGGTGATGTTGGCTTGCGCAGGCGCGGTGAAGACGGCGAGGCCGGCCAGCATCAGTGTGGTGGCCGCGAGTTTTTTGAAAGGGACATTCATTGCGAAAGGCATTCCTTTGCAGAGTGATAAATAAGTCGTGCCTGAATTTCAGGACACATGCACTTACAAACTACCACCGCTGCGCAGGAATGCGGGAGCCCCGAAACGGGACGTGTCGCACAGAACGGCAAAAGCGACGCATCAATGAAAACGTCCTCCTGCGCAAAAACACTACATCGCTTGATCATGAGCACCTATTCATGCTCAGCTCGTTGCCGACCATTCGATTGGATGACACTGCCATGAAAGATCTCCCTCCGACCGCGACCTTGCGCGCATTCGAAGTCGCCACCCGGCACCCGACTTTCACAGCTGCCGCAGAAGAACTGCATGTGACCCAGAGCGCGGTCAGCCATCAGCTCAAACACCTCGAAGCACTGTGGGGGCTGCAATTGTTCGAACGTGGCAAGGCGTTACGCCTCACCGCCGCGGGGGCAACGCTGGCGCCGATCGTGCGGGAATTTTTCATCAGTCTGGAGGCGACACTGGCTGATTTACGCGAGCAAAAGGGCAGGGTGCGGCTGAACATCAGCACGACGTATTCCTTTGCGCTGAAATGGCTGCTGCCGCGTTTGCCGAGTCTGTCGCGGCAGCACCCCGAGCTGCTGGTGGCGCTGGACACCACAGACAAAATCATCCATTTCGCCGCCGGCCAGGCTGACGTGGCGATCCGCCTGGGCAAGGGCAATTACCCCGGTCTGTATGCAGAATTTCTGTTCGGCGAGCAGGTATTCCCGGTCGCCAGTCCCGAATTACTGCAACGCATCGGCATGCCGCACAGCCCGGCCGAACTGCTGCACTTTCCGCTGCTGACCCGCGATGGCGCCGAGTTGGTGCCGAAATGGGAAGCCTGGTTTGAAGCGATCGGGCTTGGGTTTTCGCCCGTTCGTGAAAGCGTCCGGTTTGGCGACACCAACATGACGGTCGAAGCGGCTTTGCTCGGTCAGGGTGTGGCCTTGGTGCGCAGCGGCCACGTCGAGAACGAGATTGCCGATGGCCGACTGGTGCGCCTGTTCGACGTGCCATTCGCATCGCCGCTGGCCTACTATTTTGTCTGCCCGAAGGGTATCGAAGCGCAGCCGCACATTGTCAGCTTTCGCCAGTGGTTGATGAGCGAGGCGATGAAAGTACGTTGAATAGTTGCATGAGTATTTGCTCATGACACATTGAGAAGACTTCGCTGTCGTCTGCTGACTGCGTTACCTAATATGGTGCCCATGCCTACTCATATCGTGATCCTGGTTCTTTTCGCCGCACTTCTGCATGCCAGTTGGAACGCTCTGCTGCGTGGCGGTGCTGACAGGCTGTGGTCGATGACGGTGATGTGCATTGCCATTGCGATCACCTGTGCCATCGCCGCCGCGTTTATGCCGATGCCTGCCGCCGCTAGCTGGGGTTGCGCGGTGCTCTCTGCGCTGCTGCATGTCGGCTACAACCTGTTTCTGGTGCGCAGTTACCGGATCGCCGAACTGGGCCAGGTCTATCCGATTTCCCGTGGATCGTCGCCCGCGCTGATCACCCTCGGTGCTGCCGTTTTCGCCGGTGAACGCATCGCGCCCGGCCAACTGCTTGGCGTTGCACTGGTGTCCGCCGGGATTATTTCGCTGGCCTTTAGCGGGCGCAGGCTGTCGGTGCCGAGCCTGCCTTACGCATTGGGCACCGGATGTTTTATCGCCGCCTACAGCGTTGTCGACGGTATCGGCGCCCGGCTGTCCGGCGCGCCGCTCGCTTATACAGTGTGGATGTGCGCGTTGTGGGGTGTGCTGATGCCTGCGGTGTATATCGCCCTGCGCGATGCCCGCAGCCTGTTCACCCTGCGTCCCGGAACGTCAGCCGCCGTCATCGGCGGGCTGGTCTCGTTGCTGGCCTACGCCATCGTCATCTACGCAATGAACGAAGCGCCGCTGGGCGCGGTATCGGCATTGCGCGAAACCAGCGTGCTGTTCGCGGCGTTGATCGGCTATCTGTTTCTCGGTGAAGCACTCAGCGCTCGGCGGATATTGGCGTGCGTGGTAATCGTCAGCGGCATTTTCATCATCGGCTGACACGGCCGACTGTTCAGGAGCCAGGTTCATGAATGAAATTTCGCAGGCACCATTGATTCTGATCACCGGTGGCAGCCGCGGAGTCGGTGCCGCCACGGCCCGACTCGCCGCCGCCCAGGGCTATGACGTCGCCATCAGCTATGTGGCCAACGAGTCCGCGGCGCGAACGGTGATCGAAGATGTGGAAGCCGCGGGGCGCAGGGGGTTGGCGGTGCGCGCTGACAGTGCCGATCCCGGACAGGTCGCCGAATTGTTCGCGGCCATCGACCGCACCTTCGGTCGCATCGATGTGCTGGTCAACAATGCCGGGATGCTGGCCAGACAATCGCGTCTTGAAGACCTCGACTTCGCGCGGATGCAACGCATTTTCGCGGTCAATGCCATCGGGCCGATCCTGTGCGCCCAGCAGGCCATCAAGCGCATGTCGCACCGGCATAACGGCCCGGGCGGCGTGGTGATCAATGTGTCTTCGGCGTCGGCGCGTCTCGGCAGCCCCAATGAATACGTCGATTACGCCGCGTCGAAAGGCGCACTGGAAACCTTCACCATCGGCCTGGCCAAGGAAGTCGCGCGTGAAGGCATACGCGTCAACTGCATCCGCCCCGGCCATATCTACACCGACATGCACGCCAGCGGCGGCGAACCGGGACGCGTCGACCGCGTCAAGGACTCGATCCCCATGGGCCGAGGCGGGCAGCCGGAGGAAGTGGCGCGGGCCATTCTTTGGCTGGCGAGCGCGGAGGCATCGTTTGTCACCGGTACCTTTCTGGATGTGACCGGAGGGAAGTAGCGCAGACGCCTGAAGGTGTACAGGCCTCCTGATTCAGCCGGATTATCATGCTGAAGGCGCAACCGAACTTGCACGTATCGTCAGTTCAAAAGGCAGAATCACATGCTGCTCAGGATTGATCTTTTTCTCGATCAGGTTGATCAACATCTCCACAGCCTTGCGGCCAAAACCTTCGGCCGGCTGGGCAATGGTGGTCAGGGGCGGATCGCTGTAGTGCGCCAACGGAATATCATCGAAGCCCACCACCGATATATCTTCGGGCACCCGCAGGCCGGCTTCCTTGATGCGCTTGAGCGCGCCAATGGCCATCTCATCGTTTTCACAAAACAGCGCAGTCGGGCGATCACTTAGCGTCAGCAGCGTGGCGGTGCCGTCGTAGCCGGCGCGCAGGCTGAAATCGCCGTGGCAAATAATTGCCGGGTCGCTGGGGATGCCTGCCTTCGCCAGCGCCGCCTGATAACCCGCTACACGCGCTTGGGTAAGGGGGCTGTGTTGAGGGCCTTTGATCAGGCCAATCCGCTGATGGCCCAAACCGATCAAGTGTTCAGTCATGGCCTTGGCCGCCGCATGGTTGTCGAGGCTGATGGTGGGATGGCGTCCGCCCTGGATGACTTCACAGGCGTTGACCATCGGCGGCGGCTCAGCGCTGTCGGTCGGGAAGGGGTCATAGGCGCGCAACTGAATCACGCCATCGGCCTGATGCGCGTAGACCAGCTCGGCAAATTCACGCTCGATCTCTTCGCGCCCCTGGGTATCGCATAGCAGCAGTCGGTAACCGGCGGCCTGGGCAGCCGATTGCGCGCCGCTGATTACCCGGGCAAAAAAGCTGTTGGCAATCTTTGGAACCAGAATCACCAGATTGCCGGTGCGCCGTGAGCGGAACTGCACGGCCATCAGGTTGGGGCGATAACCGGCTTGCTCGACCGCAGCAGTGACTTTGTCTCGGGTGGCCTGGCGCACACGCTCGGGCGATTTCAGGGTGCGCGATACGGTCGCGACCGAAACGCCGGCGAGCCGGGCGACTTCACGGATATTGGACAAAACCACCTCATGTCTGAACTGAACGTCGGGCGAGCTTACAGCAGGTCTGCCTGCGCTTGAATCCTTGCGAGCGTCGATGATCGATTTGACAGCTCTCGCCTCAGCGCCTAAATTCCTGCTCAAATGTAACCGGTTACATCTGGCTGGAAACAGCTTCCATCCGCGCCGGACAGAGAAGGTCAGCGATGAACACAGTGATACCTAAAATAAGAATGGGCTTTGTCGGTGGCGGGGAGGGCTCGTTTATCGCCCAAGCGCACCATCAGGCCGCAGGGCTCGATGGCCGCTTTGAGCTGGTTTGCGGAGCGTTCAGTCGCGACGCGCAGAACAACCTGCGAACTGGCAACCGCCTGGGCCTGCCTCAATCGCGCTGTTACAGCACATGGCAATTGATGCTCGAGGCCGAGCGTGCGCTACCCGCCGAAGAGCGCATGGAGTTGCTGGTGATCGTGACGCCTAACCATCTGCATGCACCGGTCGCCAGCGAAGCACTGGCCGCAGGTTTTCATGTGTTCAGCGAGAAACCCGCGGCATTGAGCCTCGCGGAGCTGCAGGGCCTCAGAACCCGGTTGAATAACAGCGCGGGGCTTTACGGGTTGGCACATACCTACCTTGGCTACCCGATGGTCTGGCAAGCGCGGGACATGGTGCGCAACGGCGTCATTGGAACCGTGCGCAAGGTGCTGGTGGAATATCCTCAGGGCTGGCTCAGCCAGGATGTGGCCGGGCAGGGCAACAAGCAGGCCGAGTGGCGCGGGCAGCCGGCGTTGTCCGGTGCGGGCGGCTGCATCGCCGATATCGGCACCCACGCGTTTTCCCTGGCGGAGTTTGTAGCTGGTCAAGCCATTACTCACCTGTGTGCCAACCTCGGTGTGCACGTCGAGGGTCGTCAGCTGGATGACGACGCCGCGATGCTGTTCAAGATGGCACAGGGCGCCAGCGGGATGTTGATCGCCAGTCAGGTCTGCGCGGGCGAAGAGAACCCGCTAAGCATTCGGGTCTACGGTGACAAGGGCGGCCTCGAATGGCGTCAGGAACAGCCCGCCAGCCTGATTCATCGCTCACTCGACCAACCGATGCGCATCCTGCGTTCCGGCATCGGGCAGCCGTGGTTGTGCGAGGCCGCGACCCAACGTATGCGCCTGCCCGCCGGGCATCCCGAAGGTTATCTGGAAGCGATGGCCAATCTGTACGGCGACTTTGCCACGGCCATCCGCGCAGGCGGCGTAAACCATGCCGCACCTGGTGTGCCGGGGATCGAAGTGGGCCTGCGCGGCATGGCGTTTATTGAGACAGCCATTGCCAGTCACCACAGCGATGCCAAATGGACGCCTTTGGAGTGCAACGTATGAAACAGCAACCGTCCGCTGTGTCCGCAACCTCTGCGGTTTCCCAAGGCCTGCGCGGCCCGGGGATCTTTCTGGCGCAGTTCATCGGTGATGAAGCGCCATTCGACACCCTGGCCAATATCGCGCAATGGGCGGCGTCCCAAGGCTACAGCGCGATTCAACTGCCGACGCTGGGCACACGCTTCATTGACCTGCAACGCGCGGCTGAAAGCCAGAGCTATTGCGATGAGTTGAAAGCCGTGTGCGCCCGCGCCGGCGTGGAAATCAGTGAGCTGTCGACGCACCTGCAAGGGCAATTGGTGGCGGTTCATCCGGCGTTCGATGCGCTGTTCGATGACTTCGCGCCAGTTCATCTGCGCGGTCAGCCCCAGGCGCGCACCGAGTGGGCCATCGAGCAATTGAAGCTGGCGGCGCGGGCCAGCCAGCGTCTGGGTCTGACCGCACACGCAACGTTTTCCGGGGCTCTGCTCTGGCCTTACATGTATCCGTGGCCGCAGCGCCCCAGCGGTCTGGTCGAGCAAGGGTTCGCCGAACTGGCCAAGCGCTGGTTGCCGATCCTCGACTGTTTCGACGAGGCCGGTGTCGACCTGTGCTACGAAATTCACCCCGGTGAAGACCTGCACGACGGCGCCTCGTTCGAGCGTTTCCTTGAAGCCGTCGATCATCATCCCCGCGCCGCCATCCTCTACGACCCCAGCCACTTGTTGCTGCAACAGATGGACTATCTGGGCTTCATCGACCGTTATCACTCACGTATTCGCATGTTCCACGTCAAGGACGCGGAATTCCGTCCGGATGCACGCTCCGGTGTGTATGGCGGTTATCAGGGTTGGGTGGAGCGTCCCGGACGCTTCCGTTCGCTGGGTGACGGGCAGATCGACTTCAAGTCGATTTTCAGCAAGCTGACCCAATACGGCTTCAGCGGCTGGGCCGTGCTGGAGTGGGAGTGCTGCCTGAAAGATTCTGCGCAAGGCGCTGCCGAGGGTGCTGCGTTTATCCGCCAGCACATGATTACCCGAAGCCAGAAGGCCTTTGACGATTTCGTCAGCGTGGCCAGCGACGCGGCTTCCAACAGGCGCTTGCTGGGCTTGCCCGACGCCTGAGTTTCATCCGCTTCTTCCAATAAAAACAAGACGGTGACTGTGATGACCTGGATGACCGCGCGCCTGAGCGCCATGATGTTTCTGCAGTTTTTTATCTGGGGTGGCTGGTTCGTCACCCTGGGCACTTTTCTTTCCAGCCAACTGGGGGCCAGTGGCAGCCAGATCGGCATGGCGTTCTCGACCCAATCCTGGGGCGCGATCATTGCCCCCTTCGTGGTCGGGTTGATCGCTGACCGTTTCTTTAACGCTGAACGCATTCTCGCGGTGCTGCATCTGCTGGGCGCGGTGTTGCTTTATCAGCTTTACCGAGCGGCGGATTTTGCCGCGTTCTATCCCTACGTACTCGCCTACATGATGATCTACATGCCGACGCTGGCATTGGTCAATTCGGTGGCCTTCCGGCAGATGCGCGACCCGGCGCTGGAGTTCTCGCGCATTCGTGTGTGGGGCACCGTGGGCTGGATTGTCGCCGGTGTGGTGATCAGTTTTGTCTTCGCCTGGGACTCGAAAGCCGCGATCGCGTCGGGCGGCCTGCGCAACACCTTCCTGATGGCGGCGCTGGCATCGCTGGTGCTGGGCGTCTACAGCTTCACACTGCCGCGTACCGCACCGCTGAAAACCGAGAACACCCGAACCGGTGTCAAACAGCTCCTCGGCCTCGACGCCTTGGGCCTGCTGAAAGACCGCAGCTATCTGGTGTTTTTCATCGCCTCGATCCTGATCTGCATCCCGCTGGCGTTCTATTACCAGAATGCCAACCCGTTCCTGGCGGATATCGGCATGACCAACCCCACGGCGAAGATGGCCATCGGGCAGGTGTCCGAAGTGCTGTTCATGCTCCTGCTGCCGCTGTTCATACACCGCTTCGGCATCAAGATTGCGTTATTAATGGGCATGCTCGCGTGGGCCTTGCGCTACGTGTTGTTCGCCTACGGCAACAACGCCGACCTGGCCTTCATGTTGTTCACCGGCATCGCCCTGCACGGGATCTGCTACGACTTTTTCTTCGTCTCCGGGCAGATCTACACCGACGCCAAAACCCCTGAACGCTTCAGAAGCTCGGCCCAGGGCCTGATCACCCTGGCGACCTACGGTGTTGGCATGCTGATCGGCTTCTGGGTCGCGGGGCACGTTTCCGATTATTACGCCACACCTGAAGGGCATCAGTGGCAGAGTATCTGGCTGTTTCCGGCGTTCTTTTCGCTGGGTGTGGTGCTGGTGTTCTTGTTTGCTTTTCGTGATGTGTCGCGGTCAGCAGTGGCGTCTGCCAAGGCTTGAGCAGGCGCACGTTGACAACAATCCGTCAGGGAAGGGGCCGCGCCAGTTTTATCCGGCACGATGAGGATTGATATGTTCAAGGTTAAAAAAGCCCGTCCAAAACTGCACGTTGTTGCAAGGGCATCCCGGGAGCTGGCTCTCGCCTTCGCACTGGGAGGCGTGCCAGTACTGTTGAATTCAGAGTCGTCGGCCCAGTTCAAGGCAATGCTGGACCTTTTACTCGCGGCACCTTTTTTGATGGGCTACTACGCATGGTTGTGCATCGCATTCGCGGTGGCGGCGATTGTTAAATACAAGTGGCGATTCATGTCCGAGCGGTATCAGCGTTGGCTCGACGCTGTGCATGGTTTTTTAGGTGACATAGGTGGAAGTTTTTTGACAGCAGGCAGAACGGGGCTAGGAGCGATACTGGGATTTTTAACGGTGTGGCACTGGGTCGAACCGGAATCCCTAAGCGCTGAGAATGTTGTTCGTACGCTTGTCATGGTGATCACCCTCACTGTCTTTAGCGTGATGCTGGCGCTGGGGGAAGAGACCTTGAAAGATCCCAAGCAAGCAGCAACCAGCAAATAGCTCGGGAGAGAGTGGCTCAGCATTGTAGGTGGGCGCTTAGAGACTGTCCGGATCTCCGAAAAACATCTGAATCCGCGACCTCAACCAGCGCTCACCCGGATCGTTATCCTGCGATCCGCGCCAGGCCATGTGCAGTTCAAACGTGCGTGTCGGCAGCGGCGGGTCTTCGGCGCGCAGGCCGCCGGCGGCGGTCAGCGCATCAGCGGTGTAATCCGGCACTGTCGCGACGATGTCAGTGCCCGCCAGCAGCGTCCCCAATCCGTTGAACTGCGGCACGGCCAGTACCACATGGCGCTTGCGATCGAGCTTTTCCAGCTCCTCGTCGACAAAGCCGCTGAGGTCGCCGGCAAACGACACCAGCGCATGCGGACGCGCGCAGTAATCGTCCAGGCTCAGCGGCCCTGGCACGGTGTCGGCGCGCAGCAGTTTGGGGGCGCTACGGCGCAGGACTTTGCGCTTGGCGTTGGCCGGCAGGTCGGTGGTGTAGCTGACGCCGATGGAGATTTCGCCGGAGGCCAGCAGGCCGGGCATCAGGATGTAGTTGACCCGGCGCACCACCAGCACGATGCCGGGTGCTTCTGCGCGCAGGCGCTTGAGCAGCATCGGCAGCAGGGCGAACTCGACGTCGTCGGACAAACCGATGCGAAATACCGAGGTGCTGGTGGCCGGGTCGAACTCCGCCGCGCGGCTGACAGCGGTGGAAATCGAGTCGAGGGCCGGCGAGAGCAGGGCGAAGATTTCCACCGCCCGGGCAGACGGTTCCATGCTGCGCCCGGTGCGCACGAACAGCGGGTCGTCGAACAGGCTGCGCAGGCGCGACAGCGCAGCACTGATTGCCGGTTGTCCGAGAAAGAGCTTTTCTGCCGCCCGGGTCACACTGCGTTCGTGCATCAATGTTTCGAATACGATCAACAGGTTCAGGTCGACACGACGCAGGTCATTACGATTCATCTGGAGTCCTGGCAGAGTCATCAAGCTTGACGAGAGCGGCCATATGAGAACAATGGCCGGCATGAATCTTACGGGGAAAGGCTGGTACTCTGCACCGGAAAATTCAGCTTTTAGCAGACGGCAGCAGCGCTTTTTTTCTGGATTTTGCCAATGCCGCTTCTGTTGCGGAATCAATGACAGGCATGTCGACTATTAATAGCCACTGATGGTCTTGGGTCGAAAGCCCAGATAGAGTTCATGGCATTAGAGGTTACTTTGACGAGGTTTGCGATGTCCCGCACGATCCGTTTTCACAAGTTTGGTCCGGCCGAGGTGCTCAAATGCGAAGAGCATGCGGCCGCTCAGCCAGGTCCTGGCGAAGTGCAGGTGCGTGTCGAAGCCATCGGCATCAGCTGGTATGACACCCTTTGGCGGCAGAACCTGGCTTCGTCCCAGGCGCGTCTGCCATCGGGCCTTGGCCATGAAATGGCCGGTGTGGTCACCGCGGTCGGTGCCGACGTCGAAGACCTGTCCGTGGGCGACAAGGTCGCCAGTTTTCCGGCTGAAAGCCCCAACGACTATCCGGTCTACGGTGAGTCGATTGTGCTGCCGCGTACCGCGCTGACCCGTTATCCGGATGTCCTCAGCCCGATCGAAGCCAGCGTGCATTACACGCCGCTGCTGATCGCCTACTTTGCCTACGCCGATCTGGCACGGGTCAAGCCGGGGCAATTTGCCCTGGTCACCGACGCCAGTCATTGCGCCGGTCCGTCCTTTGTCCAGTTGGGCAAGGCGCTGGGTGTGCGGGTGATTGCCGCGACCAAAAATGCCGAGGAACGCGAGTATCTGCTGTCTCTTGGCGCAGAGAAAGTCATCGTTACGGAAGAGGAAGATCTGTTGATGCGAGTCAACAAGATCACCGATAACCGCGGCGTTGACGTGGTGTTCGATGGCTTGGGTGGCCCGCAGATGTCGCTGCTCGGCGATGTGCTGGCACCGCGTGGCAGCCTGGTGCTGTATGGCTTGCAGGGCGGCAATCAGACGCCGTTCCCGGCCTGTGCGGCATTTCAGAAGAACATCCAGTTCTTCGTCCATTGCATCGGCAATTTCACTGGCAAGCCCGAGCTGGGTATCACGCAGGACCACGTCGCCCTGCAACGCGCACTGCGTGACATCAACCAGCTCACCGCCGATCGCGTACTGCTGCCGCTGAAAACCCGTGTATTCGCGTTCAATGAGTTCGTCGAAGCACATCGCTACATGGACGAATGCCCGTGCCGCGAGCGGGTTGCACTGCAAGTCGAACCTGCGTAAACCTTGCCTTTCGGAGTCCGTGGCCCCACGGACTCCTTCTGCGTTTACTCACGCGCGTCAAAAAACAACGCGTGTTGATCCCCACCTGGAATCGGTTCAGCAACTGAGCTGGTTTTTACCCTCGATCTGTATCTTCTAATCCTTATATAAGCCCTGATAATTGAATGATTATTTTCATCTCAAGGAATGAGCCATGCCTGTGCATTCAATTTGTCCTGCGCGCTATCAAATGTATAAAACCGTTGCTTGCGGAAGATTCTGTTTAATTGCTGTAAGACCATTCGGAAACTACTTCTCTTTTTCTTGTACTCACTTGCCTTCGGACCCTGTGGGAAATTTCCTAGGATGCTCGGCGGAAAAATATCGACCAATAAATACAGGGGGTTGAGGCCGAAAAATGGCAATTCTCGGGGTTTTGCCAGCTCAAGTGTTTCAAATAACTTCAAAGTTGTAAGTGTTAGCATTTGAACGTCTATTACTTATTGATGAATTGTGGCGTCACGGATTTTTCCGTCAGCGCCGCATGAAACTTTCGATTCCGGGTAAATACCGATGAGCACGATCCATGATCAAGCAATGAACTATGTCTATCAGCAAGTGTTGCAACGTTTGCTGAGTTTTTTCTCACGTGCCGAACGCACTGCCCTGCAGTTGCTGATTCAGCGGCTGGCAGTGGCTGCCGGCGGCATGGAGAACATCGGTCATTTCAAGGTGCTGGTGAACCAGTCCGGGTCGCGCGACAGCTGTTACACCCTGGCCTTGTTGCGTGCTGCACAGTTGAGCATTGCCGGCCGCTCGCCGGCGACGTTTCAGCTGCGGGTGGCCAATCTGCGCTGGAACGGCAACAGCCAGGCGTCACTGCAGAACCTGCACCGCAGCTATAGCGCCTTGTTTCTGTATGACGATCCGCGTGTGGAGTTGGTGATGGTGGATAACCGCGAGGTGATTCCGTTTGATCATCAGACGCCCATCAGCGATTCCGGACGCGAGGCCAACCGTCTCAACCTGCTGCTGCTCGGGCACCGCCGAACATGGAATGAACCGCTGCAACTGTGGGATGACGTCTATCTGGCCACCGCCGAGTTTTATGGTCAGGTCGCACGCTGGAACCACGGCGTCGATGCCATGATCGGCAGCGAACCGGAGCGCCGTCAGCAGCATTTTCTGAAGGGGCTCGACCGCGCCGTGCAGAAGGCCGGGATCGCGGGGCCGCAGGTGAGCACGGTCGGCTTCGAGAGGCTGTTTGCGCTGCTCGATGCGCTGGGCGGTGATTATTACCGTGAGTTTTATCCCGAGGACGAGCGAGTGATATGGCGCCCGGAAGGTCAGTTCGAAGCCTGCCGGCGCACCGGTTTCATCAATATCCACGACATGATCGTCGGCAAGCTTGAGGAACGCTGGCCGTTGCTCAGCGATTTTCTCGGCTTCCAGGTCGATGAAATGACGCTTTATCAAAGCGACGACGAACATGTCGAGTCTGTGGTGGCGGCGCATTTGTGCGGTTTGCACGCGCAGCTCATCGAGGACCGGACCTATCAGGACGGTGTCAGCGACTACCTGGCAAGCAGCCTGCTGACGATGCGGCAGAAGCAGGTTCCTGAATCCGTTTGTGAGCAGCTGCTGGCCGTCTTCGGCGACCTGCGTGAACTGGATCAGTTGCGTGCACAGGCGGAGTGCGCCTTGCACTCCAGTTTCGAGTTGAACCAGATACAACTGACCTGCCTGCTGTTCGCTCCGTTCATCGATGGCGGTGCCGGCCTTGAGCGCTTTTTGCGCCATTGCCACCCGGGCATGCTGGTAGCTATCCCGGATCTGCATCGGGCGATGCAAGGCCTGCACGCCCCGGAACAGGTCGTGAAATGGATGACCGATGTCAGTGGGCTGCCGCTCAGGTTGATCGTGCGTTTGTATGCAATGGGCCCGCTTTGCATGTCTATGGCAAACCACCTCGAGTCGCACACAGATGACCCGTGCGCGAATGCGCGACCCGTAGCCGATCGCACGGCAGAAGGCTGATCATGAGCCCCTTGCCTGGAATTGAATGGATGCCCACGGATACGGGATTGTGAAAGCGTCGAGGGAAAACGACTTCGTTTATCAGGCGGTTTATCGATATTTGACATTGTTGATAGACGAGGCCGGAAAGGGGCCAGCCGTACGTCTGCCTTCGCTGCGACAACTGGCGGACCGGCTCAGCGTCTCGATCTCGACAGTGCAGTACGCCTATTCGCTTCTCGAAAAAGAAGGGCGGGTCTACTCGATCGCCAAATCCGGATACTACGCACAAGTGCTTCACGATGTGGATTCGCTTCATAGCAGCCAGGATTTGCTCGAAACGGTCTACGTCAACGCCCGACGCCCGGGCATGTGCGTGCTGAGCGCTGACGACCCGGCGTCATTGCAGCCACTCGACAGCCCGTTGCTGATGCTGGAACGCGAATTATTGCGCCAGTATCCGCGCCATCCGTCATCGTTGGTGCAACCTTGCGGCGAGCTGGAGCTGCGTACGGTGTTGGCCGCGCGCTACACCACCTCCACGTCCAATTATTGGGGCGCAGAGGACGTCTACATTGGTGCCGACTTGCGCGGGGTGCTGGAAATACTGATTTCCGTGCTGCAATTGCGCGGCGCCACCGTGGTGGTCGAATCGCCATGCGACTGGGTGATCCTGCGTCTTCTCGACGCAGCCCAGGTTCATGTCATCGAGTTGCCGCTGCTTGCGGACGGGCAGGTGGATTCGCAACGGCTCGAGCCGCTGCTCACACACGAGTCGGTGCGCTTGATGCTGGTGTCTTCTGCTCTGAGCATGCCGCGTGGCAGTCTGCGACCGTTGAGCAACCAGCAGGCCATCGCGCATTTGCTGGCGCTGCATGGCACCTGGGTGCTGGAAAACGATTGCTATAGCGAACTGCACGACGGGGAGGGTGCCCAGCCCTTGCGTGACTGGCTCGATCCTGAACGGTTACTGGTGTTTTCAACGTTCGAAAAATTCATCGGCGCCGAGGCACCGTTCGGCTATTTGTTATCGCGGCACTGGCGCCACGAGTTACAGCGGCATTTTCTATTGCGCGCGTTTCGCCTGTCGCCAATTCGTCAAAAAGCCATTGCCAGGCTGCTGGGAGGCGGTCGGCTGGACCAGCATCTGTCGATCTTGCGAAGAATGCTCAAGGAGCGACGCACGCCGTTGATTGCATTACTGCGTGATCGCTTGGGCGATGCGTTGCAGGTTGTCGAGCCCGAAGGTGGCGCGACGGTATGGGTGCGCTCGTTGCGGCCGGTCAACATGGCCCAGGTGTTCCAGCGCCTGCTGCGGCAACAGATCGTCATTGCGCCGGGCGAGCTGTTCAGCCTGCAGGGTTTGCATGAGCAGAACCTGCGCTTGAGTCCGCTGAGTCATGGTGAGCGTGACCTGGCCGATGTGGTCGGGTTGCTTGGCGATGCGTTACGTCTGGCGCCCAGGGAGTGACGTTAAAAAACATCGGAAGAGTTCCGGATAGATCCCGTCGCACTACGGTCAAACTGCCAGTAAACTGCGCTCTATTCCTGAATCACTCCATTTCAGAGGTTTTGCATGACACTCAGTCCTTTTGCGGGCAAACCGGCACCGGCAGAACTGTTGGTCGATATCCCGCGACTGGTAACGGCTTACTACACCGGACAGCCCGACGCGTCGATTTCCACTCAGCGTGTGGCGTTCGGTACTTCCGGACACCGGGGCAGCTCGTTCGACTTGAGTTTCAACGAGTGGCACGTTCTGGCGATCAGCCAGGCGATCTGCCTGTACCGCGAAGCGCAAGGTATTACCGGGCCATTGTTCGTCGGCATCGACACGCATGCGCTGTCGACCCCGGCCGGTGCCAGCGCGCTGGAAGTTCTGGCAGCCAACGGTGTCACGGTGATGATCGCCGAAGGTGATGAATACACACCGACACCGGCCATTTCCCACGCCATTCTCTGCTACAACCGTGGCCGCATCTCGGGCCTGGCAGACGGCATCGTTATCACGCCGTCGCACAACCCGCCTCAAAGCGGTGGTTACAAATACAACCCTACCAATGGCGGGCCGGCTGATACCCACATCACCAAGTGGATCGAAGCCAAGGCCAACGAATTGTTGGTCAACAAACTGGCAGGTGTGAAACGCATCAGCTACGAGCAGGCGCTCAAGGCCAGCACCACCCATCGTCATGACTACGTCAACACCTACGTTGCCGACCTGATCAATGTGATCGATTTCGACGCCATTCGTGACGCAAAGCTGCGTCTGGGCGTTGATCCGCTGGGCGGAGCAGGGGTGCGCTACTGGTCGGCAATTGCCGAGCATTACCGTCTGGATCTGCAAGTGGTGAACAAGGAAGTCGATGCAACGTTCCGCTTCATGACCGTCGACTGGGATGGCCAGATTCGCATGGACCCATCCTCCAGCCACGCGATGCAAGGCCTGATCGGCCTGAAAGAGCGCTTCGACGTGGCGTTTGCCTGCGACCCGGATCACGACCGCCACGGCATCGTCACGCCGTCCGGAGGTTTGCTGGCACCGAACAACTATCTGGCGGTTTCCATCGACTACCTGTTCCAGAATCGCCCGCAATGGCGCGCCGATGCCGCCGTGGGTAAAACCGTGGTCAGCAGCGGTCTGATCGACCGCGTCGCCCAGCGTCTGGGCCGTCGCCTGTATGAAGTGCCGGTCGGTTTCAAATGGTTCGCCGAAGGGCTGTTCGATGGTTCGCTGGGTTTCGGCGGCGAAGAAAGCGCCGGTGCGTCGTTCCTGCGCAAGGACGGCGGCGTCTGGAGCACCGACAAGGATGGTTTGATTCCGGCGCTGCTCGCCGCTGAAATGACCGCGCGCACCGGGCGCGATCCGAGCCAGGCGTACAAGGCGCTGACCGATGAGCTGGGCGAACCGTTCTCGGTGCGCGTCGATGCCAAGGCCAACCCTGAGCAGAAGGCGCTGCTGAGCAAGTTGTCGCCGGCGCAAGTCACCTCGACTGAACTGGCTGGCGAGAAGATCCAGAGCATCCTCAGCCACGCACCGGGCAATGATCAGGCGATTGGTGGTCTGAAGGTGATGACCGAGAACGGCTGGTTCGCCGCGCGCCCGTCCGGCACCGAAGACATTTACAAGATTTACGCCGAGAGCTTTATCGGTGATGACCACCTTAAACAACTGGTGGTTGAAGCGCAGGCATTGGTGGATGGGGCTATTTCCAGCCGTTGATGCTTGAGCGATGACAAAAAGCCCCCGCCATCTCACGATGGCGGGGGCTTTTTCATTTCAAACAGCAACCAGCATTCCCTGCGGGAGCGAGCCTGCTCGCGAATGCGGCGTACCAGCGAACGAATCCATCGACTGACACTACGCCATCGCGAGCAGGCTCGCTCCCACAAGGGATCGCGGTATAGACCTCAAGCCAGATCCACCAAAACGATTTCACTGTCTTCAACCGCAGTCACCGTCAGCACTTGCTCCTGCGCAACCGCAACGCCGTCTCGAGCTTGTGCACGCAAGCCATTGACTTCAATCACACCGGTAGCCGGGACGAGATACGCGCGGCGCCCGTTATCCAGACGGTATTCTGCGGTTTCGCCCGCTTTGAGATTCGCTGCAACCAGACGCGCATCGGCGCGGATTCGCAGGCTCTGGTCGTCTCCGTCCTTGCCGCTGGCCAAGGTTACAAACCCTTCACGCTGGCCTTTCGGAAACGGTTTGGCACCCCAGGAGGGCGGCGCCCCGGTTTCAGTCGGCAGAATCCAGATCTGGAAGATCCGCGTGTCTTTGGCTTCGAGGTTGTATTCACTGTGCGCAATACCGGTGCCTGCGCTCATGACTTGCACGTCACCCGCCTCGGTGCGGCCCTTGTTACCAAGGTTGTCCTGGTGGGTGATCGCACCTTCACGCACATAAGTGATGATTTCCATATCGCGGTGCGCATGCTGCGGGAAACCGCTGCCAGCGGCGATCACGTCGTCGTTCCAGACGCGCAGATTGCCCCAGTTCATGCGTTGCGGGTCGTAATACTCGGCGAACGAGAAATGGTGGTGAGCATCGAGCCAGCCATGATTGGCTGCGCCCAGCGAATTGAAAGGTCTGAGTTCAAGCATGATCGTCTCCGCAATAGGTTCGTCACAGGGCCAAACCGGTGGTTTATGACGGCGATCATCTACCCGTTAACTATCGATAAAAAGCGTAAAAAATGCGGCATTACTATCGAATAGGTTGATGAAAGAGTAGAAGAAAACATCTCACCCGACTTTCATTTCATCGCCTAAACCGATGACCCATAAGCATTTCGCTAGAAACGCGCGGCGAATCCAGACACCATAGCCGCCTCAGCCTCACACACTGGAGCCGTCTGCGTGGCGCAACACACCCCCGATCTCCCTCCCGAACTTCGTCCACTGGCCGAGATGCCCTGGTTCAAACGTCTCGCGGCGCGTTTCTTCGGCCATGGCTTGACCCGTTTGCGCGCGCAGCATCGTGCGTCCTGGTTGCATGGGCAAGCGGATGGCTTTCGCAGCGGGCACACCGCCGGTGTTGATTACGGTTTTAAACAAGGCAAGCTCGAAGGGCTGGAGGAAGGGCGGCAGGTGCTGCTGATTCGTGACAGTCGCAACACTGAGCATCGCCCGCCCAGCGTCGACAACGATTTGTTCGATGATTGGCGCCTGCCACTGACGGCCGAACTGAAAAAGCGCATGAAAGCCGATGTTGCGCGTCTGTTGCCTGCTCACGCACAGCCGAGTACCGCGCAATGGAAAATGATTTTCAGCGAAACGCCGTCAACTTCAGTGGTCGCCGGGGCTGGCGCGGGTAAATCCACCACGCTGGTGCTGCGTATTTTGCTGCTCACGCATTATCTGGGTTTCGAGCTGGATTCGATGACTGTGGTGACGTTCACCCGCGAGTCGCGCAAGGATTTCATCAAAAAACTCATTGAATTGTTCGCACTCTGGGGTCAGGCAGTGAGCCTGTACCAGGCGCGAGAACTGGTGCGTACCTTCCATTCACGTATTTTGCCGATGGTGCGCAGCCTGCCGGGTTTCGAGCGTTTGCAGGCTTTCGAGAATCTCAGTGAAAGAGCGCAGGGCGCTGCCGAAGAAGTCGACAGCAACCCGTTTGACCTGCGCATTAATGACGCGCAGCGCCAGCAGCTCAATGCCTGCTATCACCGCTTGTTTAACGAAGACGAGCGTTTCCGTCAGTTGATTCAGCCGTTGTCCCGCGCCGGCTTGCAGTTGAAGGAGCTGGAGCGTGATCACCCGGACGTGCAGAAGCGCGTAGCGGTAACGGAGCTGGCATCGCGTCGCGATGAAGAACTTTGCGATGTGATCGAGGACCTGTGGTTCCGCGCCGGTGCGTGGCCGATCAAGGGCATCGAGCCGAATCGGCAAACGTTCGAGATCAATGGCGCGAAATTCCACAGTCACGGCTACATTCCGAGCCTGGATGCGTGGGTGGTGCTGGGTTTCGATCAGCGCGAGAACCCGCAGCTTTCCCGGCCAAACGCCAAGCTCAGCGTGCGCGCCGAATGGGCGGTCAAACGCACCCTGTTTCAAGCTTTCTGTCGTAAGTCATTGATTTGGCTCGATAGTTACGAATCATCGAAGCGCGTTCTGGCAACCTTGGCCGGGGACGCCAGCGCCGGGCCGGGCTTTGATTACAAGGTCAAGGGTGAGCTGGCTTCGGCGCCGTTGCTCGATTGCTTTGTTGGCGCGGCCGGGTTTATCGAGAACCTGGGGCTGGATGTGTCTGACGCCGTCGGTCGCATGAGTTTCGCCAAGGACGACCCGGACCGGTTTTTCTTCGAGGCGCTGAGTCTGTTCTGGCGCGCTTTTGAAGATCATCTGCTCGATCAGAAACCGCCGATCATGACCTACAACCGAATGTTCGCGCTGTTCAGCGAACACTCACCAGAAAATCTCAAGTTATTGAGCGATGAGCTGCTTAGGCCGCTGTCGCACCTGATGATTGACGAATTTCAGGACGTTTCACCGCAGATTGTCTCCTGGATACGCGCAAGCCTTGCCGAAATCCGCAGCCGAGGCCCGGCCATGCACGTCGGGCGCGGCGCGCAGCGTTCGTCTTTGCTGTGCGTTGGCGATGACTGGCAGTCGATCTACGGCTGGCGCGGCAGTTCGCCGAGTTACTTCATGGCGTTCGACAAGGAATTCCCGTCGCCGAGCACGACGCGGGTAATGCTGAGTGACAATTACCGCAGCCACCAACACATCATCGACGCCGCTGAGCATATCGTTCGCGCGGCGCCGGCCATTCCCGGCAAGAAGGCCAAGGCCAGCGGTTCCCCCAAGCCGTTACAAGCGGTCAACGTTCTCGAGCGTGACGATCAGGCACTGGCTGAACGCTTGTCCGAGCACTATCGCCAAGGTCATTCGATCTTGATGCTTTATCGAAAAGGCAGCGATAAGTCATTGATAGCAGATCATATTCAGCCTGTAGTTAATGTAGATTCGAGCTTGCCATACGAAGCTCGGCGACTGAAACAACTGACCTTCCACAGCGCCAAAGGCCTGCAGGCCGATGCTGTGTTCTTGCTGGGCGATTGCCAGCACCTGACCAGTTCGCCCTACAAGAATCAGGTTTACCGCATGGCCGGGCTGGGCAAGTCTGGGGACAGCGAGCCGTACGACAGCGCGCAAAAAGACGAAATCCTGCGCCTGGCCTACGTCGGTATTACCCGTGCCGTCAGCCATTGCTACTGGTACGTTGAGCCACAGGAAGGGCAAGCGGCGAACATGCCACGGGCGTCAGACAGGGTGCCGGGCAACAAACCGTTCTTCGCCGATCATCGCAAAACGAGACAAACCACCTGAGCACAAAAAAGCCCGCAGCACTGCGGGCTTTTCTTTATATATCAACAGGCTAGGCGTAACTCCTGAGAGACTCTGGAGGAATGAAAGCTTCCAGCTCATCCTCTACAGCCTCGATGATTCGTTCCACGTCTGCCGCGTTCATGACCGTCGCGCAGGGAATACCGGCGATGGCAATCATGGTTTCCCCACTGGCGCGATCGAACAAACGGGCGACCATGCTGCCTGGCGCGTCCATCGTTGCTTCGAAACCCATGGGATGAAAATGCCAGCGCATCAGCTGGCATGCATTGGGAAACGTGACTTTGCTAAACCCTTTATTCATATGTTGCCCGCCTTCTTCATCGAGCGCTTCCGTTTGCTCATGTTAGGTGGGAAGAGCCTTCATTGGCTCAACCGGTGACAGGTATTAAAAGTAGCATCCAGTTGTGAAATTCTCGTGAGAATTTTCAGTCCATTTGGCGATTGCAGCGATTTTTTTGATGTAGATCACGTGAGGTCAGGTAATCGCCAAATGGCCATCACTGATTTTTCGTTGCCGCCAATGCCGATCTTGGGCAAGCTCGGTTCTTTTTTTCGAGCCTTCTATGCACGCTGATGACGATGGCCCCGAACAGACGCAGGCCACGGCTGCCACGGTCATGCGCTACCACCTGAGCTGGAAACATCGCGACCTGGACAGCGTCATGGCGTTGTATCACGCCGATATCCAATACAACGATTTTTTCCAGAACCGCGTGCTCGGCCGCAATGAGTTACGTGAATACGTGCGCGTCAGCATGCCGCGAGAATCCGACGAACTGCTTGAGCATTGCGACCGCATTCGCGTCGATGGCAACACTGCGTTCATTCAATACGAAGTGACCTTACGCGGTGGTGATGGCTTGGTGTCGTTCCGCTCGAGCGAAGCGATTACGGTCAGGGACGGGCTGATCTGGCGCGTCAATGAGTATGCCTCGCTGGTGCGCACGCAAACGGATGGCACTGCCTCGGCGAGTCAGCGCCCGGCAGCGAGTCGCCTGGGCCTGTCGCCACGCCAGTTGAGCTTCATGGCCGAAGACCTGCAGCAGTACTTCGAAAAGCAGCAGCCGTACCTTGATCCCGAACTTGATTTGCAGCGGGTGGCGAAGGAGTGCGGCTACAGTCGCAACCAGATTTCCTATCTACTCAATCAAGTGCTCGGGCAAAGCTTCTACCGCTACGTCAATCAGGCGCGCCTGCAGCATTTGCTGCGCTCGCTCGACAGCGCGGTGCCGCCGCTGCGTATCGATGAACTGGCGTTTGCCGCCGGTTTCAATTCGTTGTCGGCGTTTTACAGCTGTTTCCGCCAGCACACCGGCCAGTCGCCCAAGGCCTACGTCAAACAAATTTCTTTGCGGGCACGCGCGCAAGACATTGGCTAAGGATAGCCACTAGGATCGACGCCATCGAAGGTTTTCAGTGGTGGAGTCTGGCATGCCGGCGTGGCGCACGATCAGTTTGTGGATGGACCAGCTCGACGAGCCGCTGACCGCGCGGCCCGAGCTGGAGCAGGACCTGGACGTCGATGTGGCGATTATCGGCGCCGGCTACACCGGGCTGTGGACCGCCTATTACCTGAAAAAACACGCACCGGGCCTCGACATTGCGATTGTCGAAGCGCAAACCGCCGGTTTTGGCGCATCCGGGCGCAATGGCGGCTGGCTGATGGGCAACCTGCTTGGCGAGGATCGCTTGCTCGCCGGACTGTCGCCACAGCAGCGTCGTGCGTCATTCGATCTGCTGCACGGTATTCCCGATGAGGTAGAAATCGTCCTCGAACGAGAGGGTATTGACTGTGATTATCGCAAGGGCGGGGTGCTTTACTGCGCGGCACGTTATCCGGAGCAGGAAGCGAACCTGCGCGATTATCTGGCAAAACTGCACGCCCAAGGCCTGACTGACGACGATTACCGTTGGCTCAGCCCGGAACAACTGGCGCAGCAGATCCGCATCGCCAAGTCCTACGGCGGCATTTACGCGCCTCATGTTGCGACCATTCACCCGGCGAAACTGGTGCGGGGGCTGGCGCGCACCGTGCAGGACATGGGCGTGAAGATTTATGAAAACAGCCCGGTTACGCAATGGCAGTCCGGCAGTTTGCGCACGGCCAAGGCCAGTGTTCGCAGCCGCTGGATCGTGCCGGCAATCGAAGGCTATTCGGTAACGCTGCCACCGCTGGGCCGCTATCAGTTGCCGGTGCAAAGCCTGATCGTCGCCACCGAACCATTGTCCCAGGCAACCTGGGACGAGATCGGCCTCAATCGCGGTCAGGCCTTCAGCGAATTCAGCCGCCAGGTTACCTACGGCCAGCGCAGCGCCGACAACCGTTTGATCTTCGGGGCGCGCGGCGGTTACCAGTTTGCCGGCAAGCTGCGCCACAACTTTGATTTGAGCCGTGATGAAGTCGAACTGCGGCGCTATCTGTTCGGCGAATTGTTCCCGCAGCTGAAACACGTGCAGATCACCCACGCCTGGGGCGGCAATCTCGGCATGTCGCGCCATTTCAAGCCGCACATGCTGTGCGACCGCGCCAACGGTATTGCGCTGTCCGGCGGTTATGGCGGGGAGGGCGTCGGCGCCAGCAATCTCGGCGGCCGGACCCTGGCAGATCTTATTCTCGAGCGCGATAGCGAGCTGGTCCATCAGCCCTGGGTGCTGGCGGACGGCGGCATTCATGCCTTGCGCGCGTGGGAGCCGGAACCGTGCCGCTGGCTCGGTTACAACGCGATCATCAAAAGCTTCGTCCACGAGGACCAGACCCTGGCGAATCCGGCAACCGCGCCGTGGCGACGCAAACTCGCCAGCCAGGTCGCCGGTTTCATGGAAGGGTTCATGCATTGAACGTCGTCATTTCCACAAACAGGTAAGCCCATGAGCATCACCCAGTTCAAAAATACCGCCACGTTACAACTCGACGAATCCAGCCCGGTGGCCGTGCCCCTCGGCGAGCCGGTCGCGATCGCCTCCACCACCAGCGTCGAGCGCGACGATGGCGTCGAAACCGGGGTCTGGGAATGCACGCCCGGGCGCTGGCGCCGGCAAATCACCGCGCAGGAGTTCTGCCATTTCATTTCCGGACGCTGCACGTTCACCCCCGACGGCGGTGGCGAAACCCTGCACATACAAGGTGGCGACGCACTGATGTTGCCGGCCAACACGCTCGGTATCTGGGATATCCAGGAAACCGTGCGCAAGAGCTACGTGCTGATTTTCTGATTATTTGATCCTTTGATTGCCTGCCAACAAGAAAGACAACCCACACAGGAATCGATCCATGATCCGCAAGACCCTCGCTCTGGCACCGCTGATGCTCGCCGTTTCCCTTGCTCAGGCCGCGGAAACGGTCAAGGTTTACAACTGGTCCGACTACATCGCGCCGGACACTACCAAGAACTTTGAAAAAGCCACGGGCATGGGCGTGACGTACGACGTCTACGACAGCAACGAAACTCTCGACGGCAAGTTGATGACCGGGAAATCCGGTTACGACGTGGTGTTTCCGTCCAACCACTTCATGGCCCGGCAGATTCAGGGCGGGGCGTTGAAGAAGCTCGACAAGAGCCAGTTGCCGAACTGGAAAAACCTCAATCCGGTGTTGCTCAAGGCGCTGCAGACCAATGACCCGGGCAACGAACACGGTTTTCCGTATCTGTGGGGCAGCACCGGCATCGGTTACAACATCGCCAAGGTCAAAGCGGTGCTGGGCGACAATGCACCGGTGGATTCCTGGGACCTGATCTTCAAACCCGAGAACATGGAGAAACTGCAGAAGTGTGGAGTGGCGATTCTCGACAACGGTCCGGAGTTGCTGCCGGCGGCGCTCAATTATCTGGGGCTGCCGCACCACAGCAAGAATCCCGAGGACTATAAAAAAGCCGAAGCGTTGCTGATGAAGGTCCGGCCGTATGTGAGCTATTTCCATTCCTCGAAATACACCAGTGATCTGGCCAATGGCGATATCTGCGTGGCGGTGGGGTTCTCCGGGGATATTTTGCAGGCGGAGAACCGGGCGAAAGAGGCGAAAAACGGCGTCGAGATTGGTTACGCGATCCCCAAGGAGGGCGCGGCGATCTGGTTTGACATGGTCGCCATGCCGGCGGATGCGCCGGATGAGAAGGCCGGGTATGCGTTCATGAATTATCTGTTGCGGCCGGAGGTGATGGCGGGGATCAGTAATTATGTGCATTACGCCAATGGCAACGAGCAGGCGGATGGGTTGATTGACCCGGCGATCAGGAACGATACCAAGGTTTATCCGAGTCCGGAGATGATGGGCAAGCTGTTTGCGCTGGAGGCGATGCCGTTGAATATTGACCGGGTGCGGACGCGCGTTTGGAACAAGATTCGTACGGGGAGTTGAGCTTCTTTTTGGGCTTTGGACTTGGCGGCCTCTGGGCCGACCAGGTTCCTGGGGTTTTGGGTGTATATCCGTTGCTTCGGGTGTTGCGGGTGGCGGTTTCGCCCTTACGGCGAGTCCCTTTTTCAGACGCCAAAAAGGAACCAAAAGGCTTTGCTCCTGCGTTCGGCCCTCGCAGGCTCGGGTTCCTTCGCTCCGGGATCGATCCGGGCGCAGCGGCTACGGTTTGCTTCGCTGCACCTCCTTCCGCTGTGTCTGGCTGCGCCAGACGGTCGCTGCGCTCCCACGCCCGGATCAATCCCTCCTCTCAGCCTTCCGATGTCGCTGGTTAGGCAAGATCAAGATCAAGAGCACGCGAGCTAACGCTCATTGTTGAGTGGTTAGAAGCGGGGGTTGGCTTTGGATTTGTGGTGTGGCTGCCCCTCACCCCAGCCCTCTCCCGAGGGAGAGGGAGCTGATTCTGGTTGGCTTTGGAGCTGGTGTTCGACTCGGTATCCCAGGTCGGCGTAGATCTCACATCCACCCCGGTCAGTTCCCTCTCCCTTTGGGAGAGGGCTAGGGTGAGGGGCTTTTTGGGCATGACGCCGCTTTCAAGGTATGCATCGCAAATATCACTTGATATCAATCCAATATCGCCGCACCACCAAAGTGCGACGCACCTAACAAAATTCAACTTGCCGATATTTAATATTTAAATAGAAAATCGTCAGACAATTTCGCATTCCCTGCGCAACTTCAAACAATCTTCAACCCTCGCGCGCAATGTTTCCGGCTGTTTGTCTGAAGCGTTCTAAACCCAACTAAAAAAACCCTTTACGCAACATTTCCAATTGTGTCAGGTTTCTTACGCCTTCATTGGGCGAGTGATAGGACGATCTCGCCAGGGATCGTCCTATCGGACAAAAACTGTTCCATTGCTTAACAAGGAAGTGTGTTTATGTCGAAAGTCAAAACCAGTGCTGTTGATGCCGGCGAGCAGGCGTTTCAGTTGGCTGCCTTCAGTTCGGCGTACAACCAGATCAACAGCTTCAGCCATCAATACGATCGTGGCGGTAATCTCACGGTCAATGGCAAACCCTCCTTTTCCGTTGACCAGGCTGCTACGCAGTTGCTGCGTGACGGCGCGGCCTATCAGGACAAGGACGGCAGCGGCAAGATCGAGCTGACCTATACGTTCCTGACCTCGGCGTCGTTCAGCACGATGAACAAGCACGGGATCAGCGGGTTCAGTCAGTTCAGTGCGCAGCAGCAGGCTCAAGCCAAGCTGGCCATGCAGTCGTGGGCCGATGTCGCCAACGTCACCTTCACCGAGAAAGCCTCGGGCGGGGACGGGCACATGACCTTTGGCAATTACAGCGGTGGTCAGGATGGCGCGGCGGCGTTCGCCTATTTGCCAGGGACCGGTGCCGGTTATGACGGTACTTCGTGGTACTTGATCAACAGCGGCTATACGCAGAACAAGAACCCGGACCTGAACAACTACGGTCGTCAGACCCTGACCCACGAGATCGGTCACACCCTCGGCCTGGCGCACCCCGGTGACTACAACGCCGGCAATGGCAACCCGACCTACAACGATGCGACCTACGGGCAAGACACCCGCGGTTACAGCGTCATGAGTTACTGGAGCGAAAGCAACACCAGTCAGAACTTCAGCAAGGGCGGGGTGGAAGCGTATGCCTCCGGGCCGCTGATGGACGATATTGCCGCCATACAGAAGCTCTACGGCGCCAACATGAGCACCCGTACCGGTGACAGCACCTACGGGTTCAACTCCAATACCGGGCGCGATTTCCTCAGTGCTTCGTCGTCCAGCGACAAAGTAGTGTTTTCAGTCTGGGACGCGGGCGGCAAGGACACGCTGGACTTCTCCGGCTTCACGCAGAACCAGAAAATCAACCTCAATGACGCCTCGTTCTCCGACGTGGGTGGCATGGTCGGCAACGTGTCGATTGCCAAAGGCGCGATCATCGAGAATGCCATTGGCGGCTCCGGCAGTGATTTGCTGATCGGCAACAGCGTGGCCAACGAGCTCAAGGGCGGTGCCGGTAACGACATCCTCTATGGCGCTGGCGGTGCCGACAAACTGTGGGGCGGTGCCGGTTCGGACACGTTTGTGTTCGCGGCCAGTTCCGATTCCAAGCCGGGGGCGATCGATCAGATCCTCGATTTCGCCAGCGGTCTGGACAAGATCGACCTGACGGGCATCACCAACGGCGCAGGCCTGCACTTCGTCAACAGCTTCACCGGTGCGGCCGGCGATGCGGTGCTGACCTCGTCGGGCGGCAACAGCCTGTTGTCGGTGGACTTCTCCGGGCACGGCGTGGCTGATTTCATCGTCAGCACCGTTGGCCAGGCAGCCACCAGCGACATCGTGGCGTGATGTAAAGGGCGAAGCGGCGCGTGATGCGCCGCTTTCTCCCCTTGCATCGAGCTGGACTGTAAGCAAGGCTACACGCCGGAGCGATTATTCCGATGATCTGTAAAGCTTTTACCTACAAGGCAATGGCCCGTTTAACGGCGGCGATCATCATGGTTTCAGGAGCAACAAGCATGGCAAGCAGCCTCAGACTCGAAGAACCGGCGGTTTTGGCCGGGCAGTGGCAAGCGACATTGTCCGTATCAAGCGATGATCCGCAGGCGCAAGCGCAACAAGACAAACCTTCAAACACCTGCGTTGTCGAGTTGCTCGCAAACAAGACTTTGGGCAAGGGCGCCGACTGTCTCGAAGCCTGGCTGGAGCAGCCATCAATCGGCTGGTTTCCGGACCCTGACGGCATCTCGATCACCGGCAACGAAGGCTCAAGAATCCAGTTCTTCAGCCGACAGCGTGAAGGGCTTTATCTGACGACTTTGAAATCGCGTCTGATCATTACCCTTGAGCGCGTGCGTTAATTGGCAACGGTCAAGACAGAGACAAATCTGAATATAAAGCGCTGCATCGGCGTTATAAGCCATCTTCACTTGGCAACTGCACCGTAGATCAATTTGCTAATTGTTATGAAAGTGTAAGCGCAAGGCAAAAAGGCAAGTTCCGCCAATGTGCGGATTATCAACTCGAATTTCGCCAATGAATGGCGAGAGATTGTTTTCAGGAATAATCAATGAAGATGGCGAAGGACCCAGCCACCGCTCCCTTGTTCAAGGCATTGGGTGACTATAAGAGCATTCTCATCAGCGTCGGTTGCTTCACGGCGCTGATTAATGTGCTGATGCTGGTGCCGTCCATCTACATGCTGCAGGTCTATGACCGGGTGCTGTCGTCGCAGAACGAAACGACCCTGGCGATGCTGTCGCTGATGGTGGTCGGGTTCTTCGCCTTTATCGGCCTGCTGGAAGTGGTGCGCAGTTTTATCGTCATCCGCATTGGCAGTCAGCTGGAGCGCCGCTTCAACCTGCGGGTATATCAGGCCGCGTTCGAACGCAACCTGTTCAAGGGCGAGGGCAACGCCGGGCAATCGCTGGGCGACCTGACCCACATTCGCCAGTTCGTCACCGGCCCGGCGTTGTTCGCGTTTTTCGATGCGCCGTGGTTCCCGGTCTATCTGTTCGTGATCTATCTGTTTAACGTCTGGCTGGGCGTGCTCGCAACCGCCGGTGCGCTGTTGCTGATCGCACTGGCATGCCTGAACGAGTACATGACCAAAAAGCCGTTGGGCGAAGCCGCCGGTTTTTCGCAGAAATCCAGCCAGTTGGCCACCAGCCATCTGCACAACGCCGAAACCATTCAGGCGATGGGCATGCTCGGTTCGCTGCGCAAGCGCTGGTTTCAGGTGCACTCGCGCTTTCTCGGTCTGCAGAATCAGGCCAGTGACACCGGCGCGGTGATCAGTTCGCTGAGCAAAACCCTGCGCCTGTGCCTGCAATCGCTGGTGCTGGGCCTCGGTGCCTTGCTGGTGATCAAAGGCGACATGACCGCCGGGATGATGATCGCCGGCTCCATTCTGATGGGCCGCGTACTCAGCCCGATCGACCAGTTGATCGCGGTGTGGAAACAGTGGAGCGGGGCGAAGCTGGCTTACCGCCGTCTTGACGCGCTGCTGCAAGCGTTCCCGCCGAGTGACGACGCCATGGCGCTGCCGGCGCCGAAAGGCCAGATCACCTTCGAACAGGTCAGCGCCGGCCCGCCGGGGCAACGGGCCGCGACCTTGCACATGGTCAATTTCAACCTTGCCGCTGGCGAAGTGCTTGGTGTACTCGGGGCTTCCGGCTCGGGTAAGTCGACGCTGGCGCGGGTACTGGTCGGCGTGTGGCCGACGCTGGGCGGCACCGTGCGTCTGGATGGCGCGGATATTCATCGCTGGAACCGTGATCAGCTCGGCCCGTACATCGGCTATCTGCCGCAGGACATCGAACTGTTCAGCGGCAGCATCGCCGAGAACATCGCGCGTTTCAGCCAGGCCGACCCGCAGCAAGTGGTGGCGGCGGCGCAGCAGGCCGGCGTCCACGAGATGATCCTGCGTCTGCCGCAAGGCTACGACACGCAACTGGGCGAGGACGGCAGTGGCTTGTCCGGCGGCCAGAAACAGCGCGTCGCCCTGGCCCGTGCAATGTACGGCTCGCCGACGCTGGTGGTACTCGATGAACCGAACTCCAACCTCGACACCGTCGGCGAAGCGGCGCTGGCCAGTGCGATTGCCGCGCTCAAGGCGCAGGGCACCACGGTGGTGCTGGTGACGCATCGGTCTTCGGTGCTGGCCCAAGCCGACAAGTTGCTGGTACTCAACGAAGGCCGCCTGCAAGCCTTCGGCCCGAGCCAGGACGTGCTCAAGGCGCTCTCCGGCAACCCTGAACAACATCGTGAAAAAGCCGCACAGACACCGGGCGGGCTCAGCATGAGCCGACAGTATCAGCCCTCGACGAGGAATTCGGGTGTATGAGCAGCGCAAGCATGAACACTGAAAACGAAGCGAACATGGAACACGCCTACCTCAGCGAGCGCCCGGAGCGCGACGCAAAATTCTTCGCGCGCATGGGCTGGATTCTGGCAATCGTCGGCGCTGGCAGTTTCTTTACCTGGGCGGCACTGGCGCCGCTCGATCAAGGCATTCCGGTGCAGGGCACCGTTGTGGTGTCCGGCAAGCGCAAAGCCGTGCAGTCGATGAGCAGCGGCGTGGTCAGCCGGATTCTGGTGCGCGAAGGCGAAATCGTGAAGCAGGGCCAGCCGCTGTTCCGTCTCGACCAGACCCAGATCGCCGCCGATGTGCAGTCGCTGCAAGCGCAATACCGCATGGCCTGGGCCAGCCTCGCGCGCTGGCAGGCCGAGCGTGACAACCTCAAGCAAGTGACTTTTCCGGCAGAACTGAGCAGCGACCCGGACCCACGCCTGGCGCTGGTGCTGGAAGGCCAGCGGCAACTGTTCAGCAGCCGCCGCGAGGCGTTTTACCGCGAGCAAGCCGGATTACGCGCGAGCATCGAAGGCGCCACCGCGCAACTGGCCGGCATGCGCCGCGCCCGCACTGACCTGAACGCCCAGGCCGATTCGCTGCAACAGCAACTGAGCAACCTGCAGCCACTGGCCGACAACGGTTACATCCCGCGCAACCGCTTGATGGAATATCAACGACAACTGGCGCAAGTGCAGCAGCAACTGGCAGAAAACACCGGCGAGAGCGGCCGGGTCGAGCAGGGCATCCTCGAAACGCGCCTGAAGCTGCAACAGCACAGCGAGGAATACCAGAAGGAAGTGCGTACGCAACTGGCCGACGCGCAACTGAAAAGCGTGACGCTGTCGGAGCAACTGACCTCGGCCGGTTTCGACCTGCAACACAGCGAGATTGTCGCCACCGCCGACGGCGTCGCGGTGAACCTCGGCGTGCACACCGAAGGCGCGGTAGTGCGCCAGGGCGAAACCTTGCTGGAAATTGTGCCGCAGGGCACTTCGCTGGAAGTCGAAGGCCACTTGCCGATCAGCCTGATCGACAAGGTCGGTACGCATTTGCCGGTGGATATTCTGTTCACCGCGTTCAACCAAAGCAAAACCCCGCGCGTACCCGGCGAAGTCAGCCTGATTTCCGCCGACCAGATGGTCGACGAAAAAACCGGCGTGCCGTACTACGTGCTGCGCAGCAGCGTCAGCGATCAGGCCATGGAAAAGCTCAACGGTCTGGTGATCAAACCCGGCATGCCGGCGGAAATGTTCGTGCGCACCGGTGAACGTTCACTCCTCAATTACCTGTTCAAACCGCTGCTCGATCGGGCCGGTTCCGCGTTGACCGAGGAATAAGGATGTTCGGCTGTATGACCAAGTTTTCAATGCTGGCGGCGGCGCTGACGTTGCTCGGGAGCCAATCCGCAATGGCGGCCATGGGGCCGTTTGAGATCTACGAACAGGCGTTGCGCAATGACCCGGTGTTCCTCGGGGCGATCAAGGAACGCGATGCGGGCCTGGAAAACCGCGCCATCGGCCGCGCCGGGCTGTTGCCGCGCATCGGTTACACCTACAACAAGGGCCGCAATTCGTCGAAAGCCACGTCGCTGGATGAACGCGCCCGCAACCGCACCGATGATCGCAATTACAGCAGTTATGGCTCGGCGCTGACCCTGCAACAACCATTGCTTGATTACGAGGCGTACGCGGCGTATCGCAAAGGCGTGGCGCAGTCGCTGTTCGCCGACGAAGCCTTCCGTGGCAAGAGCCAGGAATTGCTGGTGCGTGTGCTCGACAACTACACCAAGGCGCTGTTTGCTCAGGACCAGATCGATATCGCGCTAGCGAAGAAGAAGGCCTACGAGCAGCAGTTCCAGCAGAACGAACACATGTTCAAGCAGGGCGAGGGCACCCGCACCGACATCCTCGAAGCCGAGTCGCGCTATGAACTGGCGACGGCCGAGGAAATCGAAGCGCGCAACGAGCAGGACGCCGCGCTGCGTGAACTGGGCGCACTGGTTGGCACGCCAGCGGTGGATATCGGTGATCTGGCGCCGCTCAACCAGAACTTTCAGACCTTCGCCCTGCAACCGGCCAATTACGATACCTGGCACGAACTGGCGGTGAGCAACAACCCCAACCTCGCATCGCAACGCCAAGCCGTGGAGGTCGCGCGTTACGAAGTGGAGCGCAACCGCGCCGGGCACTTGCCGAAAGTCAGCGCCTACGCCTCGATGCGCCAGAACGAATCGGAAAGCGGCAACACCTACAACCAGCGTTATGAAACCAACACCATTGGTTTTGAAGTCAGCGTGCCGTTGTATGCCGGCGGCGGCGTATCCGCCTCGACCCGCCAGGCCAGCCGCACGATGGAACAGGCCGAATACGAACTCGACGGCAAGACCCGCGAGACGCTGATCGAACTGCGTCGTCAGTTCAGCGCTTGCCTGTCCGGGGTGAGCAAATTGCGCGCCTATCAGAAAGCCCTGAGTTCGGCCGAAGCGCTGGTGGTGTCGACCAAGCAAAGCATTCTCGGCGGTGAGCGGACCAACCTCGATGCGCTGAACGCCGAACAGCAACTGTTCACCACCCGCCGTGATCTGGCGCAGGCGCGGTATGACTACTTGATGGCCTGGACCAAGTTGCATTTTTACGCCGGGACCTTGAACGAGCAGGATCTGGCGCGGGTGGATGAGGCATTTGTGGTCGCTGGAGAACCCTCACCCTAACCCTCTCCCAGAGGGAGAGGGGACCGACCGAGGCGCTTGCGATGTATGCATCGACCTGAACGACCGCGTCGCACGCGATATTTGAATCAATGAAGATCGGCTCCCTCTCCTGGGGGAGAGGGCTGGGGTGAGGGGAAGCAGGCAACACCGTACAAAAGCCTGCACAAAAACAATAAAAGCGAGAACTGAACATGGACGTACGCATCAAGCCGGTTTCGGTCGGCACCCTGCTGTTTGCAATCTCGACAACAGCGGCCCACGCCGACTACCTCGAAGCCGGCAAACCCGGCGATCCAGCCAGTTGGCGCAGCGCGGAATTCGTTCGCGACTGGGGCCTGAGCCGCCTGCAAGCCGAGTACGCCTATGCCGCCGGCATCACCGGCCAAGGCGTGAAAATCGGCGCCCTCGATTCCGGCTTCGATGCCGCCCACCCCGAATTCAGCCGCGACCGCTACCACCCGGTACTGGCCAGCGGCACTTATCTCGACGGCACCGCCTTCAACGTCGACGGCACCCTCAACCCCAACAACGATTCCCACGGCACCCACGTGGTCGGCACCATGGGCGCCGCGCGCGATGGCAGCGGCATGCACGGCGTGGCGTACAACGCGCAGATCTACGTCGGCAACACCAACAACAACGACAGCTTCCTCTTCGGCCCCAGCCCCGATCCACGCTATTTCAAAGCGGTGTATGACGCATTGGCCGATGCCGGTATGCGTGCGATCAACAACAGTTGGGGCAGTCAGCCGCCGGATGTCAGCTATCGCACACTGGCTGACCTGCACGCCGCTTATGCCCAGCACTGGAATAAAAGCACCTGGCTCGACGCGGCGGCGGACGTTTCGCGCCGTGGCGTGATCAACGTGTTCAGCGCCGGCAACAGCGGCTACCCGAACGCCAGCGTGCGCTCGGCGCTGCCGTACTTTCAGCCGGATCTGGAAGGCCACTGGCTGGCGGTGTCCGGGCTGGATCAAAGCAATCAGCAAAAATACAACCAGTGCGGCATTGCCAAATACTGGTGCATCACCACCCCGGGCGCGAAGATCGACAGCACCATTCCCGGTGGCGGTTACGCGATCAAGTCCGGCACGTCGATGGCCGCGCCGCATGCCACTGCCGCGCTGGCGCTGGTGATGGAACGCTATCCGTACATGAACAATCAGCAGGCGTTGCAAGTGCTGCTGACCACCGCAACGCAACTGGATGGTTCGGTCACCGATGCGCCAAGCGAACGGGTCGGTTGGGGCGTGGCCAATCTGAACCGGGCGATGCGCGGACCGGGGCAGTTGCTCGGCGCGTTTGACGCCAATCTTGGGGCAGGGCAGAGCGATGTCTGGAGCAATGACATCTCTGACAAGGCACTGATCCAACGGCAAAACGAAGACCTCGCCGAACACAGCGCCTGGCAGCAGACCCTGCAAGACAAGGGCTGGCAGAGCGGCGTTCCAGTCGGTGCCAGTCAGCAGGATCAGACCGATTACGCGGTCGGCACGGCGCGCGATGCGGCAGCAGCGGGGCGCGTGTATCAGGGCAGCCTGAGCAAATCCGGCGCCGGGCATCTAATCCTCAGTGGCGCCAACACCTATCGCGGGCCGACCACGGTCAACGGCGGACTGCTGACGGTCAATGGCTCGCTGACTTCAGCGGTCACGGTGAACGACAGCGGCAGCCTCGGCGGTTCTGGACGCATTGCCGCGCTGTCGGTGAATAACGGCGGGAGGGTGGCGCCGGGCAATTCCATCGGCACCTTGAACGTCGCCGGTGATGTGACGCTGGCCCCAGGTTCGACTTATGCGGTGGAGCTGTCTCCGAACAGCAGTGATCGCATCGTCGCCGGCGGTACGGCGACTGTCAGTGGCGCCACCGTCAGCCTTTCACTGGAAAACAGCCCGACGCTGCTCAGCACTGCCCAAGCGCAAAGCCTGCTGGGCCGCCAGTACAACATTCTGCAAGCAGCCGGCGGCATTCAGGGCCAGTTCGGCGCAGTAGTGCCGAATTACCTGTTCATCGGCGGCAGCCTCGATTACGCGGCCAATGGCATTCAACTGAACATCGAGCGCAACGCGACGTCGTTCGCCAGCGTTGGCCAGACGCCAAACCAACGCTCGGTGGCCGCTGCCATCGAAGGGCTGGGCGCCGGCAATGCGGTGTTTGAAAGCCTGCTGCGTGCGCCAGACGCGCCCACTGCGCAACAAGCGTTCCAGCAGTTGAGCGGCGAAATCTACCCGGCGCTCGGCACGATGCTGATTAATGACAGTCGCCAGGTTCGTGACGCGGTCGGCGAGCGCCTGCGCGACAGCCACGCCGGGCAAAGCAACGGCTGGATCAAAGCACTCGGCGCGTGGGGCTCAACCGATTCGAGCCACGATACGGCGGGCTACAACACCTCGATCGGTGGCCTGCTGGCGGGTGTCGATGGCGCACTGGATGAGCAGACCCGCATCGGTCTGGTCACGGGCTACAGCGACAGTTCGCTGAGCATGGGAGCGGGCACGCACTCTTCGGCCAAGGTCGACAGCTATCACCTCGGTGCCTACGCCGGGCACGAAATCGGCGCCTGGCGCTTGAGCACTGGCGCGGCCTTCAGCTGGCATCGCGCCGATGTGCAGCGCGACCTGCATTACGGCGACGTCAGCGGGAAACAGAAAGCCAAGGTCGACGCAGCGACTACTCAAGTGTTCGGCGAGGCGGCCTACCGAGTCGACCTGCAAGCGTTGGCGCTGGAGCCGTTTGCCAACCTGGCCTATGTGCATCTGGACACTGAAGGGTTCACAGAGAAGGGTGACGCCGCTGCCCTGAAAAGCTCCGGCGATCAGCGCGACGCGCTGCTCAGCACCCTCGGTGTACGGGCGCGCAAGACCTTCAATATCTCGAGCGGACAAGCGCTGGATGTCAGCGGCAGCCTCGGCTGGCAGCACAGCCTCAGCGACATCGATTCCGAGCAGCACCTGCGCTTTGCCAGCGGCGGCACGCCGTACGCGGTGGAAAGTTCGGCGCTGGTGCGCGACGCCGCGCTGGTCGGCGTACAGGCGAGCCTGGCGTTGAGCAAGGACGTACGGGTCAACCTCGATTACCACGGACAACTGGCCAGTCGCGAGAAGCTGCACGGCGTCGGTCTGAGCCTGAACTGGCAGTTCTAATCGCTACGGGCGTTGATCGTTCCCACGCGGAGCGAGGGAACGATCAATGCGTAACGGATTTTTCGCAACAACACTAAGGAAGGTCGCTGGATGAACAACAACAATACCCCCGCGCAAACGGGTGGCTGCTTTGCCCTGAAAACCCTGGCGCTCGCCGTGCTCTGCGCCCTCGGCACAGCCCACGCTGCGCCTTACGTGGAGAACGGCCGCACGGGCGATCCGTCGAGCTGGCGCAGTAGCGAATTCCAGGCCGACTGGGGCCTGCGCGCGATCGGGGCCGATTACGCCTATGCCGCCGGTTACACCGGCAAGGGCGTGAAACTGGGGATCTTCGACCAGCCGGTGTACGCCGCGCACCCGGAATTCTCCGGCAGCAACAAGGTCGTCACCCTGGTCACCCGTGGGATCCGCGAATACACCGACCCGTACATCCCGGTCAAAGCCGGGGACGCGTTCCTCTATGACGGCTCGCCCACGGTCGGCTCCAACGGCAAACTCGGCGCTCACGGCACCCACGTCGGCGGTATCGCCGCTGGCAGCCGCGACGGTGGCGTGATGCACGGCGTGGCGTTCGGCGCGCAGATCATCAGCGCTGACAACGGCGACCCCGGCCCTGAGGACGGCATCGTGCGCGGCAACGACGGCGCGGTGTACAAGGCCGGTTGGGATGCGCTGATTGCCAGCGGCGCGCGGATCATCAACAACAGCTGGGGCATTGGCATCACCGACCGTTTCGACCTCGGTGGCCGCGATCCGGCGTATCCGCACTTCACCGTCAACGACGCGCAGTTGCAGTTCAACGAGATCCGCACGCTGCTCGGGACCAAACCCGGCGGCGCCTATGACGGCGCCATCGCCGCGGCGCGCAGCGGCATCGTCACCATTTTTGCCGCAGGCAACGACTACAACCTCAACAACCCCGATGCGATCGCCGGCCTCGGCTATTTCGTCCCGGACATCGCGCCGAACTGGATCACCGTTGCCGCCCTGCAACAGAACCCGGATCTGGCCAGCAGTAATCCGTACATCATGAGCACGTTCTCCTCGCGCTGCGGCTACACCGCGAGTTTCTGCGTGGCCGCGCCGGGCACGAAAATCTACAGCTCGATCATCGAAGGCACCAGCCTCGACAACCTGACCACCAGCTACGCCAACTACAACGGCACCTCGATGGCCGCGCCGCATGTGGCCGGTTCGGTGGCGGTGCTGATGGAGCGCTTTCCATACATGACCGGCGATCAGGTCGCCACGGTTCTGCGCACCACCGCAACAGATCTTGGCGCACCGGGCATCGACGCCCTGTACGGCTGGGGCATGATCAACCTGCGCAAGGCCATCGACGGGCCGTCGATGTTCGTCACCGAGCAGGATATTCCTGCCGAATTTCGCGTCGACGGCGCCTACGGTTCCGGCCAGTTTGTCGCCGATCTGCCGGGCATCGGTGCAATCATCGACAAGGGCAAACCGACCGAGCGCGTGTGCACCGACATCACCTGTGGCCTCGACACCTGGCGCAACGATATTTCCGGTCACGGCGGCCTGACCAAACAGGGCATCGGCACCTTGGTGTTGACTGGCAATAACACCTACAGCGGCCCGACCTTGGTCAATCAGGGCCGGCTGGCCATCAACGGTTCGCTGCAATCGGCTGTCACCGTGAACGACGGCGGCATCCTCGGCGGCAACGGCCGCATCGGCGCACTGTCGGTCAACAGCGGCGGTACGGTGGCGCCGGGGAACTCCATCGGCACGCTGAACGTCGCTGGCGACGTGACCTTCGCGCCGGGCTCGACCTACGCCGTCGAGCTGTCACCGACCAGCAGCGACCAGATCGTCGCCGGCGGCAAAGCCGTCATCGAAGGCGCCACCGTGAGCATGTCGCTGGAAAACAGCCCGACCTTGCTGTCCACCAGTGAAGTGCAAAGTCTGCTCGGTACGCGTTACAACATCCTGCAAGCGGCCGGCGGCATTGAAGGACGCTTCGGCCAGGTGTTGCCGGATTACGCCTTCCTTGGCGGCACGTTGGCGTATTCGGCGGACGGCATTCAACTGGCGGTGGGGCGTAATGACGCCTCGTTCGCCAGTGTCGGCCTGACGCCAAATCAGCGCGCGGTGGGCGCGGCGGCTGAGCGTCTGGGTGCCGGCAATGCCTTGTTCGAAACCCTGCTGCTGTCGCCAAACGCAGCGTCGGCGCAGCAAGCGTTCCAGCAACTGTCCGGCGAGATTCATCCGGCGATCGGCACGCTGCTGATCAACGACAGCCGCTACCTGCGCGAAGCCGTGGGTGAGCGTTTGCGTGAGCGCGATCTGTTCAACGCTGACGCGCCGACTGACGATCGCAGCAACGCCTGGGTCAAGGTGCTGGGGTCGTGGGGCAAGAGCGATGGCGGCCACGAGAATGCCGATTCCACCAGCTCGATCGGTGGCTTGCTGGCTGGTGTCGACGGCTTGATTGCTGAAGATACGCGCCTGGGTTTCGTCACCGGTTATAGCGACAGCTCGTTGAGCATGGGCAGCGGCACGCATTCGTCGGCGTCGGTCGACAGCTACCACTTGGGTGCGTATCTGGGGCATGAAATCGATGCGCTGCGCCTGACTGTCGGTGGGGCTTATAGCTGGCATCGCATCGACGCCAAACGTGATCTGCAATTTGCCGGTGTCAGCGGCCAGCAGAAAACCAAGCGCGATGCGACCACGGCGCAGTTGTTCACCGAAGCCGCTTACGACCTGCGCCTGCAACCGATGAATCTGGAGCCGTTCGCCAACCTGTCCTACGTCCACCTCAACACCGAAAGCTTTACCGAAAAGGGTGACGCGGCGGCGCTGAAGGGCGGCGAGGACAACCGCGACGTGGTGCTGTCGACCCTCGGCGTGCGCGCCAAGCGCAGCTTCGCCTTGTCCGACCAGCATCAACTGGAACTGGGCGCGAGCCTCGGCTGGCAGCACAACCTGAGCAGCGTCGATGCCGACAGCCACTTGGCGTTCGCCAACGGCAACAGCGCCTTCACCGTGCAGAGCGTGTCGATGGATCGCGACGCGGCGGTGGTCGGCGTGCGCGCCGGTCTCGCGCTCAGCCGTGACGTGCGGGTCAATCTGGATTACAACGGTCTGGTCGGTTCGAACGAGAAAGATCACGGCGTGGGGCTGACGCTGGATTGGCAGTTCTAAGCCGAAGTTCTGAGGAGCACCGGCAGTGCTCAAGGGCGCTGCCGTTTTGAAGGAAGAGAGGGCACGACATGGGATTGTTCGATTACAGGAATGCCGATGGCAAAGCGTTGTACAGCGACGCCATCGCACTGACGCTGTATGCCTACTCGCCGACCGGCAAACCCTTACCGGCCACAGCCTGGACGCCCGTCGCGGCGTCGGCGCTGGGTTATCAGGGCAAGGTCGGCGCGCTGGGCACGTTCTTCGGTGAGCAGGATGGCTACACCAGCGCCGAGGCCGAAGTGCTCGGCAAATACGATGCCGCCGGCAAGCTGATCGGCATCGGCATCGCCTTTCGTGGCACCGGCGGGCTCGGTTACAGCGACACCTACGGCGACATGAAAAACAACCTGCTGGCTGCCTTCGGGCCATCGGATTATGCGAGCAACTACGCGAAGAACGCTTTCGATAATCTGCTCAAGGCTGTCGCCGCCTTCGCCATAGCCAACGACATCGCCGCCAAGGACGTGTTGATCAGCGGCCACAGCCTCGGCGGGCTCGGGGTCAACAGCGTGGCCGAGTTGAGCACCAGCCATTGGGGCGGGTTCTTCAAGGATGCCAGTTACATCGCCTTCGCCTCGCCGACCCAGAGCAGCACCGGCAGCAATGTGCTGAACATCGGTTATGAAAATGACCCGGTGTTCCGGGTGCTCGATGGCACGACATTCAGCAGCGGTTCGCTCGGCAAACACGACGGCGCGCACGATTCGACCACTGACAACATCGTCAACTTCACCGATAACTACGCGTCCACCGCGCAGAACCTGGTGCCGTTCAGCATCGTCAATCCGCTGAACTGGTCGGCCCACAGTTCACTGGGTTATGCCGATGGCTTGAACCGGGTGATCGACTCGCAGTTCTACCCGCTGACTTATCAGGACTCGACGATCATCGTTTCCAATCTGGAGGAGGGCTCGCGCGGCAAGACCTGGGTTGAAGACCTCGGCCGTAGCGGCGAGCCGCATGTGGGCAGCACGTTCATCATCGGCACGCACAGCAGCGACTGGCTCAAGGGCGGCAGCGGTAATGATTTTCTTGAAGGCCTGGGCGGGGACGATCGTTTCCGCGACGACGGCGGTTTCAATATTCTGCTCGGCGGTCAGGGGCACAACACCTTCGAGCTGCAAAAGCCGCTGCAGAACTTCAGCTTCGCCAACGACGGCGACGGCACCCTGTACGTGCGCGACGCTTACGGCGGCATCAGCCTGACCCGCGACATCGGCGCGCTGGTCAGCCAAGAGGCGGGTTCATGGTGGGGCAGCAAGGAGATGACCTGGGGCGTCACGGCCAAGGGTTTGAGCAATGGCAGTGAGCTGACCCAGTACAACCATTCGCTCAGCGGCGATGGTTACGGCAATGCGCTGCACGCCAGCGCGGACGGTGACTGGCTGTTCGGCCTCGGTGGCGACGACCGCCTGATTAGCGAAAGGGCGCATGTGACCTTCGTCGGTGGTGCTGGCAACGACGTGATGACGGCGGTGGGCGGCAACAACACGTTCCTGTTCAGCGGCGCCTTCGGCTTCGATGCCATCAACGGTTACCAGGGCAGCGACAAACTGGTGTTCATGGGCGTGGAGGGCGCGGGGCAGGGCTACGACTACAAACAGCACGCCTCGCAGTCCGGTGGCGATACCGTGCTGAAGATTGGCGACTATGCCGTGACCCTGATCGGGGTGGGAGTGGCTAACCTGTCGGACTCGGCGTTTGTCTTCGCCTGATGGCAAAACTGTAGGAGGTCCAATGTGGGAGCGAGCCTGCTCGCGAAAGCGCTGTGTCAGCGAGGCAAATATTGACTGACACATCCCATTCGCGAGCGGGCTCGCTCCCACAATGAAAAATCTAAAGCAGTAGTGACAATGCTCCGGTGCGCTTCGCGAGGAGTGCTCTGGCTGTGAGCTATCTCTGAACAATTCCAACAACAAGAGAGGCAATGGCAATGGGTGTGTATGACTACAAGAACCTCGGTACGGCCGATTCCAAAGCGTTGTTCAGCGACGCCATGGCGATCACGCTTTATTCCTACCACAACCTCGATAACGGCTTCGCCAGCGGTTATCAGCACAACGGCTTCGGCCTCGGCCTGCCGGCCACGCTGGTCACTGCACTGATTGGAGGCACTGATTCGCAAGGCGTAATCCCCGGTATTCCGTGGAACCCCGACTCGGAAAAGCTCGCCCTTGAAGCAGTGCAAAAGGCCGGCTGGACGCCGATCAGCGGCACGCAATTGGGCTATGACGGCAAGACCGATGCACGCGGGACGTTCTTCGGCGAGAAACCCGGTTACACCAGCGCACAAGTGGAAATCCTCGGCAAATACGACGCTCAGGGCCATCTCACCGAGCTGGGCATTGCCTTTCGTGGCACCAGCGGTCCACGGGAAATCCTCATCGGCGATTCGATCGGCGATGTGATCAGCGATCTGCTCGCCGCGTTCGGGCCGGCCGATTATGCGAAAAACTACGTCGGCGAAGCGTTCGGCAATCTGCTCAACGATGTCATGGCGTTCGCCAGGGCCAACGGCCTCACCGGCAAGGACATTCTGGTCAGCGGCCACAGCCTCGGCGGGCTGGCGGTCAACAGCATGGCGGATTTGAGCAGCGGCAAGTGGGGCGGGTTCTTCGCTGATGCCAACTACATCGCCTACGCCTCGCCGACCCAAAGCAGTACCGACAAGGTGCTCAACATCGGCTATGAAAACGACCCGGTGTTCCGCGCCCTCGACGGCTCGACCTTCAGCGGCGCTTCGGTCGGCGTGCACGATGCACCGCACACCTCGACCACCGACAACATCGTCAGCTTCAACGACCATTACGCCTCCAGCGCCTGGAACGTACTGCCGTTCTCGATCCTCAACATTCCCACCTGGATCTCGCACCTGCCCACCGGTTACGGCGACGGCATGACGCGGGTGCTGGATTCGCAGTTTTACGAGTTGACCAGCCGCGATTCGACGATCATCGTCGCCAACCTTTCGGACCCGGCGCGGGCCAACACCTGGGTGCAGGACCTCAACCGCAACGCCGAAACGCACAAGGGCAGCACGTTCATCATCGGCAGCGATGCCAACGACCTGATCCAGGGCGGCGGCGGTAACGACTATCTGGAAGGCCGCGCCGGCAACGACAGCTTCCGCGACAGCGGCGGCTACAACATCATTCTTGGCGGGCAGGGCAGTAACAGCCTCGATCTGCAAGGCTCAGTGAAGAACTTCGATTTCGCCAACGACGGCGCCGGCAACCTGTACGTGCGCGATGCCAACGGCGGGATCAGCATCACCCGCGACATCGGCAGCATCGTCACCAGGGAGCCGGGCTTTCTCTGGGGGCTGTTTAAGGACGATGTGGTGCACAGCGTCACGGCCAGTGGCCTGAAAGTCGGTAGCAATCTCAGCGCTTACGAGTCCAGCGTAAAGGGCAGCAGCGGCGCCGATACCCTCAAGGCCCATACTGGCGGCGACTGGTTGTTCGGGCTCGACGGCAACGACCACCTGATTGGCGGCATTGGTAACGATGTGTTTGTCGGCGGGGCCGGCAATGATCTGCTGGAGTCGGGCGGTGGTGCCGATACGTTTCTGTTCAGCGGCGCGTTCGGCCAGGACCGGGTGACCGGTTACACGGCCAACGACAAGCTGGTTTTTCTCGGTGTGCAGGGCGTTTTACCTGCGGATGATTTCCGTGCGCATGCCAGCAGCGTCGGACAGGACACCGTGCTGACGTTTGGCAATGACTCGGTGACGTTGGTGGGGGTCTCGCTCAATAGCCTGAGTGCTGACGGTATCGTGATCGCCTGACGTTGATGGGGCGCCGGCAAGCGCCCCATCGCAGGCAGGCTGGTTCCCCTTCAGTCTTCTTCGCGAACGGTGGCAACCTCATCCGCGCGAACCTTCACCTTGGCCCCGGAAATGTCTTCGAACTCATAGAAACCATCTTCGGTTTTGGTCTTCGGCATGTCCTTGGTCAGATACTGGGTGCCGTTCTGCAAAGTCACCACGGTTGCGGTCGAGCAACCGCCCAGAGCCAGGGCTGCAGCGATGGCCAAAGGAATGCCCAGTGTCTTGATTTTCATACCCACCTCATGTGCCTCATTCATATGCTGCCGAGCATTGTCGGCCTCTAACGCGGTTGGTGCCATCCGTGCGGGAAAAGTTCGATGGCCCGTTAAAAAAATGCCATTGATCATTTTCCGTTTGCGCCGGGCGGGGCAGAGCTGATATCTGTACGCATAACCAGTATCCGCTTTGCCATGGCCCCGAATCCCGTGACTGCCAACCCCCTCGATGATCCGTTCTATTACCTTAACAACTTCCGCCAAGTGCTTGATTGGCTTGAACTTCGTTATGCCGATGTGATGAGCGAAAGCGAGCATGCCTTCATTCTTGACTTCAAAGCCTTGCCGCGGCCGTCGCAGGGTTTGCTGGTGCGGATGGTCATGCGCAAGGGGGTACATTTTCGCGCCGGCAAACTCAATTACCTGGAAATCGGCGACATCGCCGAGGCAGCGCAACCGCTGCTGTCACGTGGCTGGATCGAGGAACACGCACCGCTGACGCTCGCCGAGTTGTTCGATGTGCTGCTCAAGGCCGAGCTGCTGCAAGCGTTCGGGGCCGTCATCCAGCAGCCCAAAGGGCGCAAGGATGACTGGCTGACGCTGCTCGCCGAGCCTTTCAGCGAACCGCGCAGCCTGAGCGACTGGGCGCCGCAGCTGCAAGACCGCCTGTTTACGCTGACCCTGATGGACCTGTGCGACCGTTTGCGCCTGATGTTCTTCGGCAATCTGTATCAGGATTGGTCAGAGTTCGTCCTCGCCGACCTTGGCATCTTTACCTATGAAAAAGTCGAGTTCTGCGCCGATTCGCGCGGCCTGCGCAGTCGTGACGACGTCGATGCCTGCCTGTTCCTGCACCAATGCCAATTGCGCTTTGAAGCCGGTGAGCCGCTTGAGGCCATCGTCGCGCAGGTCAGTGCGTTGCACTTCGACAACCCGTGGCTGCAACGGCGGCGCGGCAAAGTGTTGTTCCAGATCGGCCAGTATTGCGAGCGCATCAGCGAATTCGCCCTGGCCCTGAGCATTTACCGCGACTGCGGCTATCCGGGCGCACGCTTGCGCATGATCCGTGTGCTGGAGCGCAGTGGCGAATACCCACTGGCGCTGGAGCTGGCGAGCCTTGCGCAGCAGGCCCCGGAAAGCGCCGCCGAGCAACAGGGCCTGCAGCGGATCGTACCGCGTTTGCGGCGCAAACTCGGCGGGCCGCCGCTCAAACGCGCAGCGGCCAAAGCGGTCGAGCGTCTGGATCTGCATTTACCCAGGGTCGACCCGACGTTGGCTGTCGAGTATTACGTGCAGGCGCATTTGCACGATGACGACGGCCCGGTGCATTACGTGGAAAACAGCCTGATCAATTCGCTGTTCGGCCTGCTGTGCTGGCCAGCGATTTTCGCGCCATTGCCCGGTGCGTTCTTTCACCCGTTCCAGCGCGGGCCGGTGGATTTGCTCAATGAAGACTTCCAGCAACGCCGCGCCGAGCTGTTTCAGGCCTGCCTGAGCGAACTCGACGATGGCCGTTACATCGCGACCATCCGCGAACGCTTCGTTGCCAAGTGGGGCATTCAGTCGCCGTTCGTGTTCTGGGGCGCATTGAACGAGCAACTGCTGGAGCAGGCGCTGGCCTGTCTGCCCGCCGAACATCTGAAGCACTGGTTCAACCGCTTGCTGCTCGACATCAAGGCCAACCGTGCCGGCATGCCCGATCTGATCCAGTTCTGGCCGCAGCGTAAAACATACCGAATGATCGAAGTCAAAGGCCCCGGCGATCGCTTGCAGGACAACCAACTGCGTTGGTTGGAGTTCTGCCACGAACACCAGATGCCAGTGGCGGTGTGCTACGTGCAATGGGCGGAGCAGAGCGCTTGAGCTACAGCATCGCCGTGCGCGCACTGTGCGAATTCACCGCCAAAAGCGGTGACCTCGACTTGCGTTTCACCCCGTCACCCACAGCGCTGGAAGGCATCGCCGGGCATCGCACCGTCGCGTCGCGGCGCAGCGAGAAGTACCAGAGCGAGGTGGCGCTCGAAGGCGAGTTTCGCCAGTTGAAGGTCAAGGGCAGGGCGGACGGCTACGACCCGACGGCCAACTGCCTGGAAGAAGTCAAAACCTACCGCGGCGACCTGAGCAAACAGCCGGCGAACCATCGTCAGTTGCATTGGGCGCAGGCGAAGGTCTATGGCTGGTTGATGTGCTGCAAGCTCGAGCTCCAGCAAATCAATCTGGCGCTGGTGTATTTCGATATCGTCAGCGAGAAGGAAACCTGCCTGGTCGAGTCGTTCGACGCCGAGTCGCTTGAAAACTTCTTCGAGCAGCAGTGCGGCGTGTTCCTGCTCTGGGCCGAGCAGGAAATGGCCCACCGCGAGGCGCGCAATCAGGCGGCGCAGCAATTGGCGTTTCCCCATGCGGATTTTCGCCCTGGCCAACGGCATCTGGCCGAATCGGTGTTCAAAGCGGTCAGCACCGGCCGTTGCCTGATGGCGCAGGCGCCAACCGGCATCGGCAAGACCCTCGGCACGCTGTTCCCGATGCTCAAGGCGCTGGCGCCGCAGCAACTGGACAAGGTGTTCTTCCTCACCGCGAAAACCCCGGGACGCAAACTGGCGCTGGATGCCAGCCAGGTGTTGTTCAAACAGTCGCCGGCCTTGCCCTTGCGGGTGCTGGAAATGGTCGCGCGCGACAAGGCCTGCGAACACCCGGACAAAGCCTGTCACGGCGACTCCTGCCCGCTGGCACAGGGCTTTTACGATCGCCTGCCAGCGGCGCGCGAGGCGGCCAGTCGTCTGCGCTTGCTTGATCAAGCGGCGATGCGCGAGGTCGCCGCGCAACATGCGGTCTGTCCGTATTATCTGAGCCAGGAAATGGCGCGCTGGGCCGACGTGGTGGTTGCCGACTACAACTATTACTTCGACTTCAGCGCGTTGCTTTTCGGCCTCGCCCAGCTCAACCAATGGAAGGTCGCGGTGCTTGCCGACGAGGCGCACAACCTCGTCGAACGCGGCCGGCAGATGTATAGCGCCAGCCTTGATCAGTTCGTGCTGGGCAGCGTGCGCAAAACCGCCCCCGCGCCGCTGAAGAACAGCCTGCAACGCCTCAACCGCGAGTGGAACGCGCTGCATGCGCCGCAAACCCTGGCGTATCAGGCCTACGACCAGGCGCCGGAAAAACTTCTGCAGGCGATCTCGCTGTGTTGTGCCGCCATTGGCGACTACCTCAATGAACACCCGCAAGGCCTCGACAGCGGCTTGCAGAACTTCTATTTCGACCTGCTGCAGTTTGCCCGCGTAGCAGAGCTGTACGACGCGCATTACCTGTTCGATATCAGCAAACGCGACCTCGATCGCAAAAAACCACTGTCGCAGCTGTGCCTGCGCAACGTGGTGCCGGCGGCGTTCATCGGCCCGAGGCTGACTGCGGCGCGCAGCAGTGTGCTGTTTTCCGCCACGCTCAGCCCGCGCAACTATTACGCCGATTTGCTCGGCACGCCTGCCGACACTGTATGGATTGACGTGGAATCACCGTTCCATGCCGAACAGCTGAATGTGCAGATCATCAGCCGCATCTCCACCCGGTTCAATCATCGCCAGGCGTCGCTGGAGCCGATCGTCGAACTGATCGCGCGCCAGTTCAGCGAGCGCCCCGGCAACTATCTGGCGTTCTTCAGCAGTTTCGACTATCTGCAACAGGTGGCGGCGCTGATGGCCGAGCGTTATCCGCAGATCACCCTCTGGGAGCAATCACGGGGCATGGTCGAAGGCGCGCGGCAGGCATTTCTTGATCAATTCACCGCGCGCAGCCAGGGCATCGGCTTTGCCGTGCTCGGCGGTGCGTTCGGCGAGGGCATCGATCTGCCTGGCGCGCGCTTGATCGGCGCGTTCATCGCAACACTGGGGCTGGCCCAGCTCAACCCGGTCAATGAACAGCTGAAACGGCGCATGGCGGCGATTTTCGGTGCCGGTTATGACTACACCTATTTGTACCCAGGCCTGCAAAAAGTCGTGCAGGCCGCTGGCCGGGTCATCCGCACCCGTGAGGATCGCGGCGTGGTCATGCTGATCGATGACCGCTTCGCCGAAAGCCGGATCAAGCAGCTGCTGCCGCGCTGGTGGGCGATCAATCATGAAACCACGGCTTCCCAAATCGACGGATTGCCGCATAATTTCGCTCATGACAACGGCCGGTGAGCAAGATGAGCGAAAACCCTAAAAGCGCTGAGATCGAGAACATGCGTTTTCGCCTGCTGATCGATTCGGTGATCGATTACGCGATCTACATGATCGATCCGGACGGCATCATCACCAGTTGGAACTCCGGGGCCAAACGCTTCAAGGGCTACGAAGAGGCGGAAATCCTCGGCGAACACTTTTCACGCTTCTATACCGCTGAAGACCGCGCCGCCGGTTTGCCGCAGCGCGCGCTGAACACGGCGATCAACGAAGGGCGCTTTGAAGGCGAGGGTTGGCGAGTACGCAAGGATGGCACCAACTTCTGGTCGCACGTGGTGATCGACCCGATCATTGACCCCGATGGCCGTTTGCTCGGTTTCGCCAAGATCACCCGAGACCTCACCGACCGCAAAATGGCCGAGGAAACCCTCAAGCAAAGCGAACAGCAGTTCCGCCTGCTGGTACAGGGCGTTACCGATTACGCCATCTACATGCTCAGCCCCGAAGGCCGGGTCAGTAACTGGAACCAGGGCGCACAGCGGATCAAGGGCTATCTGCCAGAAGAAATCATCGGTCAGCATTTCTCGATCTTCTACACCCCCGAAGACCGCGAACTCGGCGAGCCGCAACGCTCGCTGGAAATCGCCACCCGCGAGGGCCGCTTCGAAAACAAGAGCTGGCGCATGCGCAAGGACGGCACACGCTTTTTGGCGCATGTAGTGGTCGATGCGATTCGCGGCGATACCGGCATTCTGCTCGGTTTTGCCAAGATCACCCGCGATATCACCGAAGCCCATCAGTCCCGCCAGGCACTGGAAAAAACCCGTGAAGCGCTGTTTCAGGCGCAGAAGATGCAGGCCATCGGTCAACTCAGCGGCGGCATTGCCCATGACTTCAATAACCTGTTGACGGTGATCCTCGGCAATCTGGAGATCGTGCAAAAGCGCATGGGTGCCGACCCGAAAATCAGCCGTCTGCTGGAAAACGCCACCCAGGGCGCCTTGCGCGGCGTGTCGCTGACCCAGCGCATGCTGGCATTCGCGCGGCGCCAGGAACTCAAGACCGAATCAGTCGACATCGCCGAGTTGGTTCGGGGCATCACCGGTTTGCTGCGCAGCTCGCTGGGGCCGGGCATCCGCATCGAAACACGTTTTCCCGACGATCTGCTGCCAGTGCTGGCCGACAGCAATCAGCTCGAACTGGCCTTGCTCAATCTGGCGACCAATGCCCGCGACGCCATGCCTGACGGCGGCACGGTGACCATCACCGCACAGCCGCAAGTGGCGCTGGAGCTGGGTGATTCGCAGTTGCCGGCCGGGCACTACGTGTGCCTGAGTCTGATCGACACCGGGGAGGGCATGGATGCCAACACGCTGGCGTCGGCCCGCGACCCGTTTTTCACCACCAAGGGTTTGGGCAAGGGCACCGGGCTGGGCTTGTCGATGGTCCACGGTTTTATCGAACAGCTCGGTGGCCGCTTCATCCTCAAAAGCGAAAAGGGCCAGGGCACCACGGCTGAACTGTGGATTCCGGTAGCCGTTGAGGGCGTCGCCAGCAAGCCGCAGCTTTCCTCGGCGCCGCCGGTTTCGGTGCCGCGCCTCAGCGTGTTGGTAGTCGATGACGATTCGCTGGTACTGACCAGCACCAGCCTCTTGCTTGAAGACCTTGGCCATCGCGTCCTCGGCGCGACGTCCGGCGAACAAGCGTTGCGCCTGTTCGATCAGGGCGAAGTCATTGACCTGATGATCACCGACATGGCCATGCCGAAAATGAGCGGTGCGCAACTGGCCCACGCCGTGCGTATGCTCAAACCAGACCTGCCGATCATCCTCGCCACCGGTTACGCCGAGCGTCTGGAGGGTTTCGCCGCTGAGCTGCCGCGCCTGCCCAAGCCGTTCACACAGATGGGGTTGGTGGCGATCATTGCGCAATCGATGAAGTGAGGCACTGGTCAATTCGCCTGAACTTGTCCGTCACCGAGGCTTTCGAAAGGTTTTTAACCACCTCGGAGCGCGTTTGTTTTGTCTCGTATATTGACCCATCCCACTGCTGAAGAAGAGGCGCTGACCGAACACAACGCCAAGATGTTCGGCTCGCCCAAGGAACGTCTGGATTTCTATCGGCGCGAAATCCAGTACGAAACCAGCATCCTCGCCAACCGCACCGACGCCTATCTGGCGGCGCAATCGTTTCTGGTGATCGCTTTTGCTTCGTGCATGGCCAACCTCAACCCGGAGTGGGGCAAGTTGTTCACTTTGGTTGTGCCGCCGTTTCTGGCCTTGCTCGGCGTGCTCAGCTCCTTGAATGCCTGGCCGGGCATTCGTGCGGCGTATGAAATCATCGATCACTGGCATTTCAAGCAGAGCCAGTTATTGCAGGCTGAACCGGTGATGGGGCTGGCGTATGACGAGTCGCCACTGTTCAGCGAGGTCGAGTCAAGCCACAAGGGCTATCGCAAGTCGCTGTTGTTTTCGCTGCGCACGCCGTGGATCTTTGCGACGTTCTGGATATTGCTGGGGGGGTATGCGGTGTTTATCCAGGTGACGAATCCCGGGGGATGATGGCTGCAGATACCGAAAAGTTTGGGCTCTTGGTTCGGCTGGATTTAGTGGTGGACTTTAAGATCTAACCCCCTCACCCCGGCCCTCTCCCCCAATGGGGGCGAGGGGGAAAGGGAGCAGATCTCCAGTGTTCTTCAGTGAAATGTACGACTGGGTATCGCAGGATGACGTAACTCTCATATCCACCGCGGTCAGTTCCCTCTCCCTCCGGGAGAGGGCTAGGGTGAGGGGCTTTAAAGCTCAACTCGCCACTTCAAGCTCACGCTCAACCTCTTGGGACCGCTGCGAAGCCTGAGGAATCGGCGGAAAGTCCTCATTCAACACGCATAAATGATCAATCGCATCCTCAAACAGCAAATCGGCCTTCTTGCGTAAAGCCCGGTAATGCTCGAACTGCTCCATATCCAGATTCTCCACCTCCAGCATCGCGTTGGCTGCGCGGTTGAGGGTGTGGGCGTTATCGAACAATTGGCGGTTGCGTTCCAGAGCCAATGCTCTGCAAGCCTTGATTTGCGCAGGAGTCGAACGTTCTTTCATGACCGTAACCTTTTCTTCAGGATTCCGTTTCATAGGCGTCGCGCCGCAGGGGAATCGAACCTGCCGGGCCGCCGCTTGACGCACTCAGCGACGGTTATGGTTGTGACCGCTGGCAGCGAAGCGGGGATCCATTTTTTTTCAGAAAAAACTTCGATCAATTAACCGTTAAAGCGCCGGGTAAAAAATCAGCTTTTTTGTTTCTTGTACTGCTCGTAGCCGGCCAGGATTGGCTGAGTGCTGATGCCGTGCACGAGGATACTCAGCGCCACTACCGATAACGTCAGGTCGGTACACAGGGTGGCGACGTTGCTGGTCAGACCATGATTCAAGGCGAAGAACAGGTAGAACAGACTGCCGATCCCGCGAATGCCGAACCAGCCGATCAACAGCCGCTGGCGGCCTTCGAGCAGCGAACCCCAAGGCATCAGCGCGACGCAGGCCGGGCGAATCAGGCAGAACAGCACAGCGCCCACCAGCAGCGCCCGCCAATCCCAGTGCGCCAACAGCACCACGCCGAGCAGGGTTACCAGAAAAACTTCCATGGCGCGTTCGACCAGCCCGCCGAACGCGAGCATGTCGCCCATCATGATCCCGGCCGCCAACTGGCTGCTTTCAAGCTCTTGGGTATCGCCGCGTACGGCGTGTTGCGGTTCGACGTTCTGGTGGCCCACCACCGGTTGCACCAGATGTTCAGCGGGCGGCTGGCTGACGCCGGTGGACTTCACTTCGACCTGACGCAAGCCGAGGCCGGCGGCAAATACCGACAGAAAGCCGTAGCCGCCGATGGCTTCGGCGACCACGTAAGCCAGAGCGATCAGCGCCAGAGCGAGGTAATCATTGGGGCTCAGGGTGCTGTCTTCATTATGGATACGCAGCAACACCGTGACACGTCCGATGCCGCGACCCATCCAGTAACCGGTCAGCAGACCCGCCGGCACTGCCCACAACACGCTTTGCAACAGCCAGCCTTGCAGCTCGCCGCTGGCGTTGTCGCTGTGAATCAGCAGCAACCCGAGAATCACGAACGGAAACGCGATGCCGTCATTCAAACCGGCCTCGCCGGACAGGCCAAAGCGCACGCTGTCGATGTCACGCGCATCATTGACCTGCACCAACGCCGCGAGCACCGGATCGGTCGGCGCCAGAATCGCGCCGATCAGCAGCGACGGTCCCCACGGCAACTGCAGGCCCCAGTGCAGCAACAGGCAGACCCCGGCAATGGTCAGCACCATGACCGGACCCGCCAGGCCGAAGGCGATGCGCCAGGGTTTGTCAGTCAGCGGTAAACGCAGCTTCAGGCCGCACACGAACAGGGAAAACAGCACCGCCACCTCGGTCAGGTGCTCCATCCACAGCGAGGCGTTTTCCAGCGACAGTTTCAGCAGGTTGAGGCCGCTCGGGCCGATGGCAATGCCCAGCAACAGACACACGGCCGACGTGGTCACTGGCATCCAGCGCAAGTACGACGAAGTCAGCGCCAGTGTCAGCAGAACCGCGCCGAGCACGGCAACCCACACCGTGAAACTCACGAACGGCCGCCATCAAACTGCAAGGTAAACACATTCATTGGCTCAACCCGTGGTCGTGCGCAGGTACTCAGGGATGAGCACGTTGAACCACAGCAGAATCATCGATACCAGCAGCGTCACCAGCACCAGCAGGCCGACGCCCCACACCGAGGCGGAGTAGAGCAGGCCTTGTTCCTTGCGTTCGTGCATGAATGTCGGCAGCCCGACAAACAACAGGAACGTCGAATAAATCGACGCCGCGCCGAGCACCAGAATCGCCAGCCAGCGGCTCGGGTACAGCCCGGCAATCCCGGCGACGAAGAAAGGCGTCACGGTGTAAGCGGCAAAACCGATGCATTGGTTGAGCGTCGGCCGCGCGTCAAAGGTGCGCGACATCCAGCGAATGAAACCGCCCATGATCGCCACGCCGACGACGATGGTCAGGTACAGCAGAACGCACAGTTGCAAGGCGCTGGCGGTGCTCAATCGCACGTTCTCACCGACTGCCAGACTCCAGCCGACATAGGTGGTGCCGATGAACAGACACACCGCCGGAATCAGCGCCAGTATCAGCAGGTGCGCGAGGTAGTGTCGGGGGTGGGCTTCTTCTTCGCGGCGGATATCGGTCCAGGCGAAGTTGGGGCGGGTGAACAGCTTGACGATAGGTGCGGACATGACGACCTCCTGATCCTGTTAGCCCGTCGGGCTCTACAGTTATGGAGAGGGCGCCATGCCGCTGGGTTCAGTTTTTCTCGCGGGCGGTCAGAGCATCGGTTTGCCGCCGGTCACGCCGTAGCGCTGGCCGGTGATGTAACTGGCTTCGTCCGAGGCCAGCAGCACATAGATCGGCGCCACTTCCACCGGTTGACCGGGGCGACCAAGCGGCGTGCTGCCACCGAAGTTCTGCACTTCTTCGTCAGGCATGGTCGAGACAATCAGCGGCGTCCAGATCGGCCCAGGCGCGACGCTGTTGACGCGAATTTCCTTCGGCCCAAGCATCTGCGCCAGGCCACCGGTGAAGTTGGCAATCGCCCCCTTGGTGGTCGCGTAGGCGAGCAGGGTCGGTTTGGGCATGTCCGAATTGACCGAACTGGTGTTGATGATCGATGAACCGGGACGCATATGTTTGATCGCCGCCTGACAGATGCGGAACATGGCGGTGATGTTCACATCGAAGGTCATCACCCATTCATCGTCGGGGATCTCTTCGAAATTCTCGTGGGTCATCTGGAATGCAGCGTTATTGACCAGCACATCGATACGGCCAAAGCGCTCGACGGTCTTGTCGACCAGTGCCTGACACTGGGCTTTTTCGGCGATATCCCCCGGCAACAACAGACACTGACGCCCGGCCTGTTCAACCCAGCGCGCGGTTTCCTTGGCGTCTTCGTGCTCATCCAGATACGCCACGGCCACGTCGGCGCCTTCACGCGCAAAGGCAATCGCCACGGCGCGACCGATGCCACTGTCAGCACCAGTGATCAAGGCAATCTTGCCCGCCAGCCGGCCCGAACCGACATAGCTTTGCTCGCCGCAATCGGGATACGGCTCCATCTTGCGCTGCGAGCCAGGCACGGGCTGGGCTTGTTTGGGGAAGGGTGGTTTTGGATAGTTGCTCATCGCAGGGTCTCCTTCGTTTTCAAGGCAAGTGTCTCGGGTTGACCCGGGGTATTTGCCGTGAGTTCGATCGGATTTGCGCTGGCGTCTCTCGAACAAGATGCAAAACCAATGCGGGAACTTGCGGGCAAGCTCCCACAGGGATCGCGTGCACCACCAGTCCAGCAACCGAAAATCAAAAGCCCCTCACCCTAGCCCTCTCCCGGAGGGAGAGGGGACTGACCGGGGTGGATGTGAGAGATACGCCGATTGACATACCGAGTCGAACTCAGATTCTGAAAAGCCCAAAGATCGGCTCCCTCTCCAGGGGGAGAGGGCTGGGGTGAGGGGCGAATCCACCGCAAATCCCAAGCCATGCGACGCTTCTAACCACTCAACAATGAGCGTTAGCTCGCGTGCTTTTGATCTTGATCTTGCCTAACCGGCGACATCGGAAGGCTGAGTGGAGGGATTGATCCGGGCGTGGGAGCGCAGCGACCGTACGACGAAGTCGTACACAGCGGAAGGAGGTGCAGCGCAGCAAACCGTAGCCGCTGCGCCCGGATCAGTCCCGGAGCGAAGGGACCCGAGCCTGCGAGGGCCGTACGTAGGAGCAAGCGTTTTGGGTTACCTTTTTGGCGTTTGAAAAAGGTGACCCGCCGTAAGGGCGGAACCCTAAGCAGCCGTTACCGCAGCAACGGATATGTACCCAAACCAAAAACTCAGCGCCTGAAAGCAAGCCATCGCTTGCAGGCAAGCTCCCACAGGAGATCACCTGCTCAGGGAAATCAACCAAGGATCAAGCACTGCGCTGCGCCAGCGCACGCTCCATCCGGCTGATACCTTCTTCCAGCAACGACCGCGGGCAACCAAAATTCAAGCGCACGAACTGCCGATGCTGATCACCAAAATCCAGCCCCGCACTCAACCCGACCTTGCCCTGCTCGAGGAAGAACTGCTGCGGATCCGGCAGATCCAGCGCCGAACAATCCAGCCACGCCAGATAAGTCCCCTGCGGCACATTGATCGTCACCCCCGGCAAACGACTGCGCACGGCATCAACCAACCAGTCACGATTGCCCTGCAGATAACCCTTCAGCTCGGCCAACCAAGGCGCGCCTTCGCTGTACGCCACGCGAGTGGCCTCCATGCCCAGCGGATTGACGCTGTCGACCATGCCGCAACGAGCATGATTGACGCGCTCACGCAGGGCAGCGTTCTGAATGATCATGAACGACGTCTTCAGGCCGGCAATGTTGTAAGCCTTGCTCGCCGACATCAGCGTAATGGTGCGCTGGGCGATCTCGGGGCTCAGCGATGCCGTCGGAACATGCACGCGACCGTCGAAGCACAGCTCGGCGTGGATTTCGTCAGAAATGATCCAGGCGTCGTGGGCCAGGCAGATATCAGCCACATCACGCAGCTCCTGAGCAGCGAACACCTTGCCGAGCGGATTGTGCGGATTACTCAGCAGCAGCGCACCACCGCCCACCAGTGCATCATCGAGTGCCGTCAGTGGCGTGAGATAGCTGCCATCCGCCTGAGCGACGAATTCCAGCTCGACCTTGTTCAACCCCCAATGGCCCGGCGCATGACGCAACGGCGGGTAGTTCGGCACCTGCACCACAACGTTCTGCTGCGGTTGCAGCAATGCCTTGAGTGCCATGTTGAAACCGGACTCGACACCCGGCAGGAAGATCAGCTCCTGCGGCTTGACCTGCCAGGCGTACTTGGCCCAAAGGTCTGCAATGATCGCCTCACGCAAATTGTCCTGCGCCACGCTGTAGCCCACCAGCGGGTGCAGCAAACGTTGCTGCAAGGCCTCGATCACCACCGGCGGCGCGGCAAAGTCCATGTCCGCGACCCACATTGGCAGGACATCCGCCGGGTAACGGCTCCACTTGGTGCTGCCGGTGTGGTGGCGGTCGAATACCTGATCAAAATCGAAAGTCATGCGCGGTCTCGTGAAGGCGGGTTGTTCAGGGGCGTCATGATAAGCCGCATACCCTGCGTGAGCACACAAATCCTCGCGGCCACCTGCAACCTTTGTGGGAGCTGGCTTGCCAGCGATTGCGGTGGATCAGGCACCATCAATATTGAATGCGCCGACGCCATCGCTGGCATGCCAGCTCCCACAGAGTTTGTACAAAGCCATCAAATCGCGCAGCAAAACACCCGACGGTCGGTTTTCACTCGGGCGCTGCGCTGATTGTCTACAGTGAAAAAGTCGACGCCAAGGCGTCGCAACCGTGATTGTCCAGATAAAACCCGGCACCAGTACCGGGTTCCACCTGATCAGGAGTGCACGATGGATCTCAGCCGTCGTCAGTTCTTCAAGGTCGCCGGTATCGGCCTTGCAGGCTCAAGCCTGGGCGCGTTGGGCATGGCCCCGACGGCGGCCTTCGCCGAGCAGGTGCGTCACTTCAAGCTCGCCCACACCCGTGAAACCCGCAACACCTGCCCGTATTGCTCGGTCGGTTGCGGCTTGATCATGTACAGCCAGGGCGATGCCGGCAAGAACGT
>Ga0308159_1000768_pt1 | contig 60539 bp, 45 predicted proteins | sample PhyCR1_FD_201040 | JGI IMG/M metagenome (GOLD analysis project Ga0308159, IMG submission 201040) | Phyllosphere microbial communities from UC Gill Tract Community Farm, Albany, California, United States - DLSLC.R1 | ecosystem: Host-associated > Plants > Phyllosphere > Unclassified | place: USA...
CTGGCCGCGGCCGGGGCCAGCATCCGCGCCTACGACCCGCAGAACAGCCACGCGAAGCAGGTGCTGCCGGCCGGCGTGCACTGGGCGGAGAGCGCGCTGGACGCGGCGAAGGATGCCGATGCGCTGGTGCTGATCACGGAATGGAACGAGTTCCGTGCCATCTCGCCGGAGAAGCTGCAGGCGGCGATGAAGGGCGACGTGGTGTGCGACCTGCGCAACGTGTGGGACCCGGCTCAGATGCGCGAAGCCGGCTTCACCTACTCCTCCATCGGCCGGCCCTGAGCGGACAGGCCTTCCCGCTGGCCTGAAATCGGCGGGAAGGTCACGCTTGCCGGGGTGTTGTCGGCATCTGGCTGTCTTATGCCAGAACGTACATGCCAGTCGGTGATGCCGGTCAACGATGCTGCGGCATGGGTAGTAAGGCCGGGGAAGGAATTCCCCGGGCCCCTTCTTTTCTTTTTTCGAGTTTTTCCGGCGTGGATGTTGGGCGGGTGGTTCTGGGGCCCGGCTGGGTGCGCCGGAGGTATCGGACCTGCGGCGACTGCGGGCTCAGCCCACGTGGCCCATATAGAATCATCAAGCAGCGTTCACTCTCAGTCCTGAAGCCCAACGCCAAACTCGCAGAAAAGAAAGAAGGGGTCCGGGGAATTCCTTTCCCGGCCTTCCTCTTCAAGCCTCACCCATCAGGCCAGTGTGCTGAGTGTGATGCTGCTCAGCATGAAGCCGAGCCGCCGGCGGTCTGCGGTGTCGATGCCGAGTTCGGAGGGGGAGGAGATGTCGTTCAGGGCGATGAGAACCTGAATCATCCGTCGCCCGCTGCGGTTTTCGTAATCCACCGTGAAATCCTGCTGTGCGCCGTCCACCTTGAATTCGCCGGTCGCGTCGGTGCGGCCGTCCGACAGGGTGATGGCCAGGGAGGTGTTGCGGGTGCGGACGGGTTCGTACACCCGGCCGTTGACCACGACGCGGATCTTGCCCTTGAGTGACGGCGCGATGGGGATGACGATGCTGGCTTCGGCCTGGTTGGACCAGGTGCCGTTGGGTTCGGCTTCGTTCCAGCCGAAGGCGGGCAGGTCCTCGGCGGGCTCGCCGGCCATGAACAGGAATTCGGTGGCGGTGGCATCGTCTTCCGCTTCCTGGTGCACGGCCAGGATTGCGCCGCCGGCACGGCGCAGGCGCGGGCGGTCGTCGATGGGCTGGGTCTCGCCATTGATGTGATTGAGGCGAAGCAGCCGCGGTACGTCGCCGATCAGCACGTTGGGTGGGGTGAACACCTCGATGCTCAGACGGTTCAGCGGCTGAATGGCTTCGGGGGGCAGGTTGCTGAGGGCCAATTCGCAGCGGTGCCCGACCTGTAGCTCGGTGGTGGCCAGCGGCTGGTCGTTGAGCAGCAGGCGCACGGTGATGGTGTCGGCTTCGAAGATGGTGCCGGTTTGCAACTGCAGCGCCAGGCTCGGCAGGCTTTGCCCGGGCTGCAACGGCAGCAGCAGCGTGGCGCGTGGCGCGAACTGCCAGGCGCCGAGGGTCTCTGGCAGTTCCCAGCCTTCGCGCAGGTAGCGGCGCGCGGCGCGGTGCTGCCGGCCGAAATCCAGCTCGAACCTGCCCTTCAGCGGGAAGCGCATGGCCTGGCTGATGCCGGCGCCGAACGCGGCCCAGGACCAGGCGTCCGTGCCGCGGGATACGTCGCCCGTGAAGGCCAGGGCCTGGCGGACCAGCGGCACGATCTCCGCCGCCGCGGCATCGAGCGAGACGAGGAAGCCGTTCTCGCCGTGCCGCACCAGCTCCTCGGCGAAGCCGGTGCGGGTGACGACGGGGACGGCGTTGACCATCATCGCCTCGATCAACGCGATCGGGCCGCCTTCCAGCGCCGAGAGGGAGACGAAGACGTCGATCCCGGCGAAGTAGCGGGGGTAATCCTCGTAGTCGCCCTCGACGATTTCCAGATTCGGCAGGGCCCGCAACTCGGCGAAGCGGCTGTAGTTCGACCAGAGCAATTCCTTGTTTTGCACCGAGCTGTCGGCGGGGCCGACCAGCAGGAAGGGCACGTCCGGCATGGCGCGCATCAGCGCCAGCATCTGCTCCGGCTGCTTCCGCTCGTAATAGGCGCCGACGAAGGCGACCTTGCCGTTGCCGCGCGGCCTGGCACGGAACAGCGCCGGATCGGCGCCGCCATAGATGGTGCGGATGTTGGTGCGGGGAACGCCCATGACCATGAGGGCCGAGGCATGCTGGGCGTTGGCGGTGAAGACAAGGTCCGCCTGCTGCAACGCGTAGACGAGGTCGTCGAGCCCGATGCCCTTGCCGAAATCCGGGTGCGTGAACCAGACGAACAGGGAGGCGCCGTGCAACTGCGGATGGACGGCCAGGGCGGAGGCATAGATGGCGTAATGCGCGAAGAAATAGGCGCGCGCGCGCGGGATGGGCGCGGTGATGCTGTCGTTCCGCTCGCTGTAGACGAAGCTGTAGGTCAGGCCACTGGCTTCGGCGACCCGCCGGCAGATCTTCTCCAGGATCCAGCCCTTGGCGCTGACATGCATGACGAAGACGATGTCGAAGGCGATGTCCTGGTCCAGCAGGCCTGGGTGGCGCGCGGCGGTCTGGATGATGCGGTCTTTCAGCGACACTTCAGGCTCCGGCAGGCGGGGTGAGGGGGCTCAGAACGTGACCTTGATCGGGAAGTCGCCGATGAAATCCATCAGCTTTCGTTGGCGTTCCTGCCAGATGAAGGGTTCCCCGGCACGGATATTCTGGCTGTAGCCCTCCGTGCGGTAGGGGAAGGCCTTGAAGGTGGCGGCCAGGGCGCGGGGCAGGTCGCCCTGGATGGCGGGATCGTACAGGTTGCTGGCCAGGTTCTGCCCGGACAGGCGCTGCGTTGCCGGGATCTTCGCTGCCACGACCGGGGTGCCAGAGAGCAGGTATTCGAACACCTTGAGCGGCGAGGTAATCTCGCCCCGCTTGCCGACGGCGCGGGAGAAGATGAGGACATCGGCGGCCTGCTGCAGCTCGCAGACCACTTCGTGGTTCTGGTAGCCGATCAGCCGGACATTGCCCAGGCCATGGCGGACCATCTGGTTGCGCCAGTCGGCCAGTTCCGCGTCATGGCCACCCGCCAGGATGAACAGCGTGTCCGGCAGCACCGCGGCGGCATCCATCAGGTCACCGATGCCGCGTTCCGCCTGCATGCCGCCGGTATAGACCGCCAGCCGGCGATAGGGTGGGGTAAGCAGGTTGTGCCGCCAGCGCGCCGCCGCCTGCGGCCGGCGGATGGCGGCCCGGGCGTTCACGCCGCTGTCCAGCACGATGATCTTCGTGGCGGGCACCCTGCGGGCGAGGAGATGCGCCTTCACGGCCTCCGTGATCGCGACGACGGCGAGGCAGAGTGGCGAGGCCAGGCGCAGTTCGTCCCAGGGGCCGAAGCCATCCTGGTAGTCTTCCGCGTGGTGCTCGAAGATATAGGGGATCCTGCGTCTCACGCAGGCCAGGACGATGCGTGGGTCCCGCGTCTGGACGAAGGCGGCGTGGGGTAGCACGTGGCGGCGGAAATCGCCGTCGACCGACCAGGCTTCCTCCCCCGGGTCGGGGTGCAGCAGGGCGAGCTCGAACTGGCCGGAGACGCCGTAGAGGGCTTCGAGCGCGCGGTAGGCGGCGAAGGTGCCGGCGATGCTCTCGACCGGGTAGGTGAAGGCGTTGGCGCCGCCGGCCAGCAGGCAGGGGATGCCGAGGGCGGCGGTGGCTTCGGCGGTGTTGGCCGCCCAGATCAGCCGGGCACGGCCGGCGCGGCACAGCGGGTCGCCTTCCTTGGTGACGACGACATGCTTCATCGCGCGCGGCAGTGATATCATGCGGTCGAGAATCTCCAGGCCCCCGTCGCGGTTATGATGACAGGCTGCTGTGCGGTCAACATCGGCGGAAAACAACCTTCGGCGGAATTGCTGGAGACTGCCTGGAGTTCTCAGTAACGGGCCGCGTCATCTTGCAGCCATTTCTATGGCAGGATGCCGTATTTCTTCAGTTCGGCCAGGATATGCTGTTCGACACGTTCATAGCCCAAATCGGCGATGCAGCGGCATTCGCCGGCCTGGAAGGTCTTCCGGCCGCCGGGCGTGACCTCGCAGGGCGCGCAGTCCTTCCGCAGGCCGAGCCAGGAACTGGCGGGGCCCAGCGGCCCGCGCGTCGCCGGGTTGGTGGGGCCGAACAGCGCGGTCATGGGGATGCCCAGGGCGTTGGCGATGTTCATCAGGCCGCTGTCGTTGGTGATGAAGTAGGCGCAGGTCATCATCCGCTCCGTCATCTCGGCGATGCTGCCGCCGGTGAGGTCCAGCGTGCCCTCCACATGCTCCTCCGGGATGCCGAAGGAGGCGACCTCGAACCCCAGCCGTTCCAGCGCCCGGCAGAGGCGGGTGTAGTCCGGCCAGCGTTTGCTGAGCCAGAAGCCGCCCTTGGAGCCGCCATGGATGCCGATGCGCCTTCCCGCCGGTGGGCGGCGATAGCGGTAGTCGGCGACGAAGTAGCCGGTGATATCGGCCTCGTCATACGGGATGCCCAGCAGGTGCTGGGCGGCTTCCAGATTGAACACCGTCTCGTGGAAGCGGCCACCGGGTTCGAAGGGCATCCAGTCGCGCGAATACAGGGTGTGGCGGGCCTGGAAGGGCAGGCGGGCGGCGCCGAAGCAATGCGTCAGGAAGGCCAAGTCGTAGCGCCGGCGCAGGACGCTCTGGCGCAGGGAGAATACGGTGTTCACGTACTCACTGTTCTGCAGCAGGAACAGGCTGTGCTGGTGGTCCTCGGCCACCACGAGGTCGACGCGTCGGCCGAGGCGGCGGGCGATGTTGCGGATCATCGGTCCCACATGCAGCATGTTGCCGATGCCGGAGCCTACGCCGACCAGCAGCGGCTGGCTGAGGCCGGAGACGACACCGTGCAGGGCCCGGCGCTGGCCGTCATGGGCATAGCGGCGGGAGTTCTCGGCGGCCTTTGCCGTCAGGTCGCGGTAATAGGCGGGGTCATTGTAGATGCGGCGGATCTCCGCCGCCCAACTCGCCGCATCCTCCGGCAGGATGATGCCGGACTGGCGCAACAGGTAGGGAACATTGCCCTTGTCGGAGCCCAGCACCGGCTTGCCGAAGCGCTGCGCCTCGATACAGACGCGGCTGAAGGTCTCGACGAAGCGGTAGCTGGGCACCGCCACCAGCTTCGCCTGCTGGTAGAGCGTGGCGACATCGTCGGTGCGGGGCAGGATGGCGACGTTGCGCAGGCCCCTGGCGGCCACCAGCGCCTGGGCTTCCGCGACGTCGGACTGGCTGGCGACGGCCTGGAAGGGGATTTCCGGGCAGAGCTGCGCGACCGCCAGCAACAGGTCGAAGCCCTTCTCCGCCTTGGCGTTGAGCAGCAGCACCGGACCATCCCCGGCCGGGGGCGGTGGCGCCTGCTCTACCTCGCGCGGCAGGGAGTGGATGATGGGGGTGCGGACCTGGAAGGCTTCCTCCAGCACCTGCTGCGTGTAGGCGGAGTTGCTGTAGACGGCGGCGGCGCGCTGGATGATGGCGCGGAAGCCGGGGCGGGGCACTGGCTGGGTATCGCCCTGGGCGAAGAAGCGGCTGTCGCCCTCGAACGCCCCCAGCGCGTCGCGCCAGAAATGCAGGCCGTAGACGAAGGGGATGTCCAGGTAGTCCAGCGCCGCCGCCACCTCGTAGCCCAGGCCGGAGAGGACGTGGACAATGGCGGGGCGGCGTTCCAGGAAAAAGCGCCGCAGCGCGGCGGGGCGGTCCGGCACGAAGGCGTAGGGCCGGCCGTCCTCGACGCCGCTGCGCCCCTGCTGGTCTGGCCGGGTGCCGAGGATCAGCGGTTCGAAGCCCATCCCCTCGTAATGGCCGGCGATGCTGTCGAGGAACTGCTCGCCGCCGCCGAACTTGACGATGCCGTGGCGGGACATGAGCACGGCCAGGCCGCGCGGCTTGCTGCCTGAGACCGGGCTGAGGATGAGGGTGGCGGCGGGTGCCCAGGGTTGGTGGGTGGCGACGATCTCGGCATGGCGGGCCAGGTCCGCGCCCAACGCCGCGAGGCTGGAGAGCAAGCCGGATTCCAGCAGGCCGAGCAGCAATTCCCGCCGCCACAGGACGAGGGGCCGCGCCTGAGCCCCGGCCAGGACCAGCCGGCCGCACCAGGAGACGGCGCTGTCACGGACCAGGCGCAGGAGAGCGGGTGAGATGTCGGGCCGCTCGCCCGGCCCGGCCAACAGGACCCATTCCGCATCAAGCCGGCCCAGCATTGCGCCAGCGGAATCGCTGGCCGGCAGGGCGATGGCGGGGTGGGGCTGGAGGCCGGTGGCGCCGAAGGTGAAGCCATGGCCCTCGGCCCTACCGGAAGTGCGGTCGATCTCCAGCACAGCGAGGCTGTCCTGGCCCTGGGCCGCCGTTTCCTCCAGCAGCGGGCGCAGGGAGCGGAGCTGGTAGCGCGCGCCCTGGTGCGCCGGGTCCAGCCGCAGCGCCGCCTCCGCCATCGCCAGGGCCTCGGCCACCTGGTTGCGGGCGAGGCAGACTTGGCCGCGCAGGACCAGCAGATCCGCCTTGCCCGGCTGGCGGAGCAGCAGGTCGTCCACCTCCTGCTGCGCCTCCTCGAACGCGCCGAGTTCCAGCAGGGTCTGGATGATGCGGCGGCCACTGGTCTCGTCCCGGGCAGGTTCCAGCACAGCGGCCTGCCGCCAATGGGCGATGCTTTCCCGCAGCAGCGCTTCACGCTCCGCCGGGGCGAGGCCGGGCTGAAGGCCGCGGCGGCGGGTAACCGAGGCGTATTCGTGCAGGAACTCGCCGCTTTGCGGCCGCAGGGCGCGGGCGCGGCGCCCGAAGGCGGCGGCCTGATCCAACTCGCCGAGCCGGTGCAGGGCGACGGCGGCGTGGAATTGAACGGCGGCATTGGCCGGGTGGGAGTCGGCGATGCCCAGCAGCATCTCGGCAGCCTCGGCAAAGCGGCCCAGATGCAGGAGGGCGCGGCCGACCAGCGTCAGCAGTTCCGCATTCTGCGGCGACGCATGGCTGGTGGGGCGGGGCAGTTGTGCCACCTCTTCCCACTTCCGGTCCTTGAGCAGGCGCTGGATCTGCTTGACGCGGATCAGATGGTTCAGCCGGCGGGCGAGATCTTCCAGATCCCGCAGTGGCAGCGACGGCAGGCTGGTTTCCAACGCTGCAAGCGCTTCCGCCGTCAGCGGCGGCGGGGCCTGCAGCGGCGGCAGGGCACGACCGACCAGCAGGCCGAGGGCTTCCCGCCGGTGGGCCTCGGACATCAATCGGCCTGCGGTCGCTGGGTCCTGCAGTAGGCCGCCGATCAGCGCGTTCCAGCTCCTGGCGCAGCGCAGGCCGTGGCTGGCAGGGTGGGGTGGATGCAGGGCGGCGATGAGCCATTCCACCATCCAGGCAGGCGGCGCGGCGTGCCGCTGTTCCTGCGGCAGCGGCACGCCCTGGGCGAGCGGGGTGATGATGCGTTCGAAGAACTCGGCCGAAGAGGCCAGGCGGCGCAACAGGGCGGCGGCCTCGCCGGGCCAGGAGCGTTCGGCGTGGCTCGGCATTCGGCCCAGCAGGAGCGCGAAGGCCGTCTCGACCCTCTCCTGCTCGGCGGGGCCGGGCTGGTCGCCGGTCTCCATGTCAGTCAATCCTTCAGCCTCGTGCCGCTGTGCCTCGGCGGCACCTCGAGGGGGCGCATGCCGGCCGCACCGGATAATGCGAGTTCAAGGCGGGTTCAAGGCGCGTGCGGCACCACGCAGGGAGAAGGTGTGACGGACTGGTGGGCCGCAGGGCCGACAGGTGGACGAAGATGCGTTGTCGCACCGGGAACGTTTCGATCCGGCATGGGAGCTGGGAGGGGCGCAGAACCGGGATGTCGTATGCGGTGGTTCAGAACTCGGGGCAGTCAGCTGTTTCGGTGAACGGGGCCACTACCACACGCGCATATTTGGTGCCCGCAATGTGCAAATTTTACTGACCAATACAAAAAAAGAGAGATGGTGGCCCGTTGAGCCGCATTTCAGGTGCTGGCCCGCAAATTGAATTCTCTCGGCGAACCCGCTAGCGAATTTGCGTGTAACGCAATCGACGCTGGTAGTTTGCAGTGAGTTTGATATGTTCGCTGAAAATCCATCCAGGGGGAAACACGCTCCGGTTCGCTAGACGAACACGGCCGGAGCGCGTCGTTCTTTCGGTTGCTCCTTCCTCGGAGGCCTCGCCTTCCGCGCAGGTGCGTCGTGACGACGGCCGTTCAGGCAAGCGACGCGTACGCATGATGGGTCTGGAGGACAATTGCGATGATCAGTTTCGATGGCCGGCGCATCATGTGCCTTGGCGACGTCATGCTGGACCGTTTCTTCTACGGCCAGATCGACCGGATCTCGCCCGAGGCGCCCGTGCCGGTGGTGCGGATGAAGGAAAACCGCGCCATGCTCGGCGGCGTCGGCAACGTTGCGCGCAACATTGCGTCGCTGGGTGGCGAGGCGGTGCTGATCGGCCTGGTCGGCGAGGATTTCGCGGGGCGCGAGATTGCTGGCCTGATCGAGGAAACCGGCGGAATCATCGACGCGAATATCCGCACTCGCAGCCGCCCGACCATTTCCAAGACCCGCATCATCGCCAGTCAACAGCACGTGGTGCGGCTGGACGAGGAAACCGCCGACAGCATCGGCTCCGAGGAAGCCGCGCTGGTGTGCGAGCGGGTGTCCAACCTGCTGCCCGGCTGCCATGCGTTGATCATTTCCGATTACGCCAAGGGCCTGCTCTGCGCCGAGGTGGTGCAGCATGCGATCGCTGAGGCGCGAGCCTTGGGCATGCCCGTGCTGGTCGACCCCAAGCGCGATGATTTTGCCTTCTATGCCGGCGCCACGCTGATGACGCCGAATTTGAAGGAGTTGAAGGCGGCCGCACGCTGCCCGCTGGAGACCAACGAACAGGTGGCCGAGGCGGCGCAGCGCCTGATGGCGGAAGCCGGCGTCGAGTCCATCCTGGTCACGCGATCCGAGAAGGGCATGTTGCTGGCAGAAGCGGATGGATCGATCCACGCCGTGCCCGCCAACGCCAAGGAAGTCTTCGACGTTTCCGGTGCCGGCGATACGGTGATCGCCGTCGTCGCATTGTCCCTGGCCGCCGGGCAGGTGCCGCCGCGGGCCATGCGGATTGCCAACTCCGCCGCGGGCGTCGTGGTGAGCAAGCTGGGTACGGCGACGTTGAGCCTGGACGAGTTGATCTCGGCCGTCGAGGCCGATGCGCAGGAAGGTGCCGCCGGTGGCAAGCTGGTGTCGGTCGGGCAGGCGGCGTCGATCATCGAAGGCTGGCAGCGGCGCGGGTTGACAGCCGGCTTCACCAATGGATGTTTCGACATCCTGCATCGTGGCCATGTCACGATGCTGCAGGCGGCGCGCGATACCTGCGACCGGCTGGTCGTCGCGCTGAATACCGATGACAGCGTGCGGCGGCTGAAGGGCCAGAGCCGGCCGGTCAACGAGTTGGAGGACCGGGCGTCCGTCATCGCCGCGCTGCGGCCGGTCGACCTCGTCGTGTGCTTCAGCGAAGATACGCCGCTGCAACTGATCACTCAGTTGAAGCCGGACGTGTTGTTCAAGGGCGCCGATTACACAATGGATACCGTGGTGGGTGCCGATGTGGTGCTGGCGCGCGGTGGCCGAGTGGAATTGCTGGACCTGGTACCGGGCCGTTCCACCAGCAACATCATCGCCCGCAGTCAGGCCATGACGTACGCGGCCGAATAGCATCGACGACAAGCCATGGCGGGTCGTCGCCCCGCCATGGCTGAGAAACGATGCAGTCGGTGGCTGCCTGAATGGCAGATCCGCCATAGAGCCAGATGCGCTGAGGCTGGCGGATATCCTGATCTTCGAGTGATCGGGCGGCAGAACATTGTTCTGCCGCCCGCTGATATCAGGCCGGGACTGTGCCCTTCGCCAAGTGCTGCTGCGATACCATGATCCCGGCGGTGAGGTGATACAGGCTGCTGGCCGGTGCCGGCTCGACCGGTGCATGGCCGGCCTGATCCAGGCGCTCATGCCAGAGGCCGCGCGGGGCGGGGGTCAGGTAGCGGTCCAGCGCGGTGAAGGCTGCCTGGATTTTTGCCGGGTCGGCGCCGGGCCGGAGGATTTCCGCCTTCAGCCGTTCCGTCTGCGGCCACAGGCGCGAGCCGTGGCCATGAACGTCGCCGGACACAGAGACTTCATCATACAGCGTGCCGAGCTGCGGATTGATGCCGAAGCGATCGACGAAGGACATCAGGCCGCGATTGGCGCCGGCGATGGTCGCCGCATCCGCGGTGCCTTGCCCTGACGAAAGCTGCTGGTACCAATCGAGCAGCCAGACCCACTCGCAATGATGCCCGGGCTCGGCGAGGTAGAGACCGTTCTCGCGCAGCGGCACCAGCGCCTCGTCGAAGAATTCCGGCAGGGTGCCGTGGGACTGGTCGAAGAACCGGTCGAAGAACAGGCGGACGATCTGGCCTGCGCGCTGCAGGAAGATGGCGTCGCCGAAGGCTTCGGAAGCGGCCAGGCAGGCTTCCAGCAGATGCATGTGCGGGTTCTGCCGGCGTGGCAGGGCGGGCGGCAGGCTTTCCAGATAGCCGCCCTGCGGATGCGGGAACTGGCTGTCCAGATACTGCAACAGCGCCAGGGCTTCCTGCCGCAATGGTGCCGCCGGCAGCAGGCGGCTGGCGCTGGAGAGGGCGAGCAGGACGAAAGCGTGGTCGTACAGGTCGCGATGATCGCTGATCACCGCACCATCCAACGCGAAACGTTGCGCGTAGCCACCATCGGCGGCGCGGGCCTTGTGGCGCAGGAAGGCGACGCCGAGCTCAACGGCTTCACCGGCACGGGGCAGTCCGGCGGCATGGGCGTGGGCGAAGACGAAGACCTGGCGCGCCACCACGCGCAGGCGGCGGAACTGTGCGGGCGACTGTAAGGTTTGCAGATCGAGGCTTTCGCAGAAGCCGCCGCGCGCCCAGTCCACGCCGTGTTCGAGCCAGAGGGGCCAGGCGGCATCCCGCAGCCAGGATGCGGCCGAATCCGCCGCCGCCAGCGGGGAAGAAATGCCTGCTGCGGCGCTGTTCATGGAAGCCATGCTGAAGGATCCTGATTTCGCCTGCCGCCTTGACCGCGGGGCATCGGCGCGAAGGTAACCATAAGCGGCGCGCGAGGGATAGCCGCGTCATGCGGGCGCCACGGCTGGGCCGCATGGAATCTGATGCTTCGCGGCATGCGCAGGGTGGCGATCAGCCGCGCTGGCTGTAAAGTGGCCCGCATGGGCAATGCCACGGTGCCGGCCGATCCGTGGCCATCCGATGACGAGGAGAATCACAGGTGCTGCTACTGACCGGAGCCGCGGGCTTCATCGGATCGAACGTGCTGGCGCGGCTGAATGAGGCTGGCGAGACGGACGTTGTCATTTGCGATGCGCTGGGCACGGAAGGCAAGTGGCGCAACCTGGCCAAGCACGAATTCGCCGACTTCGTGCCGCTGGACAGCCTGAAGGACTGGCTGGCGACGGCGCCGAAGCTGGACGGCGTCATCCATCTCGGCGCCAATTCCGACACCACGGCAGCCGATGGCGACGAGGTGATGGACCATAACTTCGCCTGCTCGCTGATGCTGTGGCGCTACTGCACCCAGGCGGACATTCCGTTCATCTACGCGTCCTCCGCCGCCACCTATGGCGATGGCGAGGCCGGCTTCGTGGACCAGGACAGCCCCGACTTCCTGGCCACGCTGCAGCCGCTGAACCTGTATGGCTGGAGCAAGCATATCTTCGACCGCCGGGTGGCGCGGGAAGTCTCGCAGGGCCGGCCGGCGCCGTCGCACTGGTACGGGCTGAAATTCTTCAACGTCTATGGGCCGAACGAGTATCACAAGGGCCATATGCGCAGCGCCGTCTACAACATCACCGGCACCGTGCGGCAGGGGGAACCGGCGCGGCTGTTCGCGTCCGACCGGCCGGATTATGTCGATGGCGGCCAGTGCCGCGATTTCGTCTTCGTCGACGACATCTGCAACATCATCCTTTGGCTGCTGCGCAGTTCCGCGCCCTCCGGCCTGTATAATCTGGGTTCCGGCCAGGCACGCAGCTGGGCGGATTTGGCGCGCGCGGTGTTCACGGCGCTGGGCAAGGAACCGAAGATCGAGTTCGTTCCGATGCCGGAGAAGCTGCGCGGCAAGTACCAGTACTGGACCGAGGCCGACATGACCAAGCTGCGTCAGGCCGGTTACAACGCGCCGCTGACCTCGCTGGAGGATGGCGTGGCCAAGTACGTAACCGAGTTCCTGGTGAAGGACGACCCTTACCGCTGACGTCGCACGGCGGGCCGGCGAGCAGGGGCGTGTTCTGTTCGTCGGCTTTGGGCGTGGTCCGCCGACAGCGGAAGATGTCTTCGGGCGGCGGTGGACCATAGGGCGGGGCTCTACTTGTGGCGCCTTCCGGTCTGGCCGGCACGGCCGTTCTTCGCAGGGCTGCCTGATCGCTCCTGCCATCGCCCGCGTCCGGCTTCGGCCAACTCGAAGAAAAAAGATGGGGGCCGGGGAATTCCTTCCCCGGCCTTATTGCTCCAACAAGCTAAAGCTCAAGCTTTCGTCATTTTTAGCATCCGGCCGGCGTCACTTTGATCTTTTCCGAGGTCTAAGGCCGGTTTGCGGTGCGGTCTGAAGTGCAGACCAAGCCTGAAGCATACCAGGGTCGCGCCCTGCATGATGCGGCTTCTCCTCCCGTGTTATCTTTGCGGGCTTGCAGTACAATTCTGGCTTGCACTGTGCTAAACTCCTCTTTGTTCGTGTCGATCTGCGTGCAGATCTTGGGGAGTCATTCTGTGGATCACTTGTTCGCGAAGCTGGGAGTAGGTGACGAGGACTTCCTGGTCGCCAGCATGATTGAGCGTTGCCCCAAGGTCATGATGCTGCGCGAGCTGCTCATGAACGCCCTCGAATCCGCGTCCCATGCCAAATCGGGTGGCCGGCAGGTCGATGTCGGTTCCGTGCAGGTCGATGGGGCGCGCAAGCTCTGCATCTGGAATACCGGCCCCGGCATGGATGCCGAGCAGTTGTTCCGGATGTGCGACATCGCGTCCTCGATTGGCAAGCAGAAGGGGCTGGACAGAAATTTCGGTATGGGGGCCAAGGTGGCGTCCCTGCCGTCCAACCAGCTTGGCGTCCGCTACCGCTCCTGCCAGGCCGGGCGGGTGCATGAAGTGACCATCGGCAAGCGCAACGGCGTCTATGGCCGCATTCCGCGCGTCGATCCCGCGACCGGCGAGGCCGCCGTGGTGCTGGAGGTGACCGAGGTCGCCAAGGCCGAAGGCCGCCCGCTGGAGCAGGACTGGACGGAAGTGGTTCTGATGGGCAATCGGCCGGAGCAGGATACGCTCGCCGATCCGTATGAGCGCAACCCGCCGGTGCCGCGCAACTGGCTGCCCGCCGCGATTTACAACAAGTTCTTCCGCATCGACGACGGCATCGAACTGCGGATGCTGCCTGAGACGCATGGGCTGAAGGGGGTGAAGCGGCTGTTCTCCCTCTCGCAGCGGATTGCGCGCCGCTATGCGCGGCATGAGACGGTGCGGCTGCCGGACGGAATCGCCATCCACTACCTCTACGACCCGGCGCACCCGATCCGCGAGAACCGCAACGCCTCCTACGAGGACGATTTGCTGCCCGACACCAGCTTCTGCGCGGTGATCAATGGCGGCGAGTTCTACGACATGCGCCGTGGCCAGCAATGGACGCTGGATGCACCGTCCTTCGGCATCACGTTCGGGGCGCGGCACTTTTCCGTCCTGATCGAGCTGGCGGACGAGTTTCCTGTCCGGGCCGATGGATATCGGCAGTTCCTGCGTTACCTGACCGGTGTGCAGGAGCATGTTCGGCTGGGCGATTTCTCCGGCCTCGTCCGCGCCAACCGGCCGAAGTGGCTGGTGGCACTGATCGACGAGATGTCCCCGGATGTCGACCTTTCGCGCGATGTGTCGGAGCAGTTGGCACAACTGCTGGCCTCGCTGGGCGTCAAGCGGATGCGGCCGAAGCCCCGCAAGATCCTGCCGCCGCCGCTGCTGCGGACCGAGCCGCCGCCGCCCCCGCCGGTGAGCGAGCCCGTGCCGCCGTTGCCGCCGAAGGAAACGCCGAAGACGCTGGAGGCCGAGCAGGCGAAGTCGCCGGCCCCGCCCGTGCCGCCGCCGACGCCCAAGCCACCTGCCCCGCCGCCGCCGGCCCCGCCCGAACAGCCCACGGAGATGGTGCTGGACGTGGAAATCGCGCCGGAGCTGTTGCTGCTGCGCGAACAGCAGGAGATCGCGGACCGCAACCTGACGCACCGCGCGGCGCGCTACTACCCGGAAGCGCACCAGCTGTTCGTCAACATGCTCTACCCGTCCGTGGCACGGTTGGCCTCGCTGTTGGTCGCGGCTGCGCCTGCCTCGGTGGAAGGCGGACGCGCACGCTCGGAAGCCACGATGCTGGCGGAGCAGGAGCTGCTGTTGCGGGTCGGCCGCGCGCTGGTATTCGGCCTGGGCAAGCGCGATGCCGCCCAGGGCTGGAACGAGGCGGAGAAGCGGAGCGCCGTGAGCAGCGAAGTCCTCACCATCGCGGCCGATGATTTCTACACCGGCAAGGCCGAGGTGACGGAGCGGTTCCTCCGCGCTGTGCGTGCTGGCAGCGTGGTGGAGCAGAAGCAGGTCGCCGTAGAGACAGTTTCGGCCTGAGGGTTGAGCGGAAGGCCGGGGAAGGAATTCCCCGGGCCCCTTCTTTTTTCTGCGAGTTGGCGTTGGGGCTTTGAGGCTGGTCGTTCGGCGCTGGATGAGGTCTTGCAGTTCGTGGCCGCTGTCGCGGACAGCCAGGGCGATTCCGAGCGCCGTTCGCGCTTTATTTGATTTGTTCTGCAATAGTGATGGCAACCGCCCTGGGCTTAACTGCGCACGGTCTCCAATTTTATTTATATATATAATATAAAACTGATTCGACCGAGCGTCGGCATAGTCATGCTGTTTACTGCCCAACCAGTACCAATACCGCAAAAGAAGATGAGGGAGGTCTGGAGGGAGAATTCCTTCTCCCTCCAGTCTTCGCCCGGACTTTCAGCGAAAGCATCCCCGCCGCATCGGGCTTGGCGAGGTATTCACCCCAGGTTGCGGATGCGGCCGAAAGGTTCCAAGACCTGTTCCACCAGATCGCGCTCATACCAGCCGACATGGGTTTCGCCCGGCTTATGCGCGCCGGTGCCGGCGTCGAAGTAATGTTCCTTGTGCCGGACGAAGAAGTCGAAGCCGGCGATGTGGATTTCGGCGCGGCTGAGGTAGTTGGCGAGCACGATCATCCGCAGGCCGCTGGTCGGCTTGGGGTAGGCCGCGCCGGCGGAGAGGGCGGCATAGGCGGGCGGCAGCAGGCAGCAGCGGGCAGGGTCCAGCTGCAGGCCGAGCCGGAGGCGGCCGAACTCCAACAGGTCCGGCATCTGCTGGGCCGGGCTGGTGCCGATGACCGCCAGGTCGAAGTTCCGCATGTCGTGCTTGCGGGCGTGCCGGTTGCCGGATGAGTACCAGAGGTCCGTGCGCTGGCCGACATGCGCTTCGAACCCGTCGATGGTGAAGTCGTTCAACCGTACCACCGTGCCGAAGCGGTCGATCTGCGCGCCAAGCTGGCCGCCCAATAATTGCGGTGAGTTGCCGACGATGATGGTGGGGCGCCGGGTGTCCGCCAGGCGGGCGGCGAAGTTCTGCTGGAACAGTTGGAGGGACCGGGCGTGTTCGGGCTGAGGGTGGGGCAGCCAGCGCCCGTGCACATAGGCCTGGCGCGGATCGGCGCCGGCATTGTCCCGCACCGATTGCAGGAAGCGGTGGGCCAGTTGCTCACCGGCCATGTAGGCGGCGCGGGCGGCGTGCGGCTGGCCTTCGCGCGCCTGCCAGAGGGCGCGGAGGTTATGGACCCAAAGCCGCTCTGGGGAGTCGGCGTCCAGGCTGTCCAGCAGGGTGCGAAGTGCGTCGGGGCGTTGCAGCGCCAGCAGGGCGCGGGCCGTGCCAGCATGGGCCTGTGGCGAGGCGCGATCGCGCGACCCGAGGATTTGCCAGCTATGCAGGGCCAGTTCGAAATCGCCCATGGCCTCGGCGATCTGCGCGAGCTTGCCGATGAAGCGGGGGTCGGCCGGGAAGTGGGCGCGCGCCTGCATGGCCACCGTCATGGCGGCGGGGAAGCGCTCGGCCTGGCAGAGGGCCAGGACATGCGTGTACCAGTCTGCCGGATTCTCGGCCGCGGTGGTCAGCCGGGCGGCGAGGGCGGCGGCTTCGTCGAAGTGGCGCTGGAACATCCGGCTGCGGATATCGGCGCGCAGGCCGTCTGGTGTGGGTTCCGAACCGGATGTGGTGGGGGTGGCGGAAGGGGCGGTGCCGGCTTGCTCGTCCTGCCACAGGCGGAGTTCCCGCCACAGATCGGTCGGCGCATCGTCTAGCGGGCCGCTGGAACGGGCGAGGGTGTCCCATGCCGCCAACTGGCCGGTGGTGCGCAGGAGTTCCAGTTGCAGGGCTTGGCGTTGCGGGGCGTATTCGGCGGGCATGGCGCCGAGCAGGGCCTGGGCGCCGTCCTGGTCCAGCTCCGCCAGCAGCAGGCGCAGGGCGGTGCGGACGGCATTCGGGCTAGCCAGGGCGCCGGGCGGTACAGGCGGCAGGACGTTCCGCCACTCGGTGGAGGCAGCGGCGGCTTGCAGGGCCAGCAGGTTGCCGGCTTCGGTGGCCCGCAGGGCTGGGCGCGCGGCCAGGGCGGCCAGCACGGTGTCCCGGTCGCCTTCTTGCAGCAGGTTTTGCAGGGCGCGCAGCACTGGGGGGCCATCCGGCAGTTGCGCCATGGACTGCCGCAGCCAGGGCCGCAGGCGCAGCAGGGCCGGGTTGAAGCGCAGTTGGTAGCGGGCATCCTCCTCGCGCGCGTCTGCGGGCGAGTGGGCCAGCCGCAGCAACAGGGGCAGCCAGACGCCCTCCGTCGCCAGGGCGCGCAGCGTCTCCAGGCTGGCAGTGGCAGGGTGGGTAGAGGCGGTCTCGGCTGGCGCCACGCGCCGGAGGGCTGCCAGCAGGGGGGCTGCGGCGAGGCTGGCGGCGGATTCGTATTGGCGGAGGTAGCGATCGGTTGCCGCCGGGCCGGCCAGCTCGGCTGCCGCCTGTGTCACGGGCGCCAGCAACGCCAAGACTGCGGAGGGTGGCTGCGCGGTGGTCAGTGCCTCGGCCAGCAGGAGCGCCAGTTGCCCGGCGGCATCGGCGGGCAGGCTGGCCGGCCGGTGATCCAGCACGGCATCCGGCAAATGCGGGCTGTTGGCGAGCAGAGCCGGCCATGCCGATGCCAGGGCCGCGGCAACGGCATTCCATTGCGCCGGTGACGAGCTGGGGTGCTGTGACAGGGCGGCAAAGGCCACCAGGGCCGCGCCTGGCCGATCATCCTGGCGTGCGAACCCGAGCAGGGCATCCAGGGCTTGCGCAAAGGCGTCCGACTCCAGCCGCGACAGCAGGTCGAGCAGGGTGGCAACGTCCGCCTCCCGCCATCGCGGCAGGTCCAGCAGAGCGCGCGCATGGTGCAGGATCACCTCGCGGGCGATGTGCCAGAGCATATTGCTCTCGCGCGCAGCAAGGGCGGCGAAGGCATCGGCCCAGTCCTGCGGCGCCAGGGCGGTGAAGAGGTGCAGGGCGCCGGGCCGGTCCGCCTGCAGCAGCCGGCAGGTCAGCCCCAGGCGGGTGATCGAAGGGTCGTCGAAGCGCCGTAGGGCGCTGTCTGCCAGCCGGCGCGCTCGGTGGAGGTCCTGAGCCTGGAGGGCCGCCTGGATCTGCTGGCGCAGGGCTTCCGTGCCAGGGTCATGGTCCAGCTCAGGCATCCGGCATCACCTCCCGCAGGTTGCGCGCGGGGTTATTGCCTCGATTGGCCAAGGTAGGAAGGGTAGTGGCAGGAAGGTCGGGTCGGCAGCCAGGCGTCGGTCGGCCCCCAGGCGCCCTTTGCGTGATCGGGCGGATCGTTCGCCAGGGTGCCGGGCGCGGCGCCGTCTCAGGCGGCGACGGCCACGGCGGGGGTGAGCAGCCGGCGATAGACGGCGGACAGGGCCGCGACATGGCGCTGATAGCCGAACTCGCTCGCCACGATCTCCCGCAATGTGCCGTCTTCCCGCGGGGCGGCGACCTGTGAGAGGACGGCCTTGCGGATGGCGGCATGGTTATCCAGCGCCACGTAGCTGGGGTGCTGGCCGAAATACTCGCGGTTGCTGGGCAGGTCGCTCAGCACCAGGCGGCAGCCGGATGCGGCGGCTTCCAGCGCGGCCAGGGAACCGCCTTCCGACCAGCTGACCTGCGCAAAGGTCGATGCCGCCTGATAGGCCGAGGCCAGCACATCCCGCTGATGCGGCAGCCGGCCGAGGAAATGCACGTTCTTGCCGGCGGCGGCGTGGCAGGCCTCGGAGTACTCGAGGTCCGCCTCATGCCCGATGAGCACCAGCGGGCACTCGCTGCTGGCCAGGGACTTGATCAGCGCCAGCTGGTTCTTGCGCGGCTCGATCCGGCCTACGGACAGCGCGAAGCGCTCAGGGGCCGGGCGGCCGGTCTGGCTCTCGAAGGTCGCGCGGAACTGCCGGCCATCGCCGGGCGTGAACAACGATGCGTCGACCGGATTGTGAATGATGGAATGCGGCCGCAGCGGCAGGCCGAGTTGCGCCGCGTGGTCACGCTCCACCGCACTCAGATAGATGATGTGGTCGGCCAGCCGGAAGATCTCCGCCAGTTCCGCCAGCGGGTAGGGGCCGTGGAAGCCGTTCCGCGCCTGGTGGTTGGGCGAGCGGCTGTAATCCAGCAGGATCGGCGACAGCACGGTCTTCAGGCCGAGCCAGCGGGCAAGTCTCAGCGTGGTGCGGCAGCTGCGCAGCGGCCAGACGTTGAAGACATGCGCCATGCCGAAGCGTTCCAGCTCCATGGCCTGGCGATGCAGGTGCAGCAGCTCGACATCCTGTCCCCGGTCCCGCAGGAAGCTCACCGTCTTGGGAACCCGGATCGAGGGACCACCCAAATCGCGGTTCTCGCTTCCGTGCAAGATCAGACAGGTCCGGTGCGACATCAGGTGCTCGTTTTCACTCTGCTAAAGAGACTTTACCAGAACGAGAAGAAAACGGCAGTGAAAACTCTGTGGTTTCCTTGGTGCAATGACATGCCGGGCAAGACATGGCTCAACCGGGCGAGACCCCATTCGGAGCCAGACTTCGCAGTGGTTTGCAGGGTTTTTGTTGCGGAACCAATTCGGACTGCGGCGGCGCGCATTGCCCGTGTGGCGTGAAAAGAATGTCACGCCTGATGGGCGGCAGCCTGCGGGTGAAGGCCGGCGATGTAAATTTGCTCTTCAGCGTCGGCGTGCAGGGACGCTCGTCGATGGCGTCTCGAGTGGGGCCGGTGGGCGGGGGGTTTGAGAAAAAGCAAGGTTGGGGAAGGAATTCCGCAGGCCCCATCTTCTTTCTGCGAGTTGATGTGGCGCCTTAATATATGACGCGAAGATGCAAAATTTAGACGTGTGTAGGGCGTGGTACTGGGTAAGTGGGACCTATTGCGGGGAGCGTCTCAAAATACCGGGCTTGCCACAAAATATTTGTATTTTTGAAAAGCAATAGCCAGGACAAGGAGTGTTTCGGCGCCGGTCCTGGTCTGCGGCTGAATCAAGGATTGGGGTTCATCGGCTAGCCAGCAGCGTAGGCTCGCAACCTCTCATGCAGCGCCGCCGGGATAACGATTCCCGCGCTGGCTGTCCGGGCCCGGGCGGCGGTGCGGCGGCTGCCGGGCAGGCGGGCGCCATCCTGGTCCTCGATGGCACCGAACAGCCGCGCCAGCCGCTCCGCCGGGTCCGGCCCCGCCAACGGGCCGGGGTCGATGGCCAGGAAGCACTGCCCGGTGCGCGGGGAGCCACCCTTGTTGTCGGCGAAGGAGGACGCGTCGAGGGACAGGCTGGCGCCGGTCAGCCAGGCGGCCATCATCTCGACGATCAACGCCTGGCCGGCGCCCTTGTAGCCGCCGGCCGGCACCATGCTGCCGGCGAGGCCCGTGGCGGGGTCGGTGGTCGGATGGCCGTCCTTGTCGATGGCCCATCCGAGCGGGATGGGCTCGCCGCGTTGCTGGTGCACCACCAGCTCGCTCTTGGCGACGACGCTGGCGGATTGGTCCAGTACCAGCGGTGGCGCGTCGCCGCGCGGCGCGGCGAAGGCGATGGGGTTGGTGCCGAAGACCGGGCGGGTGCCACCAGCCGGCGCCATCGAGGCGGGGGCGTTGACGAAGCCCAGCGCCAGCAGCCCGGCCTCCGCGATACGCTCCACATGGTGGCCGACCACGCCGCAATTGTAGGAGTTGGTGATGGCGAGGGCGGCAATGCCCTGCGCCTTCGCCGCCTCGATCAGCGCCGGCAGGCCGAGCTCGATGGCGGGGTGGGCGAAGCCGTCCCGGGCATCGACCTGCACCAGCCCCGGGCGCGGCCGTGCCAGCACCGGCGTGGCCTGGCCGTCGATCTTGCCGCAGCGTGCATGCTCGCAATAGGTCGGCAGCCGGGCGAGGCCGTGGCTGTGGATGCCATCCGCTTCCGCCGCGACGACGGAGGCGACCAGCGGGCCGAGATTGGCCGCGCTGACGCCGCTGGCGCGCAGGGCGTCGCGGGTCAGGGCCTCGACCTCGGCCAGGGTTAGCGGAATGCCGTTGGTGGGGGTGCTCATGCGGCCTGCTCCTGCTGGGTGCCGTAGTCGCGCCGGGCGCCTTCCGGGGTGACGAAGCCTTCGGCCAGGTCAGTGGCCAGGGCTTCCGCCGGCCGGTCCGCCGGGTCGCCATGGCCGCCGCCGCCGGAGGTCTCGATGGTCACCACGTCGCCCTTGCGCAGCGCAATGCCGGAGACCTTGGAGCGCAGGCTCTCCGCCGTGCCGTCGGCGCGCTGCACCGTGGTGCGGCTGAGCGAGCCGGGCTGGCCGCCTTCCAGCCCATAGGGCGGGATGCGGAAGCGCTCGAAATTGGTGCTGAGGCTGCCGTTTGCGGCCTCCAGCCGCCATTCCCGTACCAGGCCGAGGCCACCGCGATGCGCCCCCGCGCCGCCGGAATCCGGGATCAGGCCGTAGCGGGTGAAGGTAACGGGGTAGCGCGTCTCGACCATCTCGATCGGCGCATTGGTGTTGTTGTGCAGGCCGCAGGAGAGGGCGCTGGCGCCATCGCCGCCCGCATGGCCGCCCCAGCCGCCGACCTCGATATCGAAATAGACCTGGCGCTTGCCGTCCGGCTTCTGCGTGGACAGCGCATAGACGTAGGAGATGGCGTAGTAGGCGGCGGGGATGCGGCCTGGCATGAAATGCGCCAGCGCGCCGAACACGGCGGTGGCGATACGGTGGTTCACCACCATTCGCCCGGCGACCGGCGCGGGGAAGCGCGCATTCACCACGCTGCCTTCGGGCAGGATGACCGAGATGGGGCCGTAGCAGCCGGAATTGGCCGGGATATCGCCGCCCAGAGCCGCCAGCAGCGCGTAGTACACCGCCGAGCAGGTCATGGCCGGGGTGTTGTTCACCGGGCCGGGCACCTGGGGGGAGGAGCCGGTGAAGTCGAGGGTGATGCCATCCCCCTGCTTCACCACGCGCAGGCAGAGGCGGATGGGGGTGTCGGACTGGCCGTCATCGTCCACCAGTTCCTCGAACCGGCTTTCGCCATCGGGCAGTGCGGCGAGGGCGGCGCGGACCATCCGTTCCGACCCCGCCTGGATCTGCGCCATGGCGGCGCCCAGGCTGCCGGTGCCGTACTTGGCCGCGATGCGGGAAACGGCGCGGGCGCCCACGCCGAGCGCCGCGATCTGCGCCTGCAGGTCGCCCCGCGTCTCGTCCGGCTGGCGGACATTGTGTAGCAGCATCTCGAACACGCCGTCATTCAGCACGCCCTTGCGGGCGAGAAAGAGGGGCGGGATGCGGATGCCTTCCTGGAAGATCTCGGTGGCACCGGCATAGTAGCTGCCTGCCGCGCCGCCGCCGACATCGACATGGTGGCACAGCGTGCCGACGATGGCGACGCGCTGGCCATCGACGAAGACGGGGCGGAAGGTCTGGATATCGGGAAGATGCTGGCCACCACTATAGGGATCGTTGGTGACGACGACGTCGCCATCTTCCCAGCGTTCCAGCGGGATGGCGTGTTCCAGGATGTGGCGCAGGCAATCCGACATCGAGTTCAGATGCACCGGGATGCGCGCGGACTGCGCGACGTTGCGGCCTTCCGCATCGAAGACCGCCGTGGAAAAATCGAGGATCTCGCGCACGACCGTGGAGCGGCTGGTGCGCCAGATGGTCAGGCTCATCTCTTCGGCGGCGGTGACCAGGGCGTTGCGGATGACTTCCTGCCGCACGGGATCGATGGTGGTGGGGGCCATGGTCTTTACTCCGCGATGCGACGGGCGACGAGGGCGCCGGTGGCGTGGGTCTCGGCCACCCAGCCGGGGGGCAGGTAGGTGGAGGTATAGGCTTCCTCGATGACGGCGGGGCCGCGCAGGCTGGCGCCGACGCCCTCGCGCGGACAGACCGTGGCGTCCTGCCAGCGTCCTTCCACCAGCACCGGGCGGGTGGTGCTGGCCGGGGCGGTGGCGGTGGGCGGCGCATCGCCGGTGGCGGGCTTGGCCAGGCGGCCGCGTGCCGTCAGCCTTAGGGCGACGATCTCCACCGGCACGCTGCGATCCTCGTGCGAGAAGCGCTGGCGGTGGATGCGGTGAAAGCCTTCCGCCAGGGCATCGAGGCCCGCGCCGGAGAAATCGGCGGTGGCGAGCGGCACCGCGAGTTCGAAGGCCTGGCCGGCGTAGCGGCAATCGGCGGACCATTCGAAGCCGCGCTGGGCGGGCTCCACGCCATCCTCATCCAGCAGCGCACCGGCTTCGCGCAGCAGGCGCTCGGACTGCTCGGCCAGGGCCTGGCCGGCGGTGGCGAGGATGGCGATCTGCGTGGCGGCGAGATCGTGGGTGATGTCCGACCAGAGGATGCCCCAGGCGGAGAGGGTGCTGGCATGCGGCGGGAAGATCACCCGGCCGATATTCAGCTCCTCCGCCACCTCGCAGGCATGCACGCCGCCAGCACCGCCGAATGAGAGGATAGCGAAATCCTCGGGGTCCAGCCCCTTCTCGAACAGGCTGAGGCGGATGGCGCCGGCCAAATTGGCGTTGGTGATGGCGATGACGCCCGCCGCCGTCGCTTCCGCCTCCAGCCCCAGCGGGGCGGCGGTGGTGGCGGCTGCCTTCAGCGCCGCATCCCGCTCCAGCGGCATGGAGCCGCCGAGGAAGGAGGCGCCATCCAGCCGGCCGAGCAGGAGGTTGGCGTCGGTGACGGTCAGTTGGGTGCCGCCACGGCCGTAGCAGGCGGGGCCGGGCACCGCGCCGGCGCTGTGCGGGCCTATGCGCAGCCGGCCGCCATCGTCCACCCAGGCGATGGAGCCGCCGCCGGCGCCGATGGTCCGCATCTCCACCATGGGCAGGCGGACGGGCAGGCCGTCGATCTCGCCCTCCGTCACCATGGCCACTTGGCCTTCATGCACGACGGAAACGTCGAAGGAGGTGCCGCCCATGTCCACCGCGACGAGGTTCGGCTCGCCCAGCGCGGCCGACAGGCGGCGCGCCGCCGCCGCGCCGCCGCTGGGGCCGGAGAGCAGCAGCCGCGCCGGCTCCCGCCCCGCCTTGGCCAGGCCGCTCACACCGCTGTTGGACTGCACGAGGTACACTTTGGCGCCGAAGCGTTCTTCCTCCAGCCGCCGCTCCAGCTTGCCCATGTAGCCGGCGACGATGGGCACCAGCAGGGCGTTCAGCACGGTGGTGGAAAGCCGCTCATACTCCCGCAGTTCCGGGCTGATGTCGGAGGAGAGGGAGACGGCGACGCCCGGCAGCGCCTCGGCCAGGATCTCGCCAACGCGGCGTTCATGCGCCGGGTTGGCATAGGCGTGCAGCAGGCACACGGCGATGGCGCGCACCTCCGCCTCCCGCAACGTGGCGGCGGCGCGGCGGACGCTGGCTTCGTCCAACTGGGTCATGACGCTGCCATCCGCCCGCATCCGCTCGGTGATGCCGAGGCAGAGCGACCGGCGCACCAGCGGCGCGGCCGGGCTGGCGGTCAGGGCATAGACGTCCTTGCGGCCATGCCGGCCGATCTGCAACAGATCCTCGAACCCCGCCGTGGTTAGCACGGCCCCGGTGGGCAGCTTGCGTTCCAGCACCGCATTGGTCGCGATCGTGGTGCCGTGCAGCACCTGCCGCACCGCGCCAAGCGGAAAGCCGAAGCGCTCCGACGCCGTGCGGATGCCGGCCAGCAGCCCGATCGACGGATCGGCCGGCGTGCTGGGGGTCTTGTGCTGGTGGATGGCGCCGGTGGCGGAATCGAAGATCTCCAGGTCTGTGAAGGTGCCACCGATATCCACGGCGACGCGGACCTCGCGTTGGGGCATCGGGCGCTGGGCCACTGGCTGCTGCATCACGGAAGGCTCCCTGGGGCGAGGTCGTCGCGGGCTGGCCGCGGGACAGGCATCATGTGATCGGACCAGGCCTGGAGGAGGCATGCCGCGCCAGGCCGGTACCAAGGCGCCCATGCTGCTGTGCAAAAGGGCGGGCCGGCAAACGACAAAAGCCGTTCGGTTGCGATAAACGGAACTTATCAAAGGGGGGCGGCCGGGCTTCGGCTGTGCGGGATTGGCTCGCTTCGGCAGTCCGGCTGAAACGGGCGCTGATCGTCATTCAACCTGGGCGGGGAGAAAGGTCAGGGGAAAGAATTCCCCTGAAACCCCATCTTTTTTCTATCAGTTGGCGTGGGCCATCTAGGCTGAACCATCCGATTCCGGCGGTCATGCGCCTCCGGCGAGAACCTAGTCCGGGCTTAGGAAGGCCGACGCCTCCCCCCCAGCCAAGCCCAAAAGGCTCTTAGAAGAAGGGGGCCAGGGAACTCTCTTCACTGGCCCCTTCTTTGCTTCTTTCGAGTTTTTGCGGGTGCGGCTGTTATGAGGCTGGAGCTCGTGGCAGAGGCGCGGATTGCGCCGGAGGTCCAGGACCTCCGTGACTGCGTGCTCAGCCCACGAGGCGGATTTCTGATATCATCAAAGCCAAGCTTGCTCGTTCTAGGCCCCGCACCAGACTCGCAGAAAAAAAGAAGGGGTCCGGGGAATTTCTTCCCCGGCCTTCTCCTCCGTCGCCCGCCACGGCTCCCCCGCCCTTAACAAAGCCCGCTTGTCTGTCTCGACAAGAAAAAACTGTTGGACCTTTGCCGGTCCTGCTGGAACGCTGGACCCGACAGGGCCGCATCGCACCCGGATGGAGTTGCGATGCGTGGGACAAATGCAAGCGGAGCGGGAAAACCCGCCCCCTACCCGCAGGGCCCAGAGAGGCCGGGTAGCACACGGGCTACGGACGACTTCAGGAGGCTTCGGAAAATGGTGACCATGTTCGATCGGCGCGCCCTGCTGCTGGGGGCTGCGGCCACCGGTGCTCTCTCCGCGCCATGGGTGCGCACGGCCCATGCGCAGGAGAAGACCATCACGCTGATGGCCTATACCGGCATCTTCGAGGAGCGCTACCGCGCCGCGGTGGTCGAGCCGTTCATGCGCGCCAATCCGGGTATCAAGGTCAATTACTACGGCTCTCCCAACTCCGCCCAGTCGCTCGGCATGTTGCGGGCGCAGAAGGCGGCGCCGCAGACCAATCTGTGCATCATGGATGCCTCGGTCGCGAAGGCCGGCACGGATGAGCAGCTCTACGACGCGGTGGACAATGCCCGCCTGCCGGTGCTGGCCGAGCTGAACCCGATGGCCATCATCCCTGGCCTGGCCGGCCCGGCGGTGACCTTCGACAGCGCCGTGCTGTTGTATTCCGCCGCCAAGGTGAAGCCGGCGCCGACCTCCTGGCGCGAGCTGTGGAAGCCGGAATACAAGGGCCAGGTCGGCCTGCCGGCCGCGCCCGACATCGTCGGCCTGGCGCTGACCATGGTGGCGGACCGGCTGGCCGGCGGCACCGACTTCATCAAGGACCCGTCCAAGGGCATCGCCCTGGTGGGCGAGATGGCGCCCAGCGTGCAGACCTGGGACCCGAAGCCGGATGTCTACAGCGCCATCATCAGCGGTGGGCTGACGCTTGGCGTGGGCTGGAACGCGCGGGGGCAGCTGTTTTCCTCGCAGAACCCGGACCGGCTGGGCGTGACGCTGCCGGAGGAAGGCTCGGTCTTCCAGATCAACACGCTGAACCTGGTGAAGGGCGCGCCGAACAACGACGCCGCGCTGGCCTTCATGGCCTATGCGCTGGGCCAGGAGGCGCAGAAGAGCTTCACCGAGGCGATGTTCTACGCACCCACCAATGCCAAGACGCAGGTCTCGGCCGAGGCGCTGGCCCGCACGGCCGCGACGCCGGAGCGGATGGCCAAGATGATCGACGTCAACTGGATCGAGGTCGCCAAGGTGCGGGACGGCATCACCGAACAGTGGCGCCGCCGCGTGATCAACCGGCGCTGACCGGCGGGAATGTCGATGGCCATCGCGCGTGCGCCGCACGCCGCCGGGGAGGCGCCGCGCGATGCGGCGCCCGCGGCGGGACTGAATTCCGTGCACCTGACCCTGGAGGCGTTGGAAAAGCGCTACGGCAACCTGCCGCCCTCGGTCTCCGCGCTTTCGCTGCAGTTGCGGCAGGGGGAGTTGCTGGGGCTGCTGGGCCCGTCCGGCTGCGGCAAGACGACGACGCTGCGGATGATCAGCGGGCTGGTGCCGGTGACCGCCGGGCGCATCCTGGTGGCGGGGCGGGACGTGACTGCCTTGCCGCCCTACCGGCGCGACATGGGCGTGGTGTTCCAGGCCTATGCGCTGTTCCCGCACATGACGGTGGCGGAGAACGTCGCCTTCGGGCTGGAGATGCGCAAGGTCTCCCGCGCCGAGGCGAAGGAGCGCGTGATGCGCGCGCTGGGCATGGTGCGGCTGGAAGCGCTGGCGGACCGCAAGCCGCGCGAGCTTTCCGGCGGCCAGCAGCAGCGCGTGGCGCTGGCGCGCGCCCTGGTGATCGAGCCCAGCATCCTGCTGCTGGACGAACCGCTCTCCAACCTCGATGCCAAGCTGCGGGACGAGATGCGGAACGAGATCCGCGACATCCAGCAGCGCCTGGGCATCACCGCCGTGTTCGTCACGCACGACCAGGTGGAGGCCATGGCGATCTGCGACCGCATTGGCGTCATGCGCGCCGGGCGGCTGGAACAGATCGCGACGCCGCTGGAGATGTATGAGCGGCCGGCGACGCCCTTCGTGGCCGATTTCGTCGGCCGGATGAACCACCTGCGCGGTACCCGGCTGGATGGCGGCGGCGTGCGGGTGGGGGAGGCGGTGCTGGCCACCACCGGCACCGGCCCGGCCGGGGAGGCGCTGCTGCTGATGGTGCGGCCGCACCGCATCCAGATGACGCCGGTGGTGGCTGCGCGGCCAGGGGCCACAGGCCAGAACGTGCAGCCCGGCACGGTGCGCCGCGTCACCTTCGTCGGCGATGCGCTGCACTACGAGGTGACGATGGGCGCCGAGACCATGCTGGTCGAGAGCAGCACCGTCTCCGGCCCGCAATCCTTCGCCGTGGGTGACGCGGTGTTCCTGGCGTGGAACCCGGACGACACCCTGACCTTCCCGGCGGGCACCGAGGCATGAGCGCGGCGGTGCTCACCCGCCCACGGGCGGACTGGCGCGGCGGCACGGTGCTGATGGCGCTGCTGGCGCCGATCCTGCTGGTGAACGTGCTGACCTTCCTGGCGCCGGTGATCAACCTGGCCATGCTGTCCTTCCGCGGCTCCGGCCCCGGCGGCAGCATCCAGGAAGGGCTGACGACCGCGACCTGGACCTCCCTGCTGACCGACAGCTTCTACTGGGAGATCCTACTGGGCACGGTGTGGACCAGCCTGCTGATCACCTTCCTGACGCTGATCTGCTCCTACCCGTTGGCGTTGTGGGTCAGCCGGCTGGGCGCGCGCTGGCGCAACCTGATGATGGTGGTGTGCATCTCGCCGCTGCTGGTCTCGGCGGTGGTACGCACCTATGGCTGGATGATCCTGCTGGGCGACCAGGGTTTTGTCCCTGGGGTGATCCGCGCGATGGGCATGACGCCGCCCAGGCTACTGTTCAACGAGACAGGGGTGATCATCGGCCTCACCGAGATCCTGATGCCCTACATGATCCTGTCGCTGCTGGCCGGCTTCGGCAAGTTGGACCGCACGCTGGAGGATGCCGCCGGCACGCTGGGCGCGCGGCCGTTCACCGTGTTCCGCCGCATCGTGTTGCCGCTCTCCCTGCCGGGCCTTTTGCTGGGCTGCCTGCTGACCTTCGTGCTGGCGGTGAGCAGCTTCATTACGCCGAAGCTGCTGGGGGGCGGCCGCGTGGTGCTGCTGGCCACCGAGATCTACGACCAGGCGATCGTCACGCTGAACTGGCCGCTGGCCTCGGCACTGTCGATCCTGGTGCTGGTGGTGTTCGGTGCCGCGCTGGCGGTGTACGGCCAGCTCTCGAAGCTGGTGGATTGAGGAGGCGAGGATGAACACATTGTCCCTGCCACGCATCGCCTACGGCGTCCTGGTGGCGCTGCTGCTGGTGTTCCTGCTGGCGCCGGTGCTGCTGGTGTTTCCCATCTCCTTCTCCGCCGACAACTTCATCGCCTGGCCGCCGTCTGGCTGGTCGCCGCGCTGGTACGTGGCGTTGGCGGGGGAGAGCGAGTTGCTGCTGGCCTTCCGCAACAGCGTGGTGCTGGGCCTGATGGTCACGGTGCTGTCGCTGGCCATCGCGCTGCCCGCCGCAGTCATGCTGGTGCGGAAGGAGTTCCCGGGGCGGGATATCCTGTTCTCGGTGTTCACGGCGCCGCTGCTGCTGCCCAGCATCGTGCTGGGCCTGGCGATCCTGATCGTCTTCGTCGGGCGCGGGCTGGTGGGCAGCTGGACCGGCATGGTGATGGCGCATCTGACGCTGACGCTGCCCTACGCGCTGCGTGTGCTGGCGACCGGGCTGAAGACGCTACCGCCCGCGGTGGAGGACGCCGCCGGCACGCTGGGCGCGCGCCCCTTCACGGTGTTCCGCCGGGTCACGCTGCCGCTGATGGCCCCGGCGCTGATCGCCGCCGGAGCGCTGTCCTTCCTGGTGTCCTTCGACGAGGTGGTCATCTCCCTCTTCATCGTCGGGCCGCAGCTGAAGGTGCTGCCGGTGTCGCTGTACCACTATGTGGAGAGCCGCACGGACCCGCTGGTGGCCTCGGCCTCGGCGGTGCTGATCCTGGTGACGCTGCTGCTGGTGATGGTGGTGGAACGTGCCGTGGGGCTGCGGAAGGCCGTCGGTGGTGGGGGCTGACGAAGCGTGTTGAGAGGGGCGCCGCCCCTCTCAAACTCTCCCCGCCAAAGGCCTGAGGCCTTTGGAAACCCATTTGTAGGGTTTGGTGAAAGGTGCGCTCGCCCTGGTCGGGGGTAAGGGCGGTCGAGAGGTTCGGTGGAGCAGACGGGGCGTTGCGGGCCCGATGGACTCTCTCGGGGCCAGCTTCGTCAGTACCGGATAGCCGCTTTCCGTCTGGCAGACGTCATGGCGTTGGGGACCGCCCCTCTGAAGCCTGAGCGGCGGGCGGGCTGGATGTCAGGCAGAGTACACCAGGTTCACGTCGCTGCCGAACCGCTCATAGGGCACGCCGTAGACATGGATGGAGAGGGCGTTGGTGCCGCTCAGATTGGCCAGACGGTGGATCACGTCCGGGTCGGCGCCGCCATGGCTGATGTCGCCCGCGCGGCGCAGGCAGGTGGCGGTGGTGGTCGGTTCCTGCCCATCCGCCCCGCGCTGGTAGAAGGATTCGGTCAGCGTGCCGCGATGCACGCCAAGGGCGCACCAGGTGTGGTGGGCGTGGATGGGGCTCATCTGGCCCGGGCGCCAGACCAGCGCGACGACGGCGAAGCCGCCCTCCGGGTCCGCATGCAGCAAGTGGCGGATATAGCGGTCGGGGCAACAGGGGCATGCGATGCCGGCCAGCAATTGCGGGTCGTGCACGAAATCGGCCAGGGCTTCGCCAACGGCGGCCGGGCGGATCGCATCGGGGCTGCGGGCGGCCTGGGTGACGCGATCCAGCATGACGTCGAGATTGGTGCGCGGCTTGGTGATGATCATCGTCTCTGTCCCCGTCCGGTCGGCGCCCTGCTTGCCTTCCGCACCCAGTGTAGGACGGGCGCGGCGCAAGATTTTTCTCCATTGGCGGCGAAGTGTGGCTCAGCGAGGAATAAAATTCCTATGGCATCCATGTGAGTGGTGTATTTTTGCTACAGTCAGGATACCGTGAGCACGGAATGCCTGTGAAAGAGATTTTACAGGAATGAATTTTCAGGACTCGCATGACGCTGGATGAATTCGACCGCCGCATCCTGGCTGCACTGCAGGCCGATGCCTCCATGCCCATCGCCAAGCTGGCAGAGGTGGCGGGGCTGTCGCCCACGCCGTGCTGGCGGCGGGTGCAGAAGCTGGAACAGGCCGGCATCATCCGCAAGCGGGTGGCGCTGCTGGACCGTGAGAAGCTGAATGTCGGCGTCACCGTTTTCATCGCCATCCGCACCAGCCAGCACAATGCCGCGTGGTACGAGCGGCTGCGCCAGGCGCTGGCGGACATTCCGGAGGTGATGGATTTCTACCGGATGAGCGGCGAGATCGACTACCTGATCCGCGCCGTGGTGCCGAACATCCAGACTTATGACGCCGTGTATAACCGGCTGATCAACCGGATCGACCTCACCGACGTCACCTCCATGTTCGCGATGGAGGAGATCAAGTCCACCACCGAGATCCCGTTGGACTATGCCGTGCGCGGCTGAGGCTGGCCGGGCGTATTGATTCCGGCCTCACTACGCGTGCTACGCGGCCGGTGGTGTTCGGCTTGAAGTCCAGATGGGATTGCCGTCCGGGATGACAGCCGGGGAGCCCTCCTTGCGCCAACGCAGACAAGGCGTGGCGGCTGCCGTCTGCGGCGAACCCGCTTTCGCGATTGAAAGCCCATGTGCTTAGCAACTGAGCGAGTCACCGGAATGGCGTGTTCCTGATAGGTGCAGGAAGCATTCTTTCAGATGTTCGAGGTCTACCCGGTTACTTTGGGAGTTGAGAGCCGCGCATCCGATGCCGGGCGCAGAATCAACGACATTTCTCCCGTTCCAGAATTGGACGGTCACCCGAGGTGCAAGTTCTCGAGCGCAACTCGCCCATTCTCCCATAATCGAGACAGGCCCTCCCACCAGCCACCACCCAAACTCGAAAAAGCAAAAGAAGGGGCCCGGGGAATTCTTTCCCCGGCCTTCCTCCTCCTATTCCTCCAAGCGCCGGGACAAGTGTCAGCCGCGCGCCAGGAACCGGCCGCTGCCTGGCGCCGCCAGGACTTCGCCATCGCGCACCGCCACTTCGCCGCGGCGGATGGTGATGGAGGGCCAGCCCTTCACGGCGAAGCCTTCCCAGGGTGTGTAGTCAATGGCGTGGTGCAGCGCGCCGTTGTGGATGGTGCGTTCGGCATCCGGGTCCCACAGCACCAGGTCGGCGTCCGCGCCGGGTGCCAGGGTGCCCTTGCGGCCGCCGAGGCCGAATAGGGATGCCGCGTTGGCGGAGGAGAGGCGGACGAAGGTGGGCAGGTCGATGCGGCCCTTGGAGACACCTTCGGAGAACAGCACGGGCAGCCGCGTCTCGATGCCGGGCACGCCGTTGGGGATGGCGTTGAAGGCGGGGGTGCCGTCCGGCCGGGCGGTGGCGCCGCCCTGGCCGTAGCCGCCGGCGCCCGGGGCGCGCTTGGCCGTGGCGAAGGAGAAGCCGCAATGGTCGGAGGAAACGACCCCGAGCGTGCCGTCCTGGATGCGCTTCCACACGCGCTCGTTCTCGCCGGCCTCGCGCAGGGCGGGGGAGCAGACGAACTTGGCGCCCTCGAAGTCCGGCTTCAGCAGGTCGGCGTGGGATAGGGTGAGGTATTGCGGGCAGGTCTCGCCCCACACCTTCACGCCGCGCGCCTGGGCGCGGGCGATCTCGGCCGCCGCATCCTCGCAGGAGACGTGGAAGACCTGGATGGGCTGCTCCACCATCTCGGCCAGGGCGATGGCGCGGTGGGTGGCCTCGCGTTCCACCACGGGCGGGCGGGCCCAGGCATGGGCGATGGGGTCGGTCTGGCCAGCGGCCAGCAGGGCCTCGATTCGCCAGCCGATGGCATCGAAATTCTCGCAATGGACCGTCACCATCAGGCCCAGGCGCTTGGCGGTGGCCAGCACGCGCAGGAATTCGGCATCGGTCAGGCGTAGAGGGTCGTAGGTCAGGAACACCTTCAGGCTTTGCACGCCGCGCGCGGCCAGGGCCGGCACCTCGCGTTCCAGCACCTCGGGCGTCGGGTCGGTGATGATCTGGTGGAAGCTGTAGTCGGCGCGGGATTGCTGCGCCCGCTGCTCGTAACCCGGGGCGGAGGCGGCCAGGGAGTGGCCTTTCCATTGCGGCAGGAAGCAGATGAAGGCGGTGGTGCCGCCCGCCAGCGCGGCGGCAGAGCCACTGGCGAAGCTCTCCTCATGCACGCCGCCATCGGCGCCCAGTTCCTCGATATGGCAATGCGGGTCCAGGCCACCGGGGGTAACGATCATGCCCTTGGCGGAGACTTCCTCGGTGCCCGCTGGCAGGTCCAGGCCGATGGCGGCGATGCGGCCGTCGCGCACGCCGATATCGGCCTCGAATACTTCCGCCGCCGTCGCCAGCGTGCCGCCACGGACCACCAGATCGAATTGTCGCATCGTCGTCATGTCTCCATCACCGCCGGTCGGCGGATTTCAGCGCGTGGCCACGACCGTAGCGGCGCTCCGGCACGCGCTGCACCAGGTCCCAGGCCGTCGTCATCGCCAAGGGCCGCCACGGCGCGGAGTTCCAGCACCGGGAAGCGTCCCCGGAAGAGAATGTGCGTTCGCCGCAGCAATTCGTCCATCGGGATCGCGCTGGCGACCGGAATGGTCTTAAGCAGCCCGGTCATGCTGTTAGCCGGCGGACGGATGGTGATACGCGGCACCTGGGGAGACACGCCCGCCGGAAGCGCGGGTTGCCGCACAGCCCCGGCGCCAATCGGCATTTAGTTGGGCAGGAAGGCCGTGGGAGAATCCTTCCATCGAACCTTCAGGTTCGATCCGTCCCTTCTCTCTATGGGTTCCTGCGAGCAACTCTGGAGATGTCAGCGTTTGAATCCGCGCGGGCGTCGCGCCTTTATTCAACCTGCGGCGATGACGGTCCTACATCACCTGGCCACGCAGGAACCCCAGCGCCGGTAGCGGGCGCCAACTGCGCGGGAGGTCCGGCCGACGGATGGGGGCTACGCTGTAGTTCGGTACCGGCATGCTGGAACTGCGCAGGAAGCCGGCATAGGCAGTGACCTGCTGTTCCCGCCAGTTGCGGTCCGCATCGGCAGCGGCGCGGCTGTGATACACCTCGGCGATGCGGGTGCGGCGGCCGACCGCAGCAATCACCGCCCAGAGCTTGTCGTCCCGCGCGCGGCTGAGGCTGACGACCTGCGCCGGCTGAGCATCCGGTCCAGCCTGGCTCATGCAGCCAGGGCCCCTATCCCGAGGGACTTAGGGTGGAAATCGGCCTTCGCATCCATGTGCTTCATCTGTGCGCGCCACGGCTATCCTGCAAGGAGGCTGGCACAGTGCAGTGCAACCTGCCAACCCCGGGGTGAAGCGATGGTGCTGTTGTGAAGGGAAGGCCGGGGAAGGGCATTTCCCGGGCCCATCCTTTTCTGGAGGGTTTCGGGCGTAGCTGTTCAGGGCCGCTGCCCGGCAAGCCCGCGCTATCGCCGCGCGCCGGGTTGTCCGATGGGGTGTCCGGCATGGTCTGGCTCCTCTCCATGGCCATGCGGCGGCAGGATGGCGAGGCGTGGCATCATCGTTGTTCCAGATTCTATGCACAGATTGATCCCCAGAATCTGGGGATAACTCGGGGGCGGGCGCCGGCGGGTGGCCGGCGGCCCGGGCTGGATCAAGCGCCCGGGCCGCACAGCCTGGCGACGTTCAGCAGAGATCGGCCAGGGTGATCGGCAGGTCCCGCACCCGCTTGCCGGTGGCATGGAACACCCCGTTGGCGATGGCCGCCGCCAGGCCGACGATGCCCAGCTCCCCCACTCCCTTGCCGCCGAGCGCCGAGGCGTGCGGGTCCGGCTCGCCGACCGAGATGACCTCGATGGGCGGGATGTCGGCATGGGTGGGCAGCAGGTAGTCGGCCAGGTTGTTGTTCAGCACCCGGCCATGGCGGCGGTCGACGATGCCGCCTTCCAGCAGCGCCTGGCCGATGCCCATGACGATGCCGCCCTTGATCTGGCTCTCCGCCAGCCGGGGGTTGTAGAGCAGCCCGGCATCGAAGGCGGTGACGATGCGGCGCAGGCGCACGCTGCCCAGGGCCTCGTCCACCGCCAGCTCGACGAAATGGGCGCACCAGCTGTGCATCGAGTATTCGCCATCGGTAGGCGCACGCATGGTGGAGACGGTGGTGAAGGCGCGGTAGCGGTCCTCCGGCTTCAGGCCGTTTTCCGCCAGCGTGTCCCGCAGCGCCTCTACCTTGTCCCGGCCGATGGCGGCGAGCAGCTCGGCGATCGGCAGGGGCGGGGCCTCGCCACGCGGTGCAATCAGCCGGCCCTCGGCCACGGCCAGGGTATTGGCCACGCCGCGCAGCGGCGAGCGCGGGTCGTTGAGCGCCAGGCCGATCAGCTCCTCCCGCGCCGCGCGGGCGGCCTTGTCCACCGCGCCGGTCATTAGCCCGGCCATCTGCGAGCCGCCGGAGACGGGGGCGCGGGGAAGGGTGGAATCCCCCAGCGTCACCCGCACGCGGGAGAGCGGCAGGCCGAAGACGGAGGCGGCGGTCTGCGCCAGGATGGTGTAGGCGCCGGTGCCCATGTCGCTGGTGCTGCTGGCGACCTCCACCCCGCCATCGGCCAGGATGCGCACCATGGCCTCGCCCGCGCTGCGCCGCACCGGATACGTGCCGGCGGCCATGCCCCAGCCGAGGCGCAGCTTGCCATCCCGCATCGCGCCTGGCGTCGGGTTCCTGCGGTCCCAGCCGAAGGAGGCGGCGCCGGCCGCATAGGCTTCCCGCATCCGGCGGCTGGACCACAGCTTGCCGGAATGCGGGTCCCGCCCCGGCTCGTTGCGCAGGCGGAGCGCCAGCGGGTCCTGGCCCAGCGCGTAGGCCAGCTCGTCCATCGCGCATTCCAGCGCGAAGGCGGAGGGGTTCTCGCCCGGTGCGCGCTTGGCGGAGGGGGTGACGGTGTTGACCGGCACCACGCGCTGCCGGCTGCTGAGATGCGGCACATCGTACATCAGGGCGGTGGCGGCGTTCAGCGGCTCCACCCAAAGGCCGTTGCGGGAGGTCTCCTGCCAGCCGCGATGGCGGATCGCCAGCAGGTGGCCGTCCGCGTCGGCGCCCAGTTCCAGAAGCTGGCGCGTGGCGGCGCGGCCGCCGAAGGCGGTGAAGGTCTGCGGCCGGGTCAGCACCAGCTTCACCGGCCGGCCGAGCATCCGCGCCGCCTGGGCGGCGATGGCACCGTGCGGCAGCGCCAGCGCCTTGCTGCCGAAGCCGCCGCCGATATAGGGCGAGATCATCCGCACCTGCTCGAACCCGATGCCGAACCATTCGGCGTAGTTGCGCGCCATGCCGTCCAGCCACTGGCTGGGCTCCCACAGGGTCAGGGCATCGCCGTCCCAGCGGGCGGTCAGGCCATGCGGCTCGATCGGGGCGTTGTATTCGCGCGGCGTGCCGTATTCGGCGCTGATGCGGATATCGGCGCTGGCCAGCGCCGTGTCCGCATCGCCGCGCTCGATGGTCAGGGGCGGCAGTTCCTGGCCTTCCCCGGCGTCGGGCACAGTGAAATCGGCCAGGAAGGGCGCGGCCTCATAGTCCACGCGCAGCAGCGTGGCGGCCTCGGTCGCCTGTTCCAGGCTCTCGGCCACCAACAGGGCGATCTGCTGGCCGACATGGCGGATCTCGGGCTCCAGCGGCCGGTACTCGGGGGTCGTTGGCGCCTCGCCGGTCCAGGTGGAGGCGGCGTGCAGCGGTGGCGTGTTGTCCGGCGTCAGCACCAGCAGCACGCCGGGCGCGGCCTCCGCCGCCGTGCGGTCGATGCCGCGTACCCGCCCGGCCGCGATGGTAGCGGTGACCAGCACGGCATGCGCGACGCCTTCCACCGGCTGATCCATGGCGTAGGGGGCCTCGCCACGGATCTTGGCCAGGCCATCGATGCGCGGCGGGCGGCCGCCGATGCCGTCGCCGGCATCGCCACGTTGGGGCGAGGTGTCAGGCGGGCTCATGCGGCGTCTCCCTGCAGCAATTGCTCCAGCGCGCGGTGCACCAGGCGGGGCGCGAGGTCGAGCTTGTGGCGGTTGTCCGGGCGTGGCGTGGCGCCCTGCATGGCGAGCAGGCTGGCCTCCCGCAGCACCGCCGGGGTCGGCTGCCGGCCGGTCAGCACAGCTTCCACCGCGTGCAGCCGCCACGGGATGGTGGCGACGCCGCCGAGGGCCAGCCGCACATCGGCAATGGTGCCATCCGCCGCAAGTTCCAGCCCCGCGGCGACGCTGACGCTGGCGAATTCATAGGAAGCCCGATCCCGCAGCTTGAGATAGGCGGAGCGGCGGGAAGCGGCGCTGGCCGGGATGCAGAGGGCGGTGACGATCTCGCCGGGTTCGAGGGCGAATTCGCGGTGGGGCGTCTCGCCTGGCAACAGGAAGAATTCCTCTGCCGGCATCCAGCGGGTGCCGATCTCGATGACCGCGCCGAAGGCCACCAGGGCCACGGCGAAGTCGCCTGGATAGGTGGCGATGCAGGCCTCGCTGGTGCCGAGCAGGGCGTGGTTGTGGGTGATGCCGCCCGCCGCCGCGCAGCCGCTGCCGGGGGTGCGGCGGTTGCAGGCGGGGAAGGAGGCCGGGTCCCGGTAATAGGCGCAACGGGTGCGTTGCAGCAGGTTGCCGCCCAGCGTCGCCATGTTGCGGATCTGCGCCGAGGCGGAAAGCGCCAGCGCCTGGGCGACGGCCGGGCAGGCCGCGCGCACGGCCGCGTGGCCCTCGGCCTCCGCCATTCGTACAAGGGCGCCAAGATGCAGCGATTCCGCGTCCGCACGGATGTCGGCAAGGCCGGGCAGGCGGGTGATGTCGACCACCTCGGCGGGGCGGATCACGTCGCATTTAGCGAGGTCCAGCAGAGTGGTGCCGCCGGCCAGGATGGCGCTTTCAGCCCGCGCGGCCAGGGGGCCGGCCTGTTCCAGCGTGGTGGCGCGATGGTAGGCGAAGTCCCTCATGATGAAGCCTCCGGCGGCAGGGCGGCGGCGGCGCGTTGCACCGCGGCGACGATGTGGGGATAGGCACCGCACCGGCAGAGATTGCCGGACATGTATTCGCGGATCTCCGCTTCGGAGCCGGCATGGCCCTCGCGGATGCAGGCGACGGCGGACATGATCTGGCCCGGCGTGCAGAAGCCGCACTGGAAGGCATCCTCCGCCAGGAAGGCGGCCTGCACGGCGTGCAGCGTGCCATCGGCGCCGGCCAGACCCTCGATGGTGGCGATGGCGCTGCCCTCGGCCTGGCGGGCCAGGGTCAGGCAGGCCAGCACGCGCTGGCCATCCATGTGCACGGTGCAGGCGCCGCACTGGCCCTGGTCGCAGCCCTTCTTGGTGCCGGTGAGGTGCAGACGCTCGCGCAGTGCATCGAGCAGGGTGGTACGGTCCTCCACCATCACCACATGGTCGTGGCCGTTGATGGAGAGGGTGATCGGGCGGTTCGGCACGGGCGATCCTTGCGGCAGCACGGCCGGCGGTGCTGCCGCGGGAGCGGCTGCATGGGGGGTAGGGGGCATGACAGAGGCTCCCGATGGACAGATAATGGGGGACAGGGCACAAGCGGAGGGTTCCTCCGTTTACAATCGGGATCCATGGCGATCCGGTCAAGGGGAGAATTGCGCCCATGGGAGTTGGTGGCGTGGATGATGCGGTGAATCGCCCTCAACATTCCGGGGCGAAGCGGGCCGATGCCCGGCGCAACCGGGAACGCCTGCTGGCCGCCGCCCGCCACCTGCTGGCCGAGCAGGGCATGGCCGCCTCGCTGGAAGCGGTCGCCCGCCAGGCCGGTGTCGGCATCGGCACGCTCTATCGCCACTTCCCGACGCGGGAAGCCCTGGTCGAGGCCCTGTACCGCGATGAGCTGGACGCGCTGCTGGAAGCCTCCGCCCGCCTGTCCGCCACCCTGCCGCCGGACGAGGCGCTGGCCCAGTTCATGGATTACAGCCTGGACTACATGGCCACCAAGCGCGGCCTGGGCGACAGCCTGCGCCAACTGATGCAGGCCCGGCCGGAATTGCTGGAAGCGGCGCAGGCGGGCTTTCCCGGCACCGTCTCCCGCCTCGTGAACGCCGGCATCGCCGCCGGCCGCATCCGCCCGGACGCCGAGGCGGAGGACGTGCTGCAAGCCCTGGCCGGCCTGTATTCCGCACCGGTTGGGCCGGAATGGCGCCGCCGCGCCGGCCGCGTGCTGGCCTTGCTGATGGATGGGCTGCGGGCGCTGCCACAGCCGAGTGGTCCGCCGCCAGGGTAGTCAGGGGGAAGGCCGGGGAAAGAATTCCCCGGACCCCTTCTTTTCTTTTTTCGAGTTCCGGGGCGTAGCTGTTGAAGGGTTGTACCAGGATGACGGCTGGGTGCGCCGGAGGTCTTGGACCTCCGGCGACTGACGACTTAGCTCGCGTGGCCCCATTAAAACATCACGAAGCGTCCGCTCTCAGTCCTGAAGCGTGACGCCAAACTTGCAGAAAAAAGAAGGGGCCTGGGGAATTCTTTCCCCAGACTTGCTGCATCTCCACATAGAAGCGATAGAAAGAACCAAGTTCCCTACAGCGTCTTCAGGTACTCGACGATATCACGACGCTGTCCTTCGCCCAGTTCCGACCCGATGATGCCAGGCCCCGGGCCTCCGTTGCGGAATTCGTGGCCGCGGTTGGAGTTGCCAGGCTGCGCCGTATCGAATTGGAAAGTGCCGGCGCGTGCGGCGGTGGAGAAGCCGACGTCGCGCGGATTGAATTGCCGGCTGCCCACCTGGAACACGGCGTCGCGCTGCTCACCGGGTAGCAGCATCTGGTAGAGGCTGGGGACGGCGCCATTATGCAGGTAGGGCGCGGTGGCCCAGATGCCGTTGAGGGGACGGGCGCGGTAGGCGGCGGGTGCGCGCCATTCATTCGGGCGGTTGCCGCTCATCACCGCGCGGCCGGGGCGGACGACGCCGGCCGTGTCGGTCCAGGGGCCTTGTGCCGGGACCTGGTAGATTTCGAAAAAGCCTTCGATGACGGCGGTGGTGGCTTCCTGCAGCCCGGCGGCGGCGGAGACGCGGCGGCCATCGGGCAGGGTGGCCATGCGCTGGCGGAAGTTCATGGCGGTGCGCGGGTCGGTGCCGATGCGCTGCAGCGGGACCATGGTGATGTGTGGCGTGGATGCCGCCGCGTTGGGTGCGGCGGGGTCCCATGCCTGGTGGCAGCCGGAGCAGAGCTGCGCGAATTGCGCCTGGCCGCGCGCGGCGGCGGCGCGGTCGATGGGGCCGAGGATGTCTTCCGGCCAGGGTGGCGCGCGCAGGCCGGCGCCGGGGGCCGGGCCGGCGAGCAGGCTTTCCATGTCGAAGATATTCTGGATGCGGACGGAGCTGCGGTGGATCTGCTCGGGCGTGCCGCCCTGCTTGACGATGGCGCGCACGCCCATGGCTTCCGCCACGTTGCGGGCCAGGGGCTGCCGGATGGCGCCGTTATACTGCACCCAGTCGAACCAGGGTGCGTCCCACAGCGCGGGGTAGCTGACCGGGCCATCGGCCACGGCCAGGTTCTCCGGCCGGTTCGGCAGGGTGGCGAAGACGAAGTTGCCGCCGCGGCCCAGCGCGTCCAGCCGGCCGAAGCCTTCGGTGACGGGGTAGATGTGGCGCCGTTCGGCCAGCCCGGCCTCGGTGCGGCCCCGGTCCAGCGCTAGGCCCAGGCGGGTGTGCAGCGCGTCCCGCGCCTCCGGTGTATCGGCATGGTTGGCGGCGGCGAGCACGCGGGAGGCGAAGCGGTCGAAGCGCGGTTCGGAGCCGTAGGTGAGGAACATCGCGACGCCGATGGCTTCCTGGAAGGCGCCGATATCGACCATGGAGGGTCCGCCCTCGATGCGGATGGCTTTGCGGCCGAGCTCGACCTGCCCGGTGTGGCAGGCGGCGCATGTCAGGCCCACCACCACTTCCGGCGTGTCCGAGCCTTCTTGCACGCCGAACTCGTCCCGCGCGAAGCCGATGGGGAGCGTGTCCGGGTTGAGGGGGGAGGGCGCGGAGGGCAGGAAGCCGAAGCGCGCCATGTGTGGCGGGGCGATGAAGGCCGGCGCGGCGGCGGGCCAGCTCAGCACCGGCTGTTCCAGCGCCAGCAGCCAGGCATAGGGCATCAGCTTGGTGCCCTGGGAGGTGTGGTGGAACCACGCGCGCTGCCCGGCGCTCCAGTTCTGCGCGGCGATGTGGATCACCTGGTCCGGCTGGTCGTCGGGCAGGCGGCTGGCGCAGCCGAAGCTGGCGAGTGCGAGCAGGGAAGTTGCCACCAGGGTGAGGCGCTGGGTCAAGGCCGTGTCCTCCTGCCGTTGCCCGGTACGGCGTGGGCGATCTCCGGGTGGTTGTGGCTGGCGCTTTGGAAAACGTTGGAAGGCACGTCGGCCGGAGGCAGCCATGCCTGGCGGCTGCGGGCCTGGCCGCTGTGTCATCGCGGCAGGGAGGGTGGTGACCACCTGAGGGTGACGCGCCGCCGCCGGGCGTGAAGCGTAATCTGCGCCGCCCCGCATTTCGTTTTCAAGGCGTAATTAAAAGAAACGGCCGGCTCGCCCTGGCGGCCGCTCCATGGGCTTGCAGTTAAATGTCAGTCATCATAAATAAGTCCCGGAAGCATCGAGGGGCTCGCCATGCGCGTCAGCCGGGAGCAGGCGGGGAAGAACCGCGAGGACGTCATCGCCGTCGCCAGCCAGCTGTTCCGGGAGCGGGGCTTCGACGGCGTCGGCATCGCCGACATCATGAAGGCCGCCGGGCTGACCCATGGCGGCTTCTATGGCCAGTTCCAGTCCAAGCACCATCTCGCGGCCGAGGCGAGCAAGGCTGCCTTGGAGAAGACCCGGCTGATGCTGGCGCAGGTCGCCGCCCAGGCGGGCGCACGGAGCTTCGATGCCATCGTGGCGTTCTACCTGTCCGGCAAGCCCGGCCAGAACCCGGCGCGCGGCTGCCCGGTGCCTGCCCTGGGTGCGGATGCGGCGCGCGCCGGCGGCCAGGTGCAGGCGGCCTTCGAGGCCGGAGTGGAAGGCTATGTCACGTTGCTGGCCGAGGCCATCGCCGACCAGGCTGGCGGCACGCCTGCATCCCGCCGCCCGGATGCCATGGCCGCCTTCGCCGCCATGGTGGGCGCGCTTACCCTCTCCCGTGCCGTGGGCGACCCGGCGCTGGCGGCGGAAATCCGCCAGTCCTGCCTGCGCGACCTGCAACAACGCGTGGGAACGGCGCGCCCGCCGGATGTGTCCGGCTGACGGCCCCGCCGCTCGACCGCCGTGCAGACGGTGCCGCCACCATTCGCGCCAGAGGAACAACGCTGTTGTCCGCAACCCACGAGACGGCTTCGGCCCAGGCTAGCGCACCACCGGGGCGCCGGCTGACCGGTGGTACCCTGGCCTTGTTGGCCGGACTTTCCGCCATCGGCACGTTGTCCACCACCATCATCCTGCCGTCCTTCCCGGCCATGGCGCGGGATTTCGGCGTGACGACGCGGGAGCTGGGCCTGGCGCTCTCCAGCTTCTTCGTCGCCTTCGCCATCGGGCAGCTGCTGGTCGGCCCGTTGTCGGACCGTTTCGGGCGGCAGCAGTTGGTGCTGGGCGGGTTGGTGGTGTTCGCGGCGGGCTGCGTGTTGTGCGCGCTGGCGCCGTCCTTCCCGGTGCTCATTCTAGGCCGGGTGGTGCAGGCGCTCGGGGTGTGCGCGGCGTCCGTGCTCTCCCGCGCCATTGCGCGCGACCTGTTCGAGGGCGAGGCGCTGGCCCGCGCACTCTCCCTCACCATGATCGCCATGGCGGCGGCGCCGGGCTTCTCCCCGCTGCTCGGCAGTGGGCTGGACATCGCCTTCGGCTGGCGCTGGACCTTCCTGCTGGTGGGCGCGGCGGGGTTGCTGCTGGGCCTGTGGTATCTTGCGTCCTTGGGCGAGACGCATCCGCCTGACCGTCGTTCCGCCCACACGCCGCGGGCGATCGCCGCCGCCTATGGCCAGCTGGCGACAAACCGCATCTTCCTGCTGCCCTCGCTGGCCGTCAGCTGCATCATCGGCGGGCTCTACGCCTTCTTCGGCGCGAGCCCTGCGGTGCTGCTGGGGGTGTTCGGCCTGGCGCCGCTGCATCTTGGCCTGCTGTTCGCGGCGACGGTGTTCGTCGTCTTTGCCGCCGGGCTACTGGCGCCACGGCTGGCCCGCCACTTCGGGGCGCGGCGCGTGGCGCTAGCGGGCATCCTCATCGCGCTGGGCGGCGGCGGCATCCTGCTGGCGTCGTCCGGCACGTCCAGCCTGCCGTTCTTCATCGCCGGGGTAACGGTGTTCCTGTTCGGCATGGGCCTGGTGAACCCGATCGGAACGGCCATGGCGCTGCAACCTTTCGGCCAGCAGGCCGGGCTGGCCTCCGCGCTGCTGGGGTTCTTCCAGATGGGCTGCGCCGCGCTGGGAACCTGGCTGAGCACCAGCCTGCCGTTGCCGACCACGGCGGCGCTGGGGGTCATCCTCGTCGGCGGATCGCTGGTGGCCCTGGTGGTCTTCGCCGGGTATCGCGTGCCCGAAGTTGCTCCTGCTGCCGCCATTGGCCGGGAGGCCTAGCCTCATGCCGGCGTGCGCACCCCGCCAGGGTCGGTGGTGGTCCGCCTGCCATCACGCGCCCCCGCGCCGTGCCGCGCCGCATCCGCCGCTGGTGGCGGGGGCTTCCACGAACTGCACTGACGTACCGTCTCTGCCTGCCATTTCAGGAGGTCTTGCATGATCCACGCCGATCCCGTCGTCATCGTCGCCGCGGCCCGCACGCCGCTTGGCCGCTTCCAGGGCGAGTTGGCCGGCCTGTCGGCCCACGCCCTCGGCAGCCACGCCATCAAGGCCGCCCTGGCCCGTTCCGGCCTGGCGGGCGGGCAGGTGGACGAGGTGCTGATGGGCTGCGTCCTGCCAGCCGGCCAGGGGCAGGCGCCGGCGCGGCAGGCGGCGCGCGGGGCCGGCCTGCCGGATGCTGTGGGCGCCACCACGGTCAACAAGGTCTGCGGCTCCGGCATGAAGGCGACGATGCTGGCGCACGACCTGATCCTGGCCGGCTCGGCCGGCATCGTCGTCTCCGGCGGCATGGAATCGATGTCGAACGCCCCGTATTTGCTCGCCAAAGCGCGCGGTGGCTATCGCGTCGGCCACGACCGCATCTTCGACCACATGATGCTGGATGGGTTGGAAGACGCCTACGAGCAAGGCCGGGCCATGGGCGAGTTCGGCGAGGTGGCAGCGCAGCGCTACGGCTTCACCCGCCAGGACCAGGACGACTACGCGGTCGAGACCCTGACGCGCGCCCGCCAGGCCATTGAGGACGGCGCCTTCCAGGCGGAGATCGAGCCGGTCGCCGTGCCGGTCAAAGGCGGCACGCAGCTCGTCAGCCAGGACGAGCATCCGATGAAGGTCTCGCCGGAGAAGATCCCGAAGCTGAAGCCGGCCTTCAGCGCCGATGGCACCATCACCGCCGCCAGCGCCTCGGCCAATGCCGACGGCGCGGCGGCGCTGGTGCTGATGCGGCGCTCCGCCGCGCTGCGGGCGGGCCTGACGGTACTGGCCGAGATCAAGGCACACGCCACCCACAGCCAGGAGCCGGGCTGGTACACCACCGCGCCGATCCCCGCCATTCGCAAGCTGTTGGACAAGGCCGGCTGGTCCGTCGCCGATGTCGACCTGTTCGAGATCAACGAGGCCTTCGCCGTCGTCGCCATGGCCGCCGCGAAGGAGCTGGAGATCGCACGCGACAAACTCAACGTCCATGGCGGCGCCTGCGCCCTGGGCCACCCGATCGGCGCAACCGGCGCCCGGCTGATCGTCACGCTGCTGCACGCGTTGCAACGCCAGGGCGCGAAGCGCGGCGTCGCCGCTTTGTGCATCGGCGGCGGGGAAGCGACGGCGATTGCGATTGAGTGCCCTTGATGGGGGGTGCTTGGTAGGTAGGAAGGCCGGGGGAAGGAATTCCCCCGGACCCCCTTCTTTTGTTTTTGCGAGTTGGCGTTTGGTCTGGGTGGTCGAGTTATCGCGGTACTTTAAGAAGGCGTGCTGGGCATCTGTGACGTCAAGCGGCGGCACATTTGGGTCGGAAGATTTGATTTATTAAATCACTGAGTTCCGCGCTGCATTCAGCAGAACGAACACAAACCCGAAGAAATGAAAGAAGGGGTCTGGGGAATTCCTTCCCCAGCCTTTTCCCCACGCCGGTAGCCCCGGCTTAGTCCTGTTCGCAGATCGTCAGCAGGTGGACGTGCACCATGTCCAGGAAGTCGGGGATGTCCACGCGTTCATCCGGCACCTGGCCGCCGCTGCCGGTACCGCACTGCGCCGCGACGATGGAGAGGCTGGGGGCCAGCTTGCGGCCACTCCATCACGGCGGCGCCGGCGGGTCCGAGGTCTGCGCGGCGACCATCGGCTTCAGCGCCGCCAGGGCCTGCATCACCGGCAGCGCGGCCTCCACCGCGTTTACCGCGGCGCCGGGGTCGCCGGCATGGGCGGTGCGGCCGGTCAGGCGCAGTTGCAGGGTGATCACGCCGAAGCAGCCGGCCCAGATGCGCGCCGCCGTCGTGCCGTTGAAGTTCAGCACATGGCCTTCCAGCATCCCCTGCTCCGCCAGGTAGCGCATGCCGGGGTAGAGGCGGCTTCCTCATCCGTGCACAGCAGGAACATCAGGTCGTAGGCCAGCTCGACGCCGCAGGTATCGGCGGCGCGCAGCGCCAGCATGGCAGCGGCGATGCTGCCCTTCATGTCGGCGGCGCCCAGGCCGTGCGGGCGGTCGCTCTCACGCGTCAGGGCGAAAGGGTTGCGTCTCCCAGCCCTGGGCGCGGGCACGGTGTCGGTATGGAAATAGAGGCCCAGCACCGGGCGGCCAGTGCGACGGGTGGCGATCAGGTTTACTCGTTCCCGCACCGCCGGGCCGCCGGGGGGACGTGCCAGAGCGGCCCCAGCACGCTCACCCGCCGGGTCTCCAGCGCGAAGGGCGCCAGCAATTCCTCCAGCAGGTCCGCGAAGCCGGCGTAGCTGGTGCCGAGGAAGGCCGTGTCCAACGTTAGCATCCGCGCGAGGTCGGCCACCGCACCCTCGACATCGCGCGCGATGCGGTCGAAGGCAGAACGGAGTGATGCTGGAATGGTTGAGGTTGGCTGCATCCGTTCCAGGCTGATGGATTTATATATCCTAATACATAATCGAGCGGACGAAGCATGCCTCCTGTCAAGCGCGATCTCCCGACGATGACACCGCCTGGCCAGCAGGGGGGGCTGCCGCTGCCGCTCTACGAGCATGTGAAGCAGCTGATCCTCGATGGCATCCTGGTGGGTACCTGGCCGCCCGGCGCGGTGCTGCCGGGCGAGGTGGCGCTGGCGGCGCATTTCGGCGTGGCGGTGGGCACGGTGCGGCGGGCACTGGCGGACCTGGTCAGCGACGGCCAACTGATGCGGCGACGCAAGACCGGAACCGTCGTCACCGGCCGGGTGCCGATGCACAACCTGCGCAACTTCTTCCAGTATTTCCGCCTGCACGGCGCCGATGGCAGCCTGCTGCATTCCGAGACGGAAGTGCTGGCGCTGCGCCGGGAGGCGCCCACCCTGGCCGAGATCGCGCTGTTCCCGGACGCCGACGCCGGCATGTTGCGGCTGCACCGCCTGCGCCACGTCAAAGGCCGGCCGGTGATGCATGAATGGATGATGCTGCCCGTCGCGCGGCTGCCCGACTTCCCCGAAATGCCGCCGCCGCTGCTGTACCGCTTCCTGGTGGACCGCTACGGCATCCGCGTCTCCGCCGTGCGGGAAAGCGTGACAGCCAGCCTGGCGACAGAAGAAGACCTGACCCTGCTGCAACTGGAAGGCCCGGCCGCGCTGCTGGCCATCCAGGAAACCGCCTACGACCAGGCAGGCGCACCCATCATCGCCAGCCAGCACCGGGTGGTGACGGAAGGACTTTGCTATCTGAACGAGTTGCGCTGAGGGTTGTTGTGAAGGGAAGGCCGGGGAAAGAATTCCCCGGGCCCCATCTTCTTTTTTCGAGTTTCCGGGCGTGGCAGTTGAAGAGGTGCACCCGGAGATACGGCTGGGTGCGCCGGAGGTCCTAGACCTCCGGCGACTGAGGGTTCAGCCCGCGTGGCCCATTTTAAATATCATCAAGCAGCGCTGGCTCTCAGTCCTGAAGCGCTTCGCCAAACTTGAAGAAAGAAAAGAAGGGGTCTGGGGAATTCATTCCCCAGCCTTCTCCCGTCTTCCATTCATGTCCACCCCAACAAAGAAGCCTTCACTCCGGGGGCGGCGGTACAGACTTGCCGAGCGATTGCATCAGCCGGTTGGCGTTGGCGAACATGGCGATGGAGTGGATCAGGTCCAGCACTTCCAGATCGGTCAGCCCTGCTTCGCGCAGTGGCTTCAGGTCGGGACCGGACAGTTCGCCCGGTGTCGCTGTTAGCTTGGCGGAGAATTCGACGATGGCGCGGCGACGTGGCGAGAGTTCGGTGCCGAAGCCTTCGTCCAGCAGGCGCTGCATCACCTCCGGCTCCTTCGTCAGGTCGGCGAAGCGGCGGGCGTGGACGGAGGTGCAGTAGATGCAGCCATTGACGATGGAGACGGCGGCGGTGGCCAGTTCGCGCTCCGCGCGTGGCAGGCCGCGGGGGGCGTACATCACCGCGTTGAACAGCGCGCCGCGTTCGCCGAGCGAGCCAGGATCGTTGGCAAGGGTGAGGAAGTAGGTGGAGCGGCGCTGCGCCGGCGGGCAGGCTTCGAGCGCCGCCAGTTGCTGTGGCGTGGCGGTCTCGGCATCGACGGGCGGGATGCGGGGCTCCCAGCCGACGGTCTCCATGGTGAAGTGGCTCATGCCGAGGCTTCCTCCTGCAGGGCGCGCAAGCCGGCCAACAGCCGGGTCTGGTAGGGCACGAAGGCGATCAGTTGGGTCACCGCCACGATATCCTGCGGCGAGAGGCCCTGGGCGGCCAGGGTGTCGATATCCTCCTGGCCGCAGCATTCGGGCTGCACAGCCACCATGTCCGCGTAGCGCAGCAGCAGGGCGGTGCGGTCCGCACCGGCGGGGGCGGGGAAGCGCTGCGCCGCGGCCAACAGGGCGGCATCGCCATGCTGTTCCAGCAGCGCGCGGAAATGCGCGGCGAGGTCTTCATGGCGCTCGATCAGCGCGACGCGCAGCGCCAGGGCGGCCCGCTCGGCCAGGCTGACGCCGCCGGGCTCGGCGGGCAGTACCAGCTCCCGGTAGGCGCCTTCGCTGTGCTGGCGGATGCTGGCGCGTTCCGCGCGCAGCGCCGCCAGGGGTGAGTCGGGGGCGATGCCGAGCAGACGTTCGGCGAGGTCTTCGGTATCGGCCATGACGGCAATCTCCCTCCTCAGGCGGCGTTCTGGTCAGACGTAGCGGGGGCGGGCGTGGCAGGCCATTCGTCGCCCTGCAATTCCGGCGTGTCGAAGGCCTGCAGGCGGGCGAAGTGCAGCGCGCTGTCGGCCACGAACAGCCGGCGGGCGATGCCCTCCGCCAGGCGCCTTGCGCCGGCGCTGACGGCGGGGATGTCGCCGGTCAGCTTGCCGTGGCTCAGCGTCGATGGATAGTTGAAGCAGTGGATGCGGGAGAGGGCCGGGCACAGGCCAGGCTGCTTTTCCTGGAAGGCGAAGTCGGGCGCGAGGTCCGGCGAGGCCGCCAGCTCCGGCTGTTCCTGCCCGGCTTCCGGCGTGAAACGGTCCCGCCAGAAGCGGATATGCGGGCCGACGGTCGCCAGTTCCGGCCGCAGCGACAGCTCGACCTGGAAACCGGTGCCGAAGACCAGGAAGTCCAGCACATGCTCGCCCTGCGGCGTGGTGACGACGAGGGCGCCGTCCTGTTCCCGCAGCGCCTGCAATGGACTGCCAAGATGCAGCCGCGCGTGCTTGTGGCGGGAAACGCGCAAGGTACTGTCGCGGGGTGGCGGCGTCTGCTCGCCGAACACGTGGTGCAGGAAGCGCCATTTCCACGCGTCCGGCAGGGCCTCGAAGCCATGCACCACGCCGGCGCTGGCGATGCCGGTGAATTTGTTGACGCGCGGCAGCGTGGTGCGCCGGACGAACAGGTCCAGGCTGGCGGCACCGGCTTCCAGCGCCGAGGCGGCGTTGTCCATGGCCGAGGCGCCGGCGCCGACGACGCCAACGCGCTTTCCCGCCAGGGCGGCGAAGTCGATGGCATCGCGGGAATGGGCCCAGAAGCGCCGGTCGATGCCGGCGGCCATGGCCGGGACGAAGGCGCCGCCGAGCCCGTCCCGCCCGGTGGCCAGCACCACATGCCGAGCCAGCAGGCTGCCGGCATTGTCGGTCTGGACGGTGATGAGGTCGTCGGCGGCCGGGACCAGATTGCTGGCGGTGACGCCGTTCTCCACGGTGATGCCCATGACCTGGCGGTACCAGACGAGGTACTCCATCCACTGGGCACGGGGGATCTTGCCCAGGCTTGCCCACGCCGCCTGGCCGAAGCGGGCCTCGAACCAGGCACGGAAGGTCAGCGCCGGCAGGCCGAGCGCCGGGCCGGCCAGGGTCTTGGGGGAGCGCAGGGTCTCCATGCGGGCATAGGTCAGCCAGGGGCCTTCCTGGCCGGCGGGGGCACGGTCCAGCACCCGCAGGTTGTCGACGCCCAGCAGCCGCAGGGAGGCCGCGGCGGCCAGCCCGCACATGCCGGCGCCCAGGATGACGACGTCCACCACCGTCTGGCCGTTGGCTTCTCGGCGGGGCACCCAGGGCTTGCCGGGGAGTTCCAGCCACTCCAGGTCCTGGCGCAGGCGGGCTTCCAGGGCGTCCAGGCCAATCGGGTCGCGGTGGTCTTGCGGCACCGGGCGGGGCCTCCTCACGGCTCATTATGAAATAACTGCATGATGAAATCATCATCATCAATAATATGCAATATTATTTGAGGACGCGTGGCAATGCCCGGTTGGCCGTCATCACTGACTGACTTGTCGCAGCTCAAGGCAAGGAGGCACGTCACACCCGCCGGCCGTAGGCGGCAGGCCGCGCGCATGACATTCTGTCCACCCCCCCCGACATGGATGGATGGATGCCCCGCTCCCTGAACCTGCGCCAGATCGAGGCCTTCGCGGCGGTCATCGCCGCGGGCACCATCACCGAGGCGGCGCAGACGCTGGACCGGTCCCAATCCGCCGTCACGCGGCTGATCCAGGAGCTGGAGGCGGAGCTGGGCTACAAGCTGCTGCACCGGAACGGCCCGCGCATCACGCCCACCGAACGCGGCGTGCTGTTCCATGTGGAGGTGGAGCGCCATCTGGTCGGCCTGCGTCACCTGCGGGACCGTGCGGAGGCCATCGGCCGCGACGAGCGCCCGGCGATCGAGGTGGTGGCCATCGCGGCGCTGGCGGTCGGCATCCTGCCGCAGGCCCTGGCGCGGCTGGCGGAGGGCGAGATGCCGCGTCAGGTGCACCTGCGCAGTGCCTCGGCCGAGCAGCTGGCACAGTCGGTGGCGGCGCGCACGGCGGATCTGGGCGTCTCCAGCCTGCCGGTCAGCAGCCCGGAGCTGACGCTGCACTGGTCGGCGGAAGCGCCCTGCGTGGCGGTGCTGCGCCAGGACGACCCGTTGGCGGCAGAGGCCGTGGTGCAACTGCGCCAGTTGGCGGGCCGGCGGTTGATCGCTACCGGCAACCCCTACCGTCTGCGCCGCCGGGTGGATGACGCGTTGCAGGCCGCCGGCGTGGCACCACAGGCGGTGATCGACGCCAATACCTCGCTGGCCGCCATGGGGGCGGTGCGGGCCGGGCTGGGCGTCGCGTTGATCGAGCCAGTGACGCCGGCCAGCTTTCCGCTGGAGGGCGTGGTGTATCGCCCGGTGGATGCCGATATCCCCTTCGCCTGGGGCATGGTGACGGCCACCGGCCGCCCGGTGCCGGCTTCCATTCGCAGCCTGATGGCGGAGATTGCGGTGGTCTCAGCCGCCACCATCCGCGGCCTGCGGTCGCTGGGCTTGGACGGGGACGCGGCGCGGCTGCCTTGACGTCGCTGGTGGAGAGTGTCGGGCGATTTGTCCGGGGTGCGGGTTATTCCCCGGATTTTCGTCGCACATCTTCGGATTGCGCTTGTCATTATGTCATAATGATGCGTTCATATTGCGAGTTCTGCATGATGGAGCCTGCGGTGCTTGGCATTCCTGGCCCGGTGCGCCGCCCCTGAAGGACAAGCTGCCATGAAGCGTCGTGACATCCTGCCCGTCCTCGCCGGCCTGGGCATGCTGCCTGCCATCCGGCCCTCGCACGCCCAGGGCGCCGTGGCGCGCAAGCTGACCATCGGCTTCGGCGACCCGGTCTCCTCGCTCGACCCGCAGTTGAACAACTTCGCCGGCGACCGCTCGGTGGACCTGCATTTCTTCGACCTGCTGATCGAGAATCGGGCGGACGGCTTGAAGCCCGGCCTGGCCACCGCCTGGCGCGCGGTGGATGACCGCGTGTGGGAATTCACCCTGCGAGAAGGGGTCACTTGGTCCGACGGCAAGCCCTTCACCGCCGATGACGTCGTGTTCTCCTACGGCCGGGCGCCGGACGTGCAGGGCAGCACCGCCAGCTTCGCCGGCTACCTGCGGACGGTGGAGAAGACCGAGGCCGCCGGGCCGCACCTGCTGCGCATCACCACCAAGGAAGCCAACCCGCTGCTGCCGCTGAACCTGGCCTCGGTGCACATCGTCAGCCGGCATGGGACGGAGGGCGCGACCAGCGCCGATTTCAACAGCGGCAAGGCGTTGATCGGCACCGGGCCGTACCGGCTGGTGTCCTACACGCCGGGGGACCGCGTCATCATGAAGGCGCGGCCGGATTACTGGGCCGGCCAGCCGGTGTGGGAGGATGTGGACTACCGCTACATCCCCAACGCCGCCACCCGCACCGCGGCGCTGCTGGCCGGCGACGTGGACGTGATCGACAAGGTCTCGGTCTCGGACCTCGCGCAGCTGCGGGCGCGGGAGGACGTGAAGGTCTTCGCCTATCCCGGGTTGCGGATGCTGTTGTTGCAGCCGAGCTTTTCCGAGACCCCCAGCCGCTACACCCTGTCCCATGACGGGCAGCCGCTGGCCCGCAATCCGTTCCTGGACGTGCGGGTGCGCCGGGCGCTCTCCATCGCCATCAACCGCGATGCGTTGTGCGACCGGTTGCTGCTGGGCACCGCCACCTCCACCGGCCAGTGGATGCCGGAGGGCAGCTTCGGCTACGATCCCACCGTCAAGCCGCCGGCCTTCCAGCCGGACCAGGCCAAGGCGCTGCTGGCCGAGGCCGGTTTCCCCAACGGCTTCCAGTTGACCATCCACCTGCCCAACGACCGCTACGTGCTGGGGCCGCAGACGGCGCAGGCCATCGCGCAGATGTGGGCGCGCATCGGCGTCCGCACGCAGGTGGAGGCGGTGCCGTGGTCGGTCTATTCCGCCCAGGTGAAGACCGGCGAATACGCCATGACCACTCTGGCCTGGGGCAACGGCACGGGCGAGGGGAGCTACGCGCTGATCAACGTGTTGGGCAGCGTGGACCCGAAGCAGGGGCGCGGCGTCTCGAACTGGGGCCGCTACAAGAACCCGGCCGTGGACCAGGCGCTGGAGGACGCGATGGGCGCCTTCGATGACGGCAAGCGCGAGGCGATCCTGCAATCGGCCGCGCGGGTGGTGGCGGAGGACGCGGGCATCATCCCGCTGTTCCACTACCAGAATTTGTGGGCGGCGAAGCGCGGCCTGACGGTGACGCCGCTGACCAGCGACCGCACCACGGCGACGATGGTGACGCGGGCGGGCTGAGCCACGACCGGGAATGGAACGGACACAGATCGTCCACAGGGGTGTTCACAGCTCTGTCCCCGGAATCTGTGGGTAAGTAAGGGAAGGCTGGGGGAGGGAATTCCCCCAGGCCCCCATCTTTTTTCTGCGCGTTGGCGGTGGTTCTAACTGCCGGCGCTCCCGCTAACTCGAAAAGAAAAGATGGGGTCCGAGGAATTCCTTCCCCGGCCTTGCTTCCCCGCTCAGCTCTCGAACGCCGCGCGCGCCTCCGGCAGGTCCCAGATCTTCTGGATGGCGGCGGTGCCGGCGGCGATGATGGCGGCCTCGTCGCCGCCCAGGTAGCGGCCGCCGCGCAGCAGCAGCCGGCCGTCGACCATCAGCGCATCCAGGTTGCCGCGATGGCCGAGCCAGACCAGGGCGCGGCGCGGGTCGTGCAACGGCTGCATGTGCGGGTGGGTCATGTCCATCACCGTCAGATCCGCCGCCGCGCCGGGGCGGATGACACCAAGGTCCTCCCGCCCGATGGCCGCCGCCGCATCGCGGGTGATGGCGGCCAGCAGCTGTGGCGCGGTCGCGACCTCGGCATCGCCGGTGCTGATCTTGGAGATGATGGCGGCGGCATTGACCTCGCCCACCAAATCCATGTTGTAGCCATCGGTGCCGACGACGGTGCGGACGCCATGCTCGGCGAAATAGGCGAAGGAGGCGGTCTTGCCGGCGCGGGCGAAGACGCGCGGGCAGTTCAGCACCGTGGCGCCGCGTGCCGCCATCAGCTTCAGGTCATCCGGCGTGCAGTCGATGCAATGGGCGGCCAGCACGTCGGGGCCGAGGACGCCGAGCCAGTCCAGATACTCGGCGGGGGTGCGGCCTTCGTAGCGCTCGGCGATGGTCTTCACCTCGCCCTGGCTCTGCGCCAGGTGGATGGTGATCGGCGCGCCGACTTCCCGCGCGCGGGCGGCGGCGGCGCGCAGCAGGTCGGGGCCGCAGGTGTCGGTGGCATGCGGGCTCATCGCCACGCGGATACGGCCGTGGTCGCGGCCTTCCCAGGTGGCGTGGATGCGGTTCCAGGCTTCCAGGTCGGCGGCGCCGTCGTCACCCTGGTACACCACCTTGCCGGACGCATCGGCCTTCGCATCGGCGGTGGAGAACAGGTAGGGCGCGCCATAGAAGCGCAGGCCCATCTCCAACGCCGCGTCGAACATCTCGGGGATGCCGTTGCGGAAGGGTTCCATCACCGTGGTGGCGCCGCCCTTCAGCAATTGCAGGATGCCCATCCGCGCGATGGCCAGCCGTTCCTCGCGCGAGAGGATGTCGATGCCGCGCTTGGTCAGCGGCAGCAGCACCGTGTAGACGATGCTCTCGTTATTCTTGCGGCCGGCACCGTCTTCCGTGTGGGTGCGGGCGACGGCCTCGCTGAAGCAATGGTTGTGCAGGTTCATCAGGCCGGGCAGCACGAAGCGGCCTGGCTGGTCCAGCACGATATCGGCCCGCGGCCGCTCCGTGGTGATGGCGGCGATGTGCCGCCCCTTGGTCACCACCCAGTGGTCACGCAGCACCACCTGCTCCCCATCCCGTTCGGTAAGGACGTAGGAGCCGAAGATGGCAGTGGTCGCGGGCTCGGTCATGGTCGTTTCCTTTTATCCTGCGGCAGTCCAGGGCGTGATCGTTGCAGTTCTTGTCGGCCTGAGATGTGAATCACGCCATCAAACAAAAGGGCGGGGCATGTCGGCTGTGTCTGCTGGCAGTAGACATGCCTGGGGTCCTTCAGCACTCGCGAGAGGAAAGGGGAAGGCCAGGGGAAAGAATTCCCCTGGAACCCCATCTTTTTTCTGATCATTTTGGGTTCGGGCTTAAAGGCGGAGAACTCACTGCTAGCCTCTCTAAGAGATCCGTGCAGCACGAACCCGGCCTAGGCCAACGAAGCCGAACGCCCCATCAGCCACACCCAAAAAACTCCCAGAAAAAAGATGGGGTCTTGGGAATTCCTTCCCCAGCCTTCCTTCCCCGATCTCCCTCAGGCCGGCCGCACATTCCAGAATGTGGCGGTGCCACGGCCGATGCCGGTGATCGCCTTGCGGTAGGCTGTCGGCTGCTTGTACTGGCCGAGCGGGTAGTAGGGCACTTCCTCGAAGGAGAGGCGCTGGATCTCGGTGCAGATCGCCTGTTGTTCCTGCACCGTCGTGGCTTCCAGCCATGTCTGGCGCAGTGCCTCGGTGCGCGGGCTTTCGGACCAGCCGGGGTAGGTGGCATTGCCGCGTAGCGTCAGGTGCGCTGCCGGGTTCAGCCAGTCCATGCCTTGCCAGTTGGCGACGAAGGCGCTCCAGCCGCCTTCCTCCACCGGGGTCTTGCGGTTGCGGCGGGTCAGCACGGAGCCGAAGTCGATGCCGACATACTCGACGTTCATGCCGGCCTGCTGCAGCGTGCCGAAGGCGACGTCGCCTAGCGGCTTCTGCGCCAGGGAGTCCGCCGGAATCAGCACCACCACCTTCTCGCCGTTATAGCCGGCGGCGGCCAGGTCGCGCTTCACCTTGGGGAAATCGCGCGGGCCACGGAAGACATCGAGGCCGACATCGCTGGCCATCGGGGTGTTCGGGCAGAAGAAGCCGATGGGGGTGTGCTGGAACTCGGCATCGTCGCCGGCCACGGCGGTCATGAAGTCCCGCTGGTCGATGGCGCCGAGCAGCGCGCGGCGGATGGCCGGGTTGTTGAAGGGCGGCTGCAGGTGGTTGACGCGCATTAGGCAGGTGAAGCCCAGCGGGTCCAGCACATCGACGGAAATGTTGCGGTTGCGGCGGAGCAGCGGCAGCAGGTCGTGCGGCGTTGTCTCCTGCCAGTCCTGCTCGCCCGATTGCAGGGCGGCGGCGCCTGTCGCGGCATCCGGCATCGTGGTCCACTCGACGCGGTCGTAATGCACGACCTTGGGGCCGGAGGTCCAGTCGCTGACGCCGTTCTCGCGCGGCTTGTAGCCTTCGAAGCGCTGGTAGACGTTGCGGGCGCCGGGGATGCGCTCATCGGCCACGAAGCGGAACGGGCCGCTGCCGATGACGTCCGGCATTACCTTGAACGGATCGGTATTGGCCAGCCGCTCCGGCATCATGAAGCAGGCAGGCACGGCGGCCTTGCCGAGTGCCTGGGGCAGCAGCGGGAAGGGGCGCTTCAGGCGGAACCGGATGGTGCGGTCATCGGGGGCGGAGAGCTCGTCCGTCGCCGCCATCAGCGCATCGCCGAACGGGTCGCGCTTCGACCAGCGGCGGATGGAGGCGACGCAGTCGCGGGCCGTGACTTTCTCCCCATCGTGCCAGGTGAGGCCTTCGCGCAGCGTCAGGTCCCAGCGGCGGCCGTCATCCTCCACGCGATGGCCCTCGACCATCTGCGGCGTGGCTTCCAGCTTGCTGTTCATGCCGTACAGCGTGTCGAACACCATGAAGCCATGGTTCCGCGACACCTGCGCGGTGGAATAGATCGGGTCCACGAAGGCGAGATCGATGACCGGCACGAAGCGCAGCGTGGTGGCGGAGGCGGCGCGGGAGGAACGCGGCGCGGCGAGGCCGGCCAGCGGCGCGGCCGCGGTGGCCTGCAACAGGGAGCGACGGAGCATAGGGAGCTTCTCCAGGCTGGAGCACGATCGTCGCCGGCTGCATCAACCGGGGACAGGGATCGCGCGAACGGACAAAGTGTGGGGCAAGGCCGCCGCGTCGTCTGGCGGCGGGCAGGCCCTAGGGCGTGACGATCACAGGCGGCGGTGGCCGCCCAGGGCGGTCATGCGGGTGGATGATGCAAGTTGGCCGGTCGCTGGCCAGGAACGGGATGGCATGACGCGGTCAGGACTGGCCGGGCGCGGCGGGTGCAACGCGCAGCAGCAGCTTGCCGGCACGGCCGCCGGCTTCCATGGCGCGATGCGCTTCGGCCGCGTCGGCCAGGGCCAAGGAACGGTCGATGACCGGGCGCACGGCGCCGCTGGCCACGTGCGGCCACAGCTGCGTGCGCACGCCGGCCATGATGCGCGCCTTGGCGGCGGGCGAGCGGTCGCTGAGCGAGGTGGAGCACAGGCTGCCGCGCTTCTTCATCAACGCCGCCAGATTGATCTCGGCCACCCGGCCGCCTTGCAGTCCGATGGACATGATGCGGCCATCCAACGCCAGGCAATCGATGTTCCGGGCGAGGTGGGAAGCGCCCATATTGTCCAGGATGACATCGGCGCCGTGGCCGTCGGTGGCGGCGAGGAAGGCAGCGGCAGCATTCTCGTCGCGATAGTCGAAGCTGCGCTCGGCGCCGAGGGATTCGCAGAACTCGCGACGGGCGGCGCTGGCGGTGCAGAACACGCGCGCGCCCAGCGCCCGGCCGAATTGCAGCGCCAGGCTGCCGATGCCGCCGGCCCCGCCATGCACCAGCAGGATGCCGCCCGGCTGCAATCCGCCGAGATCGAAGACATTGGACCAGATGGTGGCGGCGGCCTCCGGCAGCGTGGCGGCATCGGCAAGATCCAGGCCATCCGGTACCGCCAGCAACTGGGACTGGTGCGCCGTGGCGTATTCGGCATAGCCGCCCTTGCCGAGCAGCGCACAGACCCGCTGGCCGATCGCCCAGTCCGTGACGCCATCGCCAAGGGCGGCGATGGTGCCGGAGCATTCCAGCCCGAGGATACGCAGGCCGGAGGACATGATGTAGGCACCCTGGCGCTGGCGCACATCGGCCAGGTTCAGCGCCGTGGCGGCAACGCGGATCAGCACTTCGCCCGCCGCCGGTACCGGCACCGGCTGTTCGCCGAGGCGCAGCACCTCCGGCCCGCCTGTCCGGTCGAACAGGATGGCGCGCATGGCGGCGGGCGACGGGCTCATTCGCCGGCGTCGATCGTGACGGTGGCCAGGGCCTGGTGCTCCAGGCCATGCTTCTTCAGGATCTCCGCATAGGTGCCGTTGGCGATCAGCCGCGTGAGTCCAGCGGCAACCGCGTCACGCAAGGGCGCCTGCGCCTTGTCGAAGGAGAAGCCGAACAGGCCGCGGGTCAGCGGTGTGCCGACCGCGGCGAAGACGCCCGGCTCCTGCTGCGAGAGATACACGACGAACTCGGCGCCGAGCACCGCGCCGTCGGTGCGGCCCTGGCGCAGGTCGGTGCGGGTCGCGGTCGCGCCCTCGCTGGGGACGACGCGGATCGGCGGCTTGCCGGCGGCGACGCAGTTGGCGTTGCTCCACTCCTCCACCTGGCGCGGGTAGTTGGTGGTGCGGGGGGCGGAGACGCTGCGGCCACAGAAGTCGGTGGCCTGGGTGGCGCCGCGCTGCTGCGCCACGGTGGTGAAGATCTGCGCGCCGGTGCTGGCATAGTTGACGAAGGTTAGGCGGTCCCGCCGCGCCGGCGTATCCGTCATCGAGGTGCCGTTGAACTCGACCCGGCCGGTGGTGACGGCGGGGATGAGCTGGGCGAAGGCCATTTCCTCGTAGCGGAACTCGATGCCCAGCTCCTTGGAGAGGGCGGCGAGCAGGTCCGTGTTGACGCCACGGCGCTCATTGGTCGCCGGGTCCTTGTAGGACATCGGCGGATAGGTGGTCTCCACACCCACACGGACAAAACCCTGCTGCCGGATGGCGTCCGGCAGGGCTTGGGCGTTGGCGAAGGCAGGCACCATGGCGGACATGGCGGCGATGCCGGCGGCGAAAAGCACATTCTTCATGAGGCCTACCTTCTTCGAGATTCTAACGATTCAGCCTGCGGCTTCGCAGGCGGCGAAATGCGCGGCGATCTGTTCACCCGTGGTGATCCAGACATCGCCGTAGGCGCGGGCGTGCTCCAGGAACTCACGCAGCAGGCGCAGCCGCATCGGGCGGCCGCTGCATTGCGGGTGCAGCACGGTGGTGGCCATGGCGCCCCAGTCCCGCAGCTCGGCCAGCTCGTCGGTCCAGAGCGACAGCACCTGCTCGCGCGTCAGCAGCGTATGGCGGCTGTAGCGCTGGGAGAGGCCGAGCAGCCAGTCATCGTAGCTCGCCGTCACCGGCAGCTCGATCAGGCCGGGCGTGTTGTCGGCCAGCAGGTGGCGATACGGCCGAACGTCGTCGCGGAAGGAGGAGGTGTAGGTCAGGCCACGCGCCTTCAGCAGCACGCGCAACTCCTCGCAGAACTCGCCGGAGGGAGCGCGGTAGCCCTTGGGCACGACGCCCAGGCGGCGCTTCAGCGAATTCAGGCCGCGGTCGATCTCTTCCACCAGCATCGGGTCGCCCGGCATGGGCATGACGTGGTGGAAGCCGTGGTGGCCGATCTCGTGCCCGTCCTTGAGGATCGCCTCGCACATAGCGGGGTGCGCCTCGACCGACCAGCCGGTGATGAAGAAGGTGGCCTTCAGCTCCTGCTGCCGCAGCATCTCCAGCAGCTTGGCGGTGCCGACGCGTGCCTCGTAGCCACCGAAGGACATGGTGACGAGCTCGCCGTAACGGGCAGGGTCCTTTGCCGTCCAAGCCGTCTCGGCATCGACGTCGAAGGAGAGGAACATCGCCGCCTTGTTGCCTGCCGGCCAGAGGTACTCGGGCGCCAGCGGCGACCGGTTGGCGGGCAGCAGGGGAATGGCGTTCAGCCCGGCAGAATCAGCGGCCGCCATTGATCTGCACCTCCGGGATGGCGGAGGGCGTCAGCTGCCACTTCTCCAGCAGGCGGGCATAGGTGCCGTCGGCGATCAGCGCGCGCACGCCATCGGCCAGGGCCTGCTGCAGCCCGGCCTCTTCCTTGCCGACGGCGATGCCCATCAGCGTGAAGCGGACCGGCTCGCCGACCGGCGCGTAGGTGTTGGGCTCCAGGCCCATGATGTAGGGCAGGGTCTCGCCGCCCTGCATGGCGGCGTCGATACGGCCCTGGCGCAGCTGCGTGCGGGCGTCGGCGGAGCCTTCGGTCGGCACGTATTCGATGGCCGGGCGGCCCTTGGCGACGCATTCCGCATCGCTGAACGCCTTGATGTCGTTCGGCAGCGAGGTGCGGCGGCTGGCGCCGACGCGCTTGCCGCACAGGGCTTCCGGCGTGGCGAACTCGGCGGCGCGGCTGGCCTGGGTGAAGAATTGCGAGCCGCTGCGCAGGTAGTCGATGAAGGTCGCCGTCTCCTGCCGGCTTGCCAGGTCGCTCATGCCGGACATGACGATGTCGACGCGGCCGGTGCGGACGGAGGTCAGCATCTGCTCGAAATTGGTTTCCTGCCACTGCATGCGCACGCCCAGCTTGGCGGCCAGCGCGTTGCCCAGCTCGATATCGAAGCCGGTCAGCTCGTTCGTCCGGGGGTCGCGCAGTTCCAGCGGCGGGTAGTTCGGCACCACGGCGGCGATGATGGCGCCGCGCGCGGTGATGCGGGAGGGCAGCTCGGCGGCGCCGGCGGCAGCGACGGTGCCAGCCAGCAATGCGGCGGCAAGGGCAACGGTCTTCTTCATGGACATGTCCTCAGGACAGAACGGCGGAGAGGAAGGCCTGGGTCCGCGCCTCGCGCGGGTAGCCCAGGACCTCACTTGCGGAACCGGATTCGACGATGCTGCCGTGGTCCATGAAGACCACCCGGTCGGCGACTTCCTTGGCGAAGCCGAGCTCGTGCGTGACGACGATCATCGTCATGCCGGAGCGGGCGAGCTCCTTCATCACCGCCAGCACGTCGCCCACCAGCTCGGGGTCCAGAGCGCTGGTCGGCTCGTCGAACAGCATCAGCTTCGGCTTCATCGCCAGGGCGCGGGCGATGGCGACGCGCTGCTGCTGGCCGCCGGAGAGATTGGCAGGGTAGGCATCGGCCTTGTGCGCCAAGCCAACGCGCTCCAGCAGCGTGCGGGCCTCGGCCTCGCATTCGCGGCGGGGGCGGCCCTGCACCTGCACCGGGCCCTCGACGATGTTCTCTAGCGCCGTCATGTGCGGGAACAGGTTGAAGCGCTGGAACACCATGCCGGTGGAGAGGCGCTGGCGCGCGATCTCGGCCTCCGACAGCGGGTGCAGGCTGTGGCCCTGGATGCGGTGGCCGGTCAGGTCCCCATCCACCCAGATGGCGCCGCTGTCGGTGTGCACCAACTGGTTGATGCAGCGGAGCAGCGTGGTCTTGCCGGAGCCGGAGGCGCCGATGATGCACAGCACCTCGCCCGCCTGGACATCCAGCGACACGCCCTTCAGCGCGTGGAAGCTGCCGAAATGCTTCTCGACATTGACGATGGAGACGAGAGGACGGCCGCTCATCGGGAACCTCCGGCACCGCGCGAGAAGCGGCGTTCCAGCAGCATCTGCGCCGGCGTCAAGATGGAGACGATGACCAGGTACCAGATGGCGGCGACGATCAGCAGCTCGATGACGCGGGAATTGGCGTAGTAGATGTTCTGCGCGTTGTGCAGGATCTCGGCGAACTGGATGACGCTGGCCAGCGAGGTCAGCTTCACCATGCCGATGAATTCGTTGCCCAGAGGCGGGATGATGACGCGCATGGCCTGCGGGAAGACGATGCGGCGCAGCGCGGTCAGGCGCGTCATGCCGATGGACTTCGCCGCCTCGTACTGCCCGGT